>QWCB01003896.1_pt1 | contig 14216 bp, 10 predicted proteins | sample 1972511 | NCBI WGS metagenome assembly QWCB01 (sample SAMN09866719, study PRJNA288562) | Human gut metagenome isolate term5_stool, whole genome shotgun sequencing... | isolation source: gut | host: Homo sapiens | place: USA: California
CGCCGGTAACGCGCATGGCCTGATAGACGTAGCTGCGGCCGGACAGCGGGTCACGGATGGCACCGCCGATGCAGGTAGCTGCACCGCCGAAGGGCTCGATCTCGGTGGGGTGGTTGTGGGTCTCGTTCTTGAACAGGAACAGCCAGTCCTCGTCCTTGCCGTTCACATCGCACTTGATCTTGACGGTGCAGGCGTTGATCTCGTCGGACTCGTCCAGATTTTTCAGGATGCCCTGCTTCTTCAGCTCCTTGGCACCGATTGTGGCAAGGTCCATCATGCAGCGCGGCTTGTTCTCGCGGCCCAGATCGGCGCGCATGGCCATGTAGCGGTCAAAGGCCTTCTGCACCACGGCATCGTCGATCTGCACATCGTCCAGAATGGTGCCGAAGGTGGTGTGGCGGCAGTGATCGGACCAGTAGGTGTCGATCATCTTGATCTCGGTGATGGTGGGGTCGCGGTGCTCCGAGCGGAAATACTTCTGGCAGAACTCGATATCGCCAAGATCCATGGCAAGGCCGTTGTCCGCAATGAACTTTTTCAGCTGCTCTTCGTCCAGCTGGTTGAAGCCCTCCAGAACCTTGACCGGGGCGGGCACGGGGTACTCCATTTTCAGGGTCTGCTTGGTGTCCAGCGAAGCCTCGCGGGCCTCCACCGGGTTGATGACGTATTTCTTGATCTCGGCCACCTGCTCGTCGGTCAGGGTGCCTTCCAGCAGATAGACGCGGGCAGAGCGCACCAGCGGGCGCTCGCCCTGACTGATGAGCTGGATGCACTCAGCAGCGGAGTCGGCGCGCTGGTCGAACTGGCCGGGCAGATACTCCACTGCAAAGGACACGCCGTCGCTGGCGGGCAGCTCGGCATAGGTGTTATCCACCGGCGGCTCACTGAACACGGTGTTTGCACACTGGTTGAACAGTTCTTCGTCGATGCCTTCCACATCGTAGCGGTTCAGCAGACGCAGACCGGTAAGCGACTGGATGCCCAGCAGGCTGGTCAGCTCATTTTTCAGGCCGGTGGCTTCCACATCAAAGCCGGGCTTTTTTTCCACATAAATACGATAGACCATTGGGTAGGTTCCCCCTTTGTTTTCTTTGAACCGACCCTCTCAGTCACGGCTTACGCCGTGCCAGCTCCCCCGAAAGGGGGAGCTTTTTCTGCTGGCGGAAAGTACCGCGTTCGATGGCAAACCTAGGCTTGCCCATTTTCCCGCATAAAGCTCCCCCTTCGGGGGAGCTGTCGCCGCCAGGCGACTGAGAGGGTTTTCTTTCTTACTGCTTCTCTGCCAGTGCCTTCAGGGCTCGCAGGCCGATATCGCTGCGCTTGTGCAGCTTTTCAAAGCTGATCTTCTCTGCCGCCTCATAGGCATGGCTCAGCGCATTGGTCAGCCGCGGGCCGGTGGCGGTGACACCCAGCACACGGCCGCCGGCCGTGACAAGGGTGCCGTCCTCGGTGATGGCGGTGCCGGAGTGGTAGACCGTCACATTCTCCTCGCCGGGCAGCTGGCCGTCCACAAGGCCTGTGATGGGCTTGCCCTTCTCGTAAGCCACCGGGTAGCCGCCGGAAGCCAGAATGACGCAGGCGGCAGCACCGTCCGAGAACTTGACCTCCTCGTTTTCCAGCGTGCCGTTGGTGCAGGCCTGCATGATGTGCAGCAGGTCGCCTTCCAGCAGGGGCAGCACCACCTGCGTCTCCGGGTCACCGAAGCGGCAGTTGTACTCGATGACCTTCGGGCCGTCCGGGGTGAGCATCAGGCCGAAGTAGAGGCAGCCCTTGAAGGGGCAGCCCTCGGCGTTCATGGCCTTGATGGTGGGCAGGAAAATTTTCTCCATGCACTCAGCGGCCACTTCCGGGGTGTAGTAGGGGTTGGGAGCAATGGTGCCCATGCCGCCGGTGTTCAGGCCGGTGTCGTGGTCGTTGGCACGCTTGTGGTCCATGCTGGACACCATGGGCTTGACCACCTTGCCGTCCGTAAAACTCAGCACACTGACCTCGGGGCCGGTGAGGAATTCCTCCACCACCACATGGTTGCCGGATGCGCCGAATTTCTTATCCAGCATGATCTCCTTCACGCCGTCCGCAGCCTGCTGCTCGTTTTCGCAGATCAGCACGCCCTTGCCCAGTGCCAGACCGTCGGCCTTGATGACCACCGGGTACTTGCCCTCGGCCTTGATGTACTCCATGACCTTGGCGGGGTCGTCAAAGGTCTCGTACTTTGCGGTGGGGATGCCGTATTTCTTCATCAGGTCCTTGGAGAACACCTTGGAGGCCTCGATGCGGGCAGCGGCCTTATCCGGGCCAAAGGCCGGGATGCCTACTGCTGCCAGCGCATCCACCATGCCCAGAGCCAGCGGATCGTCCTGCGCCACCACAACGTAATCGAACTTTTCTTCTACGGCAAAGCCCACCATGGTGTCCACATCGGTAGACTTGATGTTTTTGCACTTTGCGTCATAGCTGATGCCGCCGTTGCCGGGTGCGCACCAGATCTCGCCGCAGTCAGGGCTCTTTTTCAGTGCCTTGATGATGGCGTGCTCGCGGCCACCGCCGCCGACAACCAGAATTTTTTTCTTCATAATTGCACCTTCTCTATGCATCGGCACGGCGGAAGTTTCTCCGAGGACCGTCCGCTGGGGTGGGACCCTGCCGCCGCAGGCCGCAGGGCGGGCGATGGAATGGCCCGATTCGTGTCCGAGGAGGAAGCTTCCGCTGTGCCGTACTATCAGTGATGGAACAGCCGCAGGCCGCAGAAGGCCATTGCGATGCCGTACTTGTTGCAGGTGTCAATGACCTGCTGGTCGCGGATGGAGCCGCCGGGCTGCACGATGGCGGTCACGCCGGAGCGGCGGGCACGCTCGATGTTGTCGCCGAAGGGGAAGAAGGCATCCGAGCCAAGGCACACGCCGGTCACCTTGCTGAGATATTCCTTCTTTTCCTCAGCGGTCAGCGGGGCGGGCTGCTCGGTAAAGGTCTCGGCCCACACATCGTCGCCAATCACATCCTCGGGCGTATCGCCGATGTAAACATCAATGGCGTTGTCGCGGTTGGGCTTTGCCACATCGTCGCGGAAGGGCAGGTTGAGCACCTTATCCATGTGGCGCAGCTGCCAGTTGTCGGCCTTCTGGCCTGCCAGACGGGTGCAGTGGATGCGGCTCTGCTGGCCTGCGCCCACGCCGATGGTCTGGCCGTGGTAGGTGTAGCACACGCTGTTGGACTGAGTATACTTCAGGGTGATGAGTGCAATGACCAGATCACGCTTCTGCTCCTCGGTCACGTCCTTGTTCTCGGTGACCCAGTTGTTCAGCATGGTGTCGGCGTTGATGACCAGCTCGTTGCGGCCCTGCTCAAAGGTGATGCCGTACACCTGCTTGTGCTGCTCGATGGGAGCGGGCTTGTAGGCCGGGTCGATGGCGACCACATTGTAGTTGCCCTTTTTCTTGCCGGACAGGATAGCCAGTGCCTCCGGCTCGTAGCCCGGGGCGATGATGCCGTCGGACACCTCGTGCTGGATCAGCTTTGCAGTGGGCACATCGCAGATGTCCGAAAGGGCGATCCAGTCGCCAAAGGAGGACATGCGGTCCGCACCGCGTGCACGGGCATAGGCATTTGCCAGCGGCGACAGCTCCATATCCGGGGCAATGTGGTACATTTTGCGTTCCACATCGGTCAGGGGCAGCCCCAGCGCTGCGCCTGCCGGGGAAACGTGCTTGAAGGAAGCTGCTGCGGGCAGACCACAGGCAGCTTTCAGCTCCTTGACCAGCTGGATGGAGTTGAGCGCGTCCAGAAAATTGATGTAGCCGGGCTTGCCGTTCAGCACAGTGACCGGCAGGTCAGAGCCATCTTCCATATAAATGCGGCTGGGCTTCTGGTTGGGGTTGCAGCCGTACTTCAGTGCCAGTTCGTTCATTGGTGCATCCTCCTTATTTCTCTATTGTTTTAGTCCTGTTTTTCCTCTGCGTCAAGCTTTTTGAGCAGTTCCAGCTCCTCAGGCAGCAGCTCCGGCTCTTCGGGGTCGTCCAGATCGCTGCACACGGCATCGTACTTGTTAAAGATCATGTCGCCGGTCTCGCCGGAGTCCAGATCAATGACCCGGGCAAACAGGCTCACCTTGTTGTCCGGGTTCAGGCTGCTCCACAGACCCTGTGCAAAATCGCCGATGGTGCGGGGGCAGGCAAAGCGCAGCGGCTCACCCTCAAAGCTGGGGATGGGATTTCCGTTGTGCTTGTAGGTGCTGATGAAATGGCCCTCGCCTGCAACGGGCTGCGGGTAATCAAAGAAATAGCGCTGCACGCTGCCGCCATTGCCGTCGGCAGACTTGAGAATGCTCATCTGATAGCTGCCGTCGACGTACACCACAGCGGAGATGCGGGGGGTGTAGTTGGGGCCGTCCGGCTCAAAGGTGCGGGTGCGCAGGGCATCGGCAAAGCTCTTGCCCTGACTCATCAGGTCATAAATGGTATCGGTCTGGTCGCCGTTGGTCACGATATGGGTCTTGCCCAGCGTCAGCACCGGATTGTAAATAATGAGGCTGGGGTCCTCCAGCTTTGCGGGGTCCGCTGCGATGGTGCAGATGCCGCCGCGCTCGGGCACGGGGTCAAACACGCGGTTGCGGCTGTTCTCGCTGCGGCCCATGATAAAGTAGCCAATGAACATCTGGCGGCCATCCGGAGCCATTGCCACAGCAATGCCACGGCCGGGATACTCGTTGGATGCCAGATACTCGTTCAGGTTGATCTTTTCCATGTCAAATTCTCCTATTACGGAACTCCCCCAGTCGCCTGCGGCGACAGTCCCCTCGGAGAGGGAGCCTTGCCTCCCTCCTTGAGGGAGGTGGCACGCCGTCAGGCGTGACGGAAGGAGTTTTTACTCGATTTCTCCGCTGCACACCATAGCCACCGCCTTGGGCAGCAGCTTCCATTCGGCCTGCTCCATCACACGCTTCTGCAGCACCTCGGGGGTGTCGCCGGGCAGGATGTCCACGGCCTTCTGCAGCAGGATGGGCCCGCCGTCGCACTCTTCGTTCACGAAGTGGACGGTGGCACCGGTCACCTTGCAGCCCCGGGCCAGAGCCGCTTCGTGCGGACGCAGACCGTACATGCCGGGCCCGCAGAAAGACGGGATGAGTGCCGGGTGCACATTCAGGATGCGGCGGGGATACGCTTCAATGACACTGGGCCCCAGCACGGACAGAAAGCCTGCCAGCACCACCAGATCGATATTGTGGTCTTTCAACGTTTTCAGCAGAGCTGCGTCAAAATCCTCACTACTGGCGTAATCCTTGCGGCGCACCACGCACCCTTCCACACCGGCCTTTGCGGCCCGTTCCAGCGCATAGACACCGGGCTTGGAGGCCACCACAAGGGTGATCCTGCCGTTGGGGTTCTCACCTCGGGCTTCGCTGTCCAGCAGAGCCTGCAGGTTGGTGCCGCCGCCGGAGACTAAAACTGCAATGTTCAGCACAGCTCCACGCCCTCACCTTCTGCAATGACGCCCAGACGGTAAGCTTCCGGCTCGCCATTTGCGTGCAGGATGTCCAGCGCCTTGTCGGCCTGCTCTGCGGGGACGGTGAGCACCATGCCAACGCCCATGTTGAAGGTGTTGAACATATCGTGCTCGGAGATATTGCCGGTCTTCTGCATCAGCTGGAACAGAGCCGGGGTGCGGACATCTGCCTTGTTGATGCGTGCGCAGCAGCCCTTTTTCAGGCTGCGGGGAATGTTCTCGTAGAAGCCGCCGCCGGTGATGTGGGAAATGCCCTTCACATCCACCTCTTCCAGCACCTTGAGCACAGGCTTTACGTAGATCTTGGTGGGAGCCAGCAGGGCCTCGCCCAGCGTCTTGCCGCCCAGCTCTGCAGGGGCAGTGTGCAGCACATCGGGGTTTGCGTCAATGTCAAAGATCTTGCGCACCAGCGAGAAACCGTTGGAGTGCACACCGGTGGAAGGCAGGGCAAGGATCACATCACCGGCTGCCATGGTCTCATTGCTCAGGATCTTTTCCTTATCCACAACGCCCACGGTGAAACCGGCCAGATCGTACTCCTCCTCCGGCATCATGCCCGGGTGCTCGGCAGTCTCGCCGCCCACCAGAGAGCAGTCGGCCTGCACGCAGCCCTCAGCCACACCCTTGACGATCTCTGCGATCTTCTCGGGAATGTTGCGGCCGCAGGCGATGTAATCCAGGAACACCAGCGGCTTTGCACCGGCGCAGATGACATCGTTCACGCACATAGCCACGCAGTCGATGCCGATGGTATCGTGCTTGTCCATGATCATGGCAATTTTCAGCTTGGTGCCCACGCCGTCGGTGCCGGAGATCAGCACCGGGTGCTTGTAGCCGGTGCAGTCCAGCTCAAACAGGCCACCAAAGCCGCCCAGACCGCCAATGCAGTGCTCGTTCATGGTGCGGGCCACATACTGCTTCATCAGTTCAACAGAGCGATAACCGGCGGTGATATCCACACCGGCGGCTGCATAGCTTTCAGAATAGCTTTTTTCCATGGTCTTACTCTCCTAACTTTTTCTCGTCCTTGGGACGGTCGTTCAGGTGGCGTTCGTGAATATCGGTGGAAAGCACCTCGTCCGGCTTCACGGCATATTCGCCGGTAAAGCAGGCGGTGCAGAATCCGCATTTTGCGTTCTTTGTAAGCTGGACAACATGCTCAGTGGAAAGGTAGCCCAGCGTATCAGCCCCGATCACTTCATTGATCTGCTCGACCGTGCGGCCGGTGGCCACCAGCAGCTTCTGATCCGGGATGTCAGTGCCGAAGTAGCAGGGGTACTTGAACGGCGGTGCCGACACCATAAAGTGCACCTCGGTGGCACCTGCGTCCCGCAGCAGCTTGATGATGCGGGCAGATGTGGTGCCGCGCACGATGGAGTCATCCACCAGCACCACGCGCTTGCCCTTGACCGTGCTGGACACCACGTTCAGCTTGATGCGCACGCTGTTCTCGCGCTGCTTCTGGCTGCCCTGAATGAAGGTGCGGCCGATGTACTTATTCTTAATAAAGCCGATGCCATAGGGGATGCCGCTCTCCTGCGAGTAGCCGAGAGCTGCATCCAGACCGGAATCCGGCACGCCGATGACTACGTCCGCTTCCACCGGGTGTTCCTGCGCAAGGAACCGGCCGGCCTGCTTGCGGGCCTCGTGCACCGAGCTGCCCTCGATGATGCTGTCCGGACGGGAGAAATAAATGAACTCGAACACGCACATCTGGGTGTCCGGCCGACCGCAGTGATCCTTGATGCTGCGCAGCTCACCGGTTTTTGCGTCTGCCACCACAATCTCGCCGGGCTCCACGTCCCGCAGCAGGGTGGCACCGGCAGCGTCCAGTGCACAGCTCTCGCTGGCAAACACGTAGCCGCCGCCGGGCAGGGTGCCGATGCACAGGGGCCGGTAGCCGCGGGGGTCACGCACTGCAATGAGCTTGGTGGCCGACATGATCACCAGACTGTAGGCACCCTCCAGCACATCCATCGTCTTGCTGATGGCGGTCTCGATGCTGCCCATGCGCAGGCGGTTGCGGGTGATCAGGTAGCAGATCACCTCGGTATCGGAGGAGCCGTGGAAGATGGCACCTTCATTTTCCAGCTGGCGGCGCAGCTCGATGGCGTTGGTCAGGTTGCCGTTGTGGCACAGTGCCATGGTGCCGCGGCCATGGCGCACGATCATGGGTTGTGCATTGGCGCGCACACGGCTGCCTGCCGTGGCGTAGCGCACGTGACCGGTAGCCATGTGCGCATTGGGGTTTGCCAGACTTGCCAGCACCGCCGGGGTGAACACCTCGTTCACAAGGCCGAGGTCGCGGTGGCCGTTGATCACGCCATCATCGTTCACGGCGATGCCGCAGCTCTCCTGACCACGGTGCTGCAGGGCATACAGAGCCGAGTAGGCCGCAGCGGCCACATCCTCGGTACCGGCACGGTCGTAAATGCCGAAAACGCCGCATTCTTCGTGCAGCGGATATGCAAAATCAGACATTGGTTCTCCTTTACAGCTGGGCGATCTCAGCCTGCAGCTTTTCCTCTTTGGCAGCGATCTGTGCGGCCATGGCGGTGCGCTCTGCTGCCAGCTTTTCGGCCAGAGCGTCGTCGCTCAAAGCCAGAATTTCCGCAGCCAGCCATGCGGCGTTCTTGGCACCGTTCAGAGCCACCGTTGCCACCGGGATGCCGCTGGGCATCTGCACCGTGGCAAGCAGGGCATCCATGCCGTCCATGGCACCGCCCTTCATGGGAATGCCGATCACCGGCAGGGTGGTGTTGGCAGCAAAGGCACCCGCCAGATGTGCTGCCATGCCTGCTGCGCACAGGATCACGCCGAAGCCGTTGGCACGGGCGCTTTTGGCAAACTCCGCTGCCTCGGCAGGGGTGCGGTGTGCCGAAAGGATGTGCGCCTCAAAAGGGATGTCCAGCGCTTTCAGCTGGGCACATGCGCCCTTTACCACCGGCCAATCGCTGTCAGAACCCATGATCACAGCCACTTTACGAACCATATCCAAACCTCTCTTTCTCAACCGACAAACAAAAAAGGCTGCGGTACACCCGTACCACGGCCTTTAATTCTGCGTATGCTCTCCCGACGCTTTGCACAAAGTTGCACGATGCCCCTGACATGCCCGAATGTTGTTTCGACCCATGAGACCCGGCAGCATCTTCATCATTGAAGTTCTCCTCCGCAGTTCCTTGTGCTTGCGTTTTCAGGCGGCGGAAAAGCCCTTTCTGCGGGCCGCCGTCCCTGTGCTACATACAGTTTACGGCAAAAAAACATCTTTGAAAAGAGTGTTCCCACAAATTCTACCTTGTGTTTTCATGCCGTCAAAAAACTTTCAAAAGTTTTGTGCAGTTTCGACATTGTTTTTCTTTTTAAGTATGACTTATAGTTTAAGTATATTTTATGTAAATAGGATGCGTTAACTTTTTGTACAATAGACGGACTTTTTTAAAAAATAATTTTTGCTGTAATTGCCCGTGCAGCGCGGATGAGGTCCGCCGGGGCACAGCACACCTGCATGCCGATGCGCCCGCCGGAGACATAGACCTTCTCCTGCGTCAGCACGCTCTCATCGAACACAGTCTTATACTGCTTTTTCATGCCTACCGGGCTGCAGCCACCGCGCACATAGCCGGTGACCTTGTTGATATCGGCCACATGGATCATGGCAACGCTTTTTTCGCCCACACTGCGGGCAGCGGCTTTCAGATCCAGCTCTGCTGCCACCGGAATGACGAACACAAAATAGTTTTTGCTATTGCCCTGCGTCACCAGCGTCTTATACACGCAGGCAGGGTCTTCGCCCATGCTGCCTGCCACATCCACACCTGCCACGGCAACGCCCTCTTCATGAGCGTACTCGTGGGCGGTGTAGGGCACCTTCTCGCGCTCCAGAATGCGCATGGCATTGGTTTTTGCTTCTTTTCCCATTGTAGTATTCCCCTTTATATTTAGCTGGTTCTATTCTTAAGTATGATGGCATTTGGTCAGCGTCCTCGCCCTCTCCGTCATTGCTAACGCAATGCCACCTCTCCCAAAGTGAGAGGCTTTGGCAATCCACGCAAAGTTTCCGTTTTTGCCAAGGGCTCCCCCTTTGGGGGAGCTGCTGAGCGCAAGCGAAGCTGAGAGGGCGAGCCTGCTTTTCCTTTTCCTGCCCCCATTCTACCACTTTCTTCAAAAAAATTCAAAATTCTCTTGACTTCAGTTTCCTGAAGTGATATCATAGCGTCACACACTTCAGAACCCTGAAGTTTGACACTGCAAGCTGCGGCAAAGGAGCCGGTCTCCCTCGCCGTTTCACACGATAAGGCAAAGGAGACAAAGCACTATGATCATCGTACTCAAACAGAACGCACCTGAGGTACAGGTACGCGAGTTCTGCCACGAACTGCAGGATATGGGCCTGCAGATCAACGATTCCAAGGGCAGTGAGAGCCACATTCTGGGCCTGATCGGCGACACCAAGGCCGTGGCCGAGAGCTGGGTGCTGGCAAACCCGGTGGTGGAGACCTGCCGCCGCGTGACCGAGCCTTATAAGAAGGCCAACCGCAAGTTCCACCCGGACGACAGCGTGATCGATGTGGACGGCGTAAAGATCGGCGGCGGAAACTTTGCGGTCATTGCAGGCCCCTGCAGCATTGAGAGCGAGGAGCAGATCACCTACTGCGCACAGCGCGTGAAGGCTGCGGGGGCTTCCCTGCTGCGCGGCGGCGCATTCAAGCCCCGCACCTCGCCCTACTCCTTTCAGGGTATGCGCAGCGAGGGCCTCGACCTGCTCAAGCTGGCACGCCGCGCCACCGGTGCTCCCATCGTGACCGAGATCATGAACACCGAGCACCTGCCCCTGTTCGAGAATGTAGACCTCATTCAGGTGGGTGCCCGCAACATGCAGAACTTTGAGCTGCTCAAGGCCGTCGGCCGTCAGAAGAAGCCGGTGCTGCTCAAGCGCGGCCTTGCCAATACGCTGGAAGAGTTCGTGATGAGCGCCGAGTACATCATGGCTGAGGGCAACGAGAACGTCATCCTCTGCGAGCGCGGCATCCGCACCTTTGAGACCAGCATGCGCAACACCCTCGACCTTGCCGGTGTGGTGATGCTGCACAAGATGACCCACCTGCCCGTTATTGTGGACCCCAGCCATGCCTGCGGCCACGCATGGATGGTGCCGGATCTGGCAAAGGCCGCTGTTGCTGCCGGTGCCGACGGCCTGATGATCGAGGTGCACAACAACCCCGCCAAGGCAAAGTGCGATGGTGCCCAGAGCCTGACCCCCGACCAGTTCGATGAACTGATGCAGTTCATTGGCAAGGAAGTGGAGTTCTTTGGCAAAAAGCTGAACTGATGATTTGAACTATCCTCTGCGGAATTATTATTTTGTGTTTGCAACGAGGAAGATCCTGCGGGATCTTCCTCGTTGCTTTTTTCACACTGCATCTTCCGGTTCTGCCCCTTTTCCTGTAAAAAAACAACCCCGGGGCGCTTGCGGTCACCCCGGGGTTGTTACAAGAATGATCTACTTTTCAGGAGATCAGGCTCTTTTCCTTGGCCTTATCCCAGACAAGGCAGGTTTGGAGCTTGGTCACATAGCGATAGGGGCGGAACTCGTTTTCCTTCACATCGTCCATCAGACCCTGCTCTTCCATCCAGCTGGCAGCCTGCCGCAGATGAAGGTCGGCGTCATCGATGTCGCTGAAGCTCTTCACCGTCTGCGGTTCCGGGCAGCCGGCCTTTTCCCAGATCAGGGTCGCCAGACCGGCGCGGTTGGAGGGCATGGGGACGCCGGGCATATTCAGCACGCGATAGATGCCGGTTCCGGTTTCGTAAATGCCCCACACGGCTGCACCGGTCAGCGCAACAGCCGCAATGCCGGTCACCACATCGCTGCTGCCGCCGCCGCTCGGGTTGTCGATGTCATCATTTCCACCCTGACACAGTGCCGTGACGGTCACATTGCAGTCGGGCATTGTAAAGGTGATGGTCTGGGGGTCGTCCCTAGCCGGAGTCCAGTCCAGTGCTTCGCCGTCGGCACGCGAGACGCTCCAGCCGAGGAACTCTGCGCCCTCCTGCAGATCTGCCGTCACGGTCACATCCTTACCTTCCGGCACAACGTCGGTGGTGTCCAGCTGCTGGGCACCGGCACCGAGGTCGGCCGTCGCCTTTGCGTCCTGGGTGGAGACAGCATTGCCGTTCGCATCGGCGAGGTAGCGGTACTCCTTGCCGTCTTCGCCGCGCTTATAGCCGATGATGTAGCCGGGATTCATGCTGAAAAGTTTCAGCTTGTTCTGATAGCTGAGATCCTCGTTTTCCAGCGTGATATGACGGCCGAGGCTTGGATCGTCGGTCAGGATCGTTGCCGTACCGGTAAAGGTCTTTTTGATGTTGATCGTCTGGCCATCGCACAGATGGACATCGTTGGTGTTGTTCTCAAAGGTCGCCTGATTCAGGGTCACTACGAAGCTGCCAAGATCCTTCAGACGGATGCCGTCTTCGCCGCCCTTGATGGTGCCGCCGTTGATCTTCGTATCGCCGTTATCGCCGTCGCAGTCAATGACCACGGCATGTGGATTCGTGCTGGCGACCGTACCGCCGTTCATGTGCAGGATGCCGCGGTTTTTGATGGTGCAGTCTGCGTTCGAGGTAATGGTGCCGTCGTTGATCTCCACACGACCCCATTTGTTGTTGATGCAGCTGGCACCCTCAGACGCAAAGGTCCCGTCATTGATCCTTGCCATTCCGTTGTTCACAATGCAGTTCTGATTTATAGTTTTATAATTTCCGCCGTTAATTTCAAGAACTGCACCTGGATAATTCTCAACGATCGTGCTCGTCTTACCCTCTCCGTCAGCTTCTGATATAACCGTTACACCTGCCAGCGTCAGATGCCCATAATTTTTGAACTCGCTATTAGCCGACGACGATTTTGTGAATGTTCCACCGTTAACGACCACGGTTTGATTGGCGTTTGTAGTCGTCACTGCATATCCCGTGGTTGCCTGCATATTAACATTATTCAACGTAAGGCTGTTGCTTGAACCATAAATCATAATCATGTTTCGATCCGGCGCTATATACGTACCACCGTTCACAACAGCGCTACTCGAATTGTCAAGATCCATAAAATGATGTCCGCTCAGCGTCACCGTGTGACCATTATTTTCAATCGTCACCAGCTTTGCATTCTTGACATATATGAAAATATCATTAGGCAGTGTAAAAGTAACATCACCAGTAATGCGGATCGTCACTTCATCCGTGGTATCGATCGTAATACGGCCGGTATAAGGCCCCTCCGGGATCTCGTAATTGCCGCCGTTGGTGATGGTGGTCTTGCCTTCAAGCAGGATCGTTTCGGCTGCGGTATCTTCCTGCGCAGTTACGCCATTTTCAGGCGTACCCCCCCCCCAGAGCAAGTGCATTGACCGGAAGGACAGATGTCATCATACATGCCGCAAGCACTGCACTGATGAACCGCATCTTCTGTTTTTTCATCCTCAAAACCTCTGCTTTCTGTTAAATTTCTGAGACTTATGTCTCGCATTTTTAGTATAGCACCTCTATTTTCTGCATACAATCTTCACCTGCACTGAAATTTGCCTTGTAATTTCTTCTAATTTTTGTTGCCTTTGCTCGAAATTCTCTGAAACTTTTCCCGGTAGTACCGGCCCCCCCCCCGGCATTCCATTTTTTGCGTATTTGTGTTATACTATAGTGTATTTGCAATCCACCCTGAAATGAGGTTTTTTTATGAAAGCACATATCGCACGCAACCAGAACGCCGGTGTCCCGCTGATTCTGGGCTGGAATCTTTCCCCCGCCGACCGCGGCAAGCTGGAAGGCATGGCTCCTGCCTTTGGCATGAAGGTGCTGCTCGTCTCCCCTGCCGATGCGGGCAAGACCGTGGCACAGCTGCTGGGCGAGGTGGAGACCAAGGCCGCCCGCACGCTGGTGCTGGAGCCGGGTGCCTACCCGCCGGCAGTGGTTCTGGCCAACTTCAAGGAGAAGGATGTGGACACCCTGCTGGATCTGATGAAGCAGGCACAGGTCACCATTCCGCTCAAGGCCGTTGTGACTCCCTCCAACCGCAGCTGGGTGTTCGGCGATCTGCTGGCCCACCTGCAGGAGGAGCACGCCGCCTTTACCGCCGCAAAGGAGAACCACACCGTATGAAGACCCGCGCAAAACGTTTCGTCAGCGCCCTGCTGGCCGGGGTGCTCTGCCTGAGCCTGCTGGCAGGCTGTGCCTCCAAAAAGAAAGAGCTTACCCGCTATTCCACCGTTTTTTATGATGTGTTCGATACCGTAACGCAGGTGATCGCCTACTGCGAGAGCGAGGAAGAATTCAACACCCAGATGGATGCCCTGCACGCAGACCTTATTACCTATAACCAGCTGTATGATATCTACAACGATTACCCCGGCGTGACCAACGTCAAGACCATCAACGACAATGCCGGCAGCGCTCCGGTGGAGGTGGACGACCGCATCCTCTCCATGCTGGAGCTGGCCGACCAGATGTACCAGACCACCAACGGCAAGCTGAACATTGCCATGGGCAGCGTGCTGAATATCTGGCACAATTACCGCGAAGCTGCCGAAGCCGCCGAGACGGATGCCGACAACAAGCTGCCCACCATGGAAGAGCTGGAAGCAGCCGCCCAGCACTGTGATATCAACAACGTGATCATCGACGCGGATGCCAAGACCGTTTATCTGGCCGACCCGGAAATG
>QWCB01002764.1_pt1 | contig 14207 bp, 9 predicted proteins | sample 1972511 | NCBI WGS metagenome assembly QWCB01 (sample SAMN09866719, study PRJNA288562) | Human gut metagenome isolate term5_stool, whole genome shotgun sequencing... | isolation source: gut | host: Homo sapiens | place: USA: California
ATCCAAGTCCGATCGACAAAATCAGTTCAACGAGGTAATGGAGAAAGTCGGCTTGGCAAAGCTGAGCTTAAATACGAAAGTGTATACGGTATCGGGCGGGGAAGCGCAACGCATCGCCTTAGCAAAGATATTCCTTAAGGAACCTCCGCTTCTGCTTGCCGATGAACCTACTGCGTCTTTAGATCCGAAAACGGCAGAAGAAATATTAGCTCTTTTATTTCGTATGCGTGATGAAAAGCGAATCATCATCATTGCAACACATAGTCCGTCGATTTGGGAGCGAGCAGACGAAGTCGTCGCTCTGTCATAAAAAGAAGGGATGGCTTTTTGAGGAGAAAACCATCCCCTATTCCTCGTTGGGGAGAGGATAATCCTCATTCAGGCTTGCCAAGGGGACTTCGCCTACCTTTCTGCGCTCCGCCAGGAAGCATTGTCCACAGACAGCCTCGTACTCGATGGTGGCGCTGTTGTCGATGCACACCTGATCGCCTTCAAAGACGGTTTTCCCGTTTACGCGACGGATATTCATGATGGCTTTTCGTCCGCAATGGCAGATGGTTTTGAGCTCTTCCAGCGAATGAGCGAGTTCCAGCAGACGTTGACTGCCGGGAAAGCCTTCGCCGCGAAAGTCGGTACGCAGACCATAGCAGATGCAAGGGATACGGGTGTCCATAACGGCAGCAAAAAGCTGTTCTACATGCCGTGGGGAAAGGAATTGCGCTTCATCGACCAATATACAGTCGATGGGGCGCTTTTTTCGTTCTTCCTGCACCAGCGTGCGGCAGTCGGTTTCTTCCGCAATCACGCGATCCACGCGCCGGCGGACGCCAAGACGGCTGACAATCTCATCTTCGCCCTTGGTATCCACGCCGGGCTTAAGAAGCAAAACGTGCATCCCTCGTTCTTCATAGTTATAGGCAACCTGCAAAAGCAAGGTCGATTTACCGGAATTCATTGCGCCGTAGCGAAAATAGAGTTTTGCCATACATTTTTTCCTCCTGATACGCGTCAGTTCACTATACCACAAGAGAAGAGGCGACAACGAGGGGAACTTAACCGGCAGGGGAAAAGCGTTGGGGGCGTTATGAGAGCATCCTGATACAGGAAAACAAAGACGGGGAACGGAGAGAGACCTTTATCTATGTCGTTGGTGTTCCGTGGTATAATGGACGGGACAGTTTTCAGAGAAAAGGAGACGACGATGAAAAAATTCGGAAAAACCATACTGCTGTTGCTTCTCTTGGTTTCCGTTGGCAGCGGTGGCTTTATTTTAGGTCAAAATATGGAAGCGGACATGGTTGGTACGGCATCGGGGGATGTCGAAACCGATCGGCGCATCATGAAAAACATAGAGCTGTATCGGCAAGCTATCAAGAGCGACTATCTTTTTTCCTATAAACCGGAAGATTTAGAAACCGGTATTTATAAGGGACTGTTCTGGGGGCTTAATGATCCCTATTCGGAGTACTATACACCGGAGGAGTATCAGCGTTTGATGGAAGACACCAGCGGCAAATTTGCCGGTGTCGGCTTAGTGATTACAGCAGGCGACGATAATCTGATTACGGTGGTTTCGCCCATTGCCAATACACCAGCCGATCGAGCGGGGGTAAAAGCAGGCGACAAAATTATCGAAGTGAATGGCATTACCTATACGGGACAGGATTTGCAGGAAGCTACCGACAAGATGCGCGGTGAGCCGAATACGCCTGTGGATCTGACTGTGCAGCGTGTAATTCAGGGAAAAACGCAGACATCGCATGTGCGCATTGTTCGGGAAATGATTAAAGTCGATACGGTGGTCAGTAAGATGCTGCCGGATAATATTGGCTATGTGCAGCTGACTTCCTTTGATGAAGATAGCGCGAAGGATTTTGAAAAGGCATGGAAAGATTTGGAAAAGCAGGGTGCCAAACGCTTTGTTCTGGATTTGCGCAATAATCCGGGCGGTTTGCTGGATACGTGTGAGGAAATCGCCGACCTGCTGCTGGGAAAAGCGACCATTGTCACGACGGTGGACAACAAAGGAAATGAGGACAAGAGCGAGTCTGACGATAAGCAGTTTACCGAGCCGATCACGGTTCTTGCTAACGGCGGGTCTGCTTCCGCTTCCGAGATTCTTTTGGGAGCGCTTCGTGACAATAAACGAGCGAAATCCATTGGCGAAACGACTTTTGGAAAGGGCATTGTGCAGCAGATTTATCCCCTTGGGGAAGACGGAAAAGAAGGTGGCTTTAAGCTGACGATGGCGGAATATCTCACGCCAAATGGGGAAAAGATTCATGGAAAAGGCATTACGCCGGATATCGTGGTAAAGGCGCCGGAAGAAGCGAAAGGTATCGGTCCGAGCTTCTTGGAGGAGGATCCGCAGCTTAAACGCGCGATTGAAGAAGTGAAGGGCTTATGAGCGGCTTCCAGCTCGAATCTGCGTTTCAACCGACGGGCGACCAGCCCAAGGCCATTCGTGCGCTTGTGGAAGGCGTCCGTCGCGGAGACCACTACCAGACGCTGCGCGGTGTGACCGGCTCCGGCAAAACCTTTACCATGGCGAACATTATTCAGGCCATCCAGCGTCCGACGTTGGTGCTCGCGCATAATAAAACGCTGGCTTCGCAACTTTGTTCAGAGCTGCGCGCTTTCTTTCCGCATAACGCCGTGGAGTATTTTGTCTCCTATTATGACTATTATCAGCCGGAAGCCTATGTGGCAGCGACAGACACGTATATAGCCAAAGATTCTTCGATAAACGATGAAATTGATAAATTACGCCATTCGGCGACGATGTCTCTCTTTGAACGACGAGATGTGATCATCGTCGCCTCGGTGTCGTGCATTTATGGTCTGGGTGATCCGGAAGACTATTTAGAGCTTACCGTTTCCGTTCGTCCGGGGATGACCATAGATCGGGATGATTTCCTGCGCAAACTCATTTCCATTCAATATGTACGAAACGACGTAGCGTTTCAGCGTGGAACGTTTCGGGTGCGCGGCGATGTCGTCGATATTTTTCCCGTGTCGTCCAATGAAGAAGCCATCCGGGTGGAGTTTTTCGGCGATGAGATTGACCGTATCCTGGAGATAAATTCGCTGACAGGGGAAATCCTGCGCGGCAGAAGCTATTTCATGATTTATCCGGCAAGCCATTATGCGACAACCAAAGAAAAATTGAAACGTGCCATCGTCCGCATAGAAGAGGAATTGCAACAGCGCCTGAGCGTTTTGCAAAGCGAAAACAAGTTAGTGGAAGCGCAGCGACTCGAACAGCGTACACTCTACGACTTGGAAATGTTGACAGAAGTGGGTTTCTGTTCCGGTATTGAAAACTATTCCGCGCCGATGAGCGGCCGTCCGCCGGGTTCCCGACCCTACACACTGCTTGATTATTTCCCCAAGGACTTTCTGCTCATGGTGGACGAGAGCCATCAGACGATTCCGCAGGTGCGTGGGATGTATAACGGCGACCGCGCGCGTAAGCAGAACTTAGTGGATTATGGTTTTCGTTTGCCTTCGGCGTTGGATAACCGTCCCCTTACATTTGATGAGTTTGAAGCGTTGGTTCCGCAGGCGATTTTCATGTCGGCAACACCGGGCCCGTATGAAAACGAACATGCGACACAGACGGTGGATCAAATTATTCGTCCGACCGGACTTTTGGATCCGCTTGTCGAGGTGCGTCCGACGAAACACCAGATTGATGATTTGATGAGTGAAATTCAGCGAACAACCGCACGCGGAGAACGCACCCTCATCACCACGCTGACGAAAAAAATGGCGGAAGATTTGACTAAGTACTTGGAAGAGGCGAAAGTCAAAGCGATTTACCTGCACTCCGATGTCGAGACGCTCAAACGCATGGAGATTTTACGTGATTTGCGTCTGGGAACCTATGATGTTCTTATTGGCATAAACCTCCTGCGCGAAGGATTGGACTTGCCGGAGGTATCGTTGATTGCTATCTTGGATGCGGATAAAGAAGGTTTTTTGCGCTCCGAAACATCGCTCATTCAGACCATTGGTCGGGCGGCACGTAATGTGAACGGAAAAGTTATCCTATACGGCGATCAGGTGACCGATTCTATGGCGGCTGCCATGGAGGAGACGAAGCGTCGTCGTGCCTTGCAGCAAGCGTATAACAAGGAACATGGGATTATGCCAAAGACCATCCAGAAAGAAATTCACGCGCGCATTTCGACGGAGATTGCCGCGGAAGAGCTGCAAGAATATCAAGGCGCATTGCCGACAGAAGAAAAAGAGAGCTATTCTCGCGAAGACCTGATGCAGATGCTCACCACGATGGACGTGGAAATGCGTCGTGCAGCAGAAGAACTGGACTTTGAACGCGCGGCACGCCTGCGCGATGCGATTCGCGCGATGAAGCGTGAATATGGTCTTTCCTAAGCAAATGCAATAGAAAGGATGGACATGACACTCGAAAATATCGTTATTCGCGGTGCGCGCGTCAATAATTTGAAAAATTTGGATTTGACGCTGCCACGCAACAAACTGATTGTAATGACCGGACTTTCCGGTTCCGGAAAAAGCTCGTTAGCGTTTGATACGATTTACGCAGAGGGACAACGTCGCTATGTAGAAAGTCTGTCCAGCTATGCTCGCATGTTTTTGGGGCAGATGGATAAGCCGGACGTCGATTTGGTGGAAGGACTATCGCCAGCTATTTCCATTGACCAAAAAACAACGAACCGCAATCCACGTTCTACGGTGGGGACGGTGACAGAGATTCATGACTATTTGCGCCTGCTTTATGCCAAAGTGGGCAAAGCGTTTTGTCCGGTCTGCGGCGAGCCGATTCGCGCTATGGCGGTGGATCAGATCGTTGAAGAAGTAATGGCATTTCCCGACAAGACGCGTTTTCTCGTGCTTTCGCCGGTGGTGCGCGATAAGAAAGGACGGCACGATAAAATATTCACCAATTTGGAACGGCAGGGATTTACCCGTGTATTGGTGGATGGGGAAATGTTTGATCTTGGTACACAGCCGGAATTAGACAAAAATACGAAGCATTCCATTGCTATTGTAGTGGATCGTCTGGTGCGTCGTGACGGAATGCGTTCACGATTGGCGATGTCTCTTGAAACAGCGTTAAAGCAAGCCAACGGCAGCTGTGCGATTCAAGTGGTAGACGGGGAACTGCACCGCTATTCCTCGAAACTCGCTTGTCCCAACGGTCACATGGTGATAGAAGACATTGAACCGCGTCTGCTGTCGTTCAACAGTCCCCAGGGAGCCTGTCCGGACTGCAACGGCATCGGTTTTCACATCGCGGTGGATGCCAAGCTGTGCATTCCCAATCCGGATCTTTCCATCGACGAAGGAGCGATTGCGCCGTTTGCCACGTCGGTGAAAGGAACGTACTATTACGAAATGATTCACGCGCTTTGTGCGCTGTATCATTGGCAGACGGATCGTCCTATCGGCGAGGCGCCGAAAGAAGTCATCGACGCTATCTTATACGGCACAAAGGGCAAAAAACTGCGATTCCGCTTTGATTCGCATTTTTCTGGTCAAAAGACGTATTACGATTCTTGGGAGGGCGTGATTCCCAATTTAACGCGCCGCTATCAACAGACCAATTCCGACTTTATGCAGCAGCGCATACGGGAATACATGGCAGAAAACACCTGTGAAACCTGTCATGGTGACCGCTTGCGTCCGGAGGCGCTTGCCATTCATATTGGCGAAAAGAATATCGCGGAATTTAACCGAATGTCCATTCATGAGGCGCTAACTTGGGTGGATACACTCACCTTTACCGAAGCCGAAGCCATTATCGCCCGCCCGATTCTGAAAGAGGTAAAAGCACGTTTGCAATTTTTAGTGGACGTAGGTTTGGATTATTTAACCCTGGATCGCTATGCCGCAACGCTTTCCGGCGGTGAAAGCCAGCGTATTCGTTTGGCAACACAGATTGGTGCTGGACTGGTGGGGGTGGTCTATGTATTGGACGAGCCGTCCATCGGTCTTCATCAGCGTGACAATGATCGGCTGCTTGGCGCACTCAAAAATCTGCGGGATCTGGGCAATACGTTAATCGTTGTCGAGCATGACGAGGACACCATGCGTGCGGCGGACTGGATTGTAGACATCGGTCCTGGCGCAGGTATTCAAGGGGGAACTTTGGTCGCGGAAGGCACCTTTGACGATATTTGTGCCAATACGCATTCCATCACCGGAGAGTATCTGTCGCACCGTAAATTTATTCCTGTGCCGGTCGAACGCCGGAAACCTACAGGATGGATGGAAGTGTTCGGCTGTCAGGAAAACAACCTAAAGAATATTGACATCCGTTTGCCGTTGGGCGTTTTGACGTGCATTACAGGCGTGTCCGGCTCCGGAAAAAGCTCTTTTGTGGAGGGCATATTGTACAAAGTGCTGGCGAATCGTCTGAACCAGGCGCATCTGCGTCCGGGGGCATATCGCAGCATTCGCGGAGAAAAAGCACTCGACAAGGTGATTGAAATTGACCAGTCTCCCATCGGGAGAACACCGCGTTCCAATCCGGCAACCTACACCAAAGTTTTCGATCTCATTCGGGATGTCTTTGCCCAGACGAACGAAGCAAAACTACGGGGATTTGACAAGGGACGCTTTTCGTTCAACGTGAAAGGCGGACGTTGCGAAGCCTGCCGAGGCGATGGAACGATTAAAGTCGAGATGCATTTTCTTCCGGATGTCTATGTTCCCTGCGAAGTTTGTCATGGTCATCGGTATAATCAGGAAACCCTGCAGGTGCATTATCGTGGAAAGACCATCTCCGATGTATTGGAGATGACGATTGAAGAAGGACTGGAATTTTTCCGCAATCACAAAGGTATTGCACGCAAATTGCAAACGCTCGTGGATGTGGGATTAGGCTATCTAAAGATCGGGCAGCCCTCGACAGAACTTTCGGGCGGTGAAGCGCAGCGTGTGAAGCTGGCAGCGGAGTTGGGCAAAGTTTCTACGGGAAATACGATTTATATATTGGATGAGCCGACAACCGGGCTGCATGTGGCGGATATCGACAAGCTCATCAAGGTGTTTGCGCGGCTCATTGAACAGGGAAACACGATTGTGGTGATCGAACATAATTTGGATGTCATTAAAGTCGCCGATTACCTTGTTGACCTTGGTCCGGAAGGGGGAGACGGCGGCGGACAGATTGTCGCAGAGGGCACGCCGGAAGAGGTTTGTCAGGTAAAAGGCTCTTATACCGGAAAATATTTGCTACCGCTTCTCAAACGCGACAGACAAGAAGAATAGAAAGAGAACAAGATGCGATTTCTGCGCGTTGCGCCATTAAAAAAAGTATTGCGCGGTCCGAAGGGGAAAAAGCGTCCCATGGCGAGTGTCTGTTTTTCGCGCCGTGTAATCGATCGCTATTACATGCGTCGGGCATTATGGCTTGCGCATCGTGCGGCAGCTGTCGGCGAAGTGCCGGTTGGTGCGATTTTGGTGCATCGCGGCATCGTGGTGGCACAAGCTGTAAATCGCGTTGAGCGTGACCATAATGGTCTTGCACACGCCGAACTGTTGCTTTTGGAGGATGCCGCCAGCCGTTTCGGAAGACGGCTTACCGACATGACGCTTTATGTCACGCTGGAACCGTGCGCCATGTGCGCCGGAGCAATGCTTCATGCGCGACTCGGTCGTTTGGTTTACGCTGCCAAGGATGCCGAGCGTGGAGGATGCGGATCCCAGTTTTCTATTCTCGGTCACAGCCACAATCTTCACGATTTTCCGGTCACTTCCGGGCTTTACGCCGACGCCTCTGCAAAACTATTACGCTCTTTTTTTCAAAAACGCCGTGCCGAGGGAAGGCGGGATCGCAAAATGTAAGGTCGTTTTGCCCATGCCCGAAGCACGGCGCGCCTATTTGATGCCGAAAAGAGGCTTCTTCGTACAATCAGTGATGGAAAAAGGTTCTTATTCTTTGCCATAGACCGTTTTTCTCCGTTGCTTTTGGTACAGGCTTTTCCTTCGTTTCCGCAGCGAGTTTTTCTTTTGCTTTCGGCGCAGGTTTTTCTTTCGCTTTTGGTGCGTTTTCCGCTTCTTCCATAAAGCGAGCTTGAGCGGAAATGCCCTTCGTTCCCTGTACATGACGATACGTGCCGTCCGATAACAGCTCACGCGCTTTAGTATCATCGGATAGGAAGACATCCAGAATATGACGGATACGTTGACGAATGGCATCTTGCTGGATGGGCACGGCAATTTCGATGCGATTCACCAGGTTACGAGTCATCAGATCCGCCGAAGAAATGTACATATCCTCTCGGTTTGCACCAAAGCAGTAAATGCGATGATGCTCTAAAAAGCGACCGACGATGGAAAATACCCGTATATTTTCCGTTTTTCCGGCAACCCCCGGCAGAAGGCAGCAAATACCACGAACAATCATCACAATATGCACGCCGGCGCAGGAGGCTTCGGATAGCTTATCCATTAAATCGCGTTCTGTGACGGAATTACATTTGAGAACGATACGTGCTTCTTCTCCCTTTTTCGCCCGTAAGATTTCGCGATCAATCAGCGTCATAAGCATCGGCTTGATGCCGGTGGGCGCGACGCATAATTTATCATAGCGACCATCCGCCTTGCTGATAAGCATGTTCTTGAAAAAGAGACCGGCATCGGCACCAATGCGTTCGTCCGCAGTGAAATAGCTTAAATCGGTGTATTGTTTAGCAGTTTTCTCGTTGTAGTTGCCGGTTCCGATTTGGGTGATGGTGCGCACTTTTCCTTCCCGATAGAGCGTAATATGGCAAATTTTGGAATGCACTTTATATTCTTCAATGCCGTAAATGACCGTGCAGCCTGCCTGTTCTAAGCGCTCTGAATAGTCAATATTATTTTCTTCATCAAAACGGGCGCGCAGTTCCATCATCGCCAGAACATCCTTACCATTATCCGCGGCGAGAGACAAATACTCTGCCACCTTGGAAATGGACGCCATACGATAGATGGTAATCGAGATAGAAATGACCGTCGGATCCTGCGCCGCCTCTTTTAGCATACGCAGAAACGGCTCCATGGATTCATACGGATAATGCAGCAGCTTATCTTCTTGACAGACCTGGTCAATGATGGGCACATCGGGCAAAAACATCGGGGATGGCTGCGGAGAGAAGGGACGATAACAAAGCTGATCTTTTTGCTTGGGTGTCAATATGTCTTCTATGGCAAAGACGTACTTCATCCGTAATGGGGCTTTGCTGTAATAGACTTGCGCATTGTCCAGGCCGTGGTATTTTAATAAGAATTTAATCGAGGCTTTGGGCAGCGTTCCCTGAATTTCCAGACGTACTGGAGCGAGGCGATTGCGCTTCTTAATCGCCTTTTTCATGGCCTGCAAGAGATTTCCTTCAATTTCATCAATCCCGTCATCTAAGTCAATATCGGCATTGCGCGTCAGGGAGATGACGGCGGAGTCAATGATTTTGAAGCCGCCGAGCAGTGCCGCCGCTTGCTCCATAATGATTTCTTCCAACAAGATGAACGAGCAGCCGTCGGGCAGAAAGACAATGGGCGGAATCCAAGTCGGTACGCCGATGAGCGCATAATAATCGGTGCCTTTCGCGTCTTCCACATCACAGAAAACATAAAGCATTTGGTTGATCATGTGAGGGAAGGGATGACGCGCGTTGATAATGAGAGGCGAGAGGAGAGGCAGAACATTTGCTTCGTAGTAGTTGGCAATGAACTTGGCTTCCGACTTTGTCAGACTTTCCATGCGCTTGTGATGTACACCGGCAAGCTCCAGCGCATGGCTTAATTGCGCAAAAGCGGCATCGCGTTCGGCATAGAGTTTTGGCATTTCCGCAAAAATGTGCGCGAGCTGTTCCTCAGCGGTCCATCCCGTTTTGTTGTCCACTGCGTTGCGCTTCCATTCACGCAGGTTCATCAATGAGCCGACACGCACGCGGAAAAATTCACTCAAGTTGCTGGTGAAAATGGCGATAAATTTATAGCGCTCATAGAGAGGAACGCGTGAATCGGTGCTTTCCTGCAAGACATGGCGATTAAACTCCAACCACGAGAGCTCGCGATTTTGGGTAAAACTGGTGTCGATTTTCTTCTGCGGATGACTCGGCGCTTTTTGCTCCGTTTTCTTTTTGCTGTTTTCGTCCATATTGCCTCCGTCTATCGTCGTGCTTTCCCATGAAAGAGACGAAACGATTTGCCCCAGTTTCGTTTTCGATGGCAAGCGTCGCTGTTTTTTCTATTATATCCTTTGTCGGTGGGATCGGGTTCCTCTCGGTTAGAAACAGGTAAACTTTGCGTTATTTCTCTTCTTTTGTGCGGTTTCCGGCAAAAGACGCGGATGAAGTTTGGTATACTGACGAAGGAGAAAATAACAATGGAGGTCACGCCGAGGCGACACGTGGGATGTCCCTTTAGAGAAGAGCGTGAAAAAGCAAGAAAAGAGGAACCATGAATACCATTTATCTTCCCAATGGCCATCCGCTGCGGCTTATTGCATCGGATATGGATGGGACAATATTGCAGTCGGATTTAACGATTGAACCACGTACCAAGGAGCTGCTGATTGCCTGGCAGAAGCAGGGGATTCGGGTGACGCTGATTTCCGGACGACCGATTCAGAGTATGCTGCCTTATGCGCGCGAATTGGAGATGGATCGCCATCAGGGCGTTGTCATCGGGGCAAATGGCGGACATGCGTATCAGTTGGGAACAGAACGCGAGTTGTGGCGGCACACCTTGCCGATTCCTACTGCGCAGCATTATTTTTCGCTTTGGAAGCCGTTCTCGCTGACGTTGATTGCCTATGGCAGAGAAAAAGTCTATGTAGACTTGCCGAAGCGGGAAGGTCTGACATATTTTGGTATGCCCATGGAAAAGGGGTTGGAACACATTGAAAAAGTGACGGCGATGAAAGTGGAAAAGTATGATTTATGCACACCACTTCCCGAAGAGCCTGTGAAGGCGTGTATCTTAGGCGACCGCGCCTTGATTCTTAAAGCGCAGGCGATGGTGAAAGATGACTACGAACCGGAAATCTATGGTGCCTTTTCCGCGGAAACCTATTTTGAAGCGATGGTGCGGGGAATTAACAAGGGTACAGGTTTGCAGGAGTATGGCGACCAATGTGGCATTTTGCCGAAGGAGATGGTTGCTTTTGGTGATGAAGATAACGATATTCCCATGCTGGCGTATGCCGGTGTGAGCGTCGCCATGGAGAAGGCTTCGGATCGTGCAGCGGCAACTGCCCAGTATCGAACCGTTTCGAATAATGCCGGTGGGATTTATCGGTTTTTAGCGTCTCTTCTCACGGAAGACGGCAGTTCCTCTCACTGAAATTTGCTTTTAATGGTTCGTAGGAAAAGACCGCGAATCCATGGTGCTTTTCAAGACACAAACTAAAAGAGGACGGTTCTTTTCGTCCGCTAACCGGTTGATAAAATAAAGAGATACGCGCCCATCCGGCGCGTTTTCTGTTTTGGTTAGGGTGATGGAGGGGGCAATAGTTTGTGCCGGGCGCACAGGAGAAAGCCAGCGTGCGCTGCATATTTCAAGCGCATTCTCTTGCGGAAAGTCACTTTCTTTTTTCAGGACGGTGGCACACCAAATGCCAAGAAGACGTGCCATGGAATGCAATCCGGAGGCGATCAAGCCGCCGAAAGGACCTTTGGCGGCGACTTCCCGATTGACATGAATCGGGCGATCATCAAACGCCCGACCGAAAGCCATAATCTCTTCTTCGGTAAGAGAAAAGGGAGTGGGATGCCATACGTGCAGAACGGACGATTCGCTTTTCTCTTGGCGTTTCGGCAAAGCAGAAGGCAGACTGCGCAGGACGAGCGGAGAGCGCAATTGCATTTTTCCGGTCACCTCCATATCCATTATGCGCCTTTGGTGCGCATCCACAACATCCAGCACAAAAGAGACACTGCCAGCATCACCGCCGGAAAAAACGCGTTTACGTGATATGGTAACGGTACCGAAGAGGAGATCTCCTGTCGATGCGCAACGATACCAGCGGGCAAAATCAATGCTCATGCCGGCTACCATGCCGCCTGCATCGGTTTTTGTGGCAACCCATTTTCCCCAAACGGCAGTGGCAACATGCCAAGGGGAAAGTGCGAATGGAGACGGAGAAAAAGACGCAGCGTCGGGATGCGAACCACCAGCCGTATTTGGCGGCAGAGCAGCTGATGCATCCGCTAAGAGCGAATCGACGGAAGAAAGCGAACCGCCTTCAAAGGCGGCAAGAAATGCCAGACGGTCGTTTGCGGAAAGGCAAACCGGCGCAAGAGAAAAGGTCTCGCCAACCGTGAAGTCTTCAAAATAGCGCATTCGTTTTTCCCAGGGCATTCCAAATCCTTTCCCAAAACAGGGGTTCTCTTTTTCTTTGACTGGTTGACTCGTCTGTTTTGTGCCTCTTTCCAACGCGACGCAGAAATTCGATATAATAAAGACATCGTTGCGCCCTTTTTTCATGTCGCTCGTCGGAGGACAAGGAAAATCTGCCGTCGGACAAGGCAAAAAAGGATCGCAGCTGCTTTCTATCTACCCTTGCGGGTGCGGTGCAAACAGGAGGAATTATGTATCAGGGAGAAACGCTTCGTCAGGAAAAGATTCTGATTCTCGATTTCGGCGGACAATATAAACAGCTTATCGGTCGTCGTGTGCGGGAAGAGCATGTCTATTGTGAGATTAAACCTTGCACAACTCCGCTTTCGGTGATTCGCGACGGACAGTATTGTGGCATCATTTTAACGGGCGGACCGGATTCCGTGTATGAGCCGGATGCTTTACAGGCGGATGAAGGCATTTTGTCTTTAGGCATCCCTGTTCTCGGCATCTGTTACGGTGCGCAGTGGATTGCGCATCACACAAAGGGAAAAGTGGGAAAGGCGGGCGTTCCCGAATACGGCAAAACCGAAACCACCTTTGTTCTTTCTTCTCCTTTGTTTGCGGAAATGCCTGAAAATTCGGTTGTTTGGATGAGCCATGGCGATCAGATTCTTGATTTGGGCGAAGGCTTTTCGTCGATTGCCCATTCCGCCAATTGTCCCGTCGCCGCTTTTGGGGACGAGCATCGTCATCTTTACGGAATGCAGTTTCATCCCGAAGTGGAACACACCGTTTATGGGCGACAGCTCCTTCATAATTTCCTCTATCGTATCTGCGAGGTATCCGGTCAGTGGCAGATGTCCACATTTGTTTCGCAGACAATAGCCGACCTTAAAGAGACGCTTGCCGGAAAAAAAGCACTTTGCGCCTTCTCCGGCGGTGTGGATTCTTCTGTTGCAGCGCTTCTGGTACACAAGGCCATCGGCAAGAATCTGACGTGCGTATTCGTGGATCATGGTCTTTTGCGTAAAGAGGAAGCAGATACGGTCGAAAAGGTCTTCAAAGAGCAATTCGGACTGAATTTGCTTCGCATAGACGCATCGGAACGATTCTTGCGTCTCCTTGACGGCGTAACCGATCCGGAAACGAAACGTAAAATTATCGGCGAACAGTTTATACGTGTCTTTGAAGAAGAAGCGGCAAAAATCGGTGAAGTGGATGTCTTGGTGCAGGGCACGATTTATCCCGATGTGATTGAGTCCGGCGTAGGCGGCGCAGTAATCAAGTCGCATCACAATGTCGGCGGTCTGCCCAAGAATGTTCGTTTTCATGATTTAGTGGAGCCTCTTCGCGACTTGTTTAAGGACGAGGTGCGCACCGTGGGAACCGAACTGGGCATTGCCGAAGATCTTGTCTGGCGTCAACCGTTCCCCGGACCCGGTCTTGCTGTGCGCATCCTCGGTGCCATTACGCGCGAACGCATCCGCATCGTGCAGGATGCGGATGCCATCTGGCGTGAAGAAATCAAAAATGCCGGTCTGCATCGTTCGATTGGTCAATATTTCGCTGTCCTCACCAATCTTGCCACCGTAGGCGTAATGGGCGATCACCGTACCTACGATTATGTACTCGGTCTTCGCGCCGTCACCACCAACGACTTCATGACCGCCGAGTGGGCTCGTATTCCCTACGATGTCCTCGACCGCGCCTCCAACCGCATTGTCAATGAAGTCGACGGTGTCAGCCGCGTCGTCTATGACATTACCGGCAAGCCACCGGCGACGATTGAGTGGGAATAAATCGAGTTGCTTAAAAAAGCCAGTGTTTATGCGGGTTTCAGCGATTTCGATTAGTCTTTTGATAACAAATTGATAACAGTCATAGCAAGTGCC
>QWCB01004615.1_pt1 | contig 14200 bp, 13 predicted proteins | sample 1972511 | NCBI WGS metagenome assembly QWCB01 (sample SAMN09866719, study PRJNA288562) | Human gut metagenome isolate term5_stool, whole genome shotgun sequencing... | isolation source: gut | host: Homo sapiens | place: USA: California
CCCGACAAGTTCCGCGGGTCTGGCTGTTTTGCAATCATTAAAAATAATTTTTCCGCTGAATATGCCCAGAGCGAAGCGGAGGGCATTCTAAATCATCAGAGTGTCAGCCCAGCAAAATTTCCACCGCTTCCCGCAGGGTGGGCACTTCGCCCACATTGCCCGGGAAGATGATGTACGGCGTGCCGGGGAACAGGCTTTCGGCACCGGTCTGCCATACCGGGATGCCCGGCCGGATCTGGCCCAGCACCTTGGCGCATTTCACGCGCAGGGCCTTCACGCCCACGTCGCTGCTGGTGATGCCGCCCTTTGCCACCACAAAAGCCGGGGAAGCGGTCAGCCTGCCCACGCAGCTTTGCAGTGCATCGCTGATGGCAACGCTGCGCACGAGGGCTGCTTCCGGGGTGTCGTCCGGCAGGGTGAGCACCACGCGCTTTGTGGACACGCAGCAGGTGATGCCCTTTGCGATCTGCTGTGAGCAGTGGGCCACAATGGCGGCTGCTTCCTTTTCCAGCTCGCCCGGCACCAGCACCTTGTCGCTGTCCATCTCAATAAACTCGATGCCCTGTACTTTTTTCAGTTCTTCCAGCTGGGCAGTGGTCTTTTTGGTGTGGCTGCCCACCACGATGATGCCGCCTGCCTTGCTTTCCTGCGTGACCATCTTTTTCCGGGTGAGCAGCGGCTGGTCGGAAATATTGCCGATGGCCTTGACCAGTGCGGCCGCACTGCGGATGGTGAAGTGACGGCCCTTTGCCATGGCGCGGTACAGTGCCACTGCAAACACCTTCACATCGCAGTCCGCCACTGCGTTGACGATCACATGGCCGTAATCGTGCACCGCCAGCAGCTGGGCCTCGATGCCGTCAAAGTCCATGGCGCGCAGGCTTTCCAGCGAGATGCAGGTCACGTCTCCTGCACGGACTTTGCCGCCGGTTTTTTCCTCAATGTATTCGCACAGGTTGCTGGCGTGGTAGCCAAAGGTCTCGTCCTTGGCAAATTCGGTCTGGCCGCAGGGCACAAGCTCTGCGCCGTAGCGCACATAATGCACGTTGTCCAGTGTAAAGCGTCCGCCCTCGCGGAAGTAGGGGCACAGGATGTCGCCATCCATTTTGTAACCGTTCTCAGCCTCCGTCACCTCGCGCAGCAGGTCGGTCTCCAGCGGGTAGTGGCCGCGCAGGGTGGAGTCGCCGCGGCTGATGATAAGGTAGTCCATGCCGAACTCGCGGGCCACCTTGGCGGTGTTCTCCGCGATCTCGCGGTGGGCCTTGGTGGTCTCGGCCACGGTAAAGCCGCGGCTGTTGGTCAGAATAAAGAAGAGCTTTTCCGGCGCAGCAAAGCCCTTGCGCAGGCTTTCTACCGTCCAATCTGTATAAACATAGATATCATGTACCGTCTGTACGCCAGTAGGGTCGTCGTCCAGCACAATGATCTTGCGGTTGCTGGCGGCAGCTTCGGCGGCAAGGGCGGCGTTCAGTTTTTCCTCATCCACCTGCGGAAAATTGGCCAGAACATCGGCACTGCGGATCTGTTCCATCTAAAGCTCCTCCTTTATTCGTACAGCACCTGTGCGATCAGCACCAGCGGCTCGTCGCCCAGGCAGGCGATCTGGTGGGTGTCGCCGGGCATGGCGGCAATGATGTCGCCCTTCTCCAAGATCTGCTCCTCGCCGTTGATGATGTGGACAGCGCGGCCGGAGACGATGACCATGCTTTCCATCTCGTGCTCATGCGTGTGCCTGCCAATGGTCACGCCCGGTGCCAGCGTGTGGCGCACGTAGGCGCGGCCCTTGCCCAGCATTTCGGCAGGCGCATCCAGCAGGCGTTCCATCATCACGGTGCCCTCGCCGCCCATGCAATGGGGGATCGGAGTGGGTTTCATCTCAGAAGCTTTCTTATACAACATCCCATGTTCCACCTTTCAAGTCATCTGCAGCAGCATACGGCAGAGTGTTTTTAAACATCCTACCTTTCAAGTCAAGTCCATTATACATGAGCGCAAGCGGAATAGCAAGATTTTTTCCTGAAAAGCTGTTCAATTTTGTGCAATGCGTTTTGTGCAATCTGGCTGATATCCCGCCGTTCCTGCCCCGCAGGCATACAAAAAAGCTTCCCCGCCGCAGGCACGCAGCCCACGAAAAGGGAAGCTTTTGTCTGATTCAATTTCGGGTGCATCTGACGGAAGTAGTACACCGCAGCATAACACTCCGCTTTCCTTTTTTCGGATCCCGAAATAAATTGGAACTCTGCACATGTTCAAGCTGCAGTTTTTGTGTTTTTTTCAGAGAATCCGTTTTTTGTTGCCGGAGCAGCGTTTCTTTTGTATAATGGCAGTGATGGAAGGCCGATGCCTTTTGCAGATTTTTAATACGCCCGGCATCCTGAAACTGGAGCTGTCCGGACAAGTCATTCTCGATTTTCTGCTGGATCATTTTGTTCCCGCCGTGCTGTACTATGACTCTGCATACTGCACCGACGGGCAGGCACCTTCCAAGGCCGACAAAAAGCTTCTCGCCATTTTCTCCGGCAATTACAAGCAGGATTACCAAAACGCCCGAACCGGCACGGAACCTTTTGACTTGTACCTCCGGCTGCTGATGGTCACCGACTATATCAGCGGCATGACAGATTCCTATGCCCGCACGCTGTACCGCGAGCTTAGCGGTATTGAATAACGCTGCCCTGTTCAAATCCCACGTGCCCGGTTCGTCTGCCGCTTATGGGCTACGGCATGATCGTTCAAAAACTGCTGATACATCACTCTGGAAGCCTCGCGCAACTTCAAATCAGGTGCCAGCTTTTTTACGAAGACACTGCTTGCGAATGCGAACGCCTTTTGAATTGCAAAATGATTTTTCAGTTGCTATACTGGGCTTATCAAATTTTTTCGGGAGGATGTCGCAGTGACCGCACAGACAATGCAAATCGGGAACAGACCTTGCCGCATTTACGGCGAAGCCCATGCAGAATACCTACTGCTCCAAATGACAGGCGAGCATGAGCTGCAAAGCATGGAAAGCGAGATTGCCGCTATTGCACAGAGTGCGCACCACTTTTTGTTTGCGGCCATCCCGGTGGAAAGCTGGAACGATGCACTTTCCCCGTGGGAAGCCCCTGCCGTGTGGGGAAAACAAGGCTTCGGCGGTAAGGCCGCGGACACCCTGTGCTTTCTGACAGAACAGGTCATTCCAACACTGAAGCAGCAGTATCCTCTCCCGGAAAATGTCAAAATCATTCTGGGCGGCTACTCGCTGGCCGGGTTGTTTGCATTGTGGGCATCCACCCAGACTGATCTGTTCTATGGTATCGCTGCCGCCTCGCCCTCGGTGTGGTTTCCGGGCTGGATGGAGTTTGAACAGCGGCACCCGATACAGGCACAGCACATTTATCTGAGCCTTGGCAACAAGGAAGAGCATACGAAAAACGCTGTCATGGCTGCGGTAGGTGATAACATCCGCACCCTGCACAGCCGACTTGCAGAGCGTGGCGCAGACTGCACCCTTGAGTGGAACAGCGGCGGGCACTTTAAGGACGCTGACCTGCGCACGGCAAAGGCATTTCGGTGGGCGATGGAGGAAAGCCGATGAATATTTTGATCGATGCAGACGGCTGCCCGGTGGTCGATTTGACGTTGCAGATTGCAAAGCGGTTTGGCGTTCCGGTCATCATCCTGTGCGACACCTCTCACCAAATCGAGCGGGAAGGTGCGCAGACGCTGGTGTTCGATAAAGGGGCAGACAGCGTAGACTTTGCTCTCGTCAACCGGGTAAAGCCGGGGGATGTGGTCGTAACACAGGACTACGGCCTTGCGAGTATGTGCCTTGCCAAGCGCGCACGGGTGCTGAATCAGAACGGTTTGGAATACACCGCCGACAACATGGAAGCTCTCATGCTGCGGCGGTATGAAAACAAAAAACTCCTCCGTGCCGGAAAGCACCCCAAGGGGAGCGCAAAGCGGACGAAGGAGCAGGATGAAGCATTTGTCGCCACACTGACAGATATTTTAGCGAGCATCTGATTTTCTGAACGGAACACCGGCGAATTTTTTCGCGTCACATTCTCTGTAAGTGAAACCCGTCAGAACAAAGCACCTCTCCACTGCATGAAATCATTGAGATACCGCTGCTTTATCCTCTGGCCACGATCTTCTGAGCGCCGCATAGGAAATAAGGAAGTTTGCAAGCCAACCTGCCGGGACTGCAAGCCAAACAAAAGCAATGCCAAAACGCGGTGCACAAATCAGCAACAGACAAGCGGATTGCAAGGTTTACCATATTTGCAATAAGAAACGGCCGCATGATTCCAAGTCCGCGAAGAACGCCATCCGTTGCCATCTTGATGCCCATGAAGATGAAAAAGTAACCAAGCCATCTCATATAATCACCGGACACCTGATAGGCCAACGCGGTTCCGTCTTTTCCCAAGAACAACGAGGAAATCTGTGTGTGCAGTGTTTCAATAACCACGAAAGCAAGAACTGCAAAGCATAGATCCAACACCAGTGCAGCATGATAACCTTTTTTGATACGCTCAATTTTCTTTGCGCCAAAATTCTGGGATACAAACGGCGAAACTGCATTGCCGATGGATACGAAGATCAGCGAAAAAACATTTTCTACCCGCATCGTTGCCGCATACCCGGCAAGTGCCTGTGTGCCGAAGGGATTTACCACTGCCTGCACGATCATCATACCGATAGACACTGTGGACTGCTGCAAAACCGATGGTACCGCAATGCGAAGCATGGAATACAGCTCCTGCCGGTCGAACCTGCTAAAGGAGCTCTTGTATTGCCGCGTCCGAGACAGAAAGATCAAAAACGAAAACACGGCAGAAATTCCTTGTGCGATCAAGGTCGCAAGGGCTGCACCAAACACCCCCAGACCAAGACCAGCCAAATCCGCTCATCATGAAATGGGAAAAGCAAAAGCCAAAGACACCAAGGACAACGCTTAAGATCAAAAAGCTGATCAGGGACGTTGACACAATGGTTTTCATTTTACCATAATTTTTTGCACCAAAATAGCGGCTTACAAGCACACCTGCGCCCACACCAGCCCCAAGCGCCACACAAATAAAAACATTGGTCAGTGCAGCACAAGCACCAACAGCCGCAAGTGCCGAGGAGCCAACAAATTGACCAACTATTATGGAATCGGCCATATTGTATACTTGTTGAAAAAAGCTGCCAAGGATCATCGGCATCGCAAAAACAGTCAGTGCTTTAAGGGGTGGATCTGTGATCAAATATTCATCTTTCGACATGATTATATTCCTTCCAAAAATCGTTTATCGCAAATTTTATCGCAAGTTAAGAAATTCGTGCAACATTCAAACGGCATCTTTGCGATATGCAATTCACCGCTGTTGCATTAAAAAGTTGAATTGCTATAGTATTGGAATCTATCCAATATAAGTATATTCCCCCCTGTCTCAAAATGCAATCTGCAACTTCTGGCGGAGATGGTGGATATTCTCCCGCGGGCTAAGCAACAGCCCGCAGGGCTGGTTGCTTGCGGCCTGCGGGCCGCCGCCCTGTTCTCATCCGCACCATCTAGCCGCAAAAAAGGCACCAGCCTGAGCTGATGCCTTTTGTTGGCGGAGATGGTGGGATTCGAACCCACGTGCCCGATTAAGGACAAAACGATTTCGAGTCGTTCTCGTTACGACCGCTTCGATACATCTCCATATATTAGCCTTTACAGTATAGCAAAAAAGCGGTTTTCCGTCAACACTTTTCTCCCGTTACGGCACGGCTGCAAGCCATACGCAGCCGGGCCGTTTTGCGTTTTTGGGGCAGAAAGCGCGGTTTCTTTGCAAAAAAGGCTGTTCTTTTGGGCGGGAGCCGAGTATAATAGGAACGATATTTTTCAAATTTGAAGTATAGAGGAGAGCATTCCAATGGCACAGGCAAAACAAGATATGGGCACCGGCAACATCAAAAAGCTGATGCTGCAGCTCATGATCCCCGCCGTGGTAGCGCAGGTCGTGAACCTGTTGTATAACATCGTGGACCGCATTTACATCGGCCACATTGCGGGCATTGGCGCGGCAGCGCTGACCGGCGTGGGGCTGTTCACACCCATTCTGATGCTGCTGAACGCTTTTGCCATGCTGGTGGGCGCGGGCGGCGCGCCGCGCACCGCCATTGCTCTGGGGCAGGGCGACAAGAAACAGGCAGAAAAGATCATCTCCAACAGCTTTACCATGCTGCTGCTCTTTTCGGTGGTGCTGACCATTGGCTTCTATGCCGGGGCACCGGTGCTGCTGCGGCTGTTCGGTGCCAGCGATGCCACCCTGCCGTACGCCCTGAGCTACAGCCGCATCTACATTGCAGGCTCGGTGTTCGTGCTGGTGGTGCTGGGCATGAACCCTTTTATCACCACGCAGGGCTTTGCCAAGACCAGTATGCTTACCACCGTGATCGGCGCGGTGATCAACATTATCCTCGACCCCATCCTGATCTTCGGGTTCGGGCTGGGCGTGCGGGGCGCGGCCATTGCCACGGTGCTCAGTCAGGCCGTGGGCGCGGCATGGATCATCCGCTTTCTCACCGGCAAAAAGACCATCCTGCGCCTGCGCAGAGACTACCTGCACCCGGAAAAGCAGATCATTCTGCCGGTGCTGGCGCTGGGCATCTCCTCATTTGTGATGCTCTCCACCGAAAGCCTGCTTTCCATCAGCTTCAGCTCCAGTCTGGCGCGGTACGGCGGCGATGTGGCTGTGGGTGCCATGACCGTCATCACCAGCGCATCCCAGCTGTGCACGCTGCCCATTCAGGGCATCTGTCAGGGCGGACAGCCGGTGATGAGCTTCAACTTCGGCGCAGGCAAGAAGGCCCGCGTCAAGGAAGCCTTCCGTTTTCAGCTGACGCTGTGCGGGGCCTACACCTGCTTGTTCTGGCTGTTGATGATGCTGTTTCCCGGCGCGGTGGCGGGCATTTTCACCTCAGACACCGCACTGATCCAGTACACCACGTGGGCCATGCGCATTTACATGGCGGGCATTTTTGCCATGGGCTTTCAGATCGCCTGCCAGCAAAGCTTTATGGCGCTGGGGCAGGCTAAGGTCAGCCTGCTGCTGGCCTGTCTGCGCAAGATCATTCTGTTGATCCCTCTCATCTTCATCCTGCCGCACCTGCTGCCGAACCCGGTGTTCGGCGTGTTTCTGGCCGAGCCGGTCAGCGACATTCTGGCCGCCACCATCACCACCATCACCTTCTTTGCCCGGTTCGATAAGATCCTCGACCGCGGCGCGGCAAAGGTTTGATTTTTTGTATGCAGAAAGGGCATCTGCCGTTGGCAGATGCCCTCGCTGTTTATTCGGGAAACCCTGACCGGCACTGAAAAATCAGTCCATGTTCAGAGCGCTCTTGAGGTTGTTTTTGTAGATATCGGCCTTGGCACCGTAGATGATCTGCACACCATCTGCGACCTGAACGACGCCGTTTGCACCCGTCTTCTGCTTCCAGTCAGTATCCGGCATAACGAGAGCCTTGTCTTTGACTTTGACGCGCAGTCGAGTAAAGCAGGCATCCACATGCTGGATATTGTCTGCACCACCCAGACCTTCAATGATGGTCGCCATCATCTCGTCGCTCATTTTCTTGTCCAGCTTCTTGACCTCCTGGCCATCATCTTCGCGGCCGGGAGTCTTGTAGTTGAACTTGGTGATCATGAAGCGGAAGGTGAAATAGTACAGGAAGAAGCAGGGAATGCCAATGATGAACACCCAGATCCAGTTAGAGCCTTTATCCGCCTGCATGATGCCATTGAAGATCGTGCTCAGGAAAGGGCCGCCGAAGGAACTGGGCCCCGGGATATTCACCTTGCAGATGTAAGTCAGCAGGTAGGCCAGACCTGCATAGCCAGCGTGCACCACGAACAGCAGCGGAGCCGCAAACAGGAAGCTGTACTCAATGGGCTCGGTGATGCCAGTGAAGATGGAGGGAATGATGGCTGCGATCAGCAGCGCCTTGACCTGAGGCTTACGCTCCGGCTTTGCGCAATGGTACATGGCCAGAGCCGCACCGGGCAGACCAAACATAGCAAAAATAACCTTGCCGTTCATGATAAAGCGGGTAATGTTCACGTCAAACATGGCATCCGGAGAAGCCAGCATGGCGTTGTAAATGTTCACTGCGCCTTCATACAGCGTGCCATCAATGACCATGGAACCGCCAAGGTTTGTGAAGAAGAACGGAGTGTAAATAAAGTGATGCAGGCCAAAAGGCAGCAGCGCACGCTCTGCCAGACCATAGATCACACTGCCTGCCATGCCAGTGTCATAAATGATCTCGCCCATGAAGCCCAGACCGGTCTGAACGAAGGGCCACACCACAGACATTACCAGACCCAGCGCAGAGCAGGCCAGCAGCGAGATCATCGGCACGAATTTTGTGCCTGAGAAGATGCCCAGAACCGGCGGCAGCTGAATATTATAGTATTTGTTATGCAGCTTTGCAACCAGCAGACCCACCAGAATACCGCCGAATACACCGGTGTCAAGCGAAGCGATGCCCATGACCATGGACTGGCCGGTCTTCATCGCCGCAGGGTCCAGAATGCCCAGACTGGTCAGCAGGATATTCATCACATTGTTCATGGCGAGGAAACCGATCACGCTGGACAATGCTGCGATGCCCTTTTCCTTTTCCGCATAGCCGATGGCAACGGAAACAGCAAAAATGATTGGAAGATAGGAGTTAATGGTATTGCCCATGGCCTTGAGCAGATTAAAGAACAGCTTGACATAGGTATTGCCCAGAACCGGCCACAGTGCCACAATGTTCTTTGTCGTGAACGCAGAGCCAATGCCCACCAGAATACCTGCGATGGGCAGGATCATGACAGGCGTCATTAGAACTTTTCCCAGTTTCTGGAACTGTGAAAAGGTAACTTTCTTCTCTCTCTTCTCCATGATTTACCTCCTGAGGATCTCAGTGCAGTTCGGGCCAGTAGCCCTTATTGGCTTCGATCATCTTATCCAGGATCTTGCGTGCCACCTTGGCAGAGGGAACTGTCTTGTTCATCGTGAATGCTTCCAGTGCCTTCTGGTAGGAGTGTTCAAAATAAGCATCCACGATCAGCTTTTCCGAAGAGACCTGCTGCATCATCATGCCCAGCTGGAACTGGGGGATATTGCCGATGGTAACAGGCTCCGGGCCCCACTTGCGCAGGTAGCAGGGAACTTCCACCATGGCATCATACGGCATCTGCGGGATGCAGCCCTTGTTTTCCACAATGACCAGATAGCGGTCCGCATTGTTATAGGCAATGGAACATGCCACATCCACAATAAAATCGCCAAAAGCATTGAACAGATTCAGGTTTGCTTCCTTCTTGCCGCCGCTCTCGCGGATCAGCTTTGCCTGCTCGATCATGTCCTTCTCACGGCCATCCATGACCATGTTGGCACGCGTGTAGTTGGGATCCATATCCTCGGCGCTTTCCTTGGCATACAGATAGTACTGCAGGTAGGTATTGGGCAGATACTCCGGGAAGTCGGTGAGGATTTCCTTAAAGTTTTCCCATGTGTGGCGCCAGGAAGGATCGGAGTGGTGCTTATCATGAGAAGCAGCCAGACCGAACTTCATGATCTTTTCCTTCAGTTCCGGCATACGGTCCACACCGCTCTTGTCGTACAGGTGGGTCCACCAGCCAAAGTGGTTCAAACCAAAGTAGACCGGGTCCACATCGTTGTATTTTTCCAGACCCAGCATCTTTGCGAAGGACAGCATGATGGCTACCGGCATATCGCAGATGTTCAGGATCTTATAGTTGTTGTACTTGCGGCGGGTGGCCTCAGCCACGATCGCAGCAGGGTTGGAGTAATTGATGATCCATGCCTCGGGTGCGTACTTGCGCACATCGTCGATCACCTGGAACACGCCGGGGATGGAACGCAGGCCGTATGCCATGCCGCCGGGGCCGCAGGTCTCCTGACCCACAACGCCAAACTCCAGCGAGATCTTCTCGTCCTTCTCACGCATTTCCATGCCGCCCTGACGGATCTGAGCAAAGGCAAAGTCAATATCGGTGTAGGCCTTTTCCGGGTCCGTGGTGGTGAAGTAGACGCACTCCGGATCCAGCTTTGCGATCAGCGAGCCGCACAGGGTATCGACCAGCTCCAGACGATCCGGGTCAATATCGTACAGCACCAGCTTTTTCAGCGGGAAGCGGTCAAGATTTGCAATCAGGCTCTGGATAATGCCGGGGGTATGGCTGGAGCCGCCGCCGACAATAACAACTTTAAATCCTTCCATTTTTGAAACCTCACATTCGTTTTGCGATCATGTTTCTGATTTTACCCTTGCGCGCGCTTTGGAGAGTGACTATAATATAACCGATATGAACATTTTTTTAAAGGCGTTTTGAAAGTTTTGAACCAGTTTGCCCAAGTTGAAACAATTCCAGAGTCTGAAAATATTTTCACACCTGCTAACTTTCTTCAAAGCCTTCCCGCCGGAGGACATCATGGACTTTTTCACCCGCATTGCAGAACACACGCCCCAGCTGAACAAAAACGATAATGAACTTCTTTCTTACTGCATTCGCAACCACACCGAGATCGCCAATCTCAAGGTGACAGAACTTGCGGACCGGTTGTTCATCTCACCGGCTTCTGTCGTCCGTTTTTGCAAGAAGCTCGGTTTCAGTGGTTATTCCGATTTTAAGGCATCTTTGCGCATGGATCTGTTTGAGCCGGAGGAAACGCCGCGAAAGTCTCACCCGACCGACTTTTTCCGGGATATCCACAAAACCATCGAGATGGTTTCGGAGGAGACCGTAGAGCGTATCGTAGAGCTGATCCACTGCAGCCGCCGCATTGAGCTGTATGCCGTAGGCAGCAGCAGAATGCCCGGCTCCGAACTTGCAAAGCGGCTGCAGACCATCGGCAAGGCCGCCTTCTGTTACGATGACAGCACCCTGATGAATATCAGCGCCCGGCAGCTGACTTCCGATGATCTGGTTCTGGCCCTTTCCATTTCCGGCGAAACAAGTCTGATCATTGCCGCTGCAACGGTTGCCAAAAGCCGTGGTGCCGCATTGGTTTCCTTTACAAATCTCGGCAACAATACCCTCAGCGGCATGGCAGATGAAAACCTGTATGTCAACGCCACAAACTTTGTGTGCTCCGGCCTTCCGGTGCAGTCCCGCGTACAGCTGCTGATGCTGTGCGAATACCTGTTCTTCCGCTACATAGAGACCTATGGGGACGAGCACCAGCAAAGTATCGGTTGACGCCATTTCACCGCAGCGCACAGCCAACGCTCTATTCCACCAACAAATCTCCCACGATAAAAAAACAGGGCCGCCGCACAAACGATGTGCGGCGGCCCTGTTGGCGTCCTGTTTTTATTTCCCCGCCAGCAGAATGGCCAGCACGGCTTTCTGCACATGCAGGCGGTTCTCGGCTTCGTCAAAGATCTCCGGTGCGTGCTGCTCGAACACCGCCGAGGAGATCTCCTCACCCCGGTGGGCGGGCAGGCAGTGCAGCACCATGACATCGGGCTTTGCGCTTTCCAGCAGCTTGCCGGTGAGCTGATAGCCCACAAAATCCCGCAGGCGCTGCTCACTTTCCGGCGTGCCGGGCTTGGCGGTGTTCCACACAGCCGTTGCCACCACGTCGGCATCCTGAATACCCTCGGCAGGGTCTGCGGTCAGGTGGAAGGCGCTGCCGTACTTGTGGGCGAACATCAGCACATCCGCCGCCGGGCGGTAGCTCTGCGGGCAGACGCAGGTGACCTGCATCCCAGCCAGCAGTCCGCCCACGATGAGGCTGTTTGCCATGCTGCTGCCGTCGCCGACAAAGCAGAGCTTCCGCCCGGCCAGGGTGCCCCGGCGCTCCCGAATGGTCATCAGGTCGGCCAGAACCTGGCAGGGGTGGGCGTAATCCGTCAGGCCGTTGATCACCGGCACACCGGCCAGCTCGGCAAACTCTTCCAGATCGCTCTGGCGGTAGGTGCGCCACACCACGCAGTCGTAGTAGCGGCCCAGCACCCGGGCGGTGTCCTTGAGGGGCTCACCGCGCCCGGCCTGCAGCTCGGCGGTGTTCATGTAGTTGCCCAGACCGCCCAGCTGGTACACACCCACCTCAAAGCTGGTGCGGGTGCGGGTGGATGCCTTGGAGAACATCAGGGCAACCGTCTTTCCTGCCAGCAGCGGGGCCGTGCCGCCCAGCTTCTGCTGTGCCTTGAGTTGATCGGCCACATCCAGAATGTGGGTCAGCTCGGCAGGGGAGAGGTCGCTCATTTTCAGCAGATTTTTCATGCCTGCTCCTTCGGAGCCGTCGGCTCCATCTTGCCCAGCACATCGCTCAGGATCTCCAGCGCCATGTCCACATCGTGCTCGCTGAGGGTCAGCGGCGGCAGCAGGCGCAGGCGGGTCTTGGCTGTCAGCACCAGCAGGCCCGCTTCGCGGCAGGCGGCCAGCACATCTGCGGCCTTGAGGTCGTAGAACTCGATGCCCACCATCAGGCCGATGCCGGAAATGCTCTTGACATGGGGCAGCTTTGCGATGCCCGCGCGCAGCTGGACGGCGCGCTCGTTGACATTGGCAAGGAAGCTCTGGTCCATGCGGTCCACCACCACGTTGGCACCGGCGCAGACCACCGGGTTGCCGCCGAAGGTGGAGCCATGGGTGCCGGGGCCCATGCCCTCGGCCACCTTTTCGTTCATCAGCACTGCGCCGATGGGCAGGCCGCCGCCCAGACCCTTAGCCAGCGTGACCACGTCCGGCTTGAGGTTGTAGTGCTCGCAGCACAGGAAGGTGCCGGTGCGGCCCACGCCGGTCTGCACCTCGTCCACGATGAGCACAAGGTCTTTTTCGTCGCAGAGCTTGCGCACGGCCTGCACGTAGTCCGGATCCAGCGCCATCACGCCGCCCTCGCCCTGAATGAGTTCCAGCATCACGGCGCAGGTGGTGCGGTCCACCAGCTCCTCCAGCGCTTCGATATCGCCTGCCGGAGCATACAGGAAGCCCTCGTTGAAGGGGCCGAAGTAGTTGTGGAACACCTCCTGACCGGTGGCGGTCAGGGTGGCGATGGTGCGGCCGTGGAAGCTGTTCACCAGCGTGATGACCGTGGTGCGGTCCTTGCGGTAGTGGTCCACGCTGTACTTGCGCGCGGCCTTAATGGCACCCTCGTTGGCCTCGGCACCGGAGTTGCCAAAGAACACCTTGCTCATGCCGGTGCGCTTGCACAGCTTTTTGGCCAGCTTGCCGCAGGGCGCGGTGTAGTAAAGGTTAGAGGTATGCTGCAGCTTGTGGGCCTGCTCGGAAACGGCTTCGGCCCAGTCCAGATCACAGTAGCCAAGGCTGTTCACGCCAATGCCGCTGGTAAAATCCAGATACTGCTGGCCCTCGGGGCCTGCGGCGCGCAGGCCGTGGCCTTTTTCCAGCACAATAGGGTTGCGGTTATAGGTGTGCAGGACGTATTCGTTGTCCCGCTTGATGACTTTTTCAGAATCCATAGGTGTACCCTCCTGTGAACAGAAACTGTGAACAGAAAACCCTCTCAGGCGCTTTCGCGCCAGAAAATGCTGGCAAAGGCTTGAGAGGGTCATTTTTCTTATTATACCGCCTGCACGGCACCTGCGCAATGCTTATTCGCGGTGGCTGCGGCGGTAAAAGCGGGTGCCGGAGCCGCGGTTGGAGAACAGCTCCAGCAGGATGGAGTGGGGCACGCGGCCATCGATGATGACCGCCTCGTGCACGCCCTGATAGATGGCATCGGCCATGCCGCCGATCTTGGGGATCATGCCGCCCGCAATGATGCCGGCGGACTTATAGCCCTCGATCTCGGACACCTCCACCTCGGGGATGAGGGTGCTCTCGTCGTCCTTATCCCGCAGCAGGCCCGCGATATCGGTCATGGATACCAGCTTCTCCGCTTTCAGCGCAATCGCGATCTGCGCAGCGGCGGTGTCGGCGTTCACGTTGTAGGCCTGACCCAGATCGTCCATGCCCACCGTGGCGATCACGGGGATGAAGCCGCCGTCCAGCAGGCTTGCAATCAGGGTAGCATCCACATGCACGATCTCGCCCACATGGCCCAGCTGGGGGTCCAGCTCGGTGCAGCGCAGCATCTGGCCGTCCATGCCGCACAGGCCCACGCCGCGGCCGCGCAGCTTTGCCACCAGATCCTTGTTCACCTTACCGGCCAGCACCTGCTGCACGATCTCCATGGTGGCATCGTCAGTCACCCGC
>QWCB01002765.1_pt1 | contig 14197 bp, 9 predicted proteins | sample 1972511 | NCBI WGS metagenome assembly QWCB01 (sample SAMN09866719, study PRJNA288562) | Human gut metagenome isolate term5_stool, whole genome shotgun sequencing... | isolation source: gut | host: Homo sapiens | place: USA: California
TCGTAGGTCACCTTGCATTCAAACCAATTGGCCATATAGTTGCTATTCGTCTAAAAAGTGAATTGATGTGGGGCAAAGGTACGGATTTATTGAGATGCACGAAAGAGCCGATCAGTCGAAGATTACTCCTGCATGAGGTCGCGTAGGAGCACCTTGAGACGTACGAGCGAGGGCTTGACGAGGAGGTATGAGGAGGTGGCTCCGAGGGTGACTCCGATGAGCGGAGCCTTGCGACCGATCCAAGCGGTGATGCCACCCTTGGCGGATAGGACTAGGAGACGCTTTGAGATTTCGGCGATGACCTTGTCGATGGGGGACTCTTTGCCTAGATAGCGCATCGGTGTGATGGAGACTTGCCCCTGGTATAGTGTGCAGGCACTGCGCAGGAGCTCATCGGCCTCACGTATGCCGAGCATGCTACCCATGAGGAAGGTAAAGCGCGCTCTCGTCTCTGTCGTCACGGCTCCGTAGGTGAAGAAGTCGTCCCAGCCGTAGAGGTAAGCGAGCTTTTGTATTAAGAGAAGGATGTTGACGCTGTACTGCGCTAGCTCCGTCGGTATGCCGACCCAAGTGCCCACGCAGCCGGTGAGACTGCTACCTGCCGAGCCCATAGCTAGGAGTTCGGTGTGGCGACGTATCTCTTGGTTGGCTATGTGGTTGAGGACTTTGACCGAGAGGAAGCGGTGCGGAGGCTCCGTGGCCAGTTGCTCTAGCTCAGTGATAGAGAGAAAAGGGTAGAGCACATCGGTGAGCCACTCGACACGGTTGACGCGAGCCATGTCCGAGCGTAAAAGCGTATTGAGGAAGCGATCCCAAGCTTTGGAAGATAGTGACATAAGTGTAAAGCGATGAAGTGACTTAGAACTTAAAGCCGAAGGTGGCTACCCCGTAGACGCGCTGCTTCTGTAGCTGGATAGCCTGAGGGGTCGTGAGCTGCTCGCCATTATCCCCATAGTTGCGTGTCGGGAAGGGGTACATGTGAGACTTTTGTCCCTGATAGACGACTGCTAGATCTACATAAGAGGAGGGAGAGAAGCGCCAGCCTAGTCCGCCCGTGACGCCGTAGCCCATGCCGACGATCTCGTAGTGCGGCACGGTACCAGCTTCGTTGACAGGAATCGTGGCACTCTGGTTGGGGTTGGAGTCGAATTTAGCCTTCATAGGCGCTTGTCGCCAGTAGCCCCCTGCACGGAGACTGAACTGAGGAGACACTCTCACCTCGCCACCGAGGCGTAGGGTGCTCTGCATCGGAGTGAAGTACTCCTTCATCAGTTTGTTGTCATCGACAAAGGGACCGTAGGTGTCCTTGAGCTGGATGCCCGAGTAGTTGGCTAGCTCATAGTCTAGGCTTAGCATACCTAGCCGTCCGACGAAGGCTCCACTGAGGACAATCTTTGTCGGGGTCTGTAACTGGTATTGCCAAGCAGCATCGCTAGGGGTCTGATCACTTTTAGTCCACTCTTTCTCAGGTAGAGGCTTGCCCTCCTTGTCTACTCGTAGGTGTCGAGACTCGGCTCCTGTTACGTAGTTATCCTGTAGGGTGAACCATGTGGGAGTCTGGATGGCAGCGCCTAGGCGCAGATGATCTGACACACGAGCGATCAAGCCGAAGCTGACTGATGCGCCAGAGCCTGAAGTGCGGAGCTCATTGGCCAGCTCTAGGTAATCATTGTCTATGAAGTCCTCGCCGTAGTAGGAGTTCATCCGATAGTCTAGCGCACTGAGCTTGACGTCTAAACCGAAGTAGAGGCGGTCATTGTAGTTAAGCCCGAAGGTGAAGTCGAAGTCCTGAATGCCACCACGCTCGTTGACTCGTAGCTGCGAATTGCTCGGTCCTAAGATCCCTCCCTTGTCGCTGTAGTTGAAGGCACTCTCATAGAAGCCCTCTGGTCGTTGTACCGTCCAGCCAGCTCCATGTCCTAGTATGGCGAGCCAAGGTGCAGGGACTTTGCCATAAGCATTCTTGCTGAGGAGATCATCCGAGGAGACGTTGGTAGGGGTGATGAAGGCTGCGTAGTCCGCCAGCGAGAACTTAGTGATCTCATGATTGCTAATGTCAAAGGAGCGAGCGAAGCTCTGACGCTGGTAGAAGCCTAGGGCGAAGTTGAAGGATAGGCCAGACCCTCTGAGCGGTGTGGCCAGCACGACGGACATATTGCCCCCGAAGGCGGTGCGCCCTTTCTTGTACTGCTCCTTATACCAAGTGGCTCGGTCCAGGTTCTGCCCGAAGGAGATGGTACCTTGTATCTCGTTACTGCGGAAGAGCCCTAGACCAGCGGGGTTTTGTCGCAAGCTACCGTAGTCAGCGCCTACAGCGCCGAAGGCTCCACCCATAGCTTGGTAGCGAGCCGTCCCGTCAAGTGTCTCGGTGCTAAAGCGTAGCGCATTGTCGTGAGTCTGTGCGGATAGGTAGCTCCCCGTGATGAGTAGGAGAGCTGAGCTTATGAAGGGAATGAAATAGTGTCGAAGCATAGTTTATAAGTATGGGTGTATAAACGAATGAGACTTGACCATTAGTCAGATCCTGTGTGTGATGGCTAATGATACAAGTCTCATACTTAGAAGTGTCTACTATCGGCGTCCTCTAGCACTGCGACTAGAAGAGGAGCTACTGGATGAACTACTGCTTCTTGATGAAGAAGAGGAGGACGATCCAAAGCTACTGCTAGAGGATGATCTAGAGCTAGAAGATTCGTAACTACGACTGCTACGAGCGGACGAGCTACCCTGCCAGCTACTGTTGCCGCGGTTAGAGCGTACGGAGGAGGAGCTGTTGTTTTCGCGATAGCTTCTACTTGGTGTGCCGTAGTTTCTCCTCTGGCTAGTCGTTGAGGTGTCGTAGCTACCACGACGAGAGCGTGCGGAGCCCGTGTCGTAGTTGCGACTTGGCGAAGAGAGTTGACGATCTTGTCTTACCGTGCTACTATCCTCAAAGTAAGAGCCACGACGAGAGCGAGAGGAGCCTAGCTGGTACTGCTCAGAGGTGTTACGACGGACAGAGCTTGACTGGTCGTACGATCCACGAGCGCTACGTCCCTGCGAATTGTCATAGACGCGATTGCGATCATCCTTCCAGAAGTTGCCTCGGTCAGCCACCTCAGAGCGATTATTAGTAGATGCGTCTAGCGAACCTCTACGAGCATTGCCCGAGAGTGTGCCTTGGTTGCCTCGTGAGGCGCGTGGGTTGCTACTATAGCCCTTGTCATAGTAGCTACTACCTAGGCGACCGTTGGAGTAGTAGGTCGAGGGCTTGACATAGCTCCCGTAGTATGGATCGTAGATACCATAGGAGCCGGCATAGTATCCGTCCCAGTATCCATTGTTATAGCCAGCACCGTAGCCGTAACCTCCGTAGTGTGGATAGTATCCGTACCAATAGCTACCGCCCCACGACCAGGGATTGGTGTACCAAATGGAGGGACCCCAGTAGCCGTAGCCACCCCAGCTATAAGGGTAGGCGTATCGGTTCGTGTACCATGGATACCAAGAGCTGTACCACATATAGTCATAGTAGTAGTCCCAAGAGGGATACCAGCCCGGGCTCCACAGATTGATAGAGATGCCGACGGGGTTGTAGCGATCAGCTACGTAGTCGTAGCGGTCTGGGTAGTTGTAGATACCGTAGGTGCCATCCTCGTTGTAGTATACATCTACATTGTCTGAGTCGTATATGTATACTGTGGCAGGATTGTGAAAGCGCATGATGCGACGGCTATACTTGCCTACACCTTTCTGTGGCTGTGAAGAGGAGTAGCTTCGTCCACGCTCTCCTGTGTATTCCTTGCCACGATGGTTGTAAGCATCGAGCTCGTCTTGGTCATCATACTGAACCTTGTCGTCGCCCCACAGATTGCTAGAGCGATTATCTTGCTGAGGTGCGCCGGAGGGAACGTAGTACACGTCGTCATCCCAGTCCACCTGAGCCGCACTCCATAAGAATGATGAGAGGGCGACGATCACGAGTAGAAATATAGATCTTGTTAGCCTCATCATGGTATTTGTTGGTTTAGGGTTTGTAATCTGTTTAAGTTGGGTGCTGAGGGGAAGCCTCTTGGCGAGCTACTTCCACCTCAGTCATCTTTGCTTGCTTAGAGAGTTTAGAGCTGATTTCGTTTAATCATAACTCTCTGCGTGAAGGTCTCTTGCGCAGTACGTATGAGCGCAATGTATGAGCCTTCGGGTAGATCGGTCAGATCAATAGAACTGCGTAACGCATCGCCACTCACAGTCCGTAGGCATTGCCCCGCAAGGTCAAAGATCTGCAACAAGCGAGCTTCGCCCGCCTCAGCGAGGGTCGCCATATCTCGTATGACGGAAGGATAGAGGTAAGGTTGCTGAGCTCCCCTTATGCCCTTATCTATAGCGAGCTTTTCGGGAGCTTCGTATAGTACCTCGATACGGTAGTTATCGCCCTCCTTGCCTGTAGCGTCTTGGTAAGTGCGAGTGGACGGATCCGTCTCTCCGACCTTCTCATCATTGCGATAGATCACGTAGCCCTTGACCTCGGGGAAGGGGACAGGCAGTGGCCCACGTGTGAAGGTCTCACGGATGGTGTCACCGCTGGACGTTGGACTGTCAGAGATGACTAGCTCGATAGCCATGTAGCCTGCCGTGGTGAAATGCTCGTAGTCGGGTATTGCCAAGTTCTTTCCCCCTAGCAGGACCGTAGATAATGCACCATCTACGGGTATGTACTGATCCTTAGAGTTTGTGTCGATATAGATCTTAAAGAGCTTATTGCTTTTTACCTTAAAGCCGACCTCTAGGTTCTCCTCAAAGTCAAGCTTGTATGGACGTCTAATTGGTATAGAGACCCATTGTGCGGTATCACCTATTGGCTGAGAAAAGTATTGCAGGAAGTCTCGCTTGTTGTTTATCTTTTGTCGCAAATAGATCTGCTGTAAGCTTTTCTTATTGCTGGGCTCTGTTAGCACATTCACTTGATGTACGTAGAGAGGCTTGTCAAAAGGCGAGCGTCCTAAGCGAAACCTGTCAAAGAAGTCGACACTATAAGGAGCGCTTGTTATCCCAGGGAATATTCGGGGTTTGATACCAGTCGCGCTCATTGTAGCTCTATCCGCAACCTTAGATACGATCTGCGCATTGAGAGGAGCTGACCAAGAGAGTGAGACGCCTCCATTTGCATCATTAGTCTCGACATTAGCCTCGACCTCTTTGACGATCTTGCCTGTATAGATGGTACGGTGAGCCTCTGGAGTAGACTCCTTTTTACCCTCGACGTCATAGAGCGCCTTTACAGCGTAACTGACAGAGCCTCTAGCCGTGAGATCATGTGTGAGTTTATCTGTGTAGGTCGTGTCAGACACCTCTGTCAGAAGCGTGCCGTTGCGATATATCTGATAGCTGACGGGGTAGCCCTGTGCATGTGCAGGGACCGCATCCCACTCAAGCTCTACCTTGAGGTGATCCTGGAGGTCTAGCTTGCCACGTAGCTCACGTATGGAGGCAAAAGGCTCGTATCCCTGACGCCATGTGCCAGCTACCTGGAGTACTCCCGTACTGTCTGGATCGAGGTACATATCCATGTGGTAGAGCTTGCCCTTGTCCTTGTACTTGTTGAAGTGCGAACTGAGACGTCCATAGAATCCGTCTTGAGCGCAGGTCCTTGAGAGACCACCCGTTAGGGTAGCGATCTGCTCCTTGTCTTGGTTGTAGAGTGGTGAACCCGAGGAGCCTCCCTCTGTATTCCCTGTGTGAAAGTGGAGACTATAGTGATCTTTTTTACCGCCCCGATTAGGTTTGGAGTCGGGATCATAGGGATTAGCTGGGATGTCCCATTGAGCTATTACCATCCCTTCATTATATAGACAAAGCTTGGTAGCATCTCCTGCAGGGTGATGAATGCCAGCACCACTCTCCCAAGTCTGCTCTGTCGCATTCCAGCCAGAGTAGTAGACGCGGTAGTCGAGGGGGATGTCCTCCTTGAGCTCTAAGAGCATACCATCGGAGTAACCATAAGGAGATGTGTAGGTGCGGATGGTAGCACCTGTGAGTGTCTTAGTCGTTTGGAGTCCGTAGTCGCTGTTGTTGCAGCGTGGCTTCTCATAGTGAAAACCAAAGATCCACTGATCCATCTTCTCCTGGTCTATGCCAAAGCCTCCCTTAAATTCGCCCTCCTCAGGTTTTCCTGTTCCATCCTCGCCCGAGCAGTGTGCTGCTGTAAGGATATAGGGCTTGAAGTCTCCCTTTGCATTGTTTACAAGGTTTCCCGAGCACAAGCTCATATTACCATCTGCGAAGACTGGCATATAGATGACGGAGCTACTCTTCTGCTCCTGCCAGTCATCTCCCTCAGGACAGTTGACATTGAGCTGGCAAAACTTATCCTTACCTGGATCAGATGCGTCTTCCTGCTCTATGCCAGTCCCGATCTTAGCTTGCATTACAGAACGGTAGAGATATCCTACGCCATTGATCTGGATAGAGGGCATAGCCGAGCCCTGAGGAGCCTCATAGTCTAGGATTAGATTGCTACCGCTCAGTGGCTCGGAGGCGAAGGCTCCATGACGAGGGTGCGTCTCGTGGGTGTAGGCTCCGAGGAGCTGGTTGCCACCGGGCGTGTAGATGTAGAGTCGACCACCCTGGGGAATGAAGAAGTCGGAGTAGTATAGATTTAGCCCCACAGGCGTCTGCTCCATATCAATCTCTAGTCGGTAGATGTCTGTGCCTGCTACGGAGCCGATGAGCTCAGCGGCCGTGGCGAAGTCGATGGAGCAGGGGACTACCTTGCCAACGTTGTAAGGCTTGAACTGCAACTCACCACCCTGCCACATCTCCTTGCGAAGCAGGTCTTGAGGGTTAAAGTCTGGCGCAAGCGATATGCCAGCAGTTGCGGTACGTAGTGTGCCCTCTCCGAGTAGCTGTGGTGAGCCTCCGAAGGATTGCTGTGCGCTACCGCTACTGGCTACCGCGAGGAGGCAGAGCGGAATGAGAATTCGTAGGATTAGTCGATTCGTTAGGTGATTCATTAGTCGCCGTTAGTATTGTATAGTTGTTTAAGCAGTGAATTGATTTGCTAGAGATGGAGCGAGTGCATTTACACCTGTAGCAATAGATGTGACAGAACCTATTGTTTTCACACTCGGTCTGATTTAACACTCCGAGCAAAGGTATGAAATGTTTTGAAGCTGAGCAATAGAGCCCCACCTTCTCACAGGGCTGACCAATCTCTCCCAAGGAAATCAGGAATCTCCAGGGAGCAAACGAAAATCCCCTACGCAGGGCCGAAATAAAAGTTCGGAAGAATGAAATGAAACTTCGGAAGAATGGAATCATAAGTCCGAAGAATTGGTCCGTTCCTCGCTGGATAATCAAGGATATCCACGGAGGGATCTCTTGACTTCCTTGATAGTGGCGCACAGCTGAGACGTATAATTTAGTAGTAGGTACCCTTTTCAACTTCGCCATCTGTGAGGAGAATGTAGTTTCATACGGGAGAAACTGTAGTTTCACCTAGGAGAAACAAAATTGCCACACGTATGAAACTAGAGTTCCATAGGTGTGGCAACCTGTGTGTGGGGGGAGTAGGTTTACAAAGAGACCTTGATCCCAGAGAGGCGCATCAGTAGCTGGGGTAGGTCGCTGAGGTTGTGCTGCCTTGTATTGAGTCGTAGCAGCTGATCTCGTAGGGTGGGCGATATGCGCTGCATAGCTGGGGAGAGGTAGAGTAGCATCGGCACCTGTCCTCTAGTCTCGGGAGCCACCTGATCGCTGGAGTAGGGATGCCACTCACCGTATACGCCTACGGGACTACAGAAGATAAGTATCGTGGGGGTGTCCTGGTAGTACGCTATGAGTCGCTTGAGGAGGTCATCCTGGTAGCAGACGACGTTGTAGTACTGAGCTAGGTGGTCTAGTGCATCGCCAGATAGGTTTACATCGGTGTATTCAGATAGACGGTTATACCTATAGAACTCCTCGGGGATGCGCCACCAGATATTACTTCGGCCTCCTGAAAGATGGATGGTGGTGAGGCGGGACTGGTCCTTTAGCGGTTTGAGTCGGTTGAGTACAGCATCATCATAGGGGATTTGGTCAGTCCAGTCCTGATCGTCTGTACGAAGATTGGTAAAGAAGAGGTCGTCGCAATCGGCTGCTAGCGGGGGATAGACGTCCAACCCGTGAGCTATGCGTGGGGTATTGTCCAGCCAATAGGTATCGTAACCTGCTACCCGAAAGATACTGTAGATAGAGGGGTAGGTATCCCAACTATCGGGGCTATCCTTAGGACATAGGGAGAGCGTCCAGGCAGCTGCGAGAGCGGCATTGTCTGAGGCACTATAGACGCTATCGAGCTTGATGAGAGAGCCAGCCTGCAGGAGGGAGTCTATGGTGGGTGTGTTGTCGTTGACGATAGGGTTGTAGCAGTGCATCAGGTGCGGGTAGATATCTTCGGCGACGACCAGCACGACATTGTGCGGTGGCAGGAGAGAGTCTACGGTTACCTCTTGAGGTGTCACTTGTCGAGGTCTGTAGTTGAGAGCGCAGTGCTTAGCCTTTTGACATAACATACGATTGCTCAGATAGAGACGAGCTATAGGAGCGTGGATACTATACTGAACAGCTCCATCGCGAGCCACCACACGAGTATTGCGTAGGTAGCTAATGCCGAGTATGTGTGCCCCCACGAGAACTACTATGAAGAGGATTGTGGAGCTATATTTCTGGAAGCGTGTGATGCGTTTGGGAGAAAGCCCCTTTTTAGCATCCTTGGCACGACTAATCAACCAAGAGCCTCCGAGCGGTAGAAAGATGGCCAGTAGTAGCTTGCCCCACTCTTGTAGCATGAAGGGCATATCTAGTCGTAGCGACTTGAAGAAGCCGTGTGCCTCTGAACTATTGGTCGCAAAGATAGGTGTGGCGATAGCGTCACAGTAGGGCATCTGGTAGGTACTGACGAGGTAGAGGTCCATAATGTGTACGGCACTGACCAGTACTAGCTCAGTGATGAGGACTACCCGACGCGTGATGCGATGGGGTATCAGGATGGGGATGATGTAGAGCAGGGTGGCCATCCAGAGGGTGTCCCATATTAAGGGGAGATTTTCTCTAGATAGATAAGGGGCACTTGTGGAGAGCAGACCTCTGAGGACGAGATTATTGAGCGTCAAGATCGCTAGCATCGCAATCAGTAGCCATACTAGCTGGGGAGCCCTAGCTTTGACTCCCTGGAGGTAGTTGAAGAGTGCCTTTTTCATAGCTGATCTGGATGCTTAGGGGTGAAGGTGACCTCAGTGCCAAAGCCTTGTATACGTCTAGGTCGGGTGGCGTCGTACTGAAGACTCCACAGTTGTAAGCGAGGGATGGTGTAGTTTGACTGAATCCCCATGAGTCCCATCAGTGAGGAGGTGAAGAGGTCGGTCATAAAGGGCTTGTACCGAGCACGCTGTACGGCTAGTAGGACGTCAGGATTCTCAGCTGCAAACTGGTCGGACATATAGACCATGAAAGGAATCTGGAGGGACCTCTCAGAAACTGAGTGAGCTGCTTGATGAGGAGCCTCGGGGTTGTCATAGCGAGCTAGTCCATGATCGGAGAGGTAGATCACGATGGAGGAGCTATGGCTGTAGTACTTGATAATCTCCGAGACGATGTAGTCGTTGTAGAGGATTGAGTTCATATACTCTGCCGAGTTTTGCGCCTCGTTTGAGCTAAGGTGTGGCTCTAGGCGCTGGAGATCTTCAGCCGTAAAGCGACCAAAGCGGTCGTGTGGGTACCTATCGGCAAAGGCTACATGATTGCCCATTAGGTGGGTCATTACTAGTAGATGACCGTTAGGCGAAGTGGTCTGTCGGTAGTCCGTTAGATGTGGGAGGAGGAGTTCATCTAGTTTCTCTTCTCCGGCCTTCCAATGAAATGAACTTTCAGTGCTTAGTCCCGTATAGTAGGTGCTGTCTGCAGTGTTAGCTATGAGCGACACCTCCTCGATCCAGTCTCCAGCCATCTCTTGATTGCTACACCAGTAAGTTTTGTAGCCAGCGGAGGAGAAGGCAATAGGTAGCGTAGTCGTGGCATCCCAAGGCGCTTGCTCATCCTCTCCTCGTATGGTGAGGACGCGTCGCAGTGAGGTGATTGTGTTGGGCTGTGGGCAGACGACATCATCATAGAGGACTAGTGAGCCTGAGCGTACGAGCGAGTCTAGGTGTGGCGTATTCTCTAGCGGGTAGCCGTAGCAGTGCATATCTAGACGACGTAGGGACTCGCCGATGATGACTACCACATTGTGTGGCTTGCGCTGAGGCATGAGGCGAACGTTGGTCGGGACGTTTTTCCATAAGTTCTGCGCCATATCATCGTATCGCTTTTGATTGGCAAAGACTCCTAGCGTCGTCCCGATGTAGCGACTCATCATATTGTACTCGTGAGCGAGGGTGTAAGCCTCTTCATTGGAGATACCTTCGGACACTATTGGGCTTAGCTGTGTAGCGTGCGGTATACCTGAGATAAGTATCACTAGTATCAGAGAGGGTAGTCCCCATCCCTTGCGCATTAACCAGGTCGCCAGGGAGATGCCACAGAGCAAGCCGATGGCCTCCAGGAGGGTGCGCATCGGTATACTCCAGAGTAGTAGCGAGCTACACACTTCGTCGGCACGGGGCGTGTAGTACTGTAGCAAGACGGTCTGCGTGAGGAGCGTGCCGTGCTCAGTGAGTAGATAGTACTCATATATAAATAGTACAGCCGAGAGCAGTACGATCAGGCTAGTCCACGTGATGCGCCACCACCGCTGCGGCAGGATGGCGGGTAGCGTCATCAGTATCGCAGTGCCGGCGATATAGCCTCCCAGCCAAAGGAGCAGAGGCATCTCCATGCGAAGGTGAAGTATCATTAAGCTCCCCATAAGCACTTGTAGGAGGGTCAGGAAGGCAAAGAGGGTCGGCATGCCACACATACGCCCCCACAGTTGCTTGAGATAGTGCCCACAGATGGAGAGAAGCCTTTTTATCTTAGGAAACATCAGAATCAAAGATTGCTCGTTAATAGAATCGCCATGAGTCCAGCGCAAAAGTCAGTGCTCTTCGCTCGCTTACTTATCGCTTTGCGCCTTGCATCGTTGGTATAGATTGGTACATGCCTCGGTGAGTAGGTCCAGGACCAGTTCAAAGCCCGAAGCTCCGCCGTAGTATGGGTCGGGAATGTGGTCCCACGGCATCTGCTCGAGGTAGTCCGCCATGTGAACGACCTTCGCCTGCTGCTCTAGCGTAGGCGCCAGCTCACGTAGCGCCTCGTAGTTGCCATCGTCCATACCGATGATTAGGTCAAAGGTGTCAAAGTCTCTATCCGTCACCTGCCTCGCCCGATGCGTCATTTCAATTCCTCGTCTTGCCGCATGGGCACGCATTCGTGGATCTGGTAGATTGCCTTGGTGCCAACCGCCGATGCCAGCCGAGTCCACCTCAATCCGAGACGAGGTCGCCGGGTCTTCGGCTAGGAGCTGTCGCATGATAGCCTCAGCGAGAGGCGAGCGACAGATATTGCCTAGGCAGACGAAGAGGATGCGATAAGGAGCCGTGGTGCTAGAGTTGCTCTGTGCCATCGTGGATGCCTTGCTGTATCGTATGGTAGACCTGCTCACGTAGATCTTGCATCGGCTGATCAGAAGAGCGATAGTCACGAGGGTGAATAGGCGGATGTATATCTAGGTAGAGGCGACGCCAGTGGGGTAGGAGCGAGCCTGCGCGCATCACGCCATAGGAGCCCGAGATGGAGACTGGGATGATGGGTATGTCTAGCTCGTCGGCTATGACGAAGCCCCCCTTTTTGAAAGGTTGCATACGCCCCGTACGGGTACGACTGCCCTCGGGGAAGATAAAGATAGAGTAGCCATCACCGAGCGAACGCTTCGCCTCGTCTAGCGAATTGCGAATGTTCTGTATGCTATGACCATTGACAAAAATAAAGCCCGCCACCTCGCACGCTTTGCCCACGAAAGGGACACGCCGTAGCGACTCTTTCATCACCCACTTGAAGGGGATGCCCAGGAAGCCGTAGAGGAGGAAGATGTCGTAGGCTCCCTGATGGTTCGCCATCACCACATAGGGTCCAGCCTTCTTGTCGTAGTTCTTGCGCCCCCGCACCGTGACGGGACAGAGGGATAGGATTAGTCCTAGCCACGACCAGATGAGTCCAGGGTAATAGCTAAAGAACTTGCCAAAGCCGAGCAAGCATCCCACCGTCATAATGACTGCTAAGATGATGGTAAGGACCGCATAAATGGGAGCTGCAAATAAGACTATATATATAATGTATAGTATCCGTAGTAGCATAGAGGGGTTGGGTTGTCTCACGTACTGAGTCTGTAGTACTTACCTCAGCGCTTACAAAGGTAGTGAAAAAAGCCCTTGGCGCTTACTCTCTGTTTGATCTAGTGCGCTGTAACTGCTCTCTTTGTCGCTCTACTACTTGTAGATGAGCGTATGTCGCTGTGCTCTCGTTAGGTAACGACTGACCGTCTCGGTGACTTCCTCTGGAGTGATCGCCTGTATGCGCTCTGCGACCTCGGCGACGCTACTGACTCTGCCGAAGTAAAGGTAGCTCTTGAGCATGGTGATGAGCTCGCTGTCGTGCTGGTCGTTGGCGAGGAGTAGTTGTCCCACGATCTGCTGCTTGCTGATGGCTAGTTGCTCCGCACTCATGGGGCTACTGACATAGCGGTCCAGGATACTATGCACCGCCTCCACAGCTTGCTGTAGCGTGTCGCTCCCCGTGCCTAGGTAAACGCTCCAGACACCATCGTTCAGGTAGGGCGTGTAGCTTGCCTCGACACTGTAGACGAGGCCTAGCTCTTCACGCAAATGGAGGTTCAGCTGTGAGGAGATAGCGGGACCACCGACGAAGTTGTTGAAGAGCGTCATAGCGTAGCGCTCACGGTCGTGCAGGCTCGGAGCGTGTGTCCCGATGATGCAGTGGCACTGGTTAGTGCGGTAGTGGTGAGTCTTGGCAATGAGTCGCTCGGGAGTGGTCGTGGGCTTGACCTTTGGCACCTTAAATGGATCTCCCGCAGCTACTCGTGGCTCGCTGTAGAGATGCTCGATCATCTCCACGGCCTTGGCAAAGTCTACCTCGCCCCAGATGCCTAGCACCATATTGTCGGGGCGGTAGTACTGATCCATAAAGCGTCGTACCACAGACGAGGAGATACGTCTGACCGACTGCTCGGAGCCTAGGATGTTGTGCGCTAGCGGAGTGCCCCCGAAGAGCAACTCCTCAAACTCATCGTATATCCGCTCGCTCGGAGCATCTAGGTAGCTAGCTATCTCCTCGATGATCACCTCCTGCTCCTTACTCAGCTCTTCGGCTGGTATGTAGCTATTGAGCACGATATCCGTGAGCAGATGAACGGCTCTGAGTGCGTAGCGTGAGGGGATTGATATGTGCAGGGTCGTATCCTCCTTGGTGGTAAAAGCATTGAGGTCGGCCCCCACTGCCTCGACCCGATTCACCAAGTGCAGAGCGTGTCGTCTATGCGTTCCCTTAAAGAGCATGTGCTCCGTACAGTGCGCCAGTCCATGGTAAGGTTGCGGATCGTGAGCCGACCCCGTCTGCACCATGTAGCCTATATAGGTGACCTGGCTGGGAATAGGGTAGTAGACGATACGTAGCCCCTGGGTAGTGGTGTGGTATTGTAGTTGTGGAGATGTCATGATGAAGGGGGAGGGTGACTGTCACATAGATCGGTCAGCTCAAATGAGAAACCCAGACAACACAAAGTCATGCAGTCTGGGTCTCACTGGATATCGTGATACATACGTATCAGTGTCTATACGACTTGATATGTCGTAGAGGTTATGTAGCTTGTTAGCTTACTCAGCAGCGGGAGCCTCTTCGGTAGCGGGAGCTTCCTCAGCAGCTGGTGCCTCCTCGGTAGCATTAGCCTCCTCGGCAGCCTCAGCTTCAGCCTTTGCAGCGGCCTCTGCCTCAGCCTTCTCGCGCTCGATGGCTGCTTTCTTCTCCTCTAGAGCCTTGCTACGCTCCTTGTTTTGCTCTTCCTCAGCCTCATGCTGCTTCTGAGCTATATCCTGAGCCTTCTGCTGGTCACGCTCAGCGACTCCCTTGAGGAGCTGCTGCTTGTTCGTGTGCCATGCCTCAAAGCGCTGGTCTGCGACCTCCTGTGTGAATGCGCCCTTGGCGACACCACCATCGAGGTGCTTCTTAAGGAGGACACCCTCACGAGAGA
>QWCB01002766.1_pt1 | contig 14196 bp, 8 predicted proteins | sample 1972511 | NCBI WGS metagenome assembly QWCB01 (sample SAMN09866719, study PRJNA288562) | Human gut metagenome isolate term5_stool, whole genome shotgun sequencing... | isolation source: gut | host: Homo sapiens | place: USA: California
ATTTATGCGGGCATGGTGATAGGTGGAAACAAAGGTGGAGACGCCGAGCAAGACGTCAAAGGAATTGATGGAGGCTCGCAGGCTTCTTTCATACGTGTGTTGTGGAACATGCAGGAACTGGCATCCGACATGGCTCACTGTGCATGGAACGACCCTGGAATTCCTGGCTTCAACCACCTTTCTTGGGATGCTTCAAGCCCATGGATCAAGGGTTCGTATTACCGATTGGCTTACCAAATCAACTTGGCGAATGCTTTCCTGCGTGAGACCACCGACGACAAACTGAGTAGCCGTGGTTGTAGCAATGAGGTGAAAAATACTATCAAGGAGTATAGGGCCGAGGCTCGATTCCTGCGTGCGCTCACCTACATGTACGCTTTGGACTTGTATCGTAACTATCCGTTCTTTGATGAGAATAGTACGATAGGTAGTGAGCGTCCACAACAAATTATGAAGGACGACCTTTATAAATATGTGGAGAAAGAATTACTGGAATGCGAGAAAGACCTTGCTGCTCCTGTTGTAGGCTGGAACAAGAATTATGGCAACGCCAACAAGGCTGCCGCATGGGCTGCCCTGTCACGTTTGTACCTCAATGCAGAGACCTACGTGGGGCAAAAGAAGTACACCGAGTGTATTACTTATTGTAAGAAGATTATCAATGCTGGCTACGAATTGGAATCCAATTATGCTGACATGTTTAAGGCAGACAATGATCACTCCAAGGAAATGATTTTCCCACTTCGCTACGAAGGTGCTGAAACCATGACTTGGGGAGGTATGACCGCTCTGTTGTGCTGGGGTTCTGCACAATTCCAAGAAGAGACGAATGCCAAGGGAGCTTGGCAAGGAGTACGTGCCAAGTCGTCACTGCTCAAGTTGTTTACCAATGAGAAAAAGCATGAAGAAGACACACGCTTTGCTATGCTACGTTTGGATGGAACCAAGAACGTGGTAATTGTCAATGAGGCAGACTTTAAGGACAATGGTATTCCTGTAACCAAATTCTGTAATCTTAATAAAAATGGCAGCAAGCCTGCATCTTCTGAGGCTTATGTGGACTTCCCATTGTTCCGTTTAGGTGAAATTTACCTGAACTTGGCAGAGGCTGTTCTCCGTGGAGGAACAGGCGCAACCAAGAATGAAGCCATGAATTATCTGAACGAATTGCGCAAACGCGCCTATAAGGATAAGACCGTGGCGCCAATTGATGACAACAATTTCACACTGAAATTCTTGCTTGACGAGCGCGGACGTGAACTCTTCTTCGAGGCACAACGCCGCACCGACCTCGTGCGCTTTGGCAAGTACACTTCCGCCGATTACGTATGGCCATGGAAGGGTGGAGTGGCTGAAGGTAAAGGGGTGAATGACAAATACAAGATATTCCCATTGCCTTCTGACGACATTGGATCGAACCAAAACTTGAAACAAAATGATGGTTATTAATGGATTAAAACAAGATAGATCATGAAACTAAAAAATATATTATTCCTCGCCGCTGGTTTCTTGGCAATGACATCGTGCTCTGACGATATCACCACGCCAGTGCTTAAGTTGCAGCAGGCTGCGAAACTTAATGCTGTCAATCCAGCTGAGATAACCTTTACGCAGGAAAATAGTGACAAAGCGTTTCCCGACATTAGCTGGGAAAAAGCCAACTACGGCAAGGGTGCGGTGGTAAAGTACACCGTAACTATTACCAACAATGAGAACAAAAAGAGTATTGTAGCAGGTGATACAGAGGATGCCAAACTCTCTTTCACCAATGAGGCGATGAACTCGCTGTTGGCAAAGATAGGTGCCTATCCTGGTCACACCTATGATTTCACCGTGTCGCTCAAGTCTTCTGCATTCCAAACGTTGACCGATGATGCGCAGAACACTGTCAACTTCAAGGCTACACCTTACGACCCCAACACTGTGGGCATTGACTGGAATTATGCTTATGTGGCTGTGGGTTATCCCGAGTGGGATTATTCTAAGGCTTATCTCCTTGGCGACCCTGATGGTGACGGCACTTACCAAGGTTGGATACAGTTTGACGACGAGTGTTCTTTTGCTGTCGTGGATGGCAAAGACGTTACTAAGGTACTCGCCAAAGACCTGAAGGTTGATGCAGACCACAAAGGATTTGTCGAGGTGACGCTCACGCCCGACGGCAATGTGACTATCGGAAAGCCCTGCGAGTGGGGTATGATTGGAGCAGCCACATCTGGCGGGTGGTCCAAAGACACTAAGATGGAATACGACAAAGACACCCGTATGTGGACGGCGGTAACACCGTTGACCGATAAGGAATTCAAGTTCCGTGCCAATGAAGGATGGGATATCAATTATGGTAGTGACAAAAACAATCCAAGCGTTTTGGCACAAGGTGGCGAAAACCTCAAGGTGGCGAAAACACACGCATACATCGTGAAGCTCAACTTAACCACTGCTGGCAAGTACACCTATACCATGGAAGAGACCGATATCGAGCTGTCGAGTGCCGAGCTTTCTGTGCCTGGCTCTTATCAGGGTTGGAAACCTGAAGCTGAAAACGCTTACCGACTCAAGTCGGAGAGTCGCGACTTCCAATACACGGGCATCTATTACTATCCTGCCAACACCGAGTTCAAGCTCTATGACGACGGCAAATGGCTGGGAAGCGTAGGCGATGTGAAATGGAACGACACCAAGACTAAGGCAGAGTTTGCCCTTGGCGATGGTGACAACATCAAGTTCACTGAAGGTGGCTGGTATCGCATTACTGCCAACACCAAGAAGATGGTAGCCTCCGTTGCCAAGACAGGATGGGAGATTATCGGATCTGCTACCCCCGATGGATGGGACAAGGGACAGCTGATGACCTACAACCCAGAAACCAAGAAGTGGTCTATCACCATAAAGATGAAAGATGGTGAGTACAAGTTCCGTTGGGATGCCTCATGGGAAAAGAACTTCGGTGGTGTCTTGACAGGTCTTACCGAAGGTGGCGATAACATCAAGATTGGTGCAGGTACCTATCTCATCGAGCTTGACCCCGAAGCCAAAACTGCTACCGTAACAGAGCAATAATTCGTTACGAGAGTAGAAGAATGAACATAAAAGGCGCACTCTCACATGTAGACAGTGCGCCTTTTTTACCAAATACATGTTTATCACTACTAACAAATAATGACAATGAAACATATATACACCTTATTATTACTGATGCTGGCACTCGCTGGCAATGTTCATGCACAGGGGTGGCCCAAGGATTACAAGGGCGTGATGCTGCAAGGCTTTTATTGGGACAGTTACCAAGACACGCAATGGAGCCATTTAGAGAGCCAGGCAGACGAGCTGTCGCAATATTTCGACCTGATATGGGTGCCGCAGTCGGGCGATTGCAACGCGACGTCCATGCAAATGGGTTATGCGCCTATCTGGTGGTTCAAACACAATAGCGCATTTGGTAGCGAAACTGAACTGCGCAAGATGATTAAGACCTTCAAAGCAAAAGGCACAGGCATCATCGAAGATGTGGTCATCAACCACCGCATCGGCAACACCAACTGGTGTGATTTCCCCACGGAGACGTGGAAAGGGCAAAACTTCACATGGTCGCTTGCCGATATTTGCAAAGGGGATGACAAAGGAGAAACAGAGCGAAATGGCTATGCGTTGACAGGCAGGAGCGACACGGGTGACGACTTTCCCGGATGCCGAGACATCGACCACACCTCTGCGAATGTCCAAAAGAACATCAAGGCATATCTTGATTTCTTGTTGAAGGATTTGGGTTACACCGGTTTCCGTTACGATATGGTCAAGGGATTCGCAGCCAAATACATAGGCATGTACAACACGTCTGCCAACCCCGTGTACTCGGTTGGCGAGTATTGGGACAACACAGACAACATCAAGAACTGGATTGACGGCACCAAGGTAGACGGTGTTCCTACCTCTGCCGCTTTCGATTTCGACATGAAGTATCGTATTTTTGAGGCTTTTAGTTCAAATGGCGACTGGTCAAAGCTCAATGACGACTGTCTGGTTAAGGATTCATATTACAGGCAATATGCCGTAACGTTTGTCGACAATCATGATACAGGTCGCACCGATGACCACGGCAGCAAGCCACTATTTGCCAATATCGAGGCTGCCAATGCCTATATCCTCGCCATGCCAGGCACGCCTTGCGTGTTCCTGCCACATTGGCTTCAATACAAAACCGCCATCAAGCGGATGATTGCCACACGCCGTGCCGTGGGCATAAGCAATACCAGCGACATCGCGCAAGCCGATGCCAAACACGATGGCTTCGTGCTGAAAGTAAAAGGTAGCCAAGGTGATTTGTTGCTGGTATTGGGAAAAACGACAGACGCTAACACGCAAGGCATGATGTTGGCGACATCGGGCGACAACTATAAAATGTATGTCAGCAATGCCGTCAACATTGATGATGTAACAAGCATCAAGGAAGAGAAGTCTACTTTCCACGCACCTTCGTTTTGTGTGGTGAAAGATGGTGAGACCTGTGCTTTCTTTGAAAAGCCAAAAGACTGGAGTTCCGACATCAAGTGTTGGGCATGGAACGCTACCGGAAACTTTACGGGTGGCACGTGGCCTGGTGTGTCATGCACCAAGGTTGGTGTGACTGACAGTGGTAACGAGGTGTGGAAGTGGACATGGAACGGCAGTTTCACGAAAGGCTCAGCAGAAGGACAAGTGCCAACTGGTATTATCTTCAATGCTTCGGGTGGTAAACAAACCAACGACTTGAAGTTTGAGAACGGTGCATACTACAATCCCACAGGTGTAAACTTGGGTGTGGTAACGGATATTAAGAAATGTGTTGCTCAAACATCGAAAACGACTTCTGCTAAGATATATACCCTCCAAGGCAGTGAGGTAGGGACAACGAATAATGTTCAGCGTGCATTGCAGCAGTTGCCTAAGGGAGTGTATCTCATCAATCATCAAAAGATTGTTGTGCCATGAACATGAAGCATTGTGCTGTATTGTTGTAGCAAATAACAATCAATAAAAAGGACGTGGACAATATTGCCCACGTCCTTTTCTTTGAGTCTAAAGAAATATCGGATTTCCCCGTTATACTTCTATCTTCTTGTGTACGTTGAGCATACCTTTGGGATCGAGAATTTTGTCTACTTCTTCTTTGGACAAGAATCCCTTTTCCACTACAATTTCGTGCAAGCTTTTGCCTGTTTCTAAAGCTTCCTTAGCCACTTTGGTACTGTTCTTGTAACCAATGTACGGATTCAATGCGGTAACGATGCCGATAGAATGGTTCACCACGTCAAGATTGTGCTGGGTGTTAATGGTAATACCTTTCACACATTTATCAGCCAATGTATTCATGGCATTGTTCAGCCACTGTGAGCTTTCAAACAGACATTGCACAATAATAGGCTCCATCACATTGAGTTGCAACTGTCCAGCCTCTGCTGCTATGGTGATGGTTGTATCGTTACCAATGACCTTGAAGCAAACTTGATTGGTTACTTCTGGAATCACAGGATTTACCTTGCCTGGCATAATGGAAGAGCCGGGAGCCATAGGAGGCAAGTTGATTTCGTGTAGACCACAACGAGGACCCGATGCCATCAATCGCAAGTCGTTACAAATCTTTGATAACTTGACAGCCAATCGCTTCATGGCACCTGAATAGCTCACATAATCGGCTGTGTCGGGTGTAGCAGCAATCATATCGCCAGCTTCCTTAAAGTCCTCTTTTGTGTATTCTGCCAAATACTTGGTCACCAACTTGTCGTACCCTGGTGCTGCGTTAATACCTGTACCAATGGCAGTTGCTCCCATGTTGATGGTCAAGAGGCGCTTGGCGTTTTCGTTTAGGAAGTCTATTTCTTGCTCTAAGCTGTGTGCAAAAGCCTTAAACTCTTGCCCTGAAGTCATAGGCACTGCGTCTTGTAACTGTGTACGTCCCATTTTCACAGCATCTTTGTATTCATCGGCTTTGCTGTTGAATGTGTCTACAAGGTGGCGAAGACTGTCCACCAACGTCTTGTTCATTCGATATACAGCGTAACGTAGTGCAGTGGGATAAGCGTCATTGGTAGACTGTCCACAGTTCACATGGTCGTTAGGATAGCAATGCGCATAATCCCCTTTTTTATACCCCATGATTTCCAATGCACGGTTGGCAATCACTTCATTGGCATTCATGTTCACCGATGTACCAGCGCCACCCTGAACCATATCTATAGGGAATTGATCTTGCAACTTTCCCTCAATAACGTCATCACAGGCTTTGCAAATGGCTTCTGCAATGTGTGCATCTAAGAAGTCTGCCTCTGCATTGGCTTTAGCAGCAGCCTTCTTGACATAGGCTATCGAGATAACAAAGTCGGGATAGTCGCTCATCTTTCCTGTCGATATCTTGTAATTGTTAATAGCACGCTGAGTTTGCACGCCATAATACGCATTTGTAGGAACTTGTAATTCTCCTAACAAATCACTTTCTACTCTGTAATTTTGGTCTTTTTCCATTGTGTATTTTTTTTTCGTTAACATTTTATATGGTGATATTTTTCTCTTTATGATATTGTGAGATGAATTCTGAATTTGTCGTGATAAATGTACCCGCCATCACTGCTTTCCTAAAAAGTATATGTGGCATGTCCTCCATTGTAAAGTCCACTAAATGTTTTTAGTGTTTGCGCTGTACTGCTACCACAGAAGATAGACAGAATGATAATCAGGATGTTTTTCATCAATTGATATTTTTGAAATATCGCCTTTCCTTTTTTATAATCTTCTTTTCAGATGATATAAATAGTTGTTAATATGACGGTTTTGCAAGATGGTTTGCACATCTTTATTTCCTTTCGCAAATATAGATATAATATTTGACATGCGCTCTTGTTTACGTCTTATTTTATGGTGTTTTTTCAAATTGAAGAGACAATATCTTTTTCTGCTTTTGTCTTATGGTGTGCATTTTTAAGAATTAACACTGCTACGGTAATCAATATCAACACAAATCCGATGGCTATGTGTACCGTAAACGGTTCGCCAAAGACCATAATGCCGATACACATCGCCGTTAGTGGTTCGAAGGCACCGAGTATTGCCACCAAGGTGCTGCCAATACTCTTCAGCGACAAGATGAGGGTGATGTTGCTTACTACTGTTGGAAGCAAGCCCAACAGGAAGAGGTTGAGCAGGACCGTACCCGTATGAATGGCTGGCAACCCACCTGAGGTGAATATGGCGTATAACATGAGCAGCAGCATCGTGAAGAAGAAAATATAAAAGTTTACTTTTATGGTGGGTATGGTGCGTATGTTCATAGTAGGATAGGCAACCATATAAATAGCGTACGACAGTCCTGACAGAAGCTCTAAGCAGATGCCCAAAACAGAGATGTTGCCAACACCGTTCTCTATTCCTGATAAGAAACATACTCCAGCCACTGCCAGTCCAATGGCTAAAAAGGTAGTACCCGATGCCTTTTCACCCCTAAAAATCATCATTAATAGAGCTGTCCACACAGGATATGAAAACATAATAACGGTTGCGATGCCGCTGGACAGATAACGATAACCCTCGATAAGAAAAACTGCCGACCCGGTATACATAGTGGATAGCAGCATAAGGCGGAGCGATTCGCCAAAGCGAAGGTGCAGACTTTGCCGTTGATACATCAACACAACAAGCATAATGAGACAAGCAAAAGCAAAGCGATACACCAATACTGCGGTGGACGGCATGCCCGTTGCTAATACTGGAAGACTAAAGAGTGGTATAAGCCCAAAGGCTGTTGCAGATGTGATGGCGCCTACAAAACCATGTATTTTGTTCATTGGAGATTCTTTTTTTTTAGTTGACGAGTAGACGAGTTTACAAGTTGACAAGGTGATAGTTGGTTAAGTTGGTTTAGTTGGTTTAGTTGACGAGTTGACAAGTGTACGAGTTGACAAGTTGATAGTTGGTTTAGTTGATTTTAGTTGACGAGTTGACAAGTTGACGAGTTAACGAGGTGATAGTTGGTTTGGTTGACGAGTTGACAAGTTGATAGCTATTAACTTGTTAACTTGTGAACTTGTAAACTATCAGCTTATAAACTATCAACTTGTTAACTCGTGAACTTGTTAACTCGTCAACTAATAAAAACCTTCAATACAGCAACATCAACCCTGCGAATGCCGCATAGCAAATCATTCGGATAGGATTAATTTTGATATATTTCGTTCCTATAAATGTTGCGATGAATAAGGCAATACTAATCCAAAACTGCCATGGATTTCCCACCATTGAGCCAAAGTTTTCCTCATTCATCAGCAGTAGGGTAGCAGCAGCCAAGAGACCAACAACAGCAGGTCTTAGTCCGTTAAAGATATTCTGTACTGGTTCTGTATTCATATATTTCATAAACATCTTGCTAATAAGTATCATGAGGACAAGGGAAGGTAACACCAAGGCAGCGGTGGCAACAACCGAGCCTAAAACCGACATCCACATGCCATATCCTGCATTGTGAACCGCTGCATAGCCACAATAGGTGGCAGAATTGATGCCTATGGGGCCAGGTGTCATCTGACTGATGGCCACAATGTTGGTAAACTCCGCACTTGTCAGCCAGTGGTGTTGTATCACCGTCTCTGTTTGTATGAGCGACAGCATGCCGTAACCACCACCAAAACCAAACAAACCAATTTGGAAAAAGGTAAAGAAGAGATAGAGATAAATCATATTACTCAGTAGGCTTGATAAACTGTCCGTAAATATAGCCACCTGCCGCAGCAGCTATGATAATAAAGATAGGGTTGACTCCAACCGCCCATATCAGCAACGCAGAAATAATGGGTATCCAACAGTTGACTAACGATATCTTCGCACTCTTTGCTAAGTTGAAGGTGGGTACGGCTATCAAGGCAACAACCGCTGGTCGAATGCCATTGAACATGGCAGCTATCCAAGGCACGTCCATAAAACTATGAAAGAACATCGCAATCAGCAAAATGATGAGAAAAGACGGCAATGCCGTACCTGTCGCCGTACAAATGGCTCCGGGTGTGCCTCGTAACTTATAGCCAACAAAGGTGCTGATGTTGATGGCAAACACACCGGGACAGCTCTGTGCAACGGCAATGAGGTCGAGGAACTCATCTTTCTCTATCCAATGATGCTTCTCCACTACCTCTGTTTCGATAATGGGAATCATGGCATAGCCACCACCAAGGGTAAACGCTCCTATCTTGAAGAATGTCTTAAAGAGCGTCGTCCAGCGGTAGTTATCCTCTGATGTCTCTGCCGTGTTGGGTATTTTGATATGATTGCCCATGCGCTGTGAATGGTGATAGTCTCCTTACTAATGAATACCTTTTTATCAACTCGTTAACTTGTCAACTTGTGAACTCGTCTACTTGTCAACTTGTCAACTTGTCAACTCATCAACTATACTTCTCCTTCTATCCACTTTCTTGCATTTACAAACGCCTCTATCCATGGGGTCACTTCATCGCAGCGACGCTTGTGAGGATAATAAGCTGTTTGCCAAGGGAAGATAGCACGCTCTAAGTGGGGCATCATTGCCAAATGACGTCCATCCGCAGAACAGATGCCAGCCACACTGTAGTCGCTGCCATTTGGATTTCCTGGATATTCACTGTAGTTGTATTTCGCAACAATATGATACTTATCTTCTGACTCTGGCAAGCTAAACTTCCCTTCTCCATGCGCTACCCAAATGCCCAATTTGCTATGAGCGAGGCTGCCAAGCATCACACTGTTATTCTCTGGAATAGACAGACTTAAGAATGCACTCTCGAACTTCTGTGAGTCGTTGTGCAACATGCGTGTGTGTCGTTGAAGTTCAGGGTTAATCAAGTTCAGCTCCACCATCAATTGGCAACCGTTACAGATACCTAATGAGAGCGTATTCTTGCGAGCATAGAACTTATCGAGCGCTTCTTTCGCTTTTGGATTGTATAGGAATGCGCCTGCCCAACCTTTTGCAGAACCCAACACGTCACTGTTTGAGAAACCGCCACAGAATACAATCATATGGATATCTTCCAGTGTTTCTCTACCAGAAATTAAGTCGGTCATCATCACATCTTTCACGTCAAAGCCTGCTAAGTATAAGGCATAAGCCATTTCGCGTTCACCATTGGTGCCTTTCTCTCGGATAATGGCGGCTTTAATTCCTGATGTGGAGCGACGATTGGCATCCAACTGGTATTGAGAGAGCTTGCCTGTGAACTCCTCTTTGAAGTGCCATTCAACGGGTTGTTGCCAATAGTTCTGTCGGCGTTCGTCTGCTTTACCATTCATGCTCTGTCGTTTGTCCAGCAGATAAGATGTCTGATACCATGTGTCACGCAATGCGTCAATGTCGAATTCGTGTTCCCATTCACCTTTCTTTATCACGAGCTGGCGTACTTTGGGGGTAGGGTAGCCAATCTTGGCATATCCAATACCTTCTGCTTCTAAGTATTCGCGCAATGCTTGTTTGTGCGTGTCAGATACCTGAATGATGACACCCGGATTTTCTGCAAATAAGGCTTTCACCACATCTTCTTCTGCAAAATCGTAAAGATTTACGTGGATGCCCCCATCAGGATTGGCAAATGTCATTTCTAAGAGGGTAGTAATCAAGCCACCAGCACTAATATCATGGCCTGCCATCACCCAACCTTTCTTGATCAAGGCTTGAACTGCTTCAAAACAATCGGCGAAATACTCTGGGTTTTTCACCGTCGGAACGTCACTCCCCACTTTTCCTAAGGTTTGCGCAAAGGCACTTCCGCCCAACCGCTGGTCGTCGAAAGAGAAATCAATGTAGTAGAGTGATGAGTTCTTATCGTTCACTAATACTGGTGAAACTACTTTTTTCACATCTTCCACTTCGCCTCCTGCGCTGACAATGACGGTTCCCGGAGAGATGATTTTCTCACCATTAGGATATTTTTGAGTGAGTGAAAGCGAGTCTTTTCCTGTGGGTACGTTGATGTGGAGCGAGCAACAGAAGTCGCTCAATGCCTCGACAGCAGCATACAGGCGTGCATCTTCGCCCTTTTGTGAGCGACAAGGCCACATCCAGTTGGCTGACAACGAGATGCCTTCCAGCCCATCTGTGAGCGGAGCCCACACAATATTGGTGAGTGCCTCTGCCACACTGAGCACACTTCCTGCTTGTGGCGAAGCCAATCCTGCTTGTGGCGCATGCCCTATCGCTGTTGCAATACCTTTCTTGCCACGATAGTCTAACGCGACGACTCCACAGTCGGAGAGAGGCAACTGTATTTTGCCTTGACATTGTTGTCGTGCTATTCTTCCTGTTACAGAGCGGTCTACCTTGTTGGTGAGCCAGTCTTTACAAGCTACAGCTTCTAATTGTAGCACTTTGTCAAGATAGCTATCTATTTGGTCTTGACTATAGGTGGCGTTTTCGTAATGGCGTTCTACCGTCTCATCTTTCATGATGGTCTTGGGAGAATGTCCAAACATTTGTGCCACATCCAAGTCAAACGGTTTCTTTCCATCCCCTTGTACGAACGAGAAGTGAGCGTCGCCAGTGGTCTCACCTACCACATACAGCGGTGCACGCTCACGTTCGGCAATAGCCTTTACGTGGTCAAGATGTTGCTCGTCAATGAGCAATCCCATGCGCTCCTGACTCTCGTTGGCAATGATTTCCTTGGCACTGAGCGTCTTATCACCAATCGGCAACTTGGTCATGTCAATCTCTCCACCGCAGTCTTCTACCAATTCAGACAAGCAGTTCAGGTGTCCTGCACTACCATGGTCATGGATGGACACCACTGGGTTGCTGTCTTCTTCCACCAAAGCCCTTACCAAGTTGTAAGCACGCTTTTGCATTTCGGGGTTAGCACGCTGTATAGCGTTCAGTTCTACACCACTGGTATAGCGTCCTGTATCAACAGATGACACGCTTCCGCCACCCAGTCCGATACGGTAGTTGTCGCCACCAACTACTACCACCTTATTGCCTTTCTGCGGTTCTTTCTTCAAGCAGTCGCGTTTTTTGCCGTAACCAACACCGCCAGCCAGCATAATTACCTTGTCGTAACCCAACTTTTGGTCGTCTTCTTGGTGTTCAAAAGTGAGTACCGAACCGCAGATTAAAGGTTGTCCGAACTTGTTTCCAAAGTCACTGGCACCATTCGAAGCCTTGATGAGTATTTGTTCGGGTGATTGATAGAGCCATTTACGCACGGGCAGGATGTTCTCCCATGACCGTGCTTCGCCTTTCAATCTGGGGTATGCTGTCATATAAACGGCAGTTCCGGCTAATGGCCAAGAGCCTACACCACCACCCATGCGGTCGCGTATCTCTCCACCTGTTCCCGTAGCAGCACCGTTAAAGGGTTCTACAGTGGTGGGGAAGTTGTGCGTTTCGGCTTTCAATGAGATGACACTTTCGATGTCTTTTACTTTGAAATAATCACTGGTCGCCTGATTTTCGGGTGCAAACTGTTCTATCATGGGACCTTGTGCAAAAGCCACATTGTCCTTATAGGCAGACAGTATCTTCCCCGGATTCTCTTTGGTGGTACGCTTAATCATGGCAAAGAGCGACGATTCTTTTTCTTCACCGTCAATGATAAAAGTACCACCGAATATCTTATGCCGACAGTGTTCAGAATTGATTTGTGCAAACCCGAATATTTCGCTGTCGGTGAGTGGTCTTCCGTTCTGCTTTTCTATGGTGTGCAGGTACGCCATCTCTTCAGGCGAGAGTGCCAATCCCTCTTGCTCGTTATACTGTTCCAGATTCTCAACCAGCTTGATAGGCTCTGGTTGGTGATTCACCTCAAAAATATCTTGTCCCAATCCGTCGTACATTCTTTGCAACATCGTGTCATGTTCCGCCTCTTTTGAGCGGACAGGGAAGAATTCCTCAATACGCAAAATGCCGCTTAGATTCATATTTTCAGTAATCTCAACGGCATTGGTACTCCATGGAGTAATCATTTCGCGCCGTGGTCCTACGAAGAAGCCCTCAAGCTGCTCTGCATCCAAGCAAGTAGCTTGCCCAAAGAGCCAACACAGTTTGTCGATGTCTTCTTGACAAGGTTGGTGGTTGATCTCCGTTGCAATGATATTCTTTTGGGGTGTTTCAAAGAAAAGGATCATATCTGTAAAATTAGTATAAAGGTGAATGTTTGTATCTTAAGAACAGGACAATATCTACACCCAAGAATAGTTTGTAGATGGGCATAATTTATCTCTTTGTTGCAAAGATAGTGCAAGCCGAAGACAGAGAAAGTTTACTTTCTTTGTTAAGGCGAAGCCTATCTTCTGCAAAGATACTGCAAACTGCGGACAGCACAAAATAAAATGATTGATATTTGCCTTATAGGGATTTTATAAGGAAGCAAAATAGGCTGTTTTGGTGGGTAAAACAGCCTATTTTTCCATATAAAACAGTTTATTTTATAAAAGAAGTATCATCATAGAAGCTCTGATTATTATTGAGCTACTGTGTGAATCTGCCTTTTATAGGGATGCGAATATAAAGCGTATTTGCTTTTCGTGAAGACAAAAAGGAGGGTATCGAGACGTGTAGGATGTGGACGTTAGCGATACTTAGCGGTTTAGTCTTCTTTCACTTTCTTAGGTCCGCGCACCTTTTCGTTCTTGTTCAAGCCGCTTTTTATCTCGATGTTCAGACCGTCACTCATGCCTGTTTCTACCTTTCGTCGCTCGTAAGTCTTGTTGTCCTTATCTCCCTTGACCACATATACATAGGTTTGTTTTCCGCTAAACTCGATGGCACTCTCGGGAACAGTCAACACGTTTTGCGCACTTGCCAGTACAATCTCGGCATTGGCACTGTATCCACTGCGTATCTTCTTGCCCTGGATGTTACGAATGGCGGCTTTAATCTCAAATTGGTTGGCACCGTTTTGCTCAACAGCTTTGGGCGAAACATATTCGAGAGACGCCTGTAAGGTGTTGTCCTGCAAGGCTCCGATGGTTATCTTCATCGGCATGCCCACAGACAGTTGTCCCACTTCTGTCTCGTCGATGTTGCCTCGGAAGATAAGGTCGCCCATGTTGGCTACCGTGGCAATGGTGGTTCCGTCGTTGAAGGTGTTGCTCAAGATGACCGTGTTACCCACTTTTACAGGTACATCAAGAATCAAACCGCTAATGGTGGAGCGAATGAGTGTGCTGCTGGTGTTGGCATTATTCTTTGACACACCGTCGCGAACC
>QWCB01003774.1_pt1 | contig 14183 bp, 12 predicted proteins | sample 1972511 | NCBI WGS metagenome assembly QWCB01 (sample SAMN09866719, study PRJNA288562) | Human gut metagenome isolate term5_stool, whole genome shotgun sequencing... | isolation source: gut | host: Homo sapiens | place: USA: California
CAGCTCGCTACCTGCTCCTCCCGCCCTCCTAGGAGAGGAGGGGGCGTCCGGAGCAGGGCGAGCTCCTCTCCAAATTGCATTTTGGAGTGGAAAATACGTAGCGCGCCACTCGTCTCTAACCTCTAAAACAAAACTAGAGGCACCAGTACTAAATACCAGAGCCTCTAATCTCTAACCTCTAACTTCTAGTCTCTAATTTCTACCCCCTAATCTCTTCTTCTCCCGAAATTAAGACGACATTATAGTAGTTAATAGTAGGTATTTTGTATCTTTGTGGAGCAAAGGAGATGTCTCGCATCGCAAAATGTCGGTAGAATGCTCTGAGAAGCGCTTCCCCCACACAGCTCTTTGCTATGCCTAGACAGACCAACAGTAACTGACAACATCACTCAAGTAACCAAACGAACAAATATGTGGATCTTTAAATCTTCAATCGGGAGAAAGTTCATCATGAGTCTCTCGGGACTCTTCCTGATTATCTTCCTATTGCTACATGGCAGTATCAACCTACTAGCCGTCTACGATGCTATCAATGCGAATAGCGAGTTCCCTACGGAACTGTACAATCAAGCCTGTCACGTCATGGGTACCAACATATTGGTACAGATCATGGTACCCGTCCTAGCGCTGGGCTTCATCGTACATATCATCTACGCCATATGGCTGACACTGCTCAACCGTAAGGCACGTGGCAATGATCGCTACGCCATCTTCACACGAGCTAAGATAGACTGGGCGAGCAAGAATATGTTTGTCCTAGGTATCATCGTACTGGGGCTACTGGTCTTCCACCTGACGCACTTCTGGAGCAAGATGCAGCTACAAGAGTGGACGGGAGGTGAGAGCGCCGAGGGCTACCAGCTCGTCGTACAGACCTTTAGCAACATATGGGTCACCATCCTATACCTCGTATGGCTAGTAGCTATCTGGTTTCACCTCACGCACGGATTCTGGAGCGCCTTCCAGACGCTCGGGTGGAACAATAAGAAGTGGTTCAACCGCCTACATGTCATCAGCTACATCGTCGCCACACTCTTGGTACTTATCTTTGTCATTGTAGCCGTTTACTTTGGCTTCATCTACTCAGGCCCGGAGAGCCTAACGGAGGCTGTCCCCTACGCTGAGGCTACTGTAGCTTCTCTTCCTATCATCTAATCTACGAACTATCTTAACTATCAGAGATATGAGCGAAATAAATGCCAAAATCCCAGCTGGTGCTTTAGCTGAGAAGTGGACTAACTATAAGAATCATCAGAAGCTGGTCAACCCCGCCAACAAGCGTCTCCTCGATGTCATCGTCGTTGGTACAGGACTAGCGGGTGCCTCCGCTGCAGCTTCTTTAGGAGAGCTAGGCTTCAACGTACTGAACTTCTGCATCCAGGATTCTCCTCGACGTGCACACTCTATCGCAGCTCAGGGTGGTGTCAATGCTGCAAAGAACTATCAAAACGATGGCGACTCCATCTACCGTCTCTACTACGACACCATCAAGGGTGGCGACTACCGCGCTCGTGAGGCAAACGTATACCGCCTCGCAGAGGTATCTAACGAAATCATCGACCAGTGTGTCGCTCAGGGCGTTCCCTTCGCACGTGAGTACGGTGGCTTGCTAGACAACCGCTCCTTCGGTGGTGCGCAGGTATCCCGTACATTCTACGCTCGTGGTCAGACGGGACAGCAGCTACTCCTCGGGGCTTACTCGGCGCTGAGCCGTCAGGTACACAAGGGTAGCGTCAAGCTCTACACACGCCACGAGATGCTCGACCTAGTCATCATCGACGGTCGTGCGAGAGGTATCATAGCGCGCAACCTGGTCACGGGTGCCATCGAGCGCTTTGCGGCTCATGCCGTAGTGATTGCTACGGGCGGTTACGGCAACGCTTTCTACCTTACTACAAACGCTATCGCTTCCAACGGGTCAGCCGCTTGGCAGTGCTACAAGAAGGGTGCTTACTTTGGCAATCCCTGTATGGCGCAGATCCACCCGACCTGTATCCCTGAGCATGGCGACTTCCAGTCTAAGCTAACGCTTATGTCGGAGTCTCTCCGTAACGACGGACGTATCTGGGTACCCAAGAAGCTGGAGGACGCTAAGGCACTACAGGCTGGCACCAAGAAGGCAAACGACATCCCCGAGGAGGATCGTGACTTCTACCTCGAGCGTCGCTACCCGGCCTTCGGTAATCTAGTACCTCGTGACGTCGCTAGCCGTGCAGCCAAGGAGCGCTGCGATGCGGGCTTTGGAGTAAACAATACGGGCCTTGCCGTCTTCCTTGACTTTAAGTATGCCATCGAGCGTATGGGTCGTGATGTGGTCGAGGACAAGTACGGTAACCTCTTCCAGATGTACGAGCAGATCACTGCTGACAACCCTTACGAGACCCCAATGATGATCTACCCCGCTATCCACTACACGATGGGTGGTCTATGGGTAGACTATGAGCTACAGACGACGATCCCAGGGCTCTTTGCGATCGGTGAGTCAAACTTCTCCGACCACGGTGCTAACCGTCTCGGTGCTTCTGCCCTCATGCAGGGTCTTGCTGATGGTTACTTCATCCTGCCCTACACGATACAGAACTATCTCTCGGATCAGATTCAGGTACCGCACTTTAGCGTCGACCACAAGGAGTTTGACGAGGCTGAGAAGGCGCTCAAGGAGCGCATCCAGCGTATCGCCTCTATGCACGGCAAGCGCTCGGTCGACAGCATCCACAAGGAGCTAGGACATATCATGTGGGAGTATGTCGGTATGGCACGCTCTAAGGAGGGACTACAGACAGGTATCGAGAAGATCAAGGCGCTACGCAAGGTCTTCTGGAGTGACCTCCACCTGCCAGGCAAGGTCGACGACCTTAACATCGAGCTAGAGAAGGCACTGCGTCTAGCAGACTTCCTAGAGATCGGTGAGCTCATGGCACACGACGCCCTCGACCGTGAGGAGAGCTGTGGTGGACACTTCCGCATAGAGCATCAGACCGAGGAGGGCGAGGCAAAGCGTGACGATGAGAACTTTGCTTACGTCTCCTGCTGGGAGTATCAAGGCGAGGGGCAAGACCCCATCATGCACAAGGAGCCACTGGTATACGAATTCACCGAGCGTCTCCAGCGTAACTATAAGAACTAAGCAACCCTGTAGATAATCATAGCAATGGATCACATGTCAGCTGCACATGCGCACCTTCAAGGATGGTGACACGATCACTGTCGAGCCTTGGAGATCTGCGGGCTTCCCGATCATTCGTGACCTGATGGTGGACCGCTCGGCTTATGACAAGATCATACAGGCTGGTGGCTATGTCTCGGTCAATACGGGAGGCGTGCCTGATGCTAACGCGATCCCCATCCCTAAGCACAAGGCTGACGAAGCAATGGACGCTGCCTCTTGCATTGGCTGTGGTGCTTGCGCTGCTGCCTGCAAGAACGGTTCTGCCATGCTCTTCGTATCGGCTAAGGTGAGCCAGCTAGCGCTGCTACCACAGGGCCGTGCTGAGGCGCACAAGCGTGCTAAGGCGATGATCGCTAAGATGGACGAGCTAGGCTTCGGAAACTGTACGAACACACGTGCCTGCGAGCTGGAGTGCCCCAAGAGCGTCTCCATCAGCCACATCGCACGCCTCAACCGTCAGTTCATAGGCGCTAAGCTGAGCGACTAACCAAAGCGGATGTCTCATCCCATAGATCAATTAGGTAGTACTCTCCCGTCTAGAGAGGGTACTACCTTTTTTAGTTGCTCAAGTCTAGACTTAGAGGACAAAGCGACTGAATCAACTTAGATAAGGAACCATGCTAAGACAGCTTCTTCTTGTAACTCTTGGTGGCGCTCTCGGGAGTGCCTTGCGCTACCTTACGGCTCTCCTGCTAGCACGTCACTATACGGGCTCTATACCGCTGGCGACGCTCGTGGTTAACCTCGTGGGGTGCTTCCTCATCGGGCTTCTCATCGGCTTGTGTAGCGAGACGGGACATCTGCGCTTGCTCTTTATCACAGGCTTCTGTGGCGGGTTCACCACCTTCTCGACCTTTACGGCAGAGAGCTACTCCATGTTTCGCGAGGGCGCTTACGGATTAGCCCTCTTCTACATCGCTGGCAGCGTGCTGATCGGCCTGCTAGCCCTCTGGTTAGGTTTATCCCTGTCACGCCTCCTAATCTCTAACCTCTAACTTCTAATCTCTAACCTCTAACCTCTAACTTCTAATATCTAACCTCTAATCACTAATTTCCTTACCTTTGTATAGTCTCCGCTAATAGATATACCTATGCGACGTCCTACCCTACTGATTCATATTGGTCTGATGATACTAGCTTCGGTCATCATCGTCCTCCTAGCGCTCCTCTGGATGAACCTCTTCACACGCCACGGTTCGTCTGTCGAGATACCTGACATCTATGGTCTGCCAGAAAGCGAGGCGGAAGAACTCCTAGACAAAGCCCATCTGCGCTACGAGGTCATCGACTCGGTCTACACGACAGAAGTGCCCAAGGGAGCCGTCTACGACTTAACCCCCAAGGCCGGTAGTAGAGTCAAAGCGGGACGTATCATCTTTATCACGCTCAATGCCTACTACCCGCGCAACGGTATCATACCCTCACTCATCGATGTCTCCGAGCGACAGGCACGAGCACGACTCGTCAGCCTGGGCTTCGAAAACATCACCCCCAGCTACGTCGCGGGATCCTTTGACGGCCTAGTCATGGGCATACAGCTTCCCTCTGGCCAAACATTAGCGCCTGGTACGCGCGTGCCGCTCTCCACGCCGCTCATACTACTAGTATCTGTTGCGACCAGTGACAGCATACCGCATGGCGCTCTACAGCCTTACGACTCGATCATGGGATCGGGAGGGCCTACTCTCCCCAGCGACTCGACCTCACACACCTTAGAGCCTGACGAGGATGAGTCCTGGATGTAATCCTGACAAAGAGCCACTCCCCCTTGAGGAGCAGGAGCTAGAGGCGGACCTCATCGCTACCGACGAAGAGGATCAGTGGGTCGCTGGGGCGCACGGCGAGGAGCTCTACGAGCATTACCGCGTACAGGTCGATCCAGGACAGACGCCCCTGCGCATTGACCGCTTCTTGGTGGATCGTATGCCACACACTTCGCGCCATCGCATACAGCTAGCTGCCAAGGCGGGACTCATATGGGTGGACGGCGAGCCGGTCAAGAGCAACTACAAGGTCAAGCCCCTAGAGACCATCACCATGATGCTGGCTCACCCGAAGCAGGACTGGTCGATCACCCCGGAGGATATACCGCTTGACATAGTCTATGAGGATGATCAGCTACTGGTGGTCAATAAGCCCGCGGGCATGGTCGTACACCCAGGCCATGGCAACTACAGTGGCACACTCGTCCACGCGCTTGCCTACTACTTACGTAATGACCCGCTCTACGATCCGAACGACGCCTCTGTAGGACTAGTACACCGCATTGACAAGGACACCAGCGGACTCCTCCTCGTGGCGAAGCGCACAGAGGCTAAGATACGACTGGCGAGACAATTCTTTCTCAAGACTACGGGACGCCGCTACCAAGCCCTTGTCTGGGGCAAGCTGGAGCAAACGCAAGGCACGATCGAGGGCAATATAGCTCGTGACCCTCGCGACCGTACCCGTATGACGGTCTACCCGCCGACGAGTGAGATAGGCAAGCCAGCCGTGACACATTACACAGAGCTAGAGAGACTAGGCTTCGTAACGCTCATAGCGTGTGAACTGGAGACGGGACGTACCCATCAGATACGTGCTCACATGAAGTCTATCGACCACCCGCTCTTTGGCGATGAGCGTTACGGTGGCGACCAGATCCTCTGGGGGCAGCGCACCAGCTCTTACCAGCAGTTTGTCAATAACTGCCTCAAGATCTGCCCTCGCCAAGCATTGCACGCTGAGACCCTCGCCTTCGACCACCCCACGACGGGGGAGCGGATGCACTTTTCAGCACCACTACCCGACGATATGAGCCAGCTCATAGAGAAGTGGAGACGCTATGTGGCACCCCTCGAACTCTCTAAATAAGAACCATTGCAATATCCCATCATACCTTATGGACAAACCCAACATTGCGATCATCTGTGGCGGATACTCTGGCGAGGCAGAGGTCTCGCAGCGCAGCGCCCAGACGATCCTCAAGCAGATTGATCAGAGCCTCTTCACCCCTTACCTAGTCACCATCACAGCCGATGCGTGGAGCGTGACCGATGCCACAGGTCGTGAGGGGACGATAGATCGCGCACTAGTCGCACGCTTTGGCGCAGAGGAGGTTACCTTCGCCGTGGCTTACATTACCATCCACGGCACCCCTGGAGAGAATGGTCTCCTGCAGGGTTACCTCGATATGCTCGGCATCCCCTACACGACGGGGGGCGTGCTCTGCGAAGCTTTGACCTTCAATAAGGAGGCGTGCAACGCTTACCTAGCGCATCACGGCTTGCGCATCGCTCGCTCACACTGCCTCCGCAATCAGACGAAGGAGCTTTCGCCCGAAGAGCAGCAGCAGATCGAGTCCACGCTACGTCTACCGCTCTTTGTCAAGCCTAATACAGGAGGCTCCAGCATTGCCACGACGCGCATTGACCAGTGGAATCAGCTCGCCACGGCGGTGGCGGACGCTTACACGGCTGCACCCGATGTACTCGTTGAGGAGTGTATCGTTGGCACCGAGGTGACCTGCGGTTGCGTGATCCTCCCCGACGAAGCTTTCGCACTGCCCGTCACCGAAGTAGTGACGCACGATACATTCTTCGACTATGACGCTAAGTACTACGGCAAGAGCGACGAGATAACGCCAGCACGCATCTCGCCTGAGCTGACACAGCGGGTACAGGAGACTTCGCTGAGGATCGCCCACCTAGTAGACTGCTACGGCTTCGTACGCATAGACTTCATCATCGAGGCGGACGGTATCCCCACATTGCTAGAGGTCAATACGACTCCTGGCATGACGGAGGCCAGCTTCATACCTCAGCAGGTTCGCGCGACTGGACTGCAGCTGAGCGACCTCATCACACGTATCATTAAGAGCAAACTATCATGACCACACACACTGCCCCACAGCCCTACGAGTACGACTCGATACGTCCCTACCTCGACGAGGAGGTGCCTGCTGTCGTCGCACAGCTAGCCGACCAACCTGAGCTACGTCACGTCCTATCGGCGCTGCTCTCAGAGGAGGAGACGACGGCACTGCTACAACAACTGAAGCAAGTCCACAGCGTCGACGGCTTTAAGCTACTCATATCCTACCCCTTAGTGCTAAAACTGGCAAAGCAAACCACCTTCTCCGTATCGCTCAGCGGTGCTAGTCGACTAGGCGGTGACCTGCCGACGACCTTCATCACAAACCATCGGGATATCATCCTCGACTCGGCCTTCCTCAACCTAGTCATGCGGGAGCGTAACTACTTGATGCCTCGCATTGCTATCGGTGACAACCTCTTCGGCAGACCGTGGATCGAGGCGGTGGTCAAGCTCAACGACTCTTTTGTCGTGCGGCGCTCGCTTCCGATCCGACAGATGCTTCTGGCGGCTCAGTCGCTCTCCGCTTTTATCGATCGGAGCATACAGCAGGACCACAAGTCGGTCTGGATCGCCCAGCGTGAAGGCCGCGCTAAGGATAATAGCGACAAAACACAGCCGAGCGTCCTCAAGATGATCGCCTCCTCGCAAAGTAGCAATCCGCTGACCCAGCTGATGCGTGTCAACATCGCCCCCACAACTATTAGCTATGAGTACGATCCTTGCGACATCCTCAAGGCTTGCGAGCTACTCTGGCACAAGCATCACCCCGAGGAGCAGTATGTCAAGGGTCCCGAGGAGGACTTGATCAATATGAAGACGGGGCTACTCGGCTACAAGGGGCGGGTACACTTTGCCATCGGTAAGCGGCTCAACGAGTTGATCACCCCTGAGCTAGAGGCCGAGCTACGCGCCCTGCCGAAGCAAGAGCTCTACCCACGTCTGGCCGAACTCATAGACACGGAGCTGCATAGCAACTACCGCTTCTATCCGATCAACTACATCGCCTACGACCTCCTCCATCCGCACAAAGCGCATCCGAAGGAGCTCTACAGTGAGGCGGACAAGGAGAAAGCGCTCCGCTACATCGAGGAGCAGATAGCCAAAGCACCGACCGACGCTTACAGCGCCGACGAACTGCGCACGCAGCTCCTCCAGATGTACGCCCAGCCGCTCTGCAACGCCTAGACGAATAACCCGGAGGTATCGAAAGGGAACGTGTAACCCGCTGTAGGGACGCACGATCTGTGCGTCCGTTGTGTCAAAGGTTACGACAACCGTTCCCTCAAATGTTCCAGCGACATGGTTTTAACGGGGACGGACGCCTTCCCACTAGACACTCCCGTGCGTCCCTACAACAGTTACTCGTCCCGCTTTGACACCACGGATGCCATAACCTTTGATACCACGGACTACTTTGCAAGGTCCTAGTAGATGACAGTGCAAAGGTAATATAGATGACAATCGAGCGTGCACGCTATTGCGCCCAAGATCCGTCTATAGCCTAGACACGGCTCATGCGTTCTTCCGATACTTCCGATTCCTCAGATCACTCTGATAGCTCTAACCTCTAACCTCTCCTCTCTCCGACAAAAACATCAGCGGGATCACCTCACGCATCGGTGAGATGATCCCGCTAACTGTATGCTTGGGAGACGGTGCTACTCGAGCTTAAGCCTCTTGCTCTGCTACCTCCTCTTCGAGCTCCTCGTCACCGAGGCCGAGGAGGCTGTTGATCTTCTTTTGTAGCTCTGCGTGTACCTCGTAAAGCTCTTTGACCGTGAGGGGCTTCTGCTCATCGAGCGTAACCAGCTCCTTGACCTTTGCTGCGAAAGCTTGCTCCTTGGCCTGCTCCTTAGCGCTAAAGAGTTGCTCGTCGTTTTTCTCCATCGTACTATTGACGATGCTCTCGACCAACTCATCGTTGGAGAGTAGCTGACCAAGGCCGGCGGACTGTATCTGTCTCATCACACCCTCTCTCACGATCTTACGAACGAGTTCGTTGGACACCTCCACGCCTAGCTGCTTATTGAGCGTTGCGAGCATAGACTGGTAGCGTACGTATGGTAGGATCTTGTTGACACGCTCGTCGTAAGCCTCTTGTGTCTCCTCCTCCGTCTTGTCGCCGATTAGGAGTGCTAGGTGCTTGTCTGGGAAAGGCAGCCCCTGGATCTTCTCCACGAGATACTTAGAGGCGACGGTGGTAAAGATATCGTTGGCCATAGCCTCGTTGCGCTCGCCCTGTAGTCTCTTGAGCTCAGATCTGAGCTCCTCCTCGCTGGACACCTCCGTCGTCGGGCCGAGCATCAACTTATAGAGCTTCTCGTCAATGGGGCTTGGGTTGTTGCGCAGGATGCGATTGATCTTGATCTCAAAGGGGTTCTTGTGCTCGTGCACCTCTTCCTGCTTGATCTGTAGGAATGAAGCGATCTCGACCTCGCTACCGTCATACGCCTTGTGAAGGTCTATGGTAAGCGTGTCGCCCTTGTGCGCCTTGAGGATCTCTGCGCGGATCTCCTCATTGGTCACGTACAGAGGCATGATGTAGCTCTCCTCCAGGGTGATGCCCTCAGCGGCGTGCTCACCCTTATCGTCTAGCTCCTGTACGGAGACATAGAGCACATCCTTCTCCTGGACATCCTCCACCTCGGTGCGCTCGCCTGCACTCTCCTGAGCGTTGAGGATCATCTGATCGATCTCCTCATCGTTAGTCTGAACAGTGTAGTAAGGTAGCGTGACGCTGCTATCGATCTTCTCGGGGAAGTCCGGCATGAGGCCCGCAGATACTTGTAGCTTATAGTCCGTCTGCTCAGGAGTATAGGTGTTGTCGTCTTGCTCCATAATCAGCCCTCCGACGGTCTGGAGACCTTGCTCCTTGAGGTAGTGGCGGATCTCCTCCGAGGTCATCTCGTTGATCACTCTAAAGCGTACTGCCTGACCATACTTCTTCTCAATGAGTGAAGCCGGGGTCTTGCCTGGGCGAAAGCCTGGCATTTCGGCAGTCTTGCGCAGATGCTTCAGCTGGTCAGCAACCTGCTCTTTGATATCGTCACTGGAGAGCGTGATATTTAGAAGGACGACACTATCGTCTTTAAGCTCGTGTGATATGTTCATAGGACTAATATGCTATATGCGTGTATACTTGTAAGGTGCAAAGGTAATAAAATTATGTAGCCCGACCAAAGTCCCGGTCCGACCTCCCACACAGGGGAGGTCGCTTGCTTTGTGTGGTGCTCTCGACCCTCCAGTCGTTCGGGGCGTTGCCCCTCCGACTGGGGGCTATGATGCGTCCGACCGCAAGCGGTCGTTTCCTCCGAGACCTCCGACAGCTCCGACAGCTCCGATAGCTCCGATAGCTCCGATCTCTCCGATACCTCAGATCCCTCAGATCCCTCAGATCCCTCCGATAGCTCCGATCCCTCCGATCCCTCCGATCCCTCCGATAGCTCAGATACCTCCGATAGCTCAGATGGCTCCAATCTCTCCGACAGCTCAGATACCTCCGACAGCTCCGATCCCTCCGATCTCTCCGATCTCTCCGATCCCCTCTAATCTCTAACCTCTAACCTCTAATAATATCTATTCGAAAAGGCAGCCAACCCCGACTCATAAGAGAAAAACCAGACGAAGTAAGCTATCATGATAACAAAGCCGATACATGCCGTGGCGATGATCCAGTTGCGCGTTTGGCGACTAGCGTAAGCTGCGCCCTCGTAGTCGCCAGCGATGTAACGCGAGGAGACCCGCGCAGAGAAGATGAGCGCGATGATACCACCTATATTACAGCAGAAGATGGTCACAAGAATACACCACACCAAGTAGTTGGGTGGTACGGGTGGCTGCTCCGAGGGCGTATTGTACTGAGGAGCACTGCCATACTGAGGAGCACTGTTGTATTGGGGCGCGTTGTTGTACTGGGGCGCGTTGTTGTACTGGGGCGCTCCGTAGGTAGGGGCATTATAGCTGGGGGGGGTCGGTGCGCTAGGGGTCAAGAGCTCCTGTAGCTCGCTCACCTCACGAGCAGGTGCCCAATCGGCCATGCCCTCGGTCCAGACTATCGTCTCAGGCGTCAGCGCTAGCCTCGACAGCTCCTCGATCGTGTAGGGACCAGCCTGCTGGTCATTACGGATGATATAGTATTGCTTCATCGCTTGCAGTGTGGATTGATTACTTTTTCTTCCTCCAAAGGTACAGAATATTTGCAGACTATCGGAGAGAAGAAGAGATTAGAGATTAGAGATTAGAGGCTAGAGATTAGAAGTTAGAGATTAGAGGTTAGAGGGATACAAGTAACCCTCCGATCCTTCCGATACCTCCGATGGCTCCGATCTCTTCCGATACCTCTGATCCTTCCGATACCTCCGATCCTTCCGATCCCCTCTATCTTCTAACCTCTAATCTCTAACCTCTATCTCTCCTCCTCCAGCAGGTCAGGGCGGAGTGCTTGCGTACGAGCGACCGCTTGCTCGTGTTCCCACTGTGCTATGCGCGCTTCGTGGCCACTCAGCAGGATCTCTGGCACGCGCCATCCTTTGTACTCAGCGGGACGGGTGTACATAGGCGGTGTGAGCAGGCCATCCTGAAAAGAGTCGCTCAGCGCACTATCCGCATCGCCTAGGACGCCCGGTATGAGCCGTATGGTCGCATCAGCAATGATCGCTGCCGCCAGTTCGCCACCTGTCAGGACGTAGTCGCCGATGGAGATCTCACGGGTGATGAGATGCTCACGGATACGATGATCTATACCCTTGTAGTGGCCGCAGAGGATGATGATGTTCTGCATGAGACTCAGCTCATTGGCGACGGCCTGCGTGAGCACTGGCGCATCGGGTGCCGTGAAGATAACCTCGTCATAAGGGCGCTGGCTACGTAGCTCGGTGATGACACGGTCGACCGGCTCGATCGACATGAGCATCCCGGCAGCGCCCCCGTAGGGGTAGTCATCGATGCGTCCCCAGCGATTGGTCGCGTAGTTGCGGAGCTGATGGATATGTACCTCGGCAAAGCCCTCTCGCTGTGCCCGCCCCACGATAGAGGTCGAGACAAACGGCTCAATCATCTCAGGCAGTACGGTGATAATGTCTATGCGCATAGGAGGGATAGGAAGTTAGAAATTAGAGAGGAGTGATCGGAGCAATCAGAGCCATCGGAGCCATCAGAACCATCGGAGCTATCGAAGCTATCGAAACTGGTACTAGTCGTAGAGCTTAGAGACGTCCTATGGCTCTGATCGCTCTGATCGCTCCGGTCGCTCCGATCGCTCCGATGGCTCCGATCCTTCCGATCTCGTTTACGCGAAGGTGAGCTCCTGGATCAGGCGGGGGCACTTAGCCCACTTGTCGATCATAAAGAGGACGTAGCGGATATCTACCGAGATGGTGCGCTGCAGATCAGGCTCAAACTCGATGTCACCACTCATAGCCTCCCAGTTGCCATCGAAAGCTAGACCGATGAGGTTACCGTTCTTGTCGAAGACAGGGCTACCCGAGTTACCACCCGTGATATCGTTGTCCGAGAGGAAGCAGGTGAAGAGGTGATTGCCCACACCGTAAGGTGCGAAGTTGGCAGGATCGCTCAGCAGCTTGAGGATCTCAGGCTGTACGGCGAACTCGCTGCTGTTGGGGTTCTGCTTCTGGAAGACACCACGCTCCGTCGTAAAGTGGTAGTACCACGCACCATCTCCTGGCTCGTAGCCGAGGATGCGACCGTAGCTCATACGCATCGTGAAGTTAGCGTCTGATGGACGAAGAGCCTTAGGCTGGAACTCACTCATAGCGGCAAAGAGCTCACGCTTGCCCTTCTCGATAGCGTGGTTGTACTCCATATACTTATCGATCAGCGTTGAGTAGTACATCAGGATGCTCTGTACGAGCTCCTGTACAGGGTCGTTGGCAAGCGTCTCCTTCATCTTGTTCTGATCCATAGCGAGCACAGCCATCATCTTATCCTCGTAAGGTACGACACTATTGGCAAAAAGCTCCTCTGCATAAGCCTTGTAGTCACCGCCAAAGCGCTCGTCGATGATCTGATAGATGAAAGGCAGGTTGTCCGCAGGAAGCTTCGTGCGTAGCAGGGAGAGCATAGCGGGGAGCACCTCACGATCTAGGTTAGGCAGGTAATCCTTATATAGTCCCTCCAGCTCCTTCTTGTCGCCAGACTTAGCGGCAGACATAGCCTGATAGCCGAGCCATACGATCTCGCTACCGCTCAGCATCGTCTCAATGATATAGTTGAGCTGACGATTGTAGGGAGCAGCCTCCTTGTAAGCACGCTCTAGGTCGGGCAGGATATTGCCGTAAGGCTTGCCCGTACGAGCCACCCACTGAGTGAAGGCCTCCTCCTCGGCACGCTTACGGTCTACGACGTGGAGCTTCTCGAGACCACGGTTCATACCGATCGAGTTCTTCCAGTAGTTAGAGCTCTGAGCATACTTGCTAGCGTACTTGATGCGGGTCGCCTGGTCAGCCTCCATAGCGCGCTTCCAGATTTCCTGCTTGACGCCACGCGCCTCAATGCGGGGAGCGTTCTCATTCTCGATGCGATCGATCACACCGTAAGAGGTGAGGTAACGATCGGTAGAGCCTGGGAAGCCAATGGTCATCGCGTAGTCCTGCTCCTGGTAACCCTTTAGAGAAACCTTTGTGTAGTAGACAGGACGGTAAGGCTTGTTGCTAGCAGCGTACTCAGCAGGCTTATTGTTGGCATCAGCGTAGACGCGGAAGACGCTAAAGTCGCCCGTGTGGCGAGGCCACATCCAGTTGTCCGTATCACCGCCAAACTTACCTACGCTACTGGGGGGAGTCATCACGAGACGAACATCCTTGAACTCGTCATAGATAACGACATAGTACTTATTACCAGCGTAGAAGGGGGTTACCTCCACAGCGTCAAAGGGAGACTTCGTGTACTCCTTGACGATCTCCTCAGAGACCTTGTCGATCGTCTCCTGGCGCAGAGCCTCGTTGGTGATACCAGCGACAGCCTGCTCGATGCGAGCCGTCACGTCGATCTGCGCACGGAGGTACTTGACAGAGAGACCGGGGATCGGTAGCTCCTCACGCATAGACTGTGAGGCGAAGCCGTCACGTAGGTAGTCATGCTCTACGGTACTCTGGCTCTGGATCGCATCGTAACCGCAGTGGTGGTTCGTAAAGAGTAGTCC
>QWCB01003925.1_pt1 | contig 14157 bp, 13 predicted proteins | sample 1972511 | NCBI WGS metagenome assembly QWCB01 (sample SAMN09866719, study PRJNA288562) | Human gut metagenome isolate term5_stool, whole genome shotgun sequencing... | isolation source: gut | host: Homo sapiens | place: USA: California
AGGAAAAGGTCTACGGCCAGGACGAAGCCGTGGGCGCGATTGTGTCCGCCATTAAGGTGGCACGCTCTGGGTTAAACCAGATGGAGCGCCCCATGGGGTCCTTCCTCTTTACGGGTCCCACGGGGGTCGGTAAGACAGAGGCTGCTCGCCAGTTAGCCAAAGCCCTTAATGTGCCACTGTTGCGCTTTGACATGTCGGAATACGCTGAGTCGCACACTATTAGCCGCTTTATTGGTTCTCCCGCGGGTTATGTAGGCTATGGAGACGGTGGACTTTTAACGGAAAGGGTGAATAAGCATCCGTATTCTGTGGTCCTCTTGGACGAAATTGAAAAAGCCCATCCAGTGCTCTTTAATTTGCTCCTTCAGGTGATGGACCACGGGAAGTTGACTGACGCCTCGGGTCGAGAAGCGGACTTTCGCAATGTCGTCCTCATCATGACGAGTAACGTGGGAGCTCGCGAAGGGGAACGCCAATCGATTGGCTTTGGTGGCGCAAGCAATATGGGCGACATTACGCAGGCCTTGAAGCAAGTGTTTACGCCTGAATTCCGTAACCGCTTTGATGCGATTATTCGCTTCTTGCCGCTTAATACCGAGAGCCTTTATCGTGTGGTCGATAAGTTCTTGGGCGAACTTTCTGCGCGCTTAACTGAGCGTGGGGTGAGTGCGACCTTTAGCGATCGCTTGAAGGCCTATTTGGTGAAGCACGGCTACGTGCCTGCAATGGGCGCTCGACCAATGCGTCGCTTAATTGATGACAAGTTGCGCCGTCCGCTCGCCGATGAGTTGCTCTTTGGCGCGCTAGTGAATGGGGGCTGCGTGACGGTGGACCTCAATGATGCTGACGAGGTGATTTTCCTCTACGACAAGGTAGAAGAAAACGCTGGGAACGCTTAAAGCCCAAAAAAACAGACAGAAACCACTCCCTTTCCTTAGGCGAAATCGAGTGGTTTCTTCTCTTTGCGCTTTCGGCTATACTCAAAAGAGTTCTTTCTCGACCTCACACACCATTCCCTTTCTGGAGTAAAGCCCATGACCGATACAGCTGAACTTTGTCGTGACATTCAAATGAAACTCCCTGATGCCATTTGGATGTTGGACGCGCTTGAGCGCTACCGTCATGGTGCTCGCTACACAGAAGACTTCGCCACGATGGACGGGAGCACTTACGTCTTTGGCGTGATTGAAGTGCCGCTCGCTTACACGGAAGGCAGTTTCACCTGGGGCTGCTGGGTGGAAGTGAACCGCAACTTGCACGATGCCTATTTGGAAGACTTCCAAACCGAAGGCGCTGACCGCTTAAGCGGTACGGGACTCCTTGCTAACAGTATTCCAGGCTACGAAGACGCCGAGAAGGCCACGGTGCGCATTACGTTCTCTTCGGAGCGTCGCCCCATCTTTGTGCTCGAACCCGGCAACAGCTTAGCCGATGATCAGCAGCATGGTCTTACCGGCCCCGGTCTCGCCGGTAATGACGGTAAACCCCGGACCAAACTCCAAGGCAACGGAGCTAATCGTCCCCAAATTCTCAATCCGCAGCGATTCCAGCATTAGCGACCTCGCCACCCTCCCACGGGCAAACCAAACTTTTTCACCAACCGAGCCGAGAACGGCAGGGATACTAACCGCGCCAGCTGCATATCGGTAGCGGATTTGGTGACCCGAATAGAGGAACCCAATGGCGCGGGCAAAATACGTCTCCCATCAGCCCAGACTTCGCAGTCTTGCACCTGTTGAGGAAGAACTTGAATCTCTAGCACCGATGACGGTCCCAGCACCAGGGAACGGGTAAACAAACCGTGGGCGGCCAGCGGGGACAGCACCAAGGCTTGCACATCAGGCCACACCACCGGTCCGCCAACCGAAAAGTTATAGGCGGTAGATCCGGTGGGAGTCGACACAATCAAACCGTCCGCGCCGTACTCGGAAACCGCTTCCCCGTCGACACCAAAAGCCAAAAGTGCGGGGTGGCCTTTATCGGTGCTCAACACCGCGATGTCATTGGCCGCCCATTCTGATTGCACCGAACCGTCAGGGTGACGCACTTCCACGTCAATACACATTCGGCGTTCTACCTGGTAGTCGCCGCGCACCACCCGCTCGCAAAGTTCATCAAGTTCTTCTTCCTCTGCTTCGGCGAGGAACCCGACGTGGCCCAAATTCACCCCGATGACCGGGACACCTTGACGATGGGCGATATTCGCGGCCTCCAAAATGGTTCCGTCCCCACCCAGCACGATGATGAGGTCGATTGGTTCCGAACTCGTGCGGTCCACTACGGTGATTCCGGCATTTTCCAGGTATCCGCGGACACTGGCCGCCGCCACAATAGCGGGCTGGCGGTAATGGTGGTGAAACACCATAATGGTTCGTTTTTTATTCACCGGACTGGGCCTTTCGTGCATATTTCTGGACCAACTGCGGGCTGGGAGGTTGGTATTCACAAGTGGGCGCGGCCTCGCTGGCCCCGCAGCAATCCGCGTATCCCCCCATGTCCTGACACGTGTCATCCCAGTTTTGCGGCTGCTCCGGCGACTCGCCACCCGGCTTGCCCCGAACTTCCTGTTCCATAACTTTCCCTTCTGTTTACTTAATTTTCTCACACCACCAGGACATTAGGACCCAGACGTCTATGGCTGAGGCCCTCTGGCAATAGCTTCCCCAACGGCGGTGTCCAACGATTTCCCCTCCAAGTCTGGCAGGTTTTGTTGCCGGGCCGTAGACTGCGCGGTGAGGTAAAGGAAGTATTCAACATTACCCCTGGGACCGGCCAGCCCGGCAGGAGCCACGTTCAGCACCGCCAGTCCGGCCTCGTGAGCCTGGCGCGCAACGTTCTTAACAGTCTGTCCGCGATCGTCTGGATTCCTGACCACACCCCCGCGCCCCAAGTTGTCACGGCCGATTTCAAACTGGGGTTTCACCATCAGCAGGTACTGCGCCTGCGGGTTGGCGGCACGTTGCAGCGCCGGCAGAACCAAACCGAGTGAGATAAAGGATAAATCCCCCACGACCAGGTCTGCGGGCGGGTCGATGAGGGCGGAATCCAGCGTGCGCACGTTGGTTCGTTCGAGATTCACGACCCTGATGTCGCTGCGCAAGTTCCACGCCAGTTGGCCGTACCCCACATCGACCGCAAACACTTTGGCGGCACCGCGGCGCAGTAAGACGTCCGTAAATCCTCCCGTGGAGGCACCCGCGTCGAGACACACCGCACCTTCTATCACCGGGGTTGATGGGCCATAAAGTTCCAGGTAGTCCAGCGCCCCCAACAATTTGTGAGCACCCCGAGACGCGTAGTGGACCGTTTCAGGGTCACGCAGCACGATAGCGGAACTCAACTCCACCTGTCGGGCGGGTTTCAGGGCCTCCTGACCGTCCACCAGCACCTGACCGGCGGTAATCATCTGTGCCGCTTGGGTACGGCTGGGCGCCAGGCGGCGACGCACCAGCTCCGTGTCCAACCTCGCGCGTTTAACCATGATTTGCTGACTGCGCCTCATCCCCGTTTAAGACGGTCTGCAGGTCGGCGGCTACCTTTTGCAGCAGTTCCAACTGTGATTCCAAGGGCGCCTCATGGGCGGCTTCTATTTCTTCCCGGTAATCATGCAGGTCTTGAGCGTTCAACGTGGCAGGAGTGGGAACCTGATTATTCATCATCTGCCGTCCTCTGTTCCACTGCCGGTGCGGAATCGTCACGGCGTGAATCCACTTCGTCGAGGTCTAGGTCGTCCCCCTCGCCATAGTCGCGTTCGACTTCACGAACCACGCTAAACTCGGGGCAATCCACCCGATTACCTTGCTCCCTGGCATACCAGACGGCTGCCAGAATAGCGCGAAACTCCCCTAGGGATACGACCGTGCCGTCCTCGCTCAACACCCCCAGGCCGCGGACTTCAATATCGTGGCCGTTCACGCGAGCCCGCGTGTTTTCGGTGTACCACCAGCCGCGATTACGCAGTTCCGGGCGTTCAATCGGTACTGTCAGGTCGGTCAAATCCAACCCCACAAAAGTGGGCCTTTGGGCTGGCGGAGCCATCACTAGGTCGCGAGGCTGCGTGAGTCCGGTCAGTACCACGCAAGACGCCACTTGGGCGTTGTTTGCCCCGACGATATCTGTAGCCAGCTGATCACCGATGGCCAGCGCGTGTCGCTTCAAAATCCGGTGTTTGCGTTCTGCCGCTTTCACCCGGTCGAATTCTTTTTCTTTCGCCAGGTCCGCTTCGCTGAGAACTACGGGTTCGCTATCCGGATCCGCTTTCGCTTCACGAGCCTGCCTGGCTTGCTCTCGCGCAGCAGCAGCGGCTTCTTCGTTGGCTTTAACTTCCGCGGCGATTTCCTCATTGTTCATCAGGTAGTCCTGACAGCGGTTAATCGCTAAATCGTAGATGGAGGTTTCCGGTTTACCGCACACTATCGGTTCGCTCTTGGTGGCCCGACGCACCGCCTCCACCAGAGAACCGTTGCCGATACCGCGGCCTTTTTCGGTCGGCAGGGCATAATCCATGTTCGTGGCCACCCACTTGGCACCATTCGCGATGGCGTAGCAGGCCTCGGACAGCTCAGCCCAGCCCACCTCAAAACCGAGTCCCTGCAAGACCCCGGCAGGCTCCTGATCCGCCGTGGACACGACTTCAAAGCCCGCCGCCTGTACAGCTTGCGGCACGCCCTCGCCGCCCACGCACAGCACTTTCGCCCCCGGTTCCAGCAGTTCGCTGAGCTTCGCAGCCCCATCTTGAGCCGAGGTCACGATGTCATCAGGACTGGCCTCTACCCCGGCAGCAGCCAATTTCGCCACCACGTCCTGCGGCACGCGCGCCGCATTATTGGTCAGGAACACGAACTTTCCGCCCAATTCGCGCCCTGCAGAAATACTTTGCCCCACCCCGTCTACCGGCTGAGACCCGTTCCAGGTCACCCCATCCAAATCGGTAAGCAGCAGCGGGTACAGCTGAGCCAGCGGCACGTTCGCCCCTTGCAGGGTAGTCGGGTTAGCCCGTTGTTCGGCTTCTTCAGCTTCTTGAATATCCAGGATTTCGACATCCTCCGGTTCCCGCGGAATGAGTGCCTGCGCGGCATCAGCTTCCTCATCCCGGCCCAGTTCACGCAGCCGGTCAGCCTTCACACTGAGCAGTCGCCCATATTCGAACCTCTCGGACTCGGGATCCACCTGGGCCAAGGCCGCTTCAATAACAGCCAGTCCGGTCTCATATTCACCCAAATCTGCCCGTGCGGAGGACTCCACCAGAGCGAGTTCAAAATGTTCCGTTCGGTCCAGGTCTCCTGGCTTGACAGCTTTAATGATTTCCAACGCTTTTTCGGGACGTCCCAGACCGCGTTCCGAATCCGCTTCCACCGATTTCAACACTTCGACACCGCTCATCCGCCGGGCAGTTTTCACTTCGCGCAGCGCTTCGCTGTACTTGCCACAGGCATAGGCGGTCAAAGCAACAGCTTCGCGAACCACGTCGATACGCCAAGCCATTTTCAGGGCCGCCCGGGCATATTCATAAGCGAGTTCGGGCTGCGTGTCGAAAAGCTCCGCGGACATGACCAAGTGCCGAGCCACGTTTTCCGCGGTTTCTTTCGGTAGCGGACTGAGCCGGGACCAAGCCTCTTTATCCAACATATCCCAAGTAATCGAGGCCGGGATCTCCAGGTATCGAGAGCGTCCCGTAGTGCCGTGACCGCGTTTATCCGATCCGGCATGACTGCGGTTGTACCCCCGATCATCGTAGCGGGATCGTTGTGAGCCAGAGGAACGGAAGCCCGAACGACCCGAGTCGCGTCGCTCCCCACCTCGTTCAAAGTTACGTTTGCCGCCGCGATCATCACGCCGCCAGTCATCGCGACCGGCGCGTCCCCCCCGGTCGTCGCGGTCATTATCGCGACGAGGGCGCCCCGAGTAGCCACCGCGTTTTCCGCCGCGATCATCACGGCCGTACTTGCCGCCTGACTTGTATCCACCCTTACGGTCGCCTTTGAAACCCCCGCGGCCTTTGCGTTCATTATCTCGTTTATCGCCGCGTGACTCGCGGCCTGCCTCTTCGTTCTCGCGAGACTCGCCTTTGCGCTCGCGCCAATTTTCGTTCGGTTCCTCTGCCAAGTTTTCCCAAGGGCGAGGATTGTCTGAAGCTGTCACTTTCTATTCCTTTACAATCGATCCACTATTCTGTTTTCACCATTAAGTCTACACGTACCCAGGGTAGTTAAAATCCTCAGCCTGTTCGGCAGCGGGCAAGCCTCAGTGTCGTTTTCAAACTGTTTCCCCTTAGGATGGGGAGCATGGAAATCACAGTGGCGGCGGATGGTTCTGCCTTGGGCAACCCCGGACCAGCCGGATGGGCATGGTACGTTGACGAAAATTGTTGGGCGGCAGGAGGCTGGGCCAAGTCCACTAACAACCGCGGCGAACTGATGGCAGTGGTGGATTTTTTGGAGCAAACCTCTGGCATTCCTAATCTGACCATTCATTTCCTATGTGATTCTCAATACGTCATCAACTCGGTAACCAAGTGGATGCCGGGATGGAAACGCCGGGGCTGGCGCAAGGCTGACGGCAAAGCGGTGTTGAACGATGACCTGATGAAACGTTTAGATCAGGGTCTGGCAGGGCGAACGGTAGACTTCCGCTGGGTGAAAGGCCACGCCGGACACACCCTGAACGAGAAAGTTGACCAACTGGCTCGTGGAGCTGCCACCGCCTATCAGCAGGGACTCTCCCCCCACACCGGTCCGGGTTTAAGCCCCGAGCTGCGCAACTTATCCACCCGCCCCCAGCCTGCGGTGAACACGGCTCCTCCCAGCCCCGCTGCATCCGCTACACCGCTAGATACTCGGGGCACGGGTATCCAAGGAACCTTGTTCTAACCGCCCCTCGACAAACTGCCCCCTCGCGAGAAATTGTGCTCATCGCGATAGATTGGTTATATGCAGAAACTACCCCAAGACACCGATGCCCTGCTGGATGCCGTATTGGCCCTACCGGAACGGCATATTGAGTGGACGATTGCTCGGTTACTGGATAAACACCCGGGCATTTCCACGCCCGCGCTGATGAACCTGGTGACACGGCGCTACGTGCGGGTATCCCAAACCGCTTCCGCAGGAGTGGGAGCGGGAGCCGCGGTTCCCGGCTCCGGGCTGGCTATTGGGGCCGCTTTAACCGGGGTGGAGCTGAGCGTATTTGCCGCCAACACGGCGCTTTACGTGTTGACGATGGCGCGGCTTTCGGGCATTCCCACCCAAAACTTGGAAGCCCGCAAGACTTTGGTTCTCTCGGCGATACTTGGGGATGAGGCCAGCAAGTTGGTCTATGACCAGGCCGGATTCGGTATCTGGAACTGGGCGCGTGCGCAAGTTGCCGATAACGCGTCCGCGACCCTGAGCTCGGTCAATAAGGCCTTAGCGCAGTTTGCCGGGAAAAAGATTTCTAAAAAACTTTCGGGACACGTTGTAGGGCGTTTTATCCCCCTGGGTATCGGCGGCGCTATCGGGTTTTTCTCGGGGCGCAAACTCGCCTTGGACACAGTCAAGGGCGTCAATGCCCAGATTGCCCTGCTGGCAGGCCCGCAATCGGCGCCCGATTGGAGGCCGCCACTTTCAGCGCATGCCCCGGACTGGGACACCATCGAAAACTAGTGAAACTGCTCCAGCCAGGCGTGTTGCTTTAACAGGTGGTGCAGGTTGGGGTCGTCGTGTTCGTTAAAGGGATACACTTCCATGCTTTTATCCCCGCTCCACTCGTTGAAAATTGAGTAGGTGCAGGCGGGTGGCACGTACTCATCGCTAAGTGACACTGAGAAATAGGCCGGGCGCGTGGCATGGCGCGCAAAATTGACGGCATCAAAATACGACAGGGTGGTTTCGACCTGGTCGTATCGGTCCGGGTAGGCTCGCAGATAACGCTGCACCTCCCGGTATGGCATATGGTCATTGTGACCAACCCCATACATCACGTTGCCCAAAGCCAAATCCGACAGTACCGCCCTCACGCCCTCGTGCCGCGCTCCGACACAGGCCGCCAAGGTTCCGCCTTGGGACGCTCCAGCCACAAAAACTCGCCGCGGGTCGATGAAGTTTAGCGTCAAGGCAGCGTCAATGGCTCGGTAAGCGTCAGTTATGAGACGGCGAAAGAAATAAGTTTCGCGGTTTTCGCCGCCCAGGGTAAAGAATCCGAAGGCGTGTGGAGGAGCGGGGTGCGGGTCTGGGGTGGCTCCCCCGGTGCCGCAGTCTCCGCCTTGACCGCGGCTATCCATAATCAGATGCACGTAACCGGCAGAAGGCCAAAACATGCGTTCTCCGGGGACCCCGCGTCCCACCCCGTAGCCGAGGTATTCCACGATAAGGGGTTGGTTCTCGCGTTTCGTAAATCCAGGTACCCCCGCCAGCCAGCCTTTGATGCTTTCACCGGCAAATCCAGGGAAAGTCACATCGTAGAACTCGAGGGTTTCTATCGGGCTATCGACCCGCTGCATTTGAGCAAGTGCTGGAATCTGGCGCGATTCCTGTAGCGTGTTACTCCAGAAACTCACGAAATCTGCGGGCATCTGGACCTGTGGCCTAAACGTCTCGAGTGCGTTTTTCTCCATGTCGGTTAGCATCGTCCTCCCATGCTCGCCAAAAATACGGCTGACCAAAACCATTATGCCCCCGGCTTGATTCTCGAGGAACATCCCGGACATCGCGGCGCAAAACATTTTGAAATTCCCCGATTTAAGGCGTTTACGGGGGCGTATTTGCCCGCGATTGTCTCCGGTGACCGGTCAGCTGCTTTGAGGCCTAGCCGCTCCCGCCATGATGAGGTCTGGCTGTAAAAATGATTCGCGGGGAAGCTCCTCGCTTCCCCGCGAACACATCATCTACAGAATGCCGGAATACGTTGATTGAACGTAGTCCCGAAAGGCAATAGAGCTATCGCTCTACATTTACAATTTCTTGTAGCTGTGCTGGTTGATGTCATCGGGTCCACCATAGTTCCCACCTGGGGTAATGATGGTGCCGGATTCGCCCGCGATAATCTTTTGAGCATCGCTGAGCTGCCCAATCGCGGCGACATCGCCGGTCAGCTCCACGAAACGGCAGGCTGCCTCCACCTTCGGCCCCATAGAGCCAGCAGGGAAACCGCCCGCGCGCATCGCAGCGGGACTAGCGCGATGAATTTCCTTCTGCTCAGGAGTACCAAAGTTCTCCATCACAGCAGGCACATCAGTCAGAATCATCAAGAAATCTGCGTCCAGATGTTCTGCCAGGGTCGCGGCGGTCAGATCCTTATCGATCACAGCCTCGACACCCTGCAGTTTGCCCTTCTCATTGCGAATGACAGGGATACCGCCACCGCCCGCGCAAACCACGACAGCACCAACATCGAGCATCCGGCGAATCAAACGAGTCTCCACCACGCGCTGCGGCTTCGGAGACCCGACAACCCGACGGAAATACTCCCCGTCAGCCTTCATCACCCAGCCACGAGACTTAGCCAACTCGTCAGCTTCTTCCTTGTTATAAACCTGACCCACAAACTTGGTCGGATTATCAAACGCAGGATCCCCAGCCAAAACCAGAGTCTGGTTCACAAAAGAAGCCACCTGACGTCCCGGGAGATTATTCTGCAAGGACTGCAACAGCCAGTAGCCAATCATGCCCTGGGTCTGTGCACCCAAGGTATCGAAAGCGTAGGGCTGAGTCAGATTCTTATCATTAGCCGACTGCAACGCCAACACCCCAACCTGCGGACCATTACCATGGGTAATAACCACTTCATGTTCCTCAGCCAAGGGAGCAAGCTGCTGCACCGCCAACTCAACGTTAGCAATCTGCGTAGCGGAATCCGGTTTCTCCCCACGTCGCAGCAAGGCGTTACCGCCCAAAGCAATAACAATACGCATATCTACTTTTCTCCTAGCGTCGCCACCATAACGGCCTTAATCGTGTGCATCCGGTTTTCCGCCTGATCGAACACCGCGGAGCACTCACCATTAAAGACATCGTTAGTAACTTCCATACCATCCAGGCCGTACTTTTGGTAGATATCCTCACCAATAGTGGTGTGACGGTCATGGAAAGACGGCAAGCAGTGCAGGAACTTGGTATTGGGGTTGCCAGTCCGAGCCATCAAATCAGCATTCACCTGGTAAGGCTTCAACAACTTAATGCGTTCATCCCAAACTTCCTTCGGCTCGCCCATCGAAACCCAAATATCCGTGTACACAAAATCGACGCCCTTCACGCCCTCATCGACACTCTCGGTGTGGGTAATCTTGGCACCGGTTGTCTTAGCGATTTCCTCAGCCTTAGCAATAATCTCCGGGGTATTCCACAGCTCCTTCGGCGCCACAATCCGCACGTCCATTCCCAACATCACACCGGAAATCAACAGGGAGTTAGCCATATTGAAACGGGAATCACCAACATAAGCAAAAGAAATCTCATTGTACGGCTTACCACTCTGCTCGTGCATGGTCAGCATGTCACACAACATCTGGGTGGGATGCCACTGATCAGTCAAACCGTTCCACACCGGTACGCCCGACATCTCAGCCAAAACATCCACCTTATGCTGAGAATCGCCGCGGTATTCAATACCGTCATAGAAACGACCCAACACTCGAGCAGTATCCTCAATAGATTCCTTGTGACCCATCTGAGAACCGGACGGATCCAGATAGGTAACATGAGCGCCTTGATCATAGGCAGCAACCTCAAAAGAGCAGCGGGTACGGGTCGAGGTCTTTTCGAAAATCAGAGCAATGTTCTTGTTCTTCAGATACTGAACCTCGCGACCTTCCTTCTTCGCGGCTTTCAGCTCAGCAGCCAACTCCAGCAACTCCAACCACTCAGCAGGAGTAAAATCGAGTTCTTTCAAAAAGTGACGACCGTGAAAATCAGTCATGCAAAAAGTGACGACCGTGAAAATCAGTCATGGGTTTTCCTTTCAAATTGGTGTTTTCTTGATGATTGGTAATGTGCGGAGAATATCTCTCCGAATTTCTGGCCGGTGCCGCACCGAAAAGGTCACGGCTGCCGGCCAGAAAAAAACATACCCCCGTGGGCTGCCCCGTTGATAACCTCCGAGGCAGCCCCGGAGGGGAAACTTATAACCGCTTACGAGTGGCTCTACTTGTAGAGCGGGTCGCGAGCAATCGGGCAGCTCATGCAGCGCGAACCACCGCGGCCACGGCCGAGTTCGGCGCCGTCAATCTCGAGCACCTCGATACCAGCATTGCGCAGGTTCTTGTTGGTCTCGATGTTGGAGCGGTAGCCCATCACGACACCCGGCGCAATAGCCAGGGTGTTGTTTGCGTCGTTCCACTGTTCGCGTTCGACGTTGAAGTAGTCGCCGCCGGTGGGGGAGACATGGAACTTCACACCCAGCGCCTCGTTCAAGGTATCGACCAGCTTCGTGCCATCGCGGCGAATATCAATGCCGCTGGACTTGGACTCATCAGGACGCAGCGAGAAGGTCCAAGTGTTGTCGATGTAAGGCAGGTAAGCATTCACGACGTCCTCGGAGCAGAACGTAAAGATGGTGTCCAGGTGCATTGCTGCACGAGTCCGCGGAATACGCGCCACGATGACGCGCTCAGCAGCCTTCTTGGCGAACAATTCCTTGGCCAGCTCCGTAGTGGCGTTCAACGAGGTACGCTCGCCCATGCCGACCAGCAGCACGCCGTCCTTCAGAGGCATCACGTCGCCACCTTCGATGAAGGTGTTGGGGTGCCACTTCTTGTCGGGATCAGCGCCGAACCAGATGTTGAAGTCCTCGTTAGCGAAACGCGGGTGGTACTGGTAAATAGCGTGGGTCAGGAGGGTCTCCTGACGGCGGGCCTGCCAGTACATCGGGTTCAGGGACACACCATTGAACACCCAAGCGGAGTTGTCACGAGTGAACTGGGTATTGGGCAGCGGATTGAAAATCCAGTCGTCCAGGTTGTAACCGTCAGGGGTCACAGCCTTCTTGTACACGCCGCCGACTTCATCGGGAATCTCGTCGAGGTTGATACCGCCGATGAGGTAACGTGCCAGTTCCTTGGAGTCCATTTCCGTGAAGTAATCACGGAAGTCCTTGGCAACAATGGGGTTTACCATGTCGTCGGCAACGCGGCGATCCAAGATAAACTTGCGAGCTTCCTTGTTATCCAGGATTTCACCCAGCATGACCTGCATATCGAGCACTTCGATGTCGCGGGCCTTCATCTGAGCCACGAAGTCATCGTGGTGTTTCTGTGCTTCTTCGACCCACAAGACATCATCGAAGAGCAGGTCCGAGCAGTTTTCAGGAGTCAGCCGCTTATGTGCCAAATCAGGCCTGCAAACCATCACAGTACGCAGAACCCCTGCCTCAGAGTAAACGCCAACTTTGTTGTTCATATTGATTCCTTCCTAACGTAATCGTTGGTTTGGTACGCACGCTGTTCGCCAAAGGGCGCAAGGACTTTTGGTCATCGATACAGCTGTACGAACCGAGCCGGGAGAACCCCTTTGGTCCTCAGGCTGTGTGAATATGAAGTTATTTTTCATGAGACTTTCTTTGGCGATGGCTCGATTCGGTCGGGTGGCCTCACCGGGCCATCGCCAAAGAAAACGCAAGATTCAATTGTCGGTAGTCTTTACAGACCGTTCCAGAACATAGCGCTGATGAAGTCACCCTTGAACACGATGACCCAGATAATCAGCAGTACTGTGAAGGCTATGGCCACGCCCAGGAAAATCTTGTCTTTACCCTGGAAAGCCGGCTGGTCAGGATACTGTTCCTTACGACCCTTGTAATACAGCGGAGAGCCAATCAACCACAGCAAACCGTTGAGGAACAGCAGCCCGATGCCGCCAGCCCACAGCAACCACACTGTGTAGATAGTCGCGATGATGCCAACGCACATCCGGTAGCCTTTAGACGACTTCACGCCTTCCGCTTCGTTGTTTCCCTTCTTGGTCTGAATGATTTGGTAAAAGGCGGAAATGACGTAGCACGGAATAATCAGCGAAGCCGCGATAGTAATCAAGTCGGTGTAGCTCGAGGCAAAGCCCAAAACCATGATGATGTAGACGATGGAAGACACAATGTTGGTCACCCACAGAGAAACTGTCGGGGAACCCTTCCGATTCGTCTTGCCAAAGGCCGCCATGATGTTGTGGTCAGCTGCCGGCACGAACAGAATCTCGGAAGCCAGCATGACCCAGGTCAGCATAGCACCAGCCACGGAAATCAGCACTGCAATGTTGATGAATCCAGCGCCCCAGGGACCGACAGCAGCCGCCATCGCACCACCCATGGACGGATCGGCGAGCCCAGCCAACTCGGGCTGTGCCATCAAGCCATAGGACAGGACGTTGACGAATACCAGCAAAGCCAGCACGGTAAGGAAAGCGATAACCGTAGCCTTAGCCACATCGCTGGATTTCTTGGCACGAGTGGAGTACACCGAAGCACCTTCGATACCGATGAACACCCAGACCGTAACCAGCATCATGTGGGAGACCTGAGCCATGACCGGGCCGAGCCCGGCTTCTTCGCCTTCGGGACCAACCTGCACCACGTTGCCCCAGAAGTCAGCCGTAAAGAAACCGACCTTGAAAGCCACAGCAGCACAGATGATAAAGACAACAATCGGAATGATCTTAACCGCAGTAACAATCGTGTTCACAAACGCAGCGGTACGAATACCGGCCAAAATCAGGAAGTGAATCAACCACAGGCAGACCAAACCGAAAATCAACCCCGCGATAGAAACGGAATCTCCTTGCATCAAGCCGGAGAATACCGCGAATCCGCCTAGAGCTGACGTGAAAAAGGCAATGTAAGAGAGGTTGCCGGCCCAAGCCGATAACCAGTATGACCAGGCTGACATAAAGCCGCCGAAGTTGCCCAGACCTTCCCGCGCGTAGCCATAAACACCACCGGTGATGTCTGGACGGGTCGTTGCCAAAGATTGGAACACGAAAGCCAGCATCAGCATGCCGATGCCGGTAATCAACCAACCTATTAACAGCGGCCCCGGTGCCGCGTTGCCAGCCATCTGGCTCGGTATCCCGAAGATACCAGCACCAACCATGGAACCTATACCAAAAGCAATCAACGGGAATAGGGGAAGTTTAACTTCCTCTGTTTCCGCAACAGCATTGTCGTTGCTCATTCTTTACCCTTCTATATGGAGTGAAG
>QWCB01002783.1_pt1 | contig 14149 bp, 13 predicted proteins | sample 1972511 | NCBI WGS metagenome assembly QWCB01 (sample SAMN09866719, study PRJNA288562) | Human gut metagenome isolate term5_stool, whole genome shotgun sequencing... | isolation source: gut | host: Homo sapiens | place: USA: California
TTTTCTCTTCGCTCTTTTTTTATGCGCAGAGAGATTTGAAAAACGTTCTCATCCCATGTAAAATTGATAGCAGACGGAGGTGACTATGCTGAATTACAAGAGGATCGTATTAAAGCTAAGCGGGGAAGCTCTTTCCGGAGACGCACGCAATGGTCTTGACGATGCTACGGTGGATCGCATCTGTGCCGCCATAAAAGGCGTGCATGACCTTGGCTTTGAGATTGCCATCGTTGTTGGCGGCGGCAACTTCTGGCGCGGACGCAGTTCCGGTTCCATTGAACGCGCGCAATCCGATCACATGGGAATGCTTGGTACGGTGATAAATGCCTTGCGTGTACAAGCCGCTCTCGAAGCCATTGGCGTCGAGACGCGTGTGCAGACGGCAATCCAGATGCAGGAAATTGCTGAACCGTATATTCGGCGCCGAGCCATGCGTCATATTGAAAAGGGACGAATTGTCATCTTCGGAGCGGGCACCGGTCTACCGTATTTTTCCACGGACACCACTGCTGCCCTGCGCGCTTGCGAGATTGATGCAGATTGCATCTTAATCGGCAAAAAAGGAACGGATGGCGTTTACGATAAAGACCCCAATCGCTTTTCAGATGCCGTCAAATTTGACCGTCTGACCTATGATGAGGTTTTACAGCGACGTCTTGCGGTTATGGATTCAACCGCTACGTCTCTGGCGATGGAAAATGAAATGCCTATTATTGTATTCGGCATCGATGAGCCGGAAAACATGGTTCGGGTAGCAAAAGGCGAACCGATTGGCACGATTATAACCGGATGAGATAAGGAGAAAAACATGTATCAGCAGAACGAATATAAAAAAGATATGGAAAAGGCGATCGTATCTTTCCGCGAAGATTTAGCTAAGATTCGTGCCGGGCGCGCCAATCCGAAGATTTTGGATGATGTTACCTTTGAATATTACGGGGCACAGACACCGATTGCCCATGCGGCGACCATTACCGTTCCCGAAGCGCGTATGATTACCATTCAACCTTGGGACAGTAAGAATATTCCGCTCATTGAAAAGGCGATTTTGGCATCGGATATTGGCATAACCCCCAGCAATGACGGAAAGCTCATTCGTTTGCCCTTCCCGCCGTTGACGGAAGAGCGCCGTAAGGAACTGGTTAAAGAAATGAACAAGCGTCTGGAATTGGCGCGTGTTGCAGTACGCAACATTCGTCGTGATGGCATGGAAGCTATTGCAAAAGCAGAGAAGGAAAAAGAGTTTTCCGAAGATGATCGTCATACCGAAGAGCAGGATCTGCAAAAGTTAACGGATCAGTTCATTAAAGAGTTGGATGAGATCGGCAAAGAAAAAGAAAAAGAATTGATGGAAATTTAGTCTTTTTCAACGGCGGTTGATCCGCCTTAAAGAAGGGAAAAAGCATGGCGCAAAAGCCAAAACATATCGCCATCATTCTGGACGGAAATGGAAGATGGGCGACCGCTCGTGGCAAAGAACGCAGTGCAGGGCACGAAGCCGGCGCGGAAAATATTGTAAAAATTCTGCGTTATGCGCAGGAAGTGGGCATTGAGGTATTGAGCCTTTATGTCTTTTCAACGGAAAACTGGAAGCGATCGGATCAAGAGGTGGGCGCACTCATGCGCCTTTTGATTCGTCTCTTTCAGATGTATATCGATGAGTTCATGCAGCGTCATGTTCGCTTGAGGGTCATGGGAGATATCAGCCGTCTTCCCTTTGCTACAAGACAGAGTGTACAGATGGCGTTAAAGCAAACGGAAAACAATGAGGGAGTCATCGTAAACATCGGATTAAATTACGGCGGTCGAGATGAAATTGCTCGTGCTGCACGCCGCGCTATTGCTGAAGGCGTTTCAGTGGATGCGCTGGATGCAGAGGCGATTGACAGCCATCTTGATACTGCCGGACTTCCTCCGGTAGATTTGTTGATTCGCACGGGAGGAGAAAAGCGCCTGTCGAATTTTATGCTTTGGCAGCTTGCTTATACGGAATTCTATTTCACGGATACGCTTTGGCCGGATTTCCATCCGGAAGATTTGGATGAAGCGATTCGTTGGTTTGCTGCGCGCAACAGACGGTTCGGAGGTGTTTGATGAAAACCTTGAGAGAACGATTTGTCATCGGTGCAATTCTTATGTTGATCACTTTAGTGGTCATTCTGTCCCGATCGAATGAATTGCTTTTTGTCTTTGTACTGTTGCTCAGTTCACTGGAAATATTGGAGCTTTTTTCCTGCTTAGATCCTGAAAACAAAGGACGCAATCGATTGATCACAGTCATAGGGAATGCGTTTTTTCAGCTCTTTGCCTTTTTGCGTATGCCGGAGCTGTTAGTTGCCGGATCGGTTGCTTTTTTTATGTACCTTTTTGTTTTATCGGTAGTGCATCCGTATCGTGAATTTGAGGATTTGTTCCTCACCCTTTTTGTGGTGATATACATCTCCTTTTTCAGCGCCTTTGCCCTGCTATTCCCTGCCAATATGCCCTATGGTCTGCTTTTGGTGATCTGCGTTTCCTGGGGAACCGATACGATGGCGTATTTCAGCGGATTTTGCTTTGGAAAGACGCCGTTGACTTCCATTAGTCCGAAGAAAACAAGAGAAGGGGCAGTGGGAGGCTTATTGGGCGCGGTTGCGCTGGCGCTTCTTTTCCGCCCGCTCTTTTTTACAGCCCTGTCGATACAACAATTGGTGTTTATTGCTGCAGTCGGTTCGTTATCTGCGCAATTGGGTGACTTATTCGCTTCACGATTGAAGCGAAAGATGAACATTAAAGATTTTGGAACGCTGCTCAAAGCGCATGGCGGCATCATGGACCGATTTGATTCCGTCCAGTTTGCCTTGCCGACAGTTTGGCTGATGATGCGTTTTGTTACGAGATTTTGAGGAGTTACTATGACGATTATCCTTGCCTTATTGGTATTTTTAATCGTGATTGTCTTTCATGAATTGGGCCATTTTTCGGTTGCTAAATGGGTAGGCATTCGCGTGCTGGAGTTCTCTGTGGGTATGGGACCTGCGCTTTGGCAAAAAGAAAAAGGGGAAACCACGTATTCTTTGCGAGCACTTCCGCTCGGTGGATATTGTGCGATGGAGGGCGAAGAAGAAGCCTCTGATGATGAAGCGAGCTTCTCCAAGGCAAAGCCCGGTCAGCGTTTTCTCACCATTTTAGCTGGCCCGTTGATGAATTTGGTGATTGCGTATCTTTGCTTTTTGTTGTTTTTGGGGATGCAGGGCATTACGATTCCTGTAGTGGAGAGTTTTCCGAAAAATTCGCCTGCTGAGCATGCCGGCATGATGGCAGGAGACCGGATAACGGCTATCAACGGAGATAATGTGCAATCGTCTAAAGAATTAACCGATTTGCTGAAACGACATGGAGAAGATGCGCGGACGGTACAGGTAAGCGTCCTCCGCGATAATGAATCAAAAATTTTTACCGTTCAACCCGAAAAGGAAGAGGGAAGGGTACTGTTGGGAATTACCATGCAGCGACAGAGTGATTTTCTCGGTGCTTTTGGTGCGGCTTGGTCGATGCTGTGGGAGACTTTTTTCTCGCTGTTCACCATTTTGCAGCGCCTGTTTACCGGTGCGCTTTCTCTTAATGCACTTTCCGGTCCCATTGGAGTGGTCAGCATGATTGGACAGGCAGCGCAAGAAGGTTTTTCTCGCCTCTTATTCTTCACGGGGTATATCTCCCTCAACTTGGCGTTTTTTAATCTTTTGCCGATTCCGGCCTTAGACGGATTTACGCTTTGGCTCATTGTCATCGAGAAGCTCCGTGGAAAACCGCTTAGCATGAAAGTCGAAAACGGCATAAAGATTGCTGGTTTTGCCCTCTTGATTGGCTTGATTGTTTTTGTTTCGTTTAAGGATATTCTTCGTTTGCTGTAGTTTGTTAAAAAATGCAAAATGAACTATGACGCTCTTGCAGATTGTGCGAAAGCGAACAGCTAATCGCCACGGTTGTCAACAGAAGGGAAATCACATGCGTGTAAAAACAAAACAAATTTTCGTAGGCAACGTAGCGGTTGGCGGCGATGCGCCAATCCGTGTGCAGTCCATGACCAATACGGATACAAAAGATATTGAGGCGACTGTGGCGCAAATACGAGCCTTTGAAGATGCCGGCTGTGCCATTTCGCGCAGTGCGATCAATTCTCTTGAAGATGCAAAGGCAATTCCGGTCATCAAAGAGCGCACGCATATTCCTTTTGTGGCAGATATTCAATTTGATTATCGTCTGGCACTCTATGCCGTAGAGTACGGGTGTGACTGTCTTCGCATCAATCCGGGCAATATCGGAGAGGATGAGAAAGTCAAGATGGTGGTGGATGCCTGTAAAGCCAAAAAGATTCCCCTTCGCATTGGCGTCAATTCGGGTTCCGTTCACCAAAAGATGATTGAAAAATATCATGGTGTGAATGTAGAGTCCTTGGTCTACAGTGCTTTGGAAGAAGTGCGACGTATCGAAGATTTTGGCTACGATCAGATGAAAGTTTCCATTAAGGCGAGCGATGTGCGTACCATGGTGGAAGCCAATGAACTTTTTTCGACCCTTTCCGATTACCCTCTGCATATCGGTGTAACAGAAGCCGGACCTGTTTATACCGGAACGGTAAAATCCGCTATGGGAATCGGTGCGCTTCTGCTTCGCGGAATCGGCGACACCATTCGTGTATCGTTAACCGGCGATCCGGTTGAAGAAGTACGATTAGGCAACGAAATTCTGAAGGTGCTTGGCATTCGAAAAGAGGGCGTTGAGTTGATTTCCTGTCCGACGTGTGCGCGCACAAAGATCGATTTGGTAACATTAGTAGCTCAAGCGGAAAAAGCGTTGGCTTTGCAACATAAAAATTTGCGCGTTGCTATTATGGGTTGCCCGGTAAATGGCCCCGGTGAAGCCAGAGAAGCCGATATCGGCATTGCCGGCAATAACGGTAGCGGCGTTCTTTTCAAAAAAGGGAAGGTCATTCGGCAGGTTCCGGAAGAGCATCTTTTGGATGCGTTGCTTGATGAAATCGAACAGATGGAGAACTGACATGCAACTCTATGCCCTGTTGAATCTTTCCGGCGAGTCGGAAGCTTGTTTTGCGGACTATCCCTTACACGAAGTACAGTATGATTCCGCATCTTCTTTGGTGCGCTTTCTTTTTGTCGGGGAAATGCCCTCTGCGGAGGAGATAAACGCCATTTCGCAAGCGTTAACAAAACGCTATAAGACACAGGTCGAAGTATGCTGGCACGAAGAGGACAAACCGACTCCTTCTATTCGCCCTGTTTATGAAGAGCCGATTTGTCTTTCGCAAGGCGAAGAAAAGAGGGAGGACAAACAGAAAGTCTCCTTGCAATTCGGACGCTTTGCCAAAAAAGAGGATCTTGTTGCCTTGGCAGAAGTCACGCAGGGCAATAACAAAATCATGACGATGGGGACGGTGCAGAATGTAGAAGAAATACCGACCAAATCCGGAAGTTTCATTTTTCGATATGATCTTTTTTCTACGGAAGGTGGCGCACTTAGTGGCAAGGTATTTGCCAAGGAGAAAGAAGCCGACAGTGTGCGTGCGGTTCTTAAAAAAGGAAATTATGTTTGCGTTCGTGGTCAATTGCAATTTGATACGTACGCCAATCAGCTGCTTTTTTTGACGAATGGTGGGCGTGTCGAAGAAGAAGTCCCACCGCGAGATCCTGCTGAGGAAAAGCGCATTGAGTGTGCTGTGCATACCCAAATGAGCATGATGGAAGGAACGATTGATGCGGATAGCCTGATAAAGCGCCTGACAGCTTGGGGACACGATGCGGTAGGGATCACCGACGTGGGTTCTCTTCAAGCGTATCCATTAATCGCCAAAGCGGTGAAGGGGACGGGGATCAAGGTTCTATATGGCGTACAGTCGAAAATGCTCGACGATGAGCTGGACATTCTTTCCAATCCCTATCGTGTGCCTCTTCCGCAAAATCCGGAGGCCTTTACGGTATTTGACTTGGAGACGACTGGCTTTTCTCGCTATAGCGAGGCGATTATTGAAATCGGCGCCGTTCGTTACGAGGGGGGACAAAAGGTTGGGGAATTTTCGGTTTTTGTGAATCCCAAACGATCGATTCCTGAACGAATTACCGCGTTAACGTCCATCACAGATGCGATGGTTGCAGGTGCGCCGACTATTGAAGAAGTTCTTCCTCGCTTTTTGGATTTTGCCAAAGACAGTATTTGGGTAGCACATAACGCCCGTTTTGATGTCGGTTTTATCCGTGAAAACGCGAAACGCTTGGCGCTTCCTCTACAGCCGGTATGGATGGATACCCTTTGGCTTGCACGTTGTTTGCATCCGGAGCTGAAGAACCATAAACTGGACACCATTACGAAAGAGTTGCATGTTCCGCAATTTCATCATCACCGCGCGATAGATGATGCCACAGCGACGGGCGCTGCCTTTCTTACCCTCTGGAAAGAATGGAAAAAGTTAGGCATTTCGCTTGAGGATATCAACCGGACTCCCTCGACGTATCCGCTTTCTCGTCATCGTGAGTCGGAGCTTTTAGTGTATTGCCCCAAACAGAGCGGGTTAAAACATCTTTATGAGCTGATATCCGATGCCAATATCCACTATTTTGATTACGGTCGTCCCGGTCTTCCCGAAAAGGTATTACGGGATAAGAAAGATGGTCTGCTTACCGCATCCGGTTTCATTGGCTCTAAACTGTTTGAAGCGATCGCCGAAGATATGCCTAAAGATTATATCGAAGACATCGCGCGAGAAGCAGATGTATTTGTCGTGCAGCCGCCATGTTTTACGCCGAGCGCTGTTCGTCGAGAACTGGTGGCGGATGAAGCGCACATGCAGGATATTATCCGGCGTATATTGGCACTGGGAAAAGCGCAGAATAAGCCAGTCATCGCCATTGGTACACCGAGTTATTTGGATGAAGGGGAACGTCTGGCACGCAATATCTTGGTGAATTATCAACGCAATATAGACTTTGATGAAAACGGACGCTTCCGTTTGCTCAATACCGTTGAGATGAAGAAGGCATTTTCTTTTCTTCCGTCGGAAACGGTGGAGGAAATTGTCGTGCAAGCTCCACGCCGTTTTGCGGATACGTTTGAACCGATTGCGCCCATTCCTTCCGAAACCTATTCGCCGGAACTGGAAGGTGCGGCAGAGGAGCTTAGGAGTTCGTCGTATACCAATGCTGAAAAACGCTATGGATCTCCTCTTCCGGAGCTGGTCAGAGCAAGACTGGAAAAGGAATTGAACTCCATCATTTCCAATGGCTATTCCTCGCTCTATGTGATTGCGAGACGCCTGGTGCAAAAATCGAACCGTGACGGCTATCTTGTCGGTTCACGGGGATCCGTTGGCAGTTCCTTTGTGGCAACGATGGCCGATATTACCGAAGTCAATCCTTTAGTGCCGCACTATGTTTGTCCGCATTGTCAACACAGTGAATTTATAGAAGATGGATCGGTAGAGTCCGGATTTGACTTGCCGCCAAAAAAATGTCCGCACTGCAATACCCCGATGGATCGCGACGGACATACGATTCCTTTTGAAGTGTTTTTGGGTTTTAATGGGGATAAAGAACCGGATATCGACTTGAATTTTGCCGGTGTATATATGCCCACCATTCATAAATATACCGAAGAGCTTTTTGGAGAAGGAAAAGTGTTTCGCGCCGGAACGATTTCCGGTATTCAGGAAAAAACAGCCTATGGGTTTATTCGGAAATACGTGGAGCAACCGTATGTGCCGGAAGAAGAGAAGCATCTTTCTGCGGCACGTATCCGCGCCTTACAACACACCATGGAAGGAACGAAACGCACAACGGGCCAACATGCAGGCGGTCTGATGATTGTGCCAAAGCAGATGGACATTACGGATGTTACGCCCATCCAGTATCCGGCGGACGATGTGAAAAGTGATGTGCGCACGACGCATTTTAGCTACAACAACTTAGATCATTGCCTGCTCAAATTGGATGAGCTGGGACATACCAGCCCGACCATTATTCGTCAACTGGAGGAAATGACGGGCATTAATCCGCTTACCATTCGCTTTGATGATGCCGAGACCATGTCCCTCTTTCGGTCTACAGAATCGCTAAAGGCGGCACATCCTTATTCCAACAGTACAGATGGGACGTTGGGCATTCCCGAATTTGGCACGTCTTTCGTTCGTGGAATGCTGAAGGAGACCTTGCCGACGACTTTTGGCGAACTCTGCCGCATCTCCGGTCTTTCCCACGGTACCGATGTATGGCTCAATAACGCGGAAGAACTGATCCGTAATGGTAAGACTACGCTCAAAAAGGCAATATGTACGCGCGACGATATTATGAACTTTTTAATTCACATGGGCATGGACAAATTAGAGAGCTTCAAAACCATGGAGTCTGTACGAAAAGGGAAGGGGCTTCCCGAAGGCGTTGCAGAGCACATGAAAGAGCACAACATTCCCGATTGGTACATTGATTCGTGTCAGCGCATCAAGTACATGTTTCCTAAATCGCACGCTACGGCCTATGTCATGATGAGTTATCGTATTGCTTGGTTTAAGGTGCATCAACCGGCGGCATTTTATGCGACGTATTTTACGCAACATTTAAGCCTGTTTTCTTCTTCGTTTCTTGTTTCATCGTTGGAAGAAGCCCAAACTCGTATGAAGGAATTACAGCTTCAAAAAGAAGCAGGAGAGGCGATTGATGGGGGTAAGTGGGCATTATGGGAAATTATAGAAGAAATGTTCGCTCGTGGTTTGTCCTTTGCTGCACTCGATCGGGAGACATCGGATGCCACGGTATTTCGCACAGCTGGAGAAGACGCTGTTTTACCACCTTTGGCGGCGATGGATGATGTATCCGAAAGCAATGCCGAAGCCATCAAAGCGGCGATAGCTGAGGGCGAATTCCTTTCCCGATCCGATTTCAAACAGCGCACGAAAATTCCTCGAAGCGCCTTTCAATCGCTTGTAGACCACGGTCTGTTAAATGATCTCGCCGAGAGCAATCAGATGAGTTTTCTTCCTGGCTTCTAATAAGCATTTTCGCACGTTTAGAAGAGGGGACAAGAAGAGAGAACAGAGAGGTAAAAATGACCATTGAAGAGAGTATTGCCTTCTATGAACAACAGGCTAAGTTCGGTGTGAAATTAGGTTTAGATACCGTTCGCGATCTCTTACATCGCTTAGATGACCCGCAAAACGAATTGTCTTTTTTTCATGTTGCCGGAACAAATGGAAAGGGGTCAACGTCCGCTTTTTTATCGACCATATTGACGGAAGCCGGCTATCGCGTGGGACTTTACACCTCACCGGCACTGGAACGCTTTAATGAGCGCATTCAAATCAATAATGTTCCCATTGCAGACGAGGCTATCATTCGCCAAACGATTCGTATTCAACAAGCAGTGGAAGAGATGAAAAAGGATGGGGCGAATCTGCCCAGTCAGTTTGAGTTGGAAACGGCGCTGGCGTTTCTCTGCTTTCGGGACGCAGAAGTGGATTTGGTAGTTTTGGAAGTTGGTATGGGCGGCCGATTGGACGCGACCAATGTTATTTCTAAGCCCCTTGTAAGCCTCATCTGTTCTATTTCGCTCGACCATACCCAATATCTCGGTAACACTCTTGCCGCCATCGCCGGAGAAAAAGCTGGCATTATCAAATACGGCTGTCCGGTGGTGCTTTATCCGCAGGAAGAGGAAGTGGAAAAAACCGTCGAAGCGGTGGCAAAACAACAGAATGCGCCGGTAACGAAACCTGATTTTCAAACACTTATTAGAGAAAACGCTTCACTCGATGGTCAACGCTTTCATTGGACCGATGATGAAGGAAAGACCTGGTCAATTTCGCTTTCCCTGATGGGCGACTATCAGATGATGAATGCGATAATGGCGCTTAGTGCAATTACGCTGTTGCGTCGGAGAGGAAAGATTTCCGTTGACGATGAAACCATTCTTCGCGGACTGGAGAAAACCGCCTGGAAAGGGCGCTTTGAACGAGTGTTGGATGCGCCCCTCACCATATTGGATGGTGCGCATAATGTCGGCGGTGCAAGGGTGTTCGCCGAATCCGTGAAGGATTTTTTAAGCAATCGCGAGATTGTTATGGTGTTGGGCATATTGGCCGACAAAGAAATTGACAAAATGCTTGCTCTCTTTTTGCCGCTTGCCAAGCATGTGATTACGCTGACACCGGATAATCCGCGCGCGATGTCGGCAAAGGAACTGGCGGAAGAAATTCAAAAGCGTGGGGGCGAGGCAACACCATGTGAGAACCTCGATGAAGCATGGATGACGGCAAAATCGTTCTGGACGTCCAAGAATAGCGCCGTGGTATTCGTCGGTTCTCTATATATGGTCGGCTACGTGCGTAGCTTTCTAAAGCGATAAGGAGTAATTATGAACCAGGAACCTGTTTTTCAGTTGGGGAAACACAGCTTTACGCGGAATGACCGTTGCCGGATTTGTGCCATAGTTAACGTCACACCGGATTCCTTTTCAGACGGTGGCAATTGGGACACGACGGAAAAAGCGGTGAATCACGCACTTTCTCTCATCGATCAGGGTGCGGACATGTTGGATATCGGGGGAGAATCCACTCGTCCCGGATCACATTACATCGAGGTGGAAGAAGAAATTCGCCGTGTTGTGCCGGTAATTGAGACATTGCGCAAAAAGACGGATGTGCTTATTTCCGTGGATACGTGGAAGGCACCGGTAGCAAAAGCTGCCCTCGATGCAGGCTGCGATATGGTAAATGATATCACCGGTCTTATTGGTGATACGGGAATGGCGGAAGTAATTGCTAAGAATAACGCCGGGCTCATTGCCATGTTTAATCCGGTGGTGCTTCGTCCGGATCATCCAAACAGTAAAAAATTCCCCCAATTTGGAGAAGGTTCTGCCTTTACGAAAAAAGAGAAACGCGATTCCGCTAAGGAAGACGACATTCTCATTCTATTAAACCGTTATCTTGATCGCAGTTTGGAAGTAGCCAAAGCGGCAGGCATTGCGCAAAAACATATCCTGCTTGATCCGGGCATCGGTTTCGGCCTTTCAAAACGTGACAATTTACGTTTGATTCAACATTTACCGGCGTTGCATGAGAGAGGATATGGCATTTTCTTAGGCGTTTCGCGCAAACGCTTTATTGTCAATTTGTTGCAAGAGGCGGGATATTCGGTAGATCCGGATACGAAGGAAGGTTTCTCGAATCGTGATTACGCATCCGCCATGCTTACCGCATTGGCAGCCCGTGAAGGCGTCGAAGTTGTTCGTGTGCATACGATAGCGGAACATCGCATGGCAGCCTTAGTTGCCGATACAGTTCGACTGGCAGACCAACAGGAAGATATTAATTTTGCCGGGTATGCACGTTAATTCTCATGAAAAAACAAAGACGGCAGGGAAGATTTCCCTGCCGTCTTTGTTCGATCATTTTTCTTTCAAGGGATGCAATGCGCTATAGAGCTCGCGTATCGACTTTCTGCATACGGGATGGAGGAGGAATGGCGCAATTTCATTCAGTGGCTCCAGAACAAAGTCGCGCTCCGTCATGTAGGGGTGAGGGACGGTTAGTCTATCGGTTTGAATGATTTCGCGATCCACCAGAAGAATGTCGAGATCAATAGGGCGCGGTCCCCAATGCTCATGACGAATGCGACCCATTTCCGCCTCAATTTGCTGCAAAATCGTCAGCACATCTTCCGGTTCTTCAAAGCTTAATACTTCTACCACCTGATTCAAAAAAACGGGTTGATCGGTTTTACCCCAAGCCTTTGTCTCCAGAACGGAAGAGGATTTTTTTACCGTAAGACCGGATGCGATCAGAGCGTTCACGGCATTTTCCAAATTCGCCTGCCGATTCCCCATATTCGTACCAAGCGCAATCCAATACGTACGCCATTTTCGTGTGATGGAAACTTCGGGATAGGCTAGGGGAAGCCCGATGGGCGCGAAAGGTTTTTTGATGGATACGGTCGCTTCACGGACAAAGGGAAAAACGGAAAAGATGTGCTGGACGATGCGGTAAGCACAGGTTTCCAAGAGATCATAGGTATTTTCGGTGAGTAGACGTGTAATATCGTTACAAAGCAGACCGTAATGAACGGATTGTGTCAAATCCTCTTCCTTCGTTGCATTTTTCATATTATAGGCGCAATCCACAGAAACCAGGAATTTTTGCCCCAGTTTTTTTTCTTCCGGAAAGACCCCATGATGTGCCATGATTTCAAGATCCACTATGCGCAAATGATCCATGATGCCTCCTAATAGTGCAGGGTTCGGTTTTTTTTGTCTTCCTGCCAGTGACAGGAAGAAATCGCTGCGCAATAGGCGCAGGGACGGGAAAGTTTATCTGCGCGGTAAAACAGTTCTGTTAACGAATCCTTGCCGTGGGTTCTATGGCTGCGAATGAGGGAAAGAACCGTTTCCTTTTCGTCTTTCGTAAACGTGGAGTTGGCTAAAAACGGCTCGGCTATCTTCGCGGAAGCCTCAGCATGTGCCATACCGGAGGTTATTTCCTCGACACGACCGATATCATGAAGAAGCGCTGCGGTATAAAGCACATCTTTGGAAACGGAAAGACCTTCTTCCAAAGAAAGGATATAGGCGATACGTCCCACGCTTAAAAAGTGATCTAAATCATGCTTGCAGTATACGCGCTCTTTTTCCAGATCATTAAGACGGGTAAGAAGAGCAGCATAGCGAGGATCTCGATAGATACGATTCGCATTTTCCATTGGATTATTTACTGGTTTTACCATATTCATTAGAAATCCATTAACCGATACACTTCATTTTTCAAAGTTTCGTCCTCTTCAATATTGCCTAATGCACAGGCGGTGACGGTTTTTGTACCCGGTTTTTTTATACCGCGCATGGTCATGCAGAGATGTTCCGCCTTTGCGACCACCAATACGCCTTTTGCCCCTAAATAGTCGCGTATTGCTTCGGCAATTTGCTGCGTCATGCGCTCTTGAATCTGCGGGCGCTTGGCATATACTTCCACCGTTCGGGCAAGTTTCGAAAGACCCGCCACTTTGCCGTTGGGAACGTAGGCAATATGAACTTCTCCATAAAAGGGAAGAAGGTGATGTTCGCAGAGAGAATAAAACGGGATATTTTTTTCAATGACGAGATTGTCATTCACAAATTCAAAGGTTTTGGAGAGATGGTTTTCTGCCGTTGTTTCCAATCCGGCGAAAAGCTCTTCACAGGCGCGCGCCACGCGAGCAGGCGTTTCTAAAAGACCTTCGCGGTTTGGATCTTCACCAATGCCTTCTAACAGCAGGCGAACGCCTTGTTCAATCTTTTGGGTGTTCATAGGGTATCCTTTCTGTTGTTGATAGAAGCCGGATATGCCGCTTCTTGCAAAGTGCTTTAATTGTACTCTATTGTACGGTTTCTGTCGCATAAGAACAGAGTAAACCCGTGAATACGTATTCTGGTTTCGTTCAAGCGGAGAAAAAGAGGAGTCTTGTTAATTCCCTGAAAATATGCTATGATAGCATCGATAGATGTTGACACGGAACAAGAGCGGAAACCCGCTCTTGTTTTTTTCAAACCGGAAGGAGGCGAGATGAAACAAAGCATGGTAAAAACCTGGCGACCTCGTTTTGATGAGGTAGTTCAAGAGGCTGGTTATGAGTTATTAGATGTCGAATTTGTGCATGAACAGGACGATGCCATTCTGCGCTTTTTCATCTATCATCCGGACGGCATTACCGTGGATGACTGCGAAATAGTAAGCAATGCACTCAGCCCGAAATTAGATGAATGGGACCCGATTGATCAGCATTACCTTCTTGAAGTCAGTTCACCTGACTTATCGCGACCGTTGAAAACCGACCGCCAACTGGAGCTTCATATCGGCGAGGAAGTGGAAATCGGACTGTATAAGAAGGAAAACGGGACAAAGCTGTTGGTCACACCCCTTATCGCGTTTGATGACGATAAAGTTGTGGTAATGGATAACGGGACAGAACGACAGATTTTACGCGCGGACATTGCACAAATTCGTCCGCATATTGCATTTCATGAATGACACATATTGAGGAGGAAAAGCAAGGCACATGAACAAGGAATTATTGCAGGCCCTGGATGAACTGCAGAATACGAAGGGCATAGCCAAAGAAGTCATTTTAGATGCTAT
>QWCB01002791.1_pt1 | contig 14114 bp, 9 predicted proteins | sample 1972511 | NCBI WGS metagenome assembly QWCB01 (sample SAMN09866719, study PRJNA288562) | Human gut metagenome isolate term5_stool, whole genome shotgun sequencing... | isolation source: gut | host: Homo sapiens | place: USA: California
CTTTGCGATGCTTTTGGGCAGCCAGATGGCACAGGCGCAATTCAGGGACTTCGATACGACGGATATGACCCGGTCGGAATTCCTGGACAGCATGGAAAAGCTGGATCGGATGGACGCCTATACCGATCAGGATTATAAGGTCAACCGGATGGTCAATGCACTGCAGGAGGGGGGCAGCCTCAATCTGGGTGTGGCGTCCCGCTGTGCCCGGGAACTGCGGGAGACCGGGGACTTTGACGCTTGTTATAAAGTCGCCGCTTACTATTATCTGCCCCTGCAGGATCTCTCCGGCTTCTTTGAGATCATGCAGGAGGGACTGGCTCAGGAGCGGTCTAATGCCGATGCGTGGAACAGTGCCTTTGATCTGTACGGACAGGCCTTTGCGCAACTGGACGAGTCGCAGATGGATGCGTTTGTGGCAGGCGTCTTGGCAACCATGGAACAGATGGAGCAGGCCAACGAGTATTTGCTGGTTCCGGTGGCGCTGGATGAGGCCAATCAGGCTCTCGCGGATAGTGTGACCACCGTGGAGACGGAGGACCTGGAAATTCAGGTGCTGGATGTGCGTAAGCACACGGTGGCTTCCTGTATTTTGACGCTTAAGGAAAAAGATGAGGCGCAGCCACAGGAATAATGCACAAAAAGTGCGGCAAGCTGTACGAACAGTTTGCCGTATTTTTTTTGATTTTTCTGCTGCGTGCGTATTGCAAATAATAGGGGAATACTGTAAAATTAAGACAGAGAAGATGAAGGAGCTGCCTATGGATATCGCCAGACAAAAGGAGATCGCACAAACTGTGACCGCAGGCAAGGCCGTATTGGGTATGGAGTTCGGCTCCACTCGCATTAAGGCTGTGCTGTTGGATGCGCATAATCGGATCATTGCCCAGGGCCATCACGTGTGGGAGAATCAAATGGTGGACGGCTTGTGGTCTTACAGCCAGGCGGCTATAATCGCCGGTATGCAGGACTGCTATGCCGCCTTAGCAGCAGATGTAAAGGCGGTTTGCGGCGCGGAACTGACCCATCTGGCAGGGGCGGGGATCAGCGCTATGATGCACGGCTATTTGGCCTTTGACAGTAGCGATCGGCTGCTGGTGCCCTTTCGCACCTGGCGCAACACCAATACCGGTGCTGCGGCGGAAAAGCTGACGGCACTGTTCAACTTTAATATTCCCCTGCGGTGGAGTGTGGCCCATTTGTACCAGTGCGTGCTGGACAGAGAGTCGCATTTGCAGCAGCTTTCATCCATGAATACCTTGGCCGGGTATGTGCACTACTTGCTTACCGGTCGGCGGGTATTGGGTGTGGGCGATGCCGCCGGTATGTTCCCCATAGACCCGGCTACCGGGCAGTATGACGCAAAAATGCTGGCAGCCTTTGACCGGCTGGTGGCGGACAAGAACTACCCTTGGACTTTGGCGGATTTGCTGCCGGAGATTCTGCCGGTGGGTACGCCCGCAGGCACCCTGACCCCGGCAGGGGCGGCGCTGCTGGATCCCAGCGGTACCTTGCAGCCCGGCGCGGTCTTTTGTCCCCCGGAGGGGGACGCGGGCACCGGTATGGTGGCCACCAACAGCGTTGCGCCCGGCACCGGGAATGTGTCTGCCGGCACTTCTGTTTTTGCTATGGTGGTTTTGGATCGGCCTCTTGCCCGGGTGCACCGGGAAATTGATATGGTTACCACCCCTTGCGGTCACCCGGTGGCAATGGTGCACGCCAATAACTGTTCGTCCCAGGTGAATGTGATTGCCGGTTTGCTGCGGGATTTTGCCGCTGCTATGGGGCAGCCTGTGCCGGACGGCAAGATCTATGATTTTTTGTTTAACAGCGCTGTGGACGGTGCGCCGGATTGTGACGGGATTGTGACCTACGGCTACACCTCCGGCGAGAGTATTTTGAATTTGGACGCCGGGCGACCGTTGACGGTGCGTCGGGCAGACAGCACGGTGAATTGGCCCAATCTGATGCGCAGCAACCTGTGCGGTGCCTTGGCGGCGCTGAAAGTGGGTATGGATATTCTGACTCGGGACGAGCAGGTGCCCTTGCAGCGAATTTACGGCCACGGCGGGTTCTTTACCACCCCGCAGGTGGGGCAGCGGCTGCTGGCCTCCGCTTTGGCGGCGCCGGTTACTGTGATGGAGACAGCCGGTTCCGGCGGCCCCTGGGGTATGGCGCTGCTGGCGGCCTATATGCTGCAGCGGCAGAACGGAGAGCGTTTGGCTGCCTTCCTGGAGCGGCAGGTATTTGCCTGCTGTCAAACGGTGACGGTGGAGCCTACGGCGCAGGATGTGGCGGATTTTGACGCCTATATGCAAGCATTCCACGCAGCCCTGGACTTAGAGCGCCGGGCGGCAGAGGGAGAATAAAAGCAGATGTTAGAAGCATTAAAAGAACAAGTTTACCAAGCCAATATGGATCTGGTGCGCTACAATTTGGTGGTGCTTACCTGGGGCAATGTGTCGGCCATCGACCGGGAACGGGGGTTGTTTGTCATAAAACCCTCCGGCGTGCCATATAGTGAATTGACCCCGGCGGATATGGTGGTTATGGATCTGGCCGGCAACCGGGTAGAGGGGGAGCTGAATCCCTCGTCCGACACCCCCACCCATTTGGCGTTATATAAGGCGTTCCCGGAGATCGGGGGCATTACCCACACCCATTCTTCCTGGGCCTGTGCGTGGGCGCAAGCCGGGCGGGACATACCGGCTTACGGCACTACCCACGCGGATTTTGCCTACGGCGACATACCCTGTGCCCGTGGTCTGACGGAGGATGAGGTCAACACGGCGTATGAGGCCAATACCGGTCGAGTGATCGTGGAGGAGTTCCGCCGTCGCGGCCTGGACCCGGGGGCGTTCCCCGGTGTGCTGGTGCAGCGCCACGGCCCCTTTACCTGGGGCAAGAGCGCGGCCGCCTCTGTGGAGAACGCGCTGATCTTGGAAGAAATTGCCAAAATGGCCAGCCGCACCGAGCGCATTGCCGGGGAGCGGCCCATTGGAATTGAATCTTACCTGCTGGATAAGCATTATCTGCGCAAGCACGGCGCCAATGCTTATTACGGACAGAAAAAATAACAGAAAAGAGGAGAGTTCTTATGAAAAAACTGTTTAGCCTGACCTTGAGCCTACTGATGCTCATTGCCTGCTCCCTGGGTACGGTGTCTGCCTTTGCGGCAGAGGGAGAGGAGCCGACCCCCGTGGACCTGCGGGACTGCACAGTGACCTTGCAGTATGCTTCTACTACCTACACCGGTAAGGCTCTGCGCCCCACGGTGAAGGTGCAGTATAACGATATTGCCCTGGTCCAGGGGCAGGATTACAAGGTGCAGTACAGTGCCAATACCGCCTGCGGCACCGCCCAGGTGAAGTTGACCGGCACCGGCGATTATACCGGCGCGGTGAGCCGCAGCTTTAAGATTCTGCCCGGTCGGGTGACCGGTATGTCCACCAGCCGGACCACCACCACCATTACCATGAACTGGAAGCATGTACCCGGCGCTGCCGTGTATCGGGTGTATCAGTCTACTTCTGCAAACGGCAATTACAGCAAGGTTGCCACCGTCAGCGGCAACAAGGCCAAAATCAGCAAGCTGTCTGCCGGTAAAAAATACTACTTCAAGATTGCTGCCTGCGGCAAAAAGGACGGCTCCTACGCCGGTCCCCTCAGCGCGGTACTGAATACCGGCACCCGTCCCTCCACCGTGTCCATAAAGAGCGTGACCAAGTCCGGCACCAATTTGAAGATCCGGTGGAACAAGGTAACCTGCTCCGGTTATGAAGTGCGTTACAGCACAGATAAGAAGATGAAAAAGGGCGTTAAGACGGTGAAGATCACCAAGTCCTCCGCCACTTCCACGACCATCAAGAAAATCAAAAAGGGCAGTACATACTATGCCCAGGTGCGGGCGTACCTGTCCTTTCCCAACAAGGTATACAACGGCAGTTACAGCAAGGTGACCAGTTCCAGCTACTCCAACCTGTATGCCAGCTATTCTTCCAAGTATGTGAACAATAAGGACCGCACCACCAATCTGCGCATTGCCAGCAAGGCCATTGACGGCACCGTGATCCAGCCGGGACAGACCTTTTCCTTTAATAAAGTTGTAGGTAAGCGCACCAAGAGCCGTGGTTATAAAGAGGCCTATGTGTTCAGTGGCAGCGGCACGGTTATGGGTGTTGGCGGCGGTATCTGCCAGGTGGCTTCCACCATGTTTAATACCGCACTGCTTGCCAATGTGTCTATTGTAGAGCGGCACCAGCACAGCCAGCGGGTTACCTATGTGCCCCTGGGTCGGGACGCAGCCATTATGTGGGGCTCTCAGGACTTTCGCTGGAAGAACAATACCGGTATGCCCATTAAGATCAAAATGAGCGTAAAGGACGGTACCATCTCCTGCAAGTTCTACACCAGCAAGGAGGCAAAGCCCAAAAAGGTGAGCCTGAAAGTGAGCCAGCGCGGCAAAAACTTTACCTTGCGCCGGTATGTAGGTGGCAAGGTGAATTACACCGCCAAGTCTAAATACTAAATAAAAAGCGGCTATACCGATTTTTCGTCGGTATAGCCGTTTTTTCGTCCGCCTGTTCGTAGTAGAATAGGGGTGCGATTATTTGTGTTTGGTGTATTCCTGCACCGCCAAGGCATCGCACCGCTCATTATAGGGGTGGCCGGCGTGACCCTTGACCCAGTTAAAGGTGACGGTGTGGGTCTGCAACAGGGGCAGCAGCTGCTGCCACAGGTCAACATTCAGCGCCGGTTTGCCGTCTGCCTTGCGCCAGCCCTTGCGCTGCCAGCCGTAGACCCAGCCCTTGGTTACCGCGTCGCACACATATTTGGAGTCGGTGGTCAGGGTCACCAGGCAAGGCTCTCGCAAGGCTGCCAGGGCACGGATCACCGCCGTCAGTTCCATACGGTTGTTGGTGGTTTCCGCTTCAAAGCCGCTCATTTCTTTTTCCGTACCGTTATACACCAGTACAGCGCCCCAGCCGCCTTTGCCCGGGTTGCCGGAGCAGGCGCCGTCGGTATAAATGCTCACTTTTTTCATAAATATTACCTCGCCGGGATATTTTAGCACGCTTTGTGGCAATAATCAATACAGCGTGGCAAAATCCGTACACCGGTCCGGGGCCACTTGACATTTGGCGTTATTTATTTTATGATATATGCAATTTGTGATGTTCGGAAAACTATATTTAACAGGAGGAATCAAATCGAATGATCAATCAGAATAAGTCTGACGGTAAGGCTGCTTCCGGAAAACGGAATTCCAAGAAGCGCTACACATACCGCAGACCGGTAAAGAAAGGCGCTCCGCGGCAGAAAAAGCCGGAGGAGTCTGTTCATATTGCATTTTTAGGCGGTATGAATGAGATCGGCAAGAACATGACGCTTTATGAATACAAGGACGATATGTTCATTGTGGACTGCGGTCTGGCATTCCCTACATCGGATCTGCCGGGCGTGGACTTGGTGATCCCGGATTTTACCTATGTAGAAAAAAACAGACACAAAATCAAGGGCGTATTGGTGACCCACGGCCACGAGGACCATATCGGCGGCCTGGCATTCCTGCTTAAGCGGATCAATGTGCCCATCTATGCCACTAAGCTGACCATCGGCCTGATCCAGGGCAAACTCAAGGAGCACGGCCTGCTGAACAAGGCCAAGCTGGTGGAAATCCGCCCCCGGGACAACATCACTCTGGGTGCCTTTAATATTGAATTTATCCATGTGAACCACTCCATTCCGGACGCGGTAGGTCTTGCCATCCGCTGCCCGGCAGGCGTGATTATCCAAACCGGCGACTTTAAGATTGACACCACCCCGGTAGACGGAGATATGATCGATCTGGCTCGCTTCGCCGAGTATGGCAAAAAGGGCGTTTTGGCACTGCTTTCCGATTCCACAAATGCAGAGCGCCCCGGCTATACCATGAGCGAGCGCAAGGTGGGCGAGAGCTTTGAGCAGCTGTTCCGCAAGGCACACAATAAGCGCATTGTGGTGGCGACTTTTGCTTCCAATATCCACCGGGTGCAGCAGATTATTGATGTGGCCCAGTCCAGAGGGCGTAAGGTGGCCGTGACCGGCCGTAGCTTGGAAAATTTGGTTCAGGTGGGCCAGGATCTGGGTTACCTGAATGTGCCGGAGAATATTCTCATTCCCATTGACGCCATTAAGCGTTACCCGGACGATAAACTGGTGATTATTACCACCGGTAGCCAGGGCGAACCTATGTCCGCCTTGACTCGGATTGCCTTTGGCGAGCACCGCAAGGTAAATATCGGTCCCAACGACTATGTGATCATTTCCGCCACGCCCATACCCGGCAACGAGAAGATGGTGGGCAATGTGGTCAACGAGCTGATGAAGCACAATGTAGAGGTGATCTACGAAAAGATGTACGAGGTGCATGTCAGCGGCCACGCCTGTCAGGAAGAGCTGAAATTGATGATGGGTATTGTTAAGCCTCAGTATTTCATTCCCGTGCACGGTGAGCAAAAACACCTGCAAAAGCACGCCGGGCTGGCTATGTCCATGGGCTACGATATGAAGCACATTTACCTGGGTAATATCGGCGAAAAAATCTCTCTAAGCAAGACGGAGATGAAGCAGATCGAGACTGTGCCTGCCGGCGAAGTGTATGTAGACGGCTTGGGCGTGGGCGATGTGGGCAATATTGTTTTGAACGACCGTAAGCATCTGTCCCAGGACGGCATTATCATTGTGGTGGCCACTTTGGATGCGGAGACCGGCGATGTGGTCAGCGGCCCGGATGTAGTGTCCCGCGGGTTTGTCTATGTGAAGGAGAACGAAGACCTGATGAACAAGGCCCGCGACCTGGCTTGCCATGTGATCTACGATTACTACGATGTGAAGGGTCGGGATTGGAACACCGTTAAGTCCAAGCTGCGGGATGAAATCTCCCACCTGATGTATGAAAAGACCAAGCGCAGCCCCATGGTGCTGCCCATTTTGATGGAGATTTAAGGAGAAGCGTATGAAAGTCATTTTGAAACAAGATGTAAAAGCGCTGGGCAAAAAAGGCGATTTAGTAAATGCCTCGGACGGCTACGCCCGCAACTTTCTCTTTCCCAAGGGGTTGGCGGTAGAGGCCAATGCCACCGCTATGAACGAGTTTAACTCTAAGGAAACGGCCAAGAAGTTCCACAAAGCCGAGGAAGTGAAAGCAGCCACCGCCGACGCACAGAAGCTGGAGGGCAAGACCTTTCATCTGAAAGCCAAGGCCGGTGCCAACGGCAAGCTGTTCGGCTCCGTCACCTCTAAGGATGTGGCGGCGCAGATCAAAAAGGATCTGGGCGTGGAGATCGACAAGCGCAAGATCGTGATGGAGGACATTAAGACCTTTGGTACCGTACAGGCAGAAGTGAAAGTCTATGCCGGGATTACGGCAAAGATCCTTGTACAGGTGACCGAGGCATAAGAGAAATCCAATCAACATAAACGGTGATGAAAATGGCGGAAGCAACAACGACCGGCGGCGTGGCGCTGCCGTACAATTTAGAGGCGGAACAAAGCGTATTGGGCTGTATTCTGCTGAATTCCGGCTGTATGGAGGAGGTGCTGATGCACCTGAAGGCAGAGAGCTTTTATCTGCCTCAGCACCGAGCCATCTTTGGCGCCATGCTGTCCATGTACACCTCTTCCCAGGCCAGTATTGACCCGGTACTGATTGCCGATGTGCTGGCCAAAGAGGGACATTACGATGTGGCAGGCGGCAGGGAATACCTGGTGCAGCTGGCAAACAGTGTGCCCTCTACGGCCAATGTAGCCAGCTATGCCAAGATCGTGAAGGAGCAGTTTTATCTTCGAACCCTGATCCAAACGGCTCGGGAGATCATGGACGATGCGGCCAGCGGTGAGGGTGACGCCTCCTCTATCTTAGATGCGGCAGAGCAGAAGATCTATGATATTCGACAGGGTAAGGACACCGGCGGCCCCACCAAGGTCAGCGAGGTGATCGTCAACGGCGTGTATGACCGCCTGGGCAAGCTCACCGGCGAGGACAAAGAAAAATATAAGGGCATTCCCACCGGCTTCGGTCTGCTGGATACTTACATTACCGGCCTAAATAAGTCGGACTTTATCCTGATCGGCGCCCGCCCGGCTATGGGTAAGACCAGTTTTGCCCTGAACCTGGCGTCCAATGTGTCCATGATGGCGCGCAAAAAGTGCGTGTTCTTTAGCTTGGAGATGACCAAGGAGCAGCTGGCGGAGCGTTTGCTGGCGTCCCAGGCCGGTGTGCCCAGCCATAAGCTGCGCACCGGCGAGCTGGACAACGACGAGTGGGTGCGCCTGGGCAATGCTGCCGGTCAGTTTAATGATGTAGAGTTGTATTTGGACGATACTTCTTCTATCACCGTGCCGGAGATCAAGTCCCGGGTGCGGCGCATGAAAGATGTGGATGTGATTATGATCGACTATCTGGGCTTGATCAAATCCGCCACCCGCAAGGAAAACCGTGTGCAGGAGGTGTCCGAGATTACCCGCCAACTGAAAATGTTGGCTAAGGATCTGATGATCCCGGTGATCTGCTGTGCCCAGTTGGCCCGTAGTACCGAGGGGCGAGGCAAGAGCCATAAGCCCCAGCTGTCCGACCTGCGAGAGTCCGGCTCCATTGAGCAGGACGCGGATATTGTGATGTTCCTCTACCGTGAGGACTACTATCGCAGCGAGGTAGATGAGGACAAGCAGGACGACATCGACGAGAACCATACGGAGTTGATCGTGGCCAAGAACCGCCACGGCGCTACCGGCACCATTGAGATGACCTTTGATAAGGAATTCACCCGCTTCCGTGCGGTGGACAAGACAGCCAATGCATTCTGATTTGTTTGACCGGATTGACCGGACGGTAACGGAACACAACATGCTGTGCCCGGAGGACCGGGTGGTGGCAGCAGTGTCCGGTGGGGCGGACTCCATGTTATTGCTTCACTACCTGCTCAGCCGCAGGGAACGATGGCAGCTGCAGATCACCGTTGCCCATGTGGAGCACGGCATTCGGGGCGAAAGCTCCCGGGCGGACGCTGCCTTTGTGCGGAATTTTTGCGCCCGGCAGCATTTGTCTTATTTTGAAAAAGCAATCGACGCACCCGGAGAGGCCAAGGCTACCGGTATGGGCGTTGAGGCGTATGCCCGGCAAGCGCGGTACGCCTTTTTTCAGTCGCTGGACTGTGATCGGATCGCCACGGCGCATACGCTTTCGGATTCGGTGGAGACCATGCTGTTCCGCTTGGCTCGGGGCACCGGGCTGCGAGGACTCACCGGTATTGCGCCGGTGCGGGGCAAGATTATTCGTCCGTTGCTGGACTGCACCGGAGAGGAAGTGCGGGCGGCATGCACGGCGCTGCATATCGACTATCGGATTGATGAGAGTAACGCCGATGAGCGGTACAGCCGCAATGCCATTCGCCATACGCTGGTGCCGGATTTTGACCGGGTGCACCCGGGCTTTATGCAAAATGCCGCCCGTACCTTGCAGAATTTGCAAGCGGATGAAGCCTATTTGCAGGCGCAGACTGCCGAACTTTTACAGACGGCAAGAACTTTAAACGGTTTGCAAACGGCGGTACTTACTGCCGCACCGCTGCCCTTGCGCCGCCGGGCACTGACGGCGTTTTTAGAGCAAAACCGGTTTGGCGTGGATGCCCTCCACTTGACGCAGTTGGACGAGTTGCTTGCGTCCGGTGGACGGTTGCAGCTGCCCGGCGGATTTGCCCATGTACAGCGTGGGGTGCTGACTCTGGAAGCGGCAGGTGCGCCACCGGCGGCGGCCATTGCTTATGAACAAATCGTGGTATCTGTTGCGGAATTTTTAACGATTCGTGAATTATCGCAAATAAAAATTGATTTTTATTGCGACTATGATAAAATAACAGGCAGTGTTCGTTTTCGGCAGCGGCAGGCAGGGGATCGCATTTCTCCCGCCGGTCGCGGGTGCAGCAAATCGCTGAAGAAGCTCTATTGCGAATACCGCGTGCCCCACAGTCGGCGCGCTCTGCCCCTGGTGGCGGAGGACGATTTGGGGATCATCGCCGTGGCAGGCTGCTGCTGCGATCAGCGCGTCGGGGTGGACGCCACCACCCGGAGCGTGCTTTATGTAGTTTCCCATACGGAGGACTGATAGATGAATAATATGGCAAAAAATTGGAAGTCCATTCTGTTTTATATCCTGATCCCGGTGCTTTTGATCGGGGCAGTATGGTATTTGTCTTCTAACCAATCCGGCACAGAGGTGCAATACTCCCAAGTGGTGCAGATGTTTGAAGAGAACCAGGTAAAGGACTTTTCCCTGGATCTGTCCAGCGGCGCACTGACCTACAAGACCTTTAAGGACCCGGAGAAGGAGCAGCGCTACACCGTGCCCAATGTGTCGCTCTTTTTGGACGATGTGAAGGATAATGTAGACGCGTATAACGCCAAGCAGAAAGATAATAAGAACCGCATTACTTATAACTACAAAAAGGGCGCTTCCGGCAACTGGTTCACCAGTATGCTGCCGTCGCTTATTATGCTCATTGCTATTGTGGGTCTTGGGTTCTATGCGTTCCGGCGGATGAACAACGCCATGATGAACGACACCAACAAGACGCTGGGCTTTGGCAAGATCCGCGCCAAGACCTTGGTGGAGGACGAAAAGCGCAAGACCACATTTCAGGATGTGGCCGGTTGTGATGAGGAAAAGGGCGAGCTGGAGGAGATCGTGGAGTTCTTAAAGAACCCGGACAGCTTTACCGCACTGGGCGCCCGTATTCCCCGAGGCGTGCTGCTGGTGGGTCCTCCCGGTACCGGTAAAACTTTGCTGGCCCGTGCTGTGGCCGGTGAGGCCGGCGCACCGTTTTTGTCCATTTCCGGCTCTGACTTTGTAGAGATGTATGTGGGCGTGGGTGCTTCTCGTGTGCGTGACCTGTTTGAGCAGGCCAAGAAGAAGGCACCGGCCATTGTGTTTATTGATGAGATTGATGCTGTGGGCCGTCACAGAGGTGCCGGCACCGGCGGCGGTAATGATGAGCGGGAGCAGACCTTGAACCAGTTGCTGGTAGAGATGGACGGCTTTGGCACCAACAGCGGTATTATCGTGATGGCTGCCACCAACCGGCCGGATGTACTGGATCCGGCGCTGCTGCGCCCCGGTCGTTTTGACCGCCAAATTACCGTGAATCGACCGGATGCACAGGGCCGTGAGGACATTTTGAAAGTTCATTCCCGCAACAAGCCCCTGGGTCCGGATGTGGATTTGAAAGAAGTGGCGAAGGACACCATCGGCTTTACCGGTGCAGACTTGGAAAACCTGCTCAACGAGGCTGCTTTGCTGGCTGTGCGCCGCAAGAAGAAAGCGCTGACTATGGCGGAAATTAACGACGCCTCCTCCCGTGTGCAAATGGGCACGGAGAAAAAGAGCCATAAATATTCCAAAAAGGCCAAGCGCCTGACCGCTTACCACGAGGCGGGTCACGCTGTGGCAGCCTACTATGTAGAGGGCCACGACCCGGTGAAGGAAATTTCCATTATTCCCCGGGGTCTGGGTGCCGGCGGCTACACATGGTACACCCCGCAAGAGGAAAATTACAATTCCAAAAAGGAGATGCTGGACGATCTGATCTCCATGTTGGGCGGCCGTGTGGCCGAGGCGTTGGCGCTGGGGGATATTTCTACCGGTGCATCTAACGATTTGCAGCGCGCCACCCAAATTTGTCGGGACATGGTGGCCAAGTACGGCATGAGCGAGGTGCTGGGCCCGGCTGTATTCAGCGATGAGAACGACGAGGTATTCCTTGGCAAGGACTTTGGCCATGTAAACAATTACAGCGAGGCGACCTCTGCCAAGATTGACGCAGAGATTGAGCGGATGATGCGCCACGCTTACAGCCAGACGGAAGAGATCTTAAAGGCTCATTACGAGAAGCTGGAACTGGTGGCGGAGACCCTGCTGCAAAAAGAGAAGCTTACCGGCGAGATGTTTGCCCAGCTGATGGAAAACGGCAAGCTGGACGAATCGGAAGCCCAACCCACAGAAGAATCGGAAGCCCCTGCGGCAGAAACACAGACTGCTGCGGACACAGCCCCGGTGCCTGCGCCGGAGGGCGGAGACGCACCGGCAGCGGATGCGGCGAATGCCCCGGCAGACCCTACACCGGAAGCGCCCAAATCCGACCGATAACCCCAAGAAAAGACAGTTACTTACCGGTAGCTGTCTTTTTTCATTTCTTGACATTTCCACAAGATATTGTATAATATCAACGACTAAAGACAATTTATCGGAGGGAAAAGCATGGCGAAAAAAGCCACCTATGGCAACGAAAGCATTAAGTCCCTGCGTGGTGCAGACCGTGTGCGAAAGCGCCCGGCTGTGATTTTCGGCTCGGACGGGTTAGAGGGCTGTGAGCATTCCATCTTTGAAATTATGAGCAACTCCATAGACGAGGCCAGAGAGGGGCGCGGCAATCGGATCGTAGTGACCCGCTACCTGGACGGCTCCTATGAGGTGCAGGACTTTGGCAGCGGTATTCCTGTGGATTACAACAAGAACGAGCAGCGAGAGAACTGGGAGCTGCTGTTTTGCGAGATGTACGCCGGGTCCAAATATGATAACGCCGGCGGCGCAGGCAGTTATGAGTTCTCCCTGGGTCTCAACGGCCTGGGGCTTTGCGCCACCCAGTATGCGTCGGAATATATGGACGCGGAAATTCACCGGGACGGCTATTGCTACACCCTGCATTTTGAAAAGGGCGAGAATATCGGCGGCCTGCACAAGGCGCCGTACCACAAGCGCGATACCGGCTCCCGCATTCGCTGGAAGCCGGATATTCAGGTGTTTACGGATATTAACATTCCCAGAGATTGGTTCGTATCCACCATGAAGCGCCAGGCCATTGTTAATGACGGCGTGCACTTTGTGCTCAAGGAGGAGACCGCCGGTGGCAAGTTCAACACCACCGAATTTTGTTACCAAAACGGTATTCAGGACTATGTGGCGGAGCTGGCAGGGGACACCGCTTTTACCACACCCCAATACTGGGAGTGCGAGCGGGTGGGCCGCGACCGTGCGGATCTGAATGACTATAAGCTGAAGATCAAGGCGGCGGTGTGCTTTTCGCTGAAAACCCAGCTGAAAGAGTATTACCACAACTCCAGCTTTTTGGAGCACGGCGGCTCGCCGGAAAAGGCCTTTCGCAGTGCCTTTGTGAGCCAGATCAATGCCTATCTGAAAGCCAATAACAAGTACGCCAAATCTGATGGTCAGATCAATATTCAGGATGTGGAGGACTGCGTGATCTTTGTGGTGTCCTCCTTCTCCACCAACACTTCTTACGAGAACCAAACCAAAAAGGCGATCACCAATAAGTTTATTCAGGAGGCTATGACCGACTTCTTCCGCAGATCCCTGGAAGTGTACTTTATTGAGAACAAGATGGAGGCGGAGAAGATCGCCAACCAGGTGCTGGTCAATATGCGCGCCCGGGTAAAGGCGGAGAACACCCGCAAAACCTTAAAAACCACCTTGCAATCCAAGATGGATATGACCAACCGCATTCAAAAGTTTGTGGACTGCCGCTCCAAGGATGTAAGCGAGCGAGAGGTGTTTATTGTAGAGGGCGACTCTGCATTGGGTGCCTGCAAGCAGGCCCGGGACGCCCGGTTCCAGGCGGTGATCCCGGTGCGCGGCAAGATCCTCAACTGCTTAAAGTCCGAGTATGACAAGATCTTTAAGAACGACATTATTACCGACCTGATCAAGGTGCTGGGCTGCGGCGTGGAAGTGCGCTCCAAGGCTGCCAAGGATCTGTCCGCCTTTGATATGGACAACCTACGGTGGAACAAAGTGCTTATCTGCACCGATGCGGATGTGGACGGTTTTCAGATCCGTACCTTGATTTTGACGATGATCTATCGCCTGATGCCCAAGCTGATCCAGGCAGGCAAGGTGTATATTGCCGAGTCTCCGCTGTACGAGGTGACCTGCAAGGGCCAGACCTATTTTGCCTACAATGAAGTGGAGATGGACCAGATCAAGGCAGAGATCGGCGACGCGCCCTATACCGTGCAGCGGTCCAAAGGTCTTGGTGAAAACGAGGCAGAGATGATGGCTCTGA
>QWCB01002793.1_pt1 | contig 14107 bp, 16 predicted proteins | sample 1972511 | NCBI WGS metagenome assembly QWCB01 (sample SAMN09866719, study PRJNA288562) | Human gut metagenome isolate term5_stool, whole genome shotgun sequencing... | isolation source: gut | host: Homo sapiens | place: USA: California
GTGAAAAAAACAACTTGTAAATACTCAATGCCATTGAGTGATTTTATTGAACAGGCACATGCAGAAATTATCGAACAGTAAAGAAAGGTTAAAAAGGTGATTAAAATGAGTAGAAATGAATTAGTAAGTATGAAGAGTGAAAATGATGTTTTTTGTAGTATGGACTGCAAAACACAGGAAGAAAAAGTACAGTTGTTTAATGCTATCAACAACGCAGACGCAAGCCTTGATGACATGGTGGGAAAGCAGATTTGCGTTGTCAATGTATATGCCGAGCGTTACACGGCAGAAGATGAAGAAGAAAACAAAGATGGCTTTGAACCTATTGAAAAAGAAAAAATCATGATAACGCTTATCTGCAAAGATGGAAAAACATATGCTACAAATTCAAAAGGCGTTTACAACTCAATCAAACGAGCCTTTGCGTTGTTCGGAGTGCCGACATGGGAAGATGGCGTAACTTTTGAAGTTTGTAAAGTGAAAACAAAAGGCGGTTATAAAGCAACGATTTTGCGAGCCGTATAAAAAAGATAATCAGTTTAATTTGAATATATAAACTCTCTTCCTTTAGGGTGGTTAGCAAATAGTGGCTATCCACCCTAAAAAAAAAAAAAAAAATGAAAGGGGAGATGTATCATGTACGAACCTAGTGAAAAAACGCTTGAAAATATTAGTGACTTGGTTAAAACTTTTAATCGTAGAATTGGACAAGCGAAAAGAAAAACGCCTATCCAGTATCAGCAGTATTTACCACAAAAAATGACTGTTGCCAAATTTCTTGAAACGGTGGGGAGTTATAAAGATGTACGGGCGCAAGCAAAAGTGCTTATGGAAAAAGATATAATTCCGCAGTTTGGAAAAAGCGGGGCAAAGCCTACTAAATTGCAAATTGCACGTTACGAAAGTGTTAAAAATTTAGAAAATAAAAGGTTGGCAGAAACGCAAGATGTAGAAAGATATGACGATGGAAAACCTACAGGAATTGAGAGAGTAAAAAAGAGAAGCAAAGCGTTTGAAATTAGAAAAAAAGCAGAGGAATTTACACCTTTTGAATTAGAAATAAGAATTAGACAACTAGAAAGACGGCAGACGCAAGAATATAAAAAAGAGAAAGAAAAACAATGGACAGAAAATTATAAAAAAGCAGTTGAAATAAATTTTCCTACTTTTTCAAAAGAAATTTTGCAAGAAGTAGAAAAAGTCCCAAAGAAGAATTTTATGCTATGGGTGCAACAAGAAGATTTTTTGGATATTGACTATGTTTATGACAAAAGTGAGGAACAGGAAAAAGCGAGTAATTACCTCGAAAATTTACGCCGTAGAATAGCATATGAAAAAGAAAAAGGCAACTTGTAACCAACGAATTATTGTTTGTGATTTTGAGACAACCACGGATGAAGATGATTGTCGTGTTTGGGCAGTTGGTTGTTATGATATAGCGAGTGACGAATTTTGGTATTATAATAACATTGATGATTTTATGCAGATGTGCGCTACTATATATTATAATGACAAATTGTACTTCCATAATGAAAAATTTGACGGCGATTTTATCATGAATTGGCTTTTTAGGCACGGCTATACGTGGGTTGACGATAGAAAAAAATTGGATTCAAAAACCTTTACAACAACCATATCAGACAAGGGACAATTTTACTGTATGGAAATCTGTTTTTATCACGATAATACATACACGAATAAAGTAACAATTTATGACAGTTTGAAGATACTGCCGATGAGCGTACACGATATGGCGAAAGCGTTCGGGCTTGAAGAAAAGAAAGGAGAAATTGACTACAAAGCCTACCGAGAAGTAGGACATAAATTAACAGAAGAAGAAGTTAAATATTTGAAAAATGACGTTGTGATAGTCGGAAAAAGCCTTGTCAAGATGTTTGAGCAAGGTCTTAAAAAAATGACCATCGGAGGAAATGCCATCAATGATTATAAAAAAAGAATCGGAAAAGATAATTTTTCGGAATGGTTTCCGCTTTTGGATGAGGAAACCGACTACTTTTGCAGACAATCCTACAAAGGTGGCTTTGTATGGGCGAATCCTTTGCATAAAAATAAAATGATAGGAGAGGGCGATGTTTATGATGTAAATTCCCTTTTTCCTAGTCGCATGCACTCGTCAAGTGGCTGTCGTTTTCCGTACGGCGTACCGCAGTTTTACAAGGGTAAATATAAACCACACAAATTATACGACTTGTATATACAACGTGTTGTGATACAATTTGAATTAAAACCGAACCACGTGCCTTGTATACAGATAAAAAAGAATTTTCTTTTTTCGCCAATAGAATATTTATCGAGTAGCAATGGCGAAGATGTGGAATTAGTCTTGACGCAAGTTGACTTGGATTTAATTTTTGAACAATACAATGTCACTTATATTGAATACATAGATGGTTATATGTTCAAGTCGGATATTGGAATGTTTGATAATTATATCAATCATTGGATGGAGATGAAAGAAGAAGCAACACGCACAGGGAACAAGGGCTTGCGTGCAATTGCAAAGTTATTACTTAATAATCTGTATGGCAAGTTTGGAACAAATCCAAAATTGCAAAGTAAAATACCTGTATATTTAGGGGGTAAAGTAGGCTTTATCTTATCTGATATAACATATCGCGACCCAGTATACACACCAGTAGCCACTTTTGTAACCGCTTATGCTCGCGCGTATACAATCCGCTCGGCTCAAAAAGTCGGACTTCAACACTTGCTTTATTGTGACACGGATTCCATCCACTGCAAAGACGGCGCTGACGTGTCAAGTTTAGAAATCCATGATACAAAATTGGGAGCATGGGCACACGAAAGCCATTTTGAAAAAGCGAAATTTTTACGTTCAAAATGTTACTTAGAACAGATTGACGGCGAGTTATGTCCAACCGTTGCGGGCATGCCCGATTCTTGTTATGAGAATGTCACTTTTGAAAATTTCTGTCTAGGTTCGGAATTTAGCGGAAAACTCCGCATGAAAAGAGTTGAAGGTGGAATAGTTTTAGTCGATACACCATTCACAATAAAACTATGATGTTCATAAATTGTTTACAATTTTATTCATAGTTTATTCATATGTATATAGTATGATACTTTTAAGGGTTAAAAGGCTCACGGACAACGTCAAATTGTCACGGTGGCGAGCCGTTGGCGTTGTCGCACGGTGACACGTGGCGAGCCTACCCGATATAAAAAAAGAAAGGAGCTAAAAATTTTGAGTGAGTCCATGTTTTATGATGTTAAAACCGTAAATCAATACAATTGTTTGTTCAACTTCCTACACGGCGCACGTGGAATCGGAAAAAGTTTTTCGCTCAAAAAATTGTTTGTAGAAAGTTTTCTTGCGGATGGTTCACAATTTTACTACTTACGGAGATACCGCGAGGACTTGACAAAAAGTAGCAAAGGTTTTTTTGATTCACTACACGAACAAGGACTTTTTGAAGATATTGTCTTTACGAAAGACGGTGGTAAAAATGGCGGTACTTTTTATGCAAATAAAGAACCGATTGGGTTTTATGGGGCTTTGACAAAGGGAAAAGGCGTCGAATTGCCAAAAGTAAAATACATCAATTATGATGAATACCTCATCGACAAAAGTGACCAGTATCATGGTTATTTGAGGGATGAAGTTACACAGTTTTTAGAGTTTTATGAGAGTATTGCTCGTATGCGTGACGTACATGTTTATTTTACGAGCAACAACACAGACGGTTATAGTCCATATTTTGATTATTTTAAGTTGAAAAAGCCAGTAAAGAAAAACGGCATATGGTTACAAGGTGACTTGCTTTATCAAGAAATCAAAACCAGTGCTGAATATATCAGTGCAAAATATGATACAAGGTTTGGAAACATAATAAAGGGAACACGCTATGGCAAGTATGCTGTTGAAAATGAGAATCTTCACATCACAGATGACTTTTTGAAAAAGAAACCGTCAACGGCAAAATGCAACTTTAATTTACAAATTGGAAAAAATGTGTGTGGTGTTTATTTTGATTATTGCAAAGGTGAAGTTTATTTTTCTTGCAATGGTAACAAAAGTATGATAACATATACAGTAGTTAAGTCAGACCACACGCCGAATAATATTCTTGTACGAGGTGGAAAGTGTTATCATTTATCAGAACTAAAAAAGGCTTTTGCATATAATCAATTATTTTTCGATTCACCAAAAGCCAAAAATTTATTTGAAAGAATTGAACATCTGTTATAACATTGCAGATTTCAAATATAAAAAATAAGAAAGGAGATATAAAAATGGCAGAAGAAAACAGAACAGAAAAAGCCTATGCAGAAGATGAACTTTTGAAAAAAGTCGGAGAAATTCTCACAAAAAAAGATGATGAGGGTTTTCTTACGGAAGTCGTTTCAGAAATCACGGACAAAATCCACGAATTGAGTGGAAAAATAGTTGACCGAGACGATGAAATCAAAGACTTGAAAGAGGACATTGAAAGTTTACGCAACGCAAATATGGCACTTTTGCGTAAACAGGGCGCACGAGTAGAAGAAAAAGAAGAAAGAAAAAGTGAATTTGTAGCGGATGACGAAAAGGAAGAATCAGACGAGGAAATCCTTGAAAAATCCGTTGCGGACTACATGTAAAAAAGAAAGGAGAAATAAGAAATGGGAAACACAACTACATCAAAAGCCACTCGCGCCGTAAACATGGCAAATGCCGTTCGTACACTTGCGGGAGACGATTTTGCTAACGCCGTACCAGTGGCAACAAGGACAAACATTTCCAGTTATGCAACGCCGATTTTGGAAATTTCATCGTTGCGAAATATGTTCGTAAACACACTAGTTCAGCGCATTGGGTTTGAATTTATCCATAACAAAAGATACAACAACCCGCTTGCGAGATTTAAGAAAGGTAGCACACCGCTCGGAGGAATCGTGGAAGAAATCGGAACGAATCCAGTGGAATCACAGGGTTTTAGTTCGGATGGATATATCCGTACACCCGATGGACAGGTATTGACTCCACTGAATCGGAGAACACCCGATACGAAAGTATTATACCACACCATTAACCGTGAAGACCAGTACCCAATCTCTATCAGTCGTCAGCAGTTGCAGACTGCTTTTGTATCATGGGAAAAACTGGACGATTTTATTTCGTCTGTTATGTCTGCAATGTATAGCGGAGATACGATTGATGAATTTATCTACACAAAAAATTTGATTGACGCGGGCGTTACAAAGGACATGCTTGTCACGCAGACAATCGCAAATCCGACAACGTCAAAAGACAATGCCGAAAAGTTTGTGATTGCCGTCAACACCACATCGGCGAAAATGTGCTATCCATCAACCAAATACAATCGTTATATTGAACAAGAGGGTGCAGAGGGAAAAGCCTACAAAACATGGAGCGACAAAGACAGACAGGTGATTATTATGCGTGCGGACGTATTGCAGAGTATCAATGTAACGGTATTGGCACAGGCGTTCAACATGACGCAAGCAGACTTCCGAAATTCTGTTGTTGAAATTGACGAGTTTGACAATCCCGCTATTCTTGCTGTTGTATGTGACGAATCTCTTTTGCAGATTTATGATAATCTTTTTGAGGTATCCGAACAGCAGAACGCACAGGGACTTTTCTTTACGTATTTCTTGACACATTTTGAAACGCTTTCACTGTCTATGCTGTCAAATGCTGTCGTATTTTTGGATGAATCCTACGCGAAACATACCATCACGGCAACGGTTGAGCCAGTAACAGAAGGTTACGGTTTGGAAGTACAGAACATCGGTTACCATGGCGAAACCGTTACATACAAAGTTACGGCAGTTGACCCTAGCAAAGTAACGATTGCATACACAGGGCTTGACGGAGAACCACCAAAAACCGTTGTAAACGGTGGATTGTATTCGTTCACAATGGGAAATGAGGACGCAACCATTAAAATGACAATTGCTGAATAATGTTTCACATGAAACATTGAAAGGAGAAAAAACTATGGCAGATTTTGAACCGACAACTGATATAAAACTACTTGCCGTTCCGCTTGCGAACGATGGTGAAAGTACCTTGACTTTTTCAAGTAAGTCGGCACAATCTGCCTATTTTTCGTCAAAAGTAGTTGGAAGTTTTTCCAAGGGTGATTTTACATATCAGAGGAAAGACAACACAATGCGTGTTCCTTGGAACGCCGAAAAGTTATTTAATGTGAATTACTGCATGTACAAGAATAGCAATTATGGGGATAAGTGGTTTTATGCTTTTATCAATCGTGTTGAGTATGTAGCCCCTAACTGCACAAAATTGTATTTACAAACCGATGTTTGGCAGACATGGTTTTTCGATATTACATATGGACAATGTTTTGTTGAGCGCGAACACGTAAACAGTGACAAAATCGGCGAACATACGATACCCGAAAGTGTTAGTCCTAGTGAGTGGAATTTACAAAAGATAGGGATTGACGAATCACCCTACCAAATCGGTGGTTATGTTGTCGGAACGCTTTATGATATTGATTCAACGATTGGACACCCTCAAATGAGTGGTGGTAGGAAAGCCAACGGCGTATATTTTCCATGCGATGTTTTGTTTTTTCCAAATACGGCAGATGGCGTAAATCGGCTACAAATGCGTCTTAGTGTTATCAATGACGAAGTTAGCGGTGGAATTGTTTTCGTTTCAACAATCCCAAAATTAGCTAGTGACAGAATTAGTGAAAAAGAATCACGAATTACTACAGTTGCATACAGTACATATACAGCACTAAAAGTACCAGTGCAACACACAAATATTAGCGGTTATGTACCGAAAAATAATAAGTGTTTTACCTATCCTTATCATTATTTAGTGTGTAGCAATTCTGCTAACAGTGGCTCGGAATTATGCTTTGAAAATTTTAAGGATATAAACGATATAACATTTACCGCATACGCTCACATCACGGAAAATAATTGTATACAGTTTGTACCGATAAATTATGAAGTTGGAACAAGCACGGGTGACAATCCCGATTTTGGTTTTAACTCTCAAACATATCCCGAAATGCCATATACAACAAACCAAAATGCTTACTATCGTCAACAAGAGATGAATTTGCGAAATCAAAACATGAACAGAATCATGTCACAAACACGCGGAACAGTTGGTGGTATCTTGACAGGTGGGGCGTCTTTGCTTGGAATGAGTATGCAAGGCGAGGGAACAGGCTCGGACATTGCAAATTATGGTACATCGCAAGTTAGCGCTATTGATTCATTATATACAAACGTAAAAAGTGCAGAAATGGCAGAAAAAAATCTTGAGAAAATGCACCAAATGACCTCACCAAATGCCAGTGGAATAGCAGGTGCAAGTGATATATCCGTAGTTAATGGAAATATTGCACCAAGATTTTACATCAAAAACGCCAAGAAAGACCAAATAAAAGCAATTGACCAGTTTTTCAGTGCTTTTGGTTACCAAGTGAATCAGTTGAAAAAGCCAAACATAACAGGGCGTCCAAATTGGAATTACGTTAGATGTAGTCAAGCCAACGTATATGCAGACATTCCGCAAGAGGACTTGGCAAAGATAAAGCGTGACCTTGTAAACGGCATTACTTTTTGGCATAATCCTAGCACGATTTATGATTATTCACAGGGAAATGAGGTGAGTTAAATTTGAGCAGAAAGAAAGACAAAAACAAGGAGCAAGCGCAACGTTGGCAAGTTATCTATTCGTTTTATTTTGCTTGGTTGAAAAATATTGCGATGTCGATATTCGAGTGGAAATTACCCGATAGTATGAATGACCGATTTTTAGAGTTGGCATTTTTTGAAGATGGGCGTGCTTTGGCATATGTAAAGGACGGCGCACTTATCAACACTCGTGCGAATCCATCCAATAACATGGATATGTATAACTATTTCACGGGCTATACTGGATATAATGTAGTTTTTTCCGACTATGTGGACGCTGATAAATGCGTTTATGGGTTGAACAACCCCGTCACAATGCCAACTTTTGACGTGTGCGATATGTTCGCCACACGCCTACAAAAATTGGAAATGGGTATTTGGTCAAACGTCGACTTGCAAAAATTTCCAATTATGGTATCTGCACCCGAAAGCCAAAAGTTATCTGTTAAGAATTTAATGGAGCAATTTGAGGGTGGTTTACCATTTTTGTATACATATCGAAATTTTGAGGACTTGAACCAAGTAAAATGTTTTGATATGAAAGTACCGCAGATTTTCGATAAGTTGTATGAATTAAAACAAAAAACGCTGAATGAATTTCTTGAATTTTTAGGAGTAACAACACCGAAAGAAAAGAAAGAAAGATTGTTAAGCGGTGAGATTATAGCGAACAATTCAAAGGTTGGAATCAGCGGGGCAAGTTTTTTGTGGCAAAGACAAGAATTTGCTAGAAAAATCAATGAAAAATTTAGTGCATACCTAGCCGAGCCGATTGAGGTACGTGTTAGAGATTATAGCGAGATTTTACATCTTTCGGAAAGTGAGGAAATGGCAGATGGAACAAGTTTCGGATTGGATTCACAAAGTATGTAACCCATTGTCAGTGGTTGGCGGTTTTTTAGGAATTTTAGTCAATCGAATTTTTGGAAAGGTTGACAATTCTTTGATAATCTTACTAACCCTTATGACTATGGATATGGTTTGTGGGATTTTGGTTGAAGGTGTTTATTTCAAAAAATTATCTTCGTCCATTTGTTGGAAAGGCTTGATAAAAAAATGTGTTTCAATTATGTTAGTGGGATTGTCCTACCAAATTGACAGAATGACAGGACAAGAAAGTTTTCGTGCATTTACAATTATTTTCTTTTCCATCAACGAAAGTATTTCCATTTTGGAAATATGCGGAAAAATTATCCCAATACCAAATAAATTAAAAAACTGCTTATACCAGTTACGGAAAGGAGTAGAAGAAGATGAAAAAGATACTTGCAAATAGAAAGAGATGGCACGGAAAAAGAAAACGAAAAACAATTAAGGCTATTGTTATACACTACACAGGCAATAAGGGTGATACAGCTAAAAATAATTGCGATTATTTCAAAAATCCTCCATCATTGACAAAAAAGAGCAGTACAGGCGCACACTTTTTTATATCGTCAAATGGCGAAACAATTAAGTCCATCCCGATGAATCAAATTGCCTACGCCGTGGGCGGTGCTAGACAGAGCACAAAGGGTGGAAGATATTACAATCGTTTGACAAATGAAAACACTGTTAGTATTGAGTTGTGCAACGCAGTCAACGGATATACTTACGCACAAGTTCGAGCCGTACGGAAAACGATTAAATATATACGCCGATACTGCAAAAATGCAAAAATCGTTTGTTATCATTTTGACGTAAACGGAAAGAACTGTCCACCGTGGGGCGGTAAACGGTTAGGAAAAGAATTTCTTGCGGAAATAGGAGAGTGATTTCATGGCTTTTGTAACTCCACAATTACGACGTGTGTTGGATATGGGGTATGATTTAGGACTAAAGCATTACCCGATTTTTTCAGAATCACACCGCCAAGAACTAAATGAAAAAATAGTCAACCATTTTCGATACCGTGAAATAGGTTATGAAACAGTGACGCAATTTATTTTTGCATTGAACCGTAAAATGTTTGAGATTATGCCATTTTACAACCAGTTATATGAATCGGAAGAACTGGAAATATCGGCATTGACAAACTATAGTTATGACGAAATCAGCAAAAAGACAGGTAATGACCTTTTAGAAAAAACTGGAGAAGATTCTAACAAACAAAGTGGAAACACAGAACGCAAAGACACAGGAACGCAGACAAACGAACAAAAAGGAACAGACAAACAGACGTTTGACAATGTGACAAATAAAACAACTTATGGAAGTTCTGAAAATGAAAACACCGCAACAACAACGGACGTCAGACATGGACAAACAACAACAACGCAAGGAACGGACACCAGTAAACGTGTACATAGTGATACACCGCAAGGAATGTTATCGGCAGATTTCCCCGAATCTGCTAATTATGCTAGTGACGCTGACGTTTCAAAAAATACTAATTCCAGTACCGTTACACAGGGTGGAACAGATTCTACAACTGAAACAATAAAGGGAACAAAAGGAAAGACAGGTGCTGACGAATCCACCCAAAACGGAACAATCACTACAACGCACGACACGCAAGGAAAACTGACAAATGATTTACAAAGCAAAGACACGTATAATTCTGAAAACAAAATCACATATGGAAGCAATGCAAAACAAAACTACGATAACCAGTTAGCAATAAACAAACAGGGTTATCAAGGGATTTCACCGAGCGAATTACTACAAAAATACCGAGAGACATTTTTGAATATTGATATGCTAGTCATTTCTGAATTAGAGGAATTGTTTATCAGTATTTTCTAAAATGTTTCACGTGAAACATTAGAAAGGAGTGAACAAAATGGCTTTGATACGACCAACACCGCCGTTATACAACTTGCCATCCTATTATAGTGAGTGTGAATCATATGAGGAACAGTTACAATGGCTACTTAATCAGTTGCAGACATTACAAGCAGATGTTTACAATCTGAAAAAAGATACAAATGCCTACACGGATGAGGAAATCAAAAAATTGTTTGACTTGTTATCGCAAAGAATCAGCAACTTGACGGACTATGTAAACGGCGAAATTGCAGACTTAAAAAGTTATGTTGACACAGAAAACAAAAAAGTTTCTGACAAAGTTGACGGAATGAAAGTTTATGTGGATGAGAAAACGACAAACACCAAAAAATATGTTGATTCTGAAATTCTTAAAATACAGAATTTACTGTTAGAAACGGAAAATCGTTTACATCTTGAAATCGTAAACGGTGACGAAACTACAAAGGATTTTGCAAGAATTTACACCGAAAAAGCAAGACTTGAATTACTCGGAAAAATAAATGTCTTGTCCGTTAGGGTTGACAACATTGTCAAGGAGTTTCCACCCATATATAACCCGACACAGGGTAAACAAACAGACGTACAGAGGGCAATCAATGACTTGTATTTATATTTAAGGGTACACGGAATCACGTGTTTTACTTTTGATTCCATGCAAATTACCGTTGCGGAATTTGACGCTATGAAAATTTTAGTGCGAAATTTTGATATTAGGGGTGCTGAAATTTTTGAAACATGGGAAAAAGAAACGGCGTTTAGTCCGTGGACAGGGAAAAAGATAACCTTGAAAGAATTATGTTATCAAATTGCAGAGAAAATCAACATGAATTACAAAACTGCAAAAGAATATGATGACAGGTCAATTACTGCGATTAACTATGACGGTGCTAATACAACGGCTTATGATTTTGATTGGACAAAAAGAATACTGCCGATTGATGTTATACCGATAGATATGTTGGATAAATTCTTGCACACGTCAGAATTGATTTACAACACTGATATTGTGTCAGACATAGGCAGTACAGTTGACATTACAACGGATAAGGAATTTGAAAAATTTTTACTTGCCTATACAGATAAAAATGCAAATTTATGTTATTTGTTGTGCGATGTTACTACTGGAAAGTTATCATTTACGGACACGGACAACAACACACTGACGCAAGTTTCAAGAAACTTTTCTATCACGAAAACGGAAACAGGGTATCAGATTGTAACAGAAAATTGTGAAGTATTTAACGCCGACACAAAAGAAACAACATTTGCACCTAACTTTTTGCTTATCAAAAAATTGTATGGAATTAAAAGTTATGACAATTTGACAGAAATCGGAAAGGATGATTGACGTTGAAAAGTACGCAATTTTATAATTTTCCTCTATGGGAAATTGCAGACATCCAACCTCTGTTGGACACCGTAAACAATGGCACAAATAAGATTGACCAAACAATGGCAGTGGAACAAGCAAATATCACAGAATTGTCAAAAAAAGTTGAAACAAACACAGAGGAGATATTACAAATATCAAACGATTTAACTAATCAAATAACGGCGTTTAAGCGGTTATCAAATGCCATAACCAGTTTTTGTCACAAACGCCTATAAAAGAAAGGAGATTTACTATGCAGTATACACCAAATTATGAGTTGCCACTTTACGAACCAAGTGACATCGCGAATTATCTTGAAACCTACAACAACACAATCACAGAAATTGACAATGCTATTCACGAAGTGCAGTTAAAAGCAGAATATGGTGGAACACAGGGCGCAGAAATGCAAAAAGAAATTGAAAGTTTAAACACGCGTGTAACGGCACTTGAATCATCATTAGGCACTACGATTGAAAATGTCAGTGCAATGTCGACAACCGTTAGCGGACATACAACCGAGATAGCAAAACTAAAAGAGGATTTACTGGCACAGAACACCGCCGTAAAATCTTTATCTAATACGCTGACAGAGTTATCTACACAGTTTTCAACATTTAAGACGGCACAGGAAAGTTTTAATAACGAAATTTCATCAAAGGTTGGAAATCGGTATTTTAAGTCACATAAATATGAGATTCCTCCCGCTGATTCTCATAGTCCTGATAACACTTATAGAACGGAATTTACAATCAATACAGGACTTGAAAATAGCGAAAGTTTTACAAAATCCCACCTTATGCTTGAATTTATGCAGATAAATAACTATGCAAAAAAATCTAGTGCGGTGCTAAACTTTGACTTTTCAACTACGTCACAATTATTAAATATTTCTGTTGATAATACTAGTTATTATATTAGTGTAACATTTGACACCACCACAGGCATAATTACTATTGGAATCCGTAGTTATAAGTTAGAAAACAGTGGCACATTATACGCAAATGCCACAGTTTACACAGATTAGAAAGGAGATTATTCAATATGAACTATACAGCAAATTACAAAATCCCTCTTTACGAGGGCAGTGACCCGACGTCATACCTTACAACATACAACGAAACGATGGAATTGATTGATACATCGTTACACACTTTAGCGTTAAAAGTCGCTAGCGGAGAGGTGAATGACAGACAATTCATTTCTGAAATTTCCGCAATTAAAGCAAGACTTGACACAGCAGAAACGATAATCAATACATTAAAAACCGAACTTGCAAAGACTAACACGAGTGTATCAAAAAATGCGGAAGATATTTCGACTTTGCAATCCCAGTTAGTCGAACAGGGAACGTCAATTAAAAATTTACTTGCAAGGGTTTCAGCGTTGGAATCATCCTTTGAGAGTTTCAAAACAACACAGGAACAGAAAAATAATGGTTATGAAGGTTCCTTAAATGGATTGTCAATGCAGTTGAGCAATTTTACAAAAAAACAGGAGTTGAAAAACACTGAATTTACAAGTGAGATTGGACAGAATACGACTAACACGGCAAAAAATACCGAAAGCATTGAGTCCCTAAAACGTGGAACAAATATGCTGGTGAATTTCAAAAATGTTGACGCAACAAATGTCGGAAGTTCCATGCAAGCAGATTTACAAACAAATAGGGAAAATGCAGAACTTGAATTGAATAAATGGCAGAATGCACAGGTTTTTGCTAGTATTACAATACGAACAGGAACGCAAAATGATGTTGTAGGTATGTGTTCACCAGTATTTTCAAGAAATCTTGGAACGACAAATACAGAAGAATTCGTGTTCATTGACATAAACAATGATGTTTATACATTCAATACAACTTTGACTTTTGACGACACCACGCAAAATGTATCTTTACTTTGTGACCTTACTACTCCCGAAAGTGTTACAATGGCGACATTTTCAATCGCATTGTTCTTAATTGTTTAATTGTAAACAAAAAACTGCCCTACTTTATTAGGTAGGGCGGTTTGTTATTTTATTCAACGGAATCTCTTCCGCAATCCCAAGCAATATCTAGCATTTTTTGAACGTCATCCGTCAATTCTACATCATCCCACCAACTATTTTTGTTTTTCTTTTTTATAAGCATTACATCGTCATATTGTGAATATGGAAACGTGTAAAACTGATATTTAGGATTTTCAAGAGTTGCACTACGGAACAGTTTTTCTATATCAACACCTTTACCGATATAGTATACTGTTTCTTTTTTAATATTTGTCATTACACCCACTGGATATTTCATCTTTCTTCACCACTCACACCGTCCATAGT
>QWCB01006674.1_pt1 | contig 14097 bp, 14 predicted proteins | sample 1972511 | NCBI WGS metagenome assembly QWCB01 (sample SAMN09866719, study PRJNA288562) | Human gut metagenome isolate term5_stool, whole genome shotgun sequencing... | isolation source: gut | host: Homo sapiens | place: USA: California
GTATAATTAAATAAATAGGAGGAATTTTATGATTTTAAAATTACAAAAAAGAGATCAACACGGAAAAAATAAAGTAGACAAACTTAGACAAGAAGGACTTGTTCCAGGAGTTGTTTACTCAAAGGGAGAAGAAGCAGTTTCAATAACTGTAGTTGAAAAAGATTTAGTAAAGGCTTATGAAGAAAACGGTCTTTCAAACATTTTCAAAGCTGAATTAGACGGAGCACAAAAGGACCTTCTAATCAAAGAAATCCAAAAACATCCATTTAAGAATCAAATCCTACACTTTGACGCATACCTAATCGATATGACTCAAAAGATCAGAGTTACTATTCCAGTAGTTCTAGAAGGAAGAGACAGCATCAAGGCTCAACCATCAGTTATCATGCAAATTATTGACAGCATTGAAATTGAATGTCTACCAGGAGACCTTCCATCAGAAGCAGTTGTAAATGTAGTTGACATGCAAATTGGCGACAACATGACAGTTGCTGATCTAGATATCGCAGGAAATGACAAGATTCATATCCACGTAGAGCCAGAAGAAGTTGTAGCAGTTCTATCTGAACCACAAGAAGAAAATCTTGAAGAAACTGACGAAGAAGTATCAGCAGAAGTTCCAACTGTAGCTGAAACTAAAGCAAAAGAAGAAGAATAATATAATTTCTTTTAAAGATAGTTAGAATTTCTAGCTATCTTTTTATTTACATCTTTTTAGAAAACTAAAAACATTAAAAAAGCAAGGAGCCTTTTTCCTTGCTTTTTTTCTTTAAATTTAAAGTAAAAAAACTTCGATCTCTCGAAGTTTAATTTTTTATGAATCTTTAAGTGCTGGTCTTACTCTTTCGTAGAGTAGGACTGTTACCACTGCTGTTATAGATCCTTTGATGATGTTAAATGGAATTATACAGTAGACCATCATTGTAAATAAATCTGTTACCTTTGGAAATATTTTACTTCCCATTGCTACTATTGCTTCCATTGGCATAATCTTTGCGTAAAGCGGAAATATAAAGTAGTAGTTTGATATAAATGCAGATGTAGTCATAAGAACTATACCAAGTACAAGTGAAAGTATAGCTCCTTTAAAGGTTCTATATCTTCTATAGAATACTGAAGCTGTAATCGCGTATACAGATGCGATTATAAAGTTTGAAAGCTCTCCTACCATTCCTGTGTCTGTGCCTGTGATTATAATATTTAAAATATTTTTAATCGCTGCAATGATTACTCCATAGATTGGTCCCATGGTAAATGCTCCTAAAAGCACAGGTACATCAGAGATATCCAGCTTCATAAATGCAGGTGCTATAAATGCAAGTGGCACCTTTATATTCATAAGTATAAATGCCATTACAGATAAAACTGCCACCCTTGTGATGTTTCTTGTCTTAATTCCTCTTCTTGTTGTGTTATTCATAATTCCTCCCTTGCTTGGGCATAAAAAATGCCCCACTGCTTCAGGGGCCTCTTCTATCATCCAGACTCTACTGTCGGTACCTGAATCACACAGGTTCAGCTTGCGCTCGCGGACTTTACCGCCGGTCGGGACTTCCACCCTGCCCTGAAGAATAACTATACTAATTTTATATTATCTATTTTAGCTTGTCAATCTTTATTGAGATGGTCTATTATTTTGCCGCAAATCAATTATAATAGCTAAAGTGACAATTTTTTTAATTATCCTATATAATATAACGATGAGGTGATACTATGAACTTAGATATTAATGTTATAAATTTTATGTCCGAGATTAAATGTGTGCCGCTGGATTATTTTTTTAAATTCTTTACCCATCTTGGCGATTTCGGATTCTTATATATTTTGATTGGAATTTTATTTTTATTCTTTAAAAAAACTAGAAAGACTGGAGCGACAATCCTACTTTCTCTAATTTTCTGTGGAATTCTTGGAAATTTAATCTTAAAACCAACCATCGCAAGAATTAGACCATACGATAGATTAAATCTTCCCTTGAAGATAAAACCACCGACAGATTTTTCTTTTCCATCGGGGCATACCTATGGTGCTTTTGCAGTAGCTGGGTCAATCTATTTTACAAAAGTTTTTAAGAGTCTTCCATTTTTTATAGTGGCTGTGATTATCTCGGTGTCTCGTATCTATTTCACCGTCCACTATCCTTCCGATGTGTTGGCAGGTGTAGTGATGGGAATGATTCTATCCTATGTTTCAAATAAAATTGTAAATAAATTTTATAATAGTAATTGAAAATTTATTTTTAGAAATAAATATTTATAAATTTTAGATTTTTACAATTAATTTTTATAAATTTACTTTGTTTAGCGGTTTTTAAAGTCGGGTAATTAAATTAAGAGGTGATTAAATGAAGTTAGAATTATTTTATAAAGAATCTTGTCCTTATTGCCAAAAGGTTCTAAGGTTTATGGAAATGAATAAAATCGATGATGTGGAACTAAAAGATATTGTAGCAAATCCAGAGTTTAGAGATACTCTCGTAGAAGTGGGAGGAAAGGGACAGGTTCCTTGTCTATTTATCGACTCTAAACCTATGTACGAATCCATGGATATCATCAAATTTTTAAAAGAAAGATTAAATTAATTAAATAAAAATTAGAGACGAATCTTCGTCTCTAATTTATTTTGTAAATTTTAAATTTTACATACGGTTTTGGTTGTCAACCCATTCTTTAGCTTCTTCAACAGATTCTTCAGTAGGGATTTCAACTCCAGTTTCTGGATCTTTACCTTCGCTCTTAGCGTAGATATCAGAAGCTGCTTTGTCTCCATGTTTGATTTCGTTCATTTGTTCAAGGTTAGCTTTAGTTTTACCTACTAAATCTTGACTAAGTGTTTCTTTCTTAACTTCTTTGTTCATATTATACCTCCGTTAATATTATTCTACCCCTTCTGGATATAAATTACCAATTTTGATCTAAAATAAATTAGAAAAGGTGAAAAATGATTAAAAAAATATTGTCCTACGTCAAATCTTTTAAAATATATGCATTCTTAAGTCCTATCTTTGTAACCTTAGAAGTTATCATGGACATACTCATCCCATACACAATGAGTATCATCGTGGATCAAGGGATTATTTTAAAAGATAGCGACGTAATTATAAAAACTGGAATCCTACTAGTAATTTATGTACTTCTATCCTTTGGAGCAGGTATTACATCTGGATACCTTGCAACCAAGGCGAGTGCAGGACTTTCTAAAAATCTTAGAGAAGCACTCTATGAAAAGATACAGTCTTTTTCATTTAGAGATATAGATTCTTTTTCAAAGGGTTCCCTCGTTACAAGACTTACAACAGACGTGCAAAATATTCAGATGTCTTTTCAAATGAGTATTAGAATTGCGATTCGTTCGCCAATTATGCTTGTGTTTGCATTTATAATGGCGTTTAAAATTAATAGAAATTTGGCAGGATACTTTTTATTTATCATTCCTCTAATCGGAATATTCGTCTTCTACATTATGATTTCAGTCTATCCAACATTTAGACAGATTTTTAAAGGTGTGGACAGGCTTAACACTTTCGTTTCAGAGAATCTGCTTGGAATCAGAGTGGTTAAGAGCTATGTGAGAGAAGAAGAACAGATAAAAGGATTTACAGAGATTTCAAAATTCCTATACGAAAAATATATTTACATTCAAAAGAGATTTATGTCACTTATGCCATTTATGAATTTTACGATCTACACCATCTGTATTATTATCTCCTGGGTCGGATCGAAGTTCGTGGTGGGAGGTAGCTTAACCACTGGACAACTTATGAGCCTTGTGACCTATTCATTCCAAATCCAAATCTCTCTTATGATCTTTGCAATGGTAATAAGTCAGATAATTCTATCTCGTAACTCTGCAGATAGAATCATAGAAGTGCTAGACAAAGAAGTAAGCCTCGTTTCAGGCGAATCCAAGAAAAAAGTAGAAGACTACACCATCGAATTTAAGGATGTATGTTTTTCCTACGATAACACAAATGCAGATGAAAAAAGTAATAGAGACGATGAAGAAAATAAATATGCCCTCTGCGATATTAATCTAAAGATAAATCCTGGAGAAAATCTGGGCATCATCGGAGGAACTGGATCATCTAAGTCCACCTTGGTGCAACTTATTCCAAGACTTTACGATGTTAGCTGCGGCTCCATAGAAGTCGGTGGCATTGATGTAAGAGATTATGATTTAAGAGAACTCCGCGACTCAATCTCAATGGTACTTCAAAAGAATCAACTCTTCTCCGGAACGGTTAGATCCAATCTAAACTTTGGAGACTTAAATGCAACAGACGAAGAAATGTACGAAGCACTTAAGATTTCAGACGCATATACATTCATAATGGAAAAGGGCGGCCTTGACATGAAGGTTGAAAGGGGCGGAGCCAACTTCTCCGGTGGACAAAAACAAAGACTAACCATCGCAAGATCCCTTCTTAAAAAACCTAAAATATTAATCCTTGACGACTCAACCTCTGCACTTGATACAAAGACAGAAAGAAATATTACAGAAAGTCTAAAGGCACACCTTCCAGATATGACTAGAATTATAATTTCTCAAAGGGTCAACACTCTTAAATACTGCGATAGAATCGTCGTAATGAACGAAGGTAGAATCGAAAGCATAGGAACTCACGAGGAGCTTCTTAAAAACTCAAAAATTTATAGTGAAATCTCTACCTCTCAAGAAAGAACAGGTGACTTCGATGAAGAAAAATAAAAAATCAATCGATAAAAGTAGCCTAAATGACGGCAAGAGAATATTAAAATACATTTTGAAACACAACGGTTCGAGATTTATCTTGGTATTCTTCTTAATCATAATATCCATAATATCAACGGTGTCATTTTCCCTATTCTTAAAGACCATCATCGACAACTATATAACACCGATGATCGGAATGACAAATCCAGACTTTGGACCACTTTTAAAAGTCATAATAAAGATGGGAATAGTCTTTTATGCAGGAGTAATCGCAAACTACATCTACCAAATGATCATGGTATATGTAACAGAAGACACCTGCTACAACCTAAGACAAGAACTCTTCACCCACCTAGAAACACTGCCAATTAAGTACTTCGACAAGAAGAGTCACGGCGACGTCATGTCAGTATTTACAAACGATATACAAGCCGTTGAGCAGGCAATAGCCAACATACCTTCAGTGTTCTCATCGATCTTAACAGTCATTTCCATATTTATAGTCATGCTTATTGAATCGAGGATACTATCACTGATAGTGGTACTTTGCATCGTCCTTATGTTTGTAATCATGAAGTCAATAGGATCGAAAAGTTCCACATTCTTTATGAAGCAACAGAAAACTCTGGGAGAAGAAAATGGATATATCGAAGAATATATCGACGGCCAAAAAGTAGTAAAAGTATTCTCCTACGAAGACAAAACAGTAGAAGAATTTAAAGAAATAAATAATAGGTTATTCGAGAGCACCATGTACGCCAACAGATACTCACTGTTTTTAATGCCTATAACATTCTTTATCTTCAACTTCCAATACGCAATCATCGCCATCGTTGGAGGCATCTTAGCCATCTCTGAAACAGGAGGAATCACCGTCGGCATGATCGCCACATTCTTGCAACTTTCAAGAACATTGGGAGGACCCATGAGAAATCTATCTCAAATGATAAACCAATTCCTATTGGCATTAGCAGGTGCAGGCAGACTCTTCGAACTACTGGATGAAGTATCTGAAGAAAATAAAGGTCATATAAAACTTGTAAGAGTTGAAAAAGATGGAAATAAATTAAAAGAAACAAAAGAAAAGACAGGTCACTGGGCATGGAAGGACGACAGAAAAGAAGATCCGTTCACAGAATTAAAAGGAGAAATCATCTTCGAAGATGTAACCTTTGGCTACGAAGAAAACAAACCAGTGCTTAAAAATATATCACTATACGCAAAGCCAGAACAAAAGATAGCCTTTGTCGGCTCAACAGGAGCAGGCAAGACCACCATCACCAACCTAGTCAATAGATTCTACGATATCTGGGATGGAAAGATAACCTTTGATGGAATCGATATAAAAGAAATCGACAAGAGAGATCTTAGACGATCACTTGGAATGGTGCTTCAAGACACCCACCTATTCACAGGAAGTATAAAAGATAATTTGAGATTTGGAAATCCAAGTGCCACCGATGAAGAAGTAGTAAGAGGCGCAAAGAGAACCCAAGCCCACCACTTCATAACCCTTCTACCAGAAGGATACGACACAGTCATAAGCGGAACAGACACAGGACTCTCAGAAGGACAAGCCCAACTACTTTCCATAGCAAGAGCAGAAATCATGGGTCCACCAGTATTAATCCTTGACGAAGCAACCTCATCAATAGACACGAGAACAGAAATGCTGGTGCAAGAATCTATGGATAAAGTCATGACAGGGCGAACCACATTTGTAATCGCCCATAGACTATCAACAGTAAGAAATAGCGACGCCATCATGGTACTAGAACATGGAGAAATCATAGAAAGAGGTCGCCACGAAGATTTGATGGAAGAAAATGGAGTCTATGCAAATTTATATAAAGGCGGGTTGAGTGAGGAATAGTAGATGATAAAATTTAAAGGAAGCACACGCTTCCTTTTTTTGTGTTAAGTTTTGATGATTATTTTGTAGCGGAAGCTACCAGCTTCCATAGCCGAGAGGCTCTGCACGTAATTAAATGATTTATTTAATAAACTTCTGTGGATCTACTCCTCTACCTGGTCATCCTGAGCGGAAGAGCCGAAGGCTCTGAAGTCGAACGGGTATAACCTCCGAGGGTTAAATCCTTACAAGTGAAAAAATTTTCAAAGATTATAAAAAAATAAATGTAAATAAATATTCTATGTATAACCTAAACCAATTCTTTATCCTTCAAATTTTCTTTTACGAGGGAGAGGGAGGGAATTAACGTCTCTCGAAAAAACCTACGGTTTTCTCTTCGAGACTCGCAGTTTCCTCCCTTCTCCCTCGAGCGGAGGTTTTGGTAGTGATTTTTTTATTCGGCTAAAATTTTCCAAACTCGCTCCGCTCATACAGTGGAAAATTTCTTAACGCCGAAAGCAAAAATCACCTGTGGTGGCTTAGGCTGTGTCTATACCGGGATAATGATTAAGGATTATATGGGCTAAATCGAAGGAGGGTTCTAAATTTATTTTTAGAGAAAACTTATAAAAGATTTATTTTTGTAGCGGAAGCATCTTGCTTCCACAGCCGAGAGGCTATGCACGGAAATCCCTAAGGAATACAGTCACCCTGAGCGAAGACGGTGAAGCAAAGCGGAACCGTCGCAGTCGAACGGGTATAACCATGGTGGGGTTATGTATGGGTGATTATTATTTTAATTGCTCTACGTATAGCATTAGATTATTTTAAATGCTATCCGGATAGCATGAGAGGTAATAATTTTTAATTAGATTTATAAAATTATTTTATTTGCAATAACTTGACTCTCGGAAGTTATACCCGTTCGACTCACTGCGTTCGCTCAGGGTGACTGCAGTTGGGAGGGTTATGTATTATTTGTTCTGGAGTAGATGGGTTAAATATAGGTCAGATCCTTCGACTCACTTCGTTCGCTCAGGATGACCAGTTGGGAATATTATCGCTCGATAGTTACTAATTATTTGTAATTTTAAAGACTTTACGCGTCGAAGCCCTAGCCGAAATTTTTCATTTCATTTGCATAAATTGATCCTCGGAGGTTATACCCATTCGACTCACTGCGTTCGCTCAGGGTGACTGCAGTTGGGAGATTTATAGTAGCCTCTCGGCTGTGGAAGTAGGTTCCTTCCGCTACATTTTAATAATAATATATTTTTTTCATTCTATTCCCCTTTGTCTTAATGGTATAATACTTGTGGAGATGATTATGAAATTTAACAGAACTTTTAAACTTATTTTATATTTTTTAATATATTTAGGTCTTTCTTTCGCGGTTTTCTATTTCGATTTGAATAGGTTCTACCTGGTTATAAATTGCGGGCTTTCCATGTTTGCTTTTGTTTTAAGTGAGGTTGGGCTATCCTTTAAGCGCTCTGCTATTTTAGTGCTATTGGTTACTCTTCCTGCTATTTTTTTCTATCCAAATTGCATCTACATGGCGACGGATTTTATCCATACTAGGACCAGCGAATTCTATTCTATTGATATGGAGCGAAATGTAAACTATGTTATGGATTTTATTCCATGGCTTAAGATGATGGTGGATGTGCTTTTTATAACTCTATCCCTTCTTCTTTCCTACGAAACTTTTGTAAATATTTTGGAAATTATTAAGGTGAAGGGTCATGTTTTCGCAGAGTTTATTATGCTCATTTTCTTTTCTGGGATTTCTGGTGTCGCAGTTTATCTTGGAAGATTCGTAAGGTTTAATTCTTGGGACGTGGTGAGCCCTTCTAATTTAAGGCTCATCTACTCTACCCTTTCAAATTTAAAGTACAATGACTACCTACTAATCGGTGTGTTTGCCGCTTTTCATCTGGCGATTATCATTCTACTTTCTATTTTCAAAAGACAATCGAATTAAAATTTCATAAAAATAGCCGTACTACTTATGGTACGGCTCGTTTTTTATTATTTTAAATGCTCGATAGATCTGTTCTAGAAGATTTATTCTTATTATTTGATGTGGAAATGTCATCTTTGAAAATGAAATCTTCCTATCACTTCTTGCCATGACTTCCTTCGAGATTCCACAGGATCCTCCTATTACAAATGCTACGTCGGAATTGCCATGGACCATCATATCTTCTAATTCGCTTGCAAATTCTTCCGAAGTTCTCTGTTTGCCTTCTATTTCTAGAGTAAACACGATATCTCTATCTTTTATCTTGGATAGTATTCCTGCTCCTTCTTTTTCTTTTGCAAGTTCTACTTCGCTTTCGGAGAAATTTTCTTTTATATCTTCGTCTTTTATTTCTATTACTTCTACTTTTGCATAGGACCCGAGGCGTTTTAAATATTCATCCTGTGCCATTTTCAAATACTTTTCCTTGAGCTTTCCTACGCATATTATCTTTATGTTCAAAGGACTTTTACTCCCATATTTTTTAGTTCTTCTATATTTTTCTTGTGGTTTTCTTCGTCCACATATCCAACTAAATCTTCTAGAAGGACCACGTTCTTTCCATGGTTTTTAAGTTCTAACACAGTTTCTCTGACACAGAATTCTGATGCGATTCCGCATACGTAGAAGGTATCCGCATCTAGTTCATGAATCTTTGTTCCCTGAGAGTTCTTGGCGTTAAATGCAGAATATTCTTCCACCACGTCATCTATTCCTTTTTTAAATGTGTTTTCTTCGTTTGGAATATTTTCTCCATCTAACTTTTCATAAAATACTTTGGATAGTTCTGATCCATGGGTATCTCTTACGCAGTGAACTGGCCAGATTCCTCCGTTTTCTTCGAAAGATTTGTTTTCCTTGCTGTGCCAATCCATTGAATAGACCGGTTTTATTTTATTTTCTTTTATATATTTTACAATATTTTCTACGGCTTCTTTTGAATGGTAACAGCCGAGGCTTCCGTCGATGAAGTCATTTTGACAATCGACAACTACTAGTACATCCATTGCTATTCCTTTCTATTAAAAAAGGGCTCTTGGCCCTTTCATTAAATAAGTTTCTTTGCTTCTTCTAGTGCTGCATCGAAGTTAACTTCGTGGGTTACTTCTGGCACGATTTCAGTGTAGGTTACTTTTCCTTCTCTGTCTACGATTATGATTCCTCTTGCAAGTAGTCCTAGTTCTTTGATTAGATAACCATATTTCTTTGCGAAGTCGTGATCTTTGTAATCACTTACTAGTTCAACTTGTTCGATACCTTCTGCTGCACAGAATCTTTGTTGTGCAAATGGAAGGTCCATTGAAATTGTAACGATCTTTATGTCTTTTGAAAGTTCTGTTGCATCTTCGTTGAATGTTCTAGTTTGGATTGCGCAAACTCCTGTGTCGATTGATGGCACTACTGAGATGATTACTACCTTTCCCTTGTCATCGCTTAGATGGTATTCTGATAGATCTCCTTTTACTGCTACGAAATCTGGAGCTACATCTCCAACTTTTACTTGTTCTCCTACTAGGTTCATTTCATTTCCTGCAAATGTTAATTTCATTATATTCCTCCTAAAATTTATTCATATTATTTATATCCAAGTTTAAGTTTTTAAAACAGTTGTGCTATACTTAACATAGAAAAATTAATTTGGAGGAAAGATGTTTACACCAGTTATTTTAGGCACAGATGCCAACGCCTATGGGGTTGCCCGCTCTTTTCACAAGGAATATGGCAAGACTTCATACTGCTTTGGCAGAAAGCCACTTTTATATACAAGGGATTCAAAAATTGTAGATGTACATGTGGATCCAAACTTTGAAGACAACGAAGTATTTCTAAAAACTCTTATAGATTTTGCAAAAGAAAGACCTGGAGATAAACTTCTTTTGATCTCCTGCTCCGACGGTTACACTTCTCTAATCACAAAGAACAGCGAAGTTCTAAAAGAATACTATCTCTTTAACTATGTGGACTCTAGTATGCAGAAGCTTCTCGAAAATAAAGAGGACTTCTATAATATTTGCGAAAAGGAAAATCTTCCTTATCCAAAGACCTACATCATAGATAAGAATATGTATGAAACAGGAGAAATTAGCCTTCCATTTTCATTTCCAATCGCTCTAAAAGCCAATGATTCTATTGAGTTTGTCCATCTTCACTTCGAAGGAAAGAAGAAGGCTTACAAGATTGATTCAGAAGATGAATTTAATCTCGAACTAAAAAGAATCTACGACGCTGGTTATTCTGGAGATATGATCGCCCAAGAATTTATCGAAGGCGGTCCAGAAAATATGGCGGTCTTAAACGCATATGTGGATAAGAATGGCAAAGTGAAGATGATGTGTCTTGGAAGATGTCTTCTCGATGCGGTGCTTCCTGAAGAGATCGGTAACTACGACTTTATATACACAGATTCAGACGAAAATCTCTATGAGACCTATGGAAAATTTTTGGAATCTATTGGATACCACGGTTTTGCAAATTTCGATTTGAAATACGACGATAGAACTAAAACCTACAAGGCTTTTGAAATAAATATTAGACAGGGTAGATCTTCCTACTACATGACTGCAGGTGGATGTAACTTTGTAAAATTCCTTGTAGAAGATCTAGTTTTAAATTTGGATAAGGATCCTTACTACCATAGTGGTTGCGACAAGGTGTGGCTCTATGTAGATCCATGGGTTGCTAAAAAATATGTGACCGAGGATAAGAGAGTTTTCGCAAGTAGACTTCTTAGAAGAGGTTTTGAATTTACCCAATGGTATAAAAAAGACAGAAATTTAAAGAGATTTCTCGCCTATGTGAGAGCTAGACTTTCAAGTATAAAAACCTATTGGAGGTACAAAAAATGAATAGAAAACAGAAAATTGTAGTGGTGGTTTTCTTTATATTATTTTTCTTTTCAATATATCTTCTCTACCACTTTTTAAGATACATGTAATAAGTCCCCTATTGGGGATTTTTTTATAATTTTTTATCAGTAATGGAATTATCATTTTAAAATTTTGCATGTTTTTTATGCAATATTTTGAAAATGAGGCTCTTGCAAATTGACTTTTTACATATTATAGAATATATTAATATTGAAAATAAGAATTTATAAATTATTATAAGGAGGATTACATGGCTGATTATAGCGCATTTGATATATTAGGACCTATTATGATAGGACCAAGTAGTTCCCATACTGCTGGAGCTTGTAGAATCGGAAAGACCGCCCTTAACATCTGCCCAAAAGGATGGAAGAGCGTAGAATTTATCCTTCACGGTTCATTTGCTCACACATACAAAGGACACGGCACCGATGTGGCGCTTGTGGGAGGTATCCTAGGATATGAAACCTATGACGCAAGACTTAGACATAGTTTTGATGACGCTAAAGAAAAAGGCGTTGACTTCACTTTTAAGACAGCAGATCTAGGTGAAAAATACCATCCAAACACAGTTAAGATCATATTCCACTACGACGATCATGACGAATATGTAATCGGTTCTTCCATAGGCGGAGGAGCAATTGTAATAGTAGATATAAATGGTATAGAAGTTGAATTTAGAGGAGAGTTCCCTACTATTTTATTGAAATACAATGAACAAAAGGGTGTAGTTGCCAACGTTTCAAAATTCTTGGCAGATGCAAACTACAATATTGAATCTATCAACACAAATAAGGATAGAATTACTAACCTAGTTACTCTAACCGTTGAAATTGATAGACCACTTGAAGAAAAGCTAAAACAAGAAATTTTGAACCAAGATAGATTCTTAGAATCTACCTATGTGGAGGTATAAGATGTTAAACACTCAAAAAGAGATTATAGATTATTGCAATAAAAATAACTGCTCCCTTGCGGATTTAGTTCTTCATGAAGAGCTTAAAAATCCACATCAAACAGAAGAAAGTTTAAGAGCTGGTCTACTTGAAGTCTTAGAAGTAATGAAGAATTCTTCTCATGATGCTCTTGAAAAGAGTTACACAACAAGATTTAAGATGATAGACGGATTTTCAAAAACTTTCAACGACTACAGAAAAGAAAAAGAAACTATCTGTGGCGACTTCTTGGTACATGCTATGGCGATGGCATTTTCAACTTCTGAAACCAACGCCGCAATGGGCAAGATTGCCGCAGCTCCTACTGCTGGCTCTGCTGGAATTATGCCTGCTGCCATGTCTAGTATGAGAATTAGATATAATCTTGATGACGATACAATGATCCGAGGCTTCCTTGCATCTATAGGTATCGGACAAATAATCGGAAACTATGCTACCTTTGCAGGAGCTGAAGGTGGATGCCAAGCCGAATGTGGTTCTGCATCTGCTATGGCAGCAGCTGCAATAGTTGAGATGTTAGGTGGCAGTGCCGAAATGGCTCTTAACGCTGCAAGCATTACAATAATCAATGTAATGGGTCTTGTTTGCGATCCAATAGCTGGACTAGTTGAATATCCATGTACTTTCAGAAATGCCTCTGGAGTTATGAATTCATTTATCTCTGCCGATATGGCCCTTGCTGGTATTAAATCCATCGTTCCTTTTGAAGAAACCGTACAAGCAATGGGTGAGGTAGGACATATGCTTCATGAATCTCTAAGAGAAACAGGACTTGGAGGTATCGCTGGTACCAAAACCGGTCAAGCAATAAGGCGTGAATTCTTAGGAGACAATGCTTAAGAGAAATTTTTATTTAGGAGAATCGATATGAAAAAGTTAGGACTAATACCTCGTTTGATAATCGCAATCGCCCTAGGTATTATAATTGGAGCCTACTTACCAGTAGCTAGAAAAGAAATAACAACTATATTAGTTACAATATCTGGACTATTCGGTAAATTTTTAAGCTTTATTATACCACTTATGATAATTGCATTCGTAACAAAAGGTATAGCAGATCTATCAGAAGGAGCTGGTAAACTACTTCTAGCTTCTGTAATCATCGCTTATCTTTCAACACTAATCGCTGGTACACTTTCTTATACAATGGCTAGAAACCTATTTGGAAACTTTGTAACTCCAGAATTAGCTGAAAAGATTCAAGCAGCAACATCCGAAAGCTTAACACCACTATTTGAAATTCCACTAGGACCAATCATCGACGTAACTGCAGCGCTTGTACTTGCATTTATGATGGGACTTTCAGTTTCTATCCTACGTCAAAAAGGTTCTGGAGATGGCTTCTACAAGCTAATCAACGAATTCAACGAAATCATAGTAATGATTCTTTCAAATGTAATCATTCCACTACTTCCTTTATTCATTTTAGGAAACTTTGCTAACATGGCTTATTCAGGCTCTGTATTTGCAATTTTAAATATTTTCTGGAAGATATTCATTTGTATTATTATTCTACACATTCTTTACATTTCACTTATGTTTATCTGTGCAGGAGCATACACAGGCAGAAACCCATTCTCATCTCTTAAAAAAGCAGTACCTGCTTATTTAACAGCTGTAGGAACTCAATCTTCTGCTGCTACTATCCCAGTAAACGTAGAATGTAACAGAAAAATCGGTGTTACTAAACAAATAAGAGACTTCGTA
>QWCB01003519.1_pt1 | contig 14083 bp, 8 predicted proteins | sample 1972511 | NCBI WGS metagenome assembly QWCB01 (sample SAMN09866719, study PRJNA288562) | Human gut metagenome isolate term5_stool, whole genome shotgun sequencing... | isolation source: gut | host: Homo sapiens | place: USA: California
TTTGCCACCGGTTACACTGTGGAGGGCTCTATACCGGCCGAGAAGATCAAGCATGTCTGGCTGGCTCAGCTGGATGCTAATGTCGCCATGTCGCATCTGGTACAGAAGTACGATGCCGGTAGTATCTCCTATGCAGACTTTGCTCAGAACCGAGACAGCATCCTAAGCAGCTATAAGGACATCGCCCAGAAAGTAATCTTTGAGGACCCCAAGTCTCCGGTTGCCTACTTCGCCCTCTTCCAGCAGATCGACGGTAACCTTATTTTCAATATTTACGACAAGAAGGACTCCAGGATCTTTGCAGCTGTCGCCAATGTCTACGACACATTCTACCCCAATAGTGAGCGTAGAGATCATCTGTACAACCTCGCCCTCCGCTCCATCGCTGTCGTGCGGCAGCAGGAGAGGGCAGCCAGGGAGATCGCCAAAGTGGACTCTCTCCCAAGTAAGGATGTGCGCCACATCGGGTACTTCGATATCACCCTTCCCGGTCTCGACGGTCAGGAGATCAGTCTCTCAGACGTTGCTAAGGGACACGTCACCCTCCTCAGCTTTACCTCTATGGACACAGACTGGAGCACGGCGTACCAGAGCCAGATAGCGAGCCTCTACGAGACTTACTCTCCGCGCGGTCTGAGGGTCTATCAGGTCAGCTTCGACACAGACAGCTATGTGTGGAAGAATAGAGTGGTCAACCAGCCATGGCACAACGTCCGGGACAAGGATGGAGTCTACTCCTCCCTCATCGGTCTGTACAACATAAGCTCAGTCCCCGCACTCTTCCTCATCAAGTAAGAGAGTGTGCCCCCCAACAGTCGGTGAGGGGCACACTCTCTTAGTATCTCTGGAGCAGGAACGTCTGTTCACCGTTCCCCATTACATCGACCTTACGACTACGCTCCTCTGCAATCAGGCGTCCGGCAGCGGAGTCCCCGAGCGTACCGGAGACCACTATCAGATCGCCAGACTGAGCCATCTGCCTGGTCTTCTCATTCCCTTTGAGGACCTTGCCCAGTATAGTCACGCTGACCACTACATCTCTATTGCTCCTAACAGTGACTCCTTCGAGGAGTGCAGTATGGTATTTATTCGTCAGGTAGGCGTACCCCTTGCAACCGGTCGCGAGACAAATTGCGTCCGATTTCCTTTTTCTCTGCATGGATTTTTCATTCTTTTTCTTTTCCTTAATTCGTTTATTCAAAACAAAAAAGGATATCTTTGTATGAAGATTAGCACAATTGATCTGTTGTGGAATCACCATATGAATGCGATCAATAGACTGAAAGATATACTTGTCGAAAAGCAACGCACAAGTAAGGCTGGCCGAGCAACTCAGGGTATCAGAAAACACCCTTTCTCGCTGGTGTTCCAATAAGGTGAGCGCATCACTCCCACAAAAGAAAAGTCAAAATAAGCTTCCGACTATGGCAAAGAAAAAGAAAAAAACAGAGGCGGGTACGCCCAACCTCGAAGCTATACTTTTTAACTGCCGAGATTATCTCCGCAGTAATGCTTCTCTCAATGATAAGCGAGACTTGCTGCTGACGCTCGTCTTCCTTCGCTTTATCGGAGAGAAGTTTGAGGACGAGCAGCAGAGACTACGCCAAGACTGTCTCGATCATGGCGTTACAGACGAGTGTGAGATAAAGGCCTTCCTCGACCAGCCCGGTATGTACAGTGGTGTCGCCTTCGTGCCGGAACCGGCGCGCTGGGGAGACCTCATCCTCCTCCCACCGACAAAGCTCAACGCCTCCCTCGACGATGCTCTGAGTGCGCTGGAGAATAGTGGCGAGACCTTCAAGGGCTGTGTGCGTCTGGGGCTCTTCACGAGCATCAATCTCGAGGCGAATGTCATCAAAAAGGTGATGGACGAGGTGAATAAGATTTCGCACAAGACCTTTGGCACGGAGCGAGATCTCATCGGGCGGGTCTATGAGTACTTCCTCAAGAGCTTTGCCATCAATGCGACCAAGGAGGAGGGAGAGTTCTATACACCCCACGATGTCGTAGAGCTGATTGCCGCCTTTGTCGAGCCGTTTGATGGCACTCTCTACGACCCATGCTGTGGCTCAGGCGGTATGTTTGTGCAGTGTGCCAAGTATGTCGAGGCGAAGCAAGGCGACATCATGCAGGTCAATGTCTATGGGCAGGAGGCTGACCCGGCCACCTATCGACTGGCGAAGATGAACCTTGCCATGCGAGGTATTTCGCACCACCTCGGCGAGCGCAATGCCTCCACCTTTACGAATGATATGCACCGAGGCTTGACCTTTGATTACATCATGGCCAATCCGCCCTTTAATCTCAAGAAGTGGTACGATAAGTCTCTCGACAATGATGCCCGCTGGGCAGACTATGGCTTGCCGCCCGAGGGCAATGCCAACTATGCTTGGATCCTCCACATGCTCTCGAAGCTTCATCCCGCGCATGGTGTGGCGGGCTTCCTCTTGGCGAATGGGGCTCTGGGTGATGGCGATGCGGCAGGCATCCGTCAGAAGCTTATCGAGGCGGACAAGGTCGAAGCCATCTGCGTACTCCCGCGCGAGCTCTTCTATACGACAGATATATCCGTTACGCTGTGGATCCTCAACCAAAACAAGAGAGGCGGACGCTGGCACGACCGCAAGCTCCGCTCGAGACAGGGCGAAGTGCTATTTATGGACTTGCGTAGCTGGACGGACAACCCCGTCAAGGGCGAGCAGAAGAAGAAAGTGATGATTACCAAGGCGCAAGTTAAGCGTGCCGTAGCCATCTACCACGACTGGCAGGCGGAGGGTACCGATGGCACGAACTTTGCGGAGCCTGAGCTCTATCGCTCTCTGGGGATAGACGAGCTGCGAGCCAATGACTTTACACTCGTCCCCAGTCGCTACATCGAGTTTGTAGACCGCGATAGCCACATAGACTACCAACAAGTGCTGAGCCAAACGGCACAGAGCGTGGGGACGTTGCTCCAACGCCAAGAGCAGAACGATAAAAACCTACGCAAAGCACTAAAACAACTCAGCTATGACTGCAAATAAAACGAAGTGGGTACGCCTCGGCGACTATATCGAGGTGGTGGACGAGCGCAATAGTGAAGGGATTGACTACCCATTCTGTGGTATCAACAAGGACAAAACCTTTATGCCCACTGTAGCCGATACGAATAACATAGACAACACTAAATACAAGTTGGTGACACAAGGGACATTTGTGTTTAGTGGTATGCAGACAGGTCGAGATGTATGTATTAGAATAGCTTTGCAGAGTGAAGATAAGGTAATCCTCGTTTCTCCTGCATATACAACTTTTAGAGTAAAGAGAAAACACGAGCTCTCACCTCTGTATTTATATATGCAATTTATCCGTTTTGAGATGGATAGATATGGGTGGTTTCTAAGCGATGGAAGTATTCGTTCCAATCTGGACTGGGACAGGTTCTGTGACATTCGTATTCCTCTGCCGAGTATGGAGGTGCAGCGGGAGTTGGTGGCGACTTACGAGGGTTTGAAGCGTTTAGCCGAAGACAATGAAGCTTTGGTTGCTCCACTGACCGAGGCTTGTCAGGCGTTTATCGTCGACTGCAAACGCCAATACCCCTCTGTGCCCCTCGGCGACTATATTGAGGTGGTAGACGAGCGCAATACAGAAAGGAAATACTCAGAAAAAGATTGTGTTGGAGTTAACATAGATAAGGAGTTGAAATTAATGAGAGGGGACTTGAAGAGTAAAAAGTTTGAACTATTCAAATTAGTCGAACCTTTTGTGTTTGTATATAATCCAAGAGGTAGCCGAAAGTTGGGATTGGGTTTCAACGGCAGGAACACGACTTATATAACCACTTTCAACAACATAATATTTAGAGTATACAAAGACGATCTCTCATCTGAGTATCTGTACTTATTACTAAGCAGAAAAGAGTTTGATAGAAATGCAGAATTTCGCTCATGGGGTAGCTCGACTGAAGTTTTCTCTTGGTCTGCTCTATGTGAAACAATTATACCCTTGCCCCCACTCGAGGTGCAGCAGTCTATTGTGAACCTCTACCATTGTATCGAGGAGGCGAAAAGCATTGCTCGAGAGACCCGCGAAAGGCTCACGACGCTCTGCCCCGCCTTGGTACAGTATGCCATAAATGCCTAACAAACTCACACGAAGCATATGAGCAAGATCTCGATACGATTTTTCAATGACCGAGAGGTGCGAGCCGTTTGGGACGAGACTGAGTCTAAGTGGTGGTTCTCTGTCTTGGACATCATAGGAGTGCTAAATGACCAAGACGATTACAGCAAAAACAGAAACTACTGGAAGTATCTAAAGACGAAGCTCAAAAGGGAGAAAAGTGAAGTGGTTAGTGCCACTAACCAGTTGAAACTCCTTGCCCCCGATGGGAAAAAGCGCCTAACGGACACCCTCGATGACAAAGGGGTCGTGGCCCTCGCACAGAACTTTCCCAATGATCGGGCTATGCGTTTCGTGAAGTGGTTTGTGGGAGGAGAAGAAACTATTGATGGGCGCAGTCGCTCCAAAGCGTATGCCCTTTTTGAAAGCAACCTCTTAGACAGTATCGAAGTAGGTACGGTGCAAGGACTGCAACAGATACATGCCTACCTATTCGGTGGACTTTACGACTTCGCAGGACAAATCAGGCAAGTCAATATCGCCAAAGGAGGCTTTCAGTTTGCCATGGCTCAGTACCTACCTGACACCCTCAGTAGTATAGAACGAATGCCAGAGCAGACATGGGAGCAGATTATCGATAAGTATGTGGAGATGAATATCGCTCATCCTTTTAGAGAGGGTAATGGGCGTGCCACGCGTATTTGGCTCGACTTAATGCTCAAGAAGCAACTGGGGCTGTGTGTGGACTGGAGCCAAGTTGATAAATATACCTATCTCGATGCTATGAGAACCAGTGTGGCAGATGCCACAAGCTTGAAATGTCTACTACACCCTGCGCTTACGGATAAGGTAAACGATAGAGAAACTTTTATGAAGGGGATTGACTACTCGTATTATTACGAGCAAGAAAACTAAGCTCCCCAACAAGGGAAAGATTGACGACTATGAAGTTCTACGAAAGCGAATACGAAGAGGCTCTCATCGCTCTCCTGCAAGAGGTGGGGTGGGACTATACGTATGGGGGTAATCTACATCGCCACAATGAAGAGATCCTCCTGCCGGAGGATTTGTCCGGCTTCCTCCAGAGCCGACATCCCGAGTTAGAGCCAGACGATGTAACCAATATCATCGACCACCTGCGCCACACAGGTGGGCAGACTCACTTTGCCCGACTACGCGCCACCTATCATCTCTTAGTAGACGGCTACCGCTACACAAGACAGAGTGATGGCAAGACTTTCGATATTTCTTACATAGACTTCGATGAGGTGGGGAGTAACCGCTTCCGTGCAGTCAACCAATTTGAGGTGGGTTATGGACAAGCGGGAGACATCCGCATCCCCGATGTGCTGCTCTTTGTCAACGGCATACCGCTCTGTATCTTCGAGCTGAAGAACCCCACCGATGTCACAGCCTCCATAGCCGGTGCCTACGAGCAAATCCATACACGCTATATGAGGGACATCCCCCATCTTATGAGGTATTGCCCGCTCTCCTGTATCAGTGATGCTACGCGAAATAATACCAGGCTCGGCACCACCTACACGCCCTATGAGCATTACTATGCCTGGAAGAAAGTGCACAACGAAGACCCCGCAGCTCAGAGTGGAGTCGACCAAGTGCGTACCATCGTCCGTGGGGTGTATGAGCCGGAGCGCTTTCTGGAGATATTGCGTGACTACGTCTACTTCCCCGATGCCAAGAGCGACAGAGAGGAGGAGATAGTGTGTCGCTACCCGCAGTTCTTTGCTACGAGACAGCTGCGAGACCACGTCCTCAAGGCTTACGCCGAGGGCGATCGTCGCGGGGGGACATACTTCGGTGCTACAGGCTGTGGCAAGACCTATACGATGATGTTTCTCGCCCGGCAACTCGCGCTACGCTGTGCCGAGCTGGACTCGCCCACGATTGTTATGATAGTAGATCGCGACGACCTCCAGACGCAGGCGGGCAAGCTCTTCCTACGCTCAGAGGATTTCTTGTCCATCGGAGTAGCCAAGGTGATAGAGAGCCGTGCTGATCTCAAAAAGGAGATGAGCCTGCGTGAGACAGGTGGCTTTTTTATCTGTACCATCCAGAAGTTTTGTGAGGAAACGGGCTTGCTCAACGAGCGACGCAATATCGTCTGCTTTTCGGACGAGGCGCACCGTACGCAAGTACGTCTCAATACACAACTCAAGGTCAAGGACAAGGTCAAGGTCAAGGATAAGATAGGCGCATTTGTCACCAAGCCTTATGCCGAGCTGCTGCGTATCGCCTTGCCCAACGCTACGTTTGTGGGCTTTACGGGTACGCCTATTGATGATACGATCCAAGTCTTCGGGGAGATTGTGGATAGCTACACGATGCAGCAGGCTGTGGCAGACGGCATCACCCGAGATATTAAGTACATCCCACGTATCGCCAAGGTAACACTGGAGGCGGAGAAGGTAAGGCAGATAGATGCCTACTATCAACAGTGTGCCGATGAGGGAGCGACAGAGGACGACGTCGCTCAGAGCAAGAAGGCCATGAGTGCGATGGAGGTAATACTTGGCGATGACGAGCGTCTGGAGCGCTTGGCAGCCGATATCATTCAGCATTACACGCAAGCTTGTGACAACCGCGCCGATGTGGTGCAGAAGGCGATGATCGTCTGTAGTAAGCGAGAGATTGCCTATAGACTATTGCAGAAGTTCAAGAAGCTTTGCCCGGATTGGTTCACAGAGCGGAAGTCGCCCAATGATAGTCTCTTGCCCAAAGAGGTGCTACGGAAGCTCAGACCCATGCCGACCATAGCTATGGTGGCAACTCGTGGTAGTAATGACCCGGCAGACATGTATCATTACTTAGGCGACAAGAAGCGTATCAAAGCGATGGATGAGGCATTCAAGATGCCGGAGAGCAACTTCCGCATCGTTGTCGTGGTAGATATGTGGATAACGGGCTTTGACGTGCCGTGCCTTACCTATCTCTACAATGACAAGCCTCTGCAGAAGCACTCCCTGATACAGACCATCAGCCGTGTCAATAGAAACTACCCGGGCAAAGACTTTGGCTATGTGATTGACTACATCGGTATTCACAAAAACATGATGGAGGCGATGCGCCGTTTCGGAGGTGAGGATTTCGGTCCCAGTGAGGATGACGTGGCTCAAGCCCACGAAGCTCTGCGCACTGAGCTGGAGATTATCAGGCAGCTATTCTCAGGCTTTGACCTCTCACCCTTTACCGATAAGGGAGCGACACCCTTAGCACGCTTGGAATGCCTCTCTCAGGCCGCTGAGCACATCATTTCGATGAGTGAGACACTTCATGTAGATAGTGATAAGGGCGCCCCTAAAAAGGTGGAAGCCAAGACCTTCCTCTTAGCTCATGTGAAGCGTCTGAGAGTGGCTTATGATATTTGCCAGCCCTCCGGCGAACTCTCACACGATGAGCTCTCCCTCTCGCAGTGCTATATGGCAGTAGCTTCGTATGTGCGTAAGACTTCAGGCGAAAAGCACGATGTGGAGAGTATGAATAGAGCAGTCGAGCGTATGGTACAGGAGGCCCTGCGTTGCAGCTCCGTGGTGAGTATCTTAGATACCGATGTTGAGGAGCAAATTTTTAGTCCAGAGTTTTCCGAGCAGCTCACGAACATTAAGCTCCCAGCCACAAGGCTCGAGCTCTTGGTCAAGATGCTACGCAAGACCATCCGGGAATACAAAAACACCAATAAGATAGCTGCTGAGAAGTATGAAGAGCTACTTCGTAAGACGCTAGAAGCTTATCACGAGCGAAAGGAGGCTCTCACTGCGGAAGAGGCATCTGCGACTCAGAGCGAAGCTGTCTCTGCCATCATAGATGAAGCCACGAGACAGGCGATGGACTTGCTCCGTCAGTTGGGTGAAGATAAGGAGAGCTTCAGGGGACTGGGCTTGACTTTCGAGGAGAAAGCTTTCTACGATATCTTGATATACCTCAGAGATAAGTATGACTTCGTATATGGCGAGGACAAGCGTGTAGGCTCACTCATCATCAATGATAAGTGCAGGGCATTGGCTAAGAAGATTAAGGAGTTAATCGATGTACAATCGTCTTTTACCGACTGGCTCAACAATCAAAAAATCCGTGCAGATCTCAATCGAAAGATATACTTCTGCCTTCGAGCAGGAGGCTATCCTCCTCAGTATAACAAGGAGGTATTTGAGCAAGTAATGGAGCAGGTTGAGCACTTCAAGACCTACGCAGGAGAGTAAATGTGATTTGGAGAGAGTAATTTCCTCCTGGTAATTATACAACAGAACAAAACTCAATAAATAAATAACACTTTGTTGGCATGATAGAAAAACAAACAAGAATTCCACAAGAAGCCCTACAAGAGGAGGGCAATGTGATTAAGACAAGAGATGACCGCAAACTGATTGTCATTGGACAAGATGGAAAAGTACTTAATCCAGAAGATTGTAGTTGGGTGCCAGATGACGAGAATCCTGTTGTGAACAACAACATTCTCCGCATGCGTATAGAACCTTGGCTAACGTCACTTTTTCAGTCTGAACACCTATCACTTTTGTGCGGGTCGGGGATAACAAATGCCATCAGCTACTTAGCAGGAGTAGGCCCTGGTACCACAATGGGTGAGACTACGTTTACCAACTACGAAAATCAGATTAAATCTGCAGCTTCGGAATCAGCTCAAGCAAGTGGACGAGAGAATGGTAATATTGAGGATCAAATAAGAGTGGCCAATGATCTGCTTCGAGGATTAAAAATCCTTCAAGAAAATGACGATGCCACAGAATTAGAAAAGGAACTAAACTCAATCATTTCAAATTTCGCAAAGTCCATACTAAACTCAGAGAAAGGAATAGCGACAGCTGAGAAAAACAAACGAGAGAGCGCATATCGAGTACTGGTTAATTTCCTCCTAAGTTTTGCGGGTCGTACAGGGAACAAAGAAAGACTCAACATTTTCACAACCAATTACGATCGCCTTATCGAAGTCGGTGCAGAGTTGGCTGGAATCCACCTAATGGACAGGTTCGTAGGGACTATAATGCCTATATTCCGCTCTTCGAGACTCAATCTTGACATTCACTACAACCCTCCAGGTATAAGAGGAGAACCCCGTTATTTGGAAGGTGTGGCACGCCTAACAAAACTCCATGGATCCGTTGATTGGGTACAGAGTGGAGGAGAAATTCGTCGTATCGGACTTCCGTTTGGGGTAGATAGTATAGACCCCTTTTTGCAGGCACCAGGCTTGCATGGGGCAGACGCTTTGCAATTGATGATTTATCCAAATTCCGCCAAGGATCGTGAAACGGCAGAATACCCATATGTGGAATTGTTCAGAGACTTTGCAGCCTCCATTTGCAGCCCCAATAGCACTCTGGTAACCTATGGCTATGGCTTTGCAGATGAGCATATAAATCGAGTTATTCATGATATGCTCACAATACCTTCAACTCATCTAGTCATTATTTCATATGATGACCCAATAGGTCGCATCCTGAAGTTTTACACCGAATCTGCATATAAAGATCAGATGTCGATATTAATGGGAAAGAATCTGGGAGATATTACAAACCTCACTAATGATTACCTGCCTAAATCAGCCATCGACAGAGCTACAATAAGAATGGCAGAACTATTGCAGCATCGCATGGGATCTTCTTCAGGTTTAGACAAACAGGCTCCAGCTTTACAAGTGCCTATTGTGTCAGATGTGTCTACCTCAGAAGAATAAACTAATTAGAGTATTAACAGTATGGTCTATGGCAACAACACCCATTGAATATCTTGCCTCGCTCCGCGTTGGCACCGTAGAATATATATCACCAGACAGTATAGAAGTACAACTTGACATAGAGTCTCCAGAAAGTGTTGCGATGAATACTGGAACACCACGAAACTTTCCGCGGATCAACGGCTATGTTATGATTCCTATAGATCTCGGTTTTGTCGTAGGGCAGGTATCGTGGATTACAATCCAACGTTCCCCGTATCCCAAGAGGAGAGGTTTTCAAGACTTTGGGTTGATTGACTTACCTTTTCCTTTAAGAAAAATGGAACTTCAACCTGTGGGAACTCTCCGCTCTATAGAAGGAGGCTATAAGTTTAGGCGTGGTCTTGAGTCCTTTCCATCTGTTGGCGATGTCGTCTTATTGCCCACAGATACACAGTTACGCTCCATAGTAGAATCCGGAGAGGATAGGAGAGTTTATATAGGTACTAGCCCTTTGGTTGGCAATGCCAAAGTAATGATTGACCCTGATCGCCTATTTGGAAGACATCTAGCTGTACTCGGAAATACAGGTAGTGGAAAGTCATGTTCTGTGGCAGGCTTGATTCGATGGTCGATTGAAAGTGCCAGAGAGAAGCTTGCTGACGGGAAAGATACTGTAAATAGTCGATTCATTGTATTAGACCCGAATGGGGAGTACAGCAAAGCCTTTGCGGATAAGCCAAATGCAAATATCTATACGGTTAATGTAGAAGAGAATCCTGAAAAACAACTTGAAGTCCCGCTATGGTTTTGGAATACAGACGAGTGGTGTGGATTCACGAAAGCATCGCCGAAAACACATAGGACAACCATTGTCCATGCCCTAAAATCGGTAAGAAGAGGTAATGTCTTTGAGGGACAGACAAAAGAGCGAGAGTTGGCAAATTTTGTTCGCACCATTATTGACACTATTAAGAACAACAAAGCTTCTGGTGACCCTTGGAAAGGATTTCCTATTTCCAAGAACTTTCATCAATCAGTAGAAAAGTGGGCAAGTGGAATTACTGAAGAACAAGAATACTCACAAAAACTAAATGAGGCAATTCAAGAATTTCAGCACTTAACTCAACAGTTGACAGATAAGAGGTCAGAGAAATATTCGCATTATGATTATACAAGAAAGGAGGTTGATTTATTGATTAAACTATTAGAAGATATCTACGAGAAAGCTGGAGGTACAGAAGAGGAGTTCTTGCCTACAGATGAGGATAGTCCCATACCATTCACTGGTGACAGTTTTGTACGTTCCATTGAAGCTAATGCAGAGATACTAAGAACGACAGACTATATTGTGACTTTAATGCCTCGTATCAAAACATTACTGACAGACGTCCGTGTCAAGAAAGTTATTGATAATGATAATCTCCCATTATGTGATTGGCTGAATAACTATATAGGAGCTAACAATGAAGAATCGCTGACAATCATAGACTTATCTCTTCTCCCGTCTGATGTAACGAGTATCATTACAGCGGTCATTGCTCGCATGATATTTGAAACACAACAACGTTATCTTAAACTAAATAAGCTATGTCTTCCGACCGTTTTGGTTATGGAAGAGGCGCATTATTTCGTCAAACGATACAATGATGATGAAGAGAGTATTGGACCAACTATTCAGTGTTGCAAAATATTTGAGAAGATCGCCAGAGAAGGACGAAAATTCGGATTAGGATTGGTATTGTCATCACAAAGACCATCAGAGTTATCTCCCACAGTTTTATCTCAATGCAACTCCTTCTTATTGCATCGTATATCCAATGACCGAGATCAAGAGCTTATTCATCGCTTACTACCAGATAATATGAGAGGAATTCTTCGAGAAATGCCGTCGCTCCCCTCGCAGTATGCCGTGCTATTAGGATGGGCATCAGAACTACCGGTTATGGTGAAGATGCGAACATTGCGCGATGACCAGTGTCCACAATCGAATGATCCCCATTATTGGGACGTTTGGACGGGGAAAGAAAAACGAGATATTGACTGGGATAAGGTAGCTAAGGAGTGGCAGAGTAAAGGAGTTGCACCTTCCGAATAGTAGGGTATAGGTAGTAATATGGTCTCTACTTCAGCGAGACACAAATTTATCTCCTTTTCTTACTTCCAATTTCCATGCTTCCGACTAAAACTATACTGGGAAGAATTGATTCAGACGGTCCCAAAATCTTCTCGAAAGATTTAAACCATAAAGACAAGATAAACGGCGAAATAGTTCTCCGTCGGCTTATAAGATCAGAGCATATTCATTAGAGCCTACCATATCTCATAGTCCATGCACAGGAGTTACTATGACACTCGTACGCACAATCCTGGAAACCAGCAGATAGCGAATGTCCTTATCTAAGACCGATATTAGTCGCCACTATAGTCGGTATTAGTGGTGACTAATACCGATAAAAGATGACACTAATACCGATATTAGTCTGAGGGCATCACATTGTGGTCCGTGTGCATCTGTTGTAGCAGAAATATCTAAAAATGACGAGGATTTGCTTATTTTTGTCTCGGAAACAAGGCTTACCCACTAATCAATCACGCAGACAACAGTTATATGAGCTACACCTTAGACAATATTGATATCAAAATACTGAGAGAGCTCCAGAAAAGCGGGGAGCAGGAGGGCTACATCAGCAAGTATGTTGCAATCCTCAATCCGGAGAAGACCGGCAACAACATCCAGGTATGGTGCAACATTAAGCTCAAAAAGCACGCACAGGAGATGGGGCAGGACTTTATGAATAAGATCATTGGCTTCGACGAGGTGGTTGAGTGCTACAACACTTCCGGCGACTATGACTTCATGGTGAAGATCCTGACCCACGATATGTCCGAGTACCAGAATTTTGTACTCAATAAGCTGGGTACGATCGATAGCATCGGCAGTCTCGACAGCGTCTTCGTGCTCGGGGTAGTCAAGCAGACATCTGCCATCCCTCTCCGAGACATCGACTAAGGGCGGAGACTTAGCATCAGCATCACGCCGTAAGAGGACTTACGGTAGGGATACAGTGGTAGTCCAGCGTGAGCCTCATGCTGTGTGAGTCTAGTCCACGTATCCTGCTCTGGCTCCCGCTCCGCACACTTGCCTCCTCCAGCGATGTGTGGGTGTAGGAGTAGCTTAGATTACTCTCTAGTGACGTCTGCGATGATGAGAGTATCGGGATGCCCGATCTGATGAGTGGAGGGAGCGTGACCTGATATCTGACGGAGAGATCTCCACGTCGGTCGGTCTGTGTGAGGAGTCTCAGGCTCTCGATCAGGAGGGATCGGGAGTTACTTAGGATATAGGCGGCCGAGAGCGTGAGCCCCTTACCGACAGTGGCGTCTACGCCGATCAGAGGACCAAAGTGGTCCGAGGTGGTGATCGTCTGTAGATCGTATGGACTCTCAGGAGTGGCATCACTTCTTAGTCGGTAGTCAGGCAACTCAAGCAATCCCTGATACTGATGCTTGACGACCAGGCGCGGTGTCATAGACCGGATCGCATCGGAGAGGGAGGCGAGATCCAGCGTGATGAGCCAATTAGGGAGAAGATTAAGCGATGAGGGGAGTCCCTTTTGCTCCTTGGGGCTGATGAGGTAGTGCGATCTGAAGAGTCCAATAGCCCTTTCCCTATCGGTATCACTCGCCAAGTCTCTCAGGATCTCCGCAGTAGCATCTCTTCTAAAACCAATGGTAGACATCCTGAGCCGCCCCATCATATCTGCCCCATCGCCACTACATATATAGGAGCGACTTCGGACCTGGCTAAGGAATAGATCCACGGTCAAGCCATTGAGGGGACGAAGCCGCAGCTCACAGGCGAGGTCATCCTTGACGAAGTAGGAGGGGAGCCGACTAAGGGTGGGATCCTCTTTGACCCACTTTGACCTCACTGCATGGTCGATCTCTTCAGCATAGTCGCTTATCCCCAGGATATACCCGAGTGTGGGAGAGATCGTACTCCCCTGGCGCCCTACCCCGAAGGCCTTACCTGCCTCGGGTAGGAAGCCAGGAATCGTACTTCCCCCATAGCGACCATACTTCACCTGCAATTCACCGGGACTTTTACGAACATCTCCCTGAGAGGCAAGTTGAGCGAGGTTGTACCTAAGGAGGAGATCCATTCGCCCATCGTTTCGGATCGTATGCCCGCTACTCTCTTCCCCCACGATCACACCTCGTCTCCAGGAGTAATCCCCACTGTAAGTAAGACTTGCATAAGCCGGACGGAGGAGCCGATGACGC
>QWCB01006050.1_pt1 | contig 14074 bp, 10 predicted proteins | sample 1972511 | NCBI WGS metagenome assembly QWCB01 (sample SAMN09866719, study PRJNA288562) | Human gut metagenome isolate term5_stool, whole genome shotgun sequencing... | isolation source: gut | host: Homo sapiens | place: USA: California
GATGACACTCACGGCGCCCAATTGCCCGGCCGCAGACTTTATCCTACAAGATGTACAGATCAAAGTCGAGAGCATCAAGGGTGTCAAGCGGTGTGACATAGAGCTCACCTTCGACCCATCGTGGGATAGCTCGATGATGTCCGAAGAGGCACAGCTGGAGCTGGGCTTCCTCTAGGGCAAAGCATAGCTGACGCCCTACCTATGGGAGCTATATACTTTCTATCCGATGCACACCTAGGGTCGCCTTACCACGACGATCCTAGGCGTGCTGAACTACGACTGGTCGCCTGGCTACGCTCCATAGCGGACGATGCCGAGGCGGTCTACCTGCTGGGCGATATGCTCGACTACTGGTTTGACTACAAGTATGTCGTGCCGAGGGGATCGGTACGCTTCCTCGCAGCCCTGGCTGATCTCGTGCAGCGAGGTGTCGAGGTGCACTACATCATGGGCAATCACGACCTTTGGCTCACTGATTACTTTGAAAAAGAGCTAGGTGTCATCGTGCATCGTGATACGGTCGTCTGCCAGCTCAAGGGGCGTACCTTCCGCCTGTCGCACGGACATCGTGAGTATGCCCTACGCTACAAGAAGGAGCGATGGCTCTTCGGTACATTCGAGAGCCGGCTCGCACGCTGTCTCTATGCAGCGATCCATCCTCGCTGGACGGTCGCCTTCGCACAGCGATGGGCTTACCGCAATCGCCTGCGACAGATGCGAGCTGCCGACGATCCGTCACGACCTGGCCACAATCCGCAGATGAATGTGGAGCGAGACGAGTGGCTCAGCAGTAAATAAAACATCGGCTCATCTCGTCTTCGAGGTGAGCCGATGCTTGTAATTACTCAGAGGGGTCTGCTAACTGACTAGAGATGGTCCGCAAAGGGACGCACGGAGAGCCCCATCTGACGATAGTTGTCGACTAACTTACCGTCGTCAAAGATGCCCGCAGCACCCTCGCCGATCCACACGTAGTATGCTGACGTGTCACCATCAGGCGTGCTGGTCCAGTAGAAGCCATCGGTACCTACGTATACTTGGTTGCCCTCATCGACCTGACCCGCAAAGGGGAACTGACGCTCTACATCATTTTGCTTATCTTGAGCCCAAAAGCTCTCCTTAGCGACCTCTTCGATAGTCCCGTCAAAGCTCTCTCCGAGAGGACGTACGGTAACTGTCAGGAGACCGCCATCCTTCCCTTCTGATACTTGGTAGCGGTAGGCGGCTAGGAGCTTTTTGTCCTGAGCTGGGGGGAAGCCCTCCTCGGCAGCAGCCTTGGCAGGAGCTAGGCGGAGCGCATAGGAGATGCCATTGCCCATATTCTTGTAGTCAGAGCTGTAGGTAGCTTTTGTGTCTCCTATCTGAATAGCCTCCTCGACGGCTAGATGCTTGTTAGCGACTTGAAAGATGAGCGTAGGCTCCTCCAGGCTGGTGATAGGCGGAATGATCCCAGCCCACTCGTATCGTGAGCCTACGTGGGTACCTTGTGGCACTGACGTGAGCGCCTCTGAGTAGGTGAAGAAAGTCTTCACAGAATCACCCTCAAGGAGAAGATTCCCCTCAGAGATATAGTCGAGAGGCGTGACAGCCTTGACGACGATAGGCTTAGCCGGCTGTGGCTCTTCGTCACACGCTACGCAAGCCCCAAGTGCTAGTAGGATTACTAAGATGATAGACGGCTTTATCTGGATCATATTATGGATGGATTAAGTGATTTCGCTCTTGCTGAGACAGGTAGCTCACCTCATCTCTTCGCAAATCTACTCAAAAAAGCGGATAGTGCTACACACGCTCTAGACTCAGCAGGGCTGACGCATGACTCAGCCCTGCCCTCTAATCTCTAACTTCTAACCTCTAACTTCTGCCCTCTAATCTCTAATTACATATCTTTACAGGGGAATTCGTCCGATTCCCTCCTTTCTCGAATATCCACGTGGAAAATCTCAAATTCTCACGTGGCTATTTTTTATTCTCCACGTGGGCGTCATTCAATTCCTCCGAAGTTTCATTTGATTCCTCCGAAGAATTTTTTCTTCTCCACGTGGAAAATCTCAATTCTCCACGTGGAGATTTCAAAATATCCACGTGGAAAACACTTTTCCCCGACACAGCGCCGTATCGATATGTAGCCTGTTCTAAATAATTGTAACGCGTCAGCCCCTGGTGGAGAGTTTAGATATTTTTTGTTTGTTGAGAATAATTGCTATATTTGCCAACGGGCATGTTGCTCAGTCTTATTATAGGCACTCGTTCGTCACAAATATCACTGAGTAACCAAACATTTTACAGAAGCCGCTCTCGAGCTACACTTCTTACAGAGTGGCAGAGATGCTAGAGCTCCAGTATGATACGAAGTCTATAACTAATAATCAATACAAGATCGCTTATGAAACGAATATTACCACTTATGCTGACGCTGCTCACGATGGTACTGACGGCACTGACCGGTACCGCTCAGGAGACGGCGGTGACGAACTACACGAGGCAGGGCACTGCCGGTGCAGACTCTGGAGAGAGCTATAAGGTAACTTATGAGGCTGGTACTGGAGGTAAAATAACTAAGGCCTCCTATCAGAACCCAACAGCTGCTTGGCAAAATGTAGATGTCCAATCTGGAGATATGGTCCCTGCAGGTGCCATGATGGAATTAAATGCCGAGCCTGATGAAGGTTATGAAATTGACCAATGGACAATCAATGGTGAGCCAAGGGGAAATGGATTCATGATTTTCCCAACAGTCAATGCTGCGCTGGATATAAAGGTGACCTTCAAGAAGCCTGCAACGCACAAAGTTCACTTCTCACTAGAGGGTAATGGAACTATCAAAGGGCTCTACCCTAAAAATGGATGGGATACAGAATTTTATGATGGAGATGATCTCCCCGAAGGAGTTCTAGTAACCTTCTTTGTAACGCCTGACAATGACTATGAAGTAGACAAATGGGTCGTCAATGGAAGCGAAGAAGCTCCAGATAGAGATTTTCCTCACATCTTGCGAAAGACTCTTACGGAGGAGCTTACTGTCAAGGCTGTCCTCAAGAAGGGCACGCCCAAGTATAATGTGTCTCTCGGCGTTGGCGAAAACGGCAGTATCAGAGGAAAGTTTGTTGATGAAACAGGTGCAAACAGACTATTTTTTGAAGGCTCAAATATTCCTATTCAAGAAGGTACCGAACTTGAGATACGCGCTATTCCAAACCTTGGCTATATGGTCGACCAATGGCATACCACAGCTGAAAATACGCCACTAGTCCCTTCACCCGATGATCCGAACCTTTGTGTGGTTACAGTGACTGAGCCTATGGCAATATATGTTACCTTCAAAGAGGGTGAATCAGGCTATCAAGTTAACTACGAGGCTGGAGAGCATGGCACTATAGAAAAGGCTGTAGTGTGGCTCCCCGATGGCGCTACGCCATTTGAGTCTGGACAAAGTCTTCCTGCTGGGCAAAGGGTTGAGTTCACAGCAAAGCCTGACAAAGGCTATGAGGTAGATCAGTGGCTCGTAAAGAAGGGAAACAACGAAGAGACCTTTACAGGCATCACTGAATTCCAAACGGAGATCGAGGGCAAGATGGATGTCAAGGTCACCTTTAAGAAGGGGGCACCTGCTCAATACCCTGTTTCTTGGACGGTAGAAGGCGGAACTCTTGAAGCTAAGTATAAGGCTCAAGGATCAGAGGAGTGGACGATAATCGATAATGGTGGTCGCGTCACTGAGGGCACCGTGGTAACACTGACCGTTGATCCAGGAGACAATGAGATCAAGGAGTGGTACATCAACAATGCCCTCATGGAAGAACTCGCAGGTGTCAATGAAACAACCATCACTGTAGAGGGTGAGACTGAAATTGAGGTCTTGTGTGCTCCTGCCACGCCTCAACCTAAGACCTATAAGGTTACTTACTCGGTCTCTCCCAAGGATCAGGCTACGCTGACCGTCACTGACGCTAAGACCAAGGAGACTATAGCCTCTGGTGCTGACGTCGTAGAGGGTACCGAGATCACTTGTCAAGTCACCATTCCTGAGGGATGGGAGCTAGAGAAGTGGACCATCGGTGGCACGGACTATACCGAGGGTGCTAAGGAGTCAACCATCACATTGACCGTAGATAAGGATCTCGAGATACAAGCAGTACTGCAGAAACAGTCCGAGCCTCAACCTACGACCTATAAGGTGACCTACTCTGTATCACCTAAGGATCAGGCTACACTGACCGTGACTGACGCTAAGACCAAGGAGGCTATCACCTCTGGCTCTAAGGTCGTAGAGGGTACGGAGATCACCTGCCAGCTAGCAATCCCCGAGGGATCTATGTGGCAGCTAGAGAAGTGGACCATCGGTGGCAAGGACTACACCGAGGGTGCTAAGAAGTCAACCATCACACTGACCGTCGATAAGGATCTCGAGATACAAGCTGTACTACTAGACCACACCTCTGTAGCGGCTCCTGCGGAGACTCACTACGTAGTCTCTCTACAGGATGGAGAGCTGATGATCCAAGGACTCACCACGCCTACTCCTATATATCTATATAGTACGGCGGGCGAGCTGATGCTATCTCGTCTGATGGAGACATCAGTGCTTTCACTTCGTGCTCTACCTCAAGGTGTTTACTTCCTCGTCGTAGAGGGTCAGGTCTACAAGGTAATCAAATAACCTGACAGCCAATTAAAGCAATCCCTCTGGGACCAATTGTCGTGGAGGGATTGTAATGAATACGCTTAACATCACACAATATCAATCATATGAATAAAAGAAACTATACGAGTCTCAGTAGTTTGTGGCGCACGTTGTGCCTACTTGCCTGCTGTGGCTTCCTATCCATCCCATCGCTATTGGCGCAACAACCCAAAGGGTGGGAGATTGCGTTAGCACCTCCAGGAATAGAGGTGCCAGATAATGTGACAGCAAACGGATTTACTGCCACTTGGACCAATGTCGACGCTCAGCAACTCAATGATGATGGCACGCCTTGGAATAAGATATTCTTTCGGCTCATTACCACTAGAGAGATCGAAGCAAAGGCAGATGGTGCATATAACATCCTCAATTCGAAGATCAAGCCCAATCCTACAGGCAAAAGAGAGCTAGTCTCTGAGCAACAAGCTCATCTCGATGCGCAACTCTCTCAGCCAGACTGGTCAGCAGCCCTAGTTTACTGGACTCCAGATGGCTTTTCTATCAATGCGAAGGATTTAAAAAGTTATGGAATTCCTGAGGATATGATAGGAGTCAATGCTCGTCTAACGTCGCCCGTGATAGATCTCTTTAATGGAGATCGTACATACACGCTTGAGTTCACTGTTAAGGTGCTACAAGCTGAAGGCGATGTCAAGATGAAAGTCATGGGCTACGGAGAGGAATATAGCTACCTATCAGGGGTTCCTGGTGTGAAAGATATTACGGTGAAGAATGATGGCAAACCGCATAAGTACCGCTTCAAATTTGACGGGGGTACTTGGTGCCATCGTATCGTCATCGAGATTGATGACTATGCAGAGGTCGAGTTTTCTAAAGACATCGTTGTCAAGCAAGATCTCAAGAAGGGTGATCACGCCTATCGAAGCACCAGCTACTTTATGATACCCTACGATCAAGCTAAGTGTGATCGTGAAGATCTAGCTGATCTGTCTAGTCCCGAGAGATTTGCAGCTAAGTACTCATTCGATGTGACAGGGCTAGGTAGTGGTGTTCTAGATGCAGCCAAGGCAAAAGCCGATGGTGAGCGCATTGCTTATCGAATGCTCTATGCGGATGATCGGCCAGGCCAACAAAATAGCCAACGACTAAGGAAGTCTATGTACTCTGAGCCTGCTTATCTAGATGATGTAGAGGACTCAAACAACTACCTTTATGTAGGCTACTGCAACTATGAGGCTCCTAACTACAATGCAATTGAGCCTACTGGAGTGTCTTGGGCCGGCTATCATGGCGGTGCCATCAAGCTAACCAAAGAGAAGCTTAAGGATTATGTAGGAAGCAAGGTTGTTGGCATACGCTTTGCCTCAGCTGCTTGCTTGCAGAAGGATCAGATTAATAATGATCCAGGGTTCTTTACTCCGAAGCTCCCCTGTATCTTCCTCGCTAAAACCGTGCTGACACAAGACCGATCTGATGTCAACAATCCCAAAGTGCTAACTAAGTGGGATCCAATTCAGATTACTACGGTCGACATGCTTAAGGATGGGTGGAATACGCTCTTCTTTAACGAGCCGTATGAGATTACTGCTGAGAGCGAGTTCTTTGCAGGAGCTTATGCTTATGACGCTGCTGCTGCGGGTGGTATCCTCGTCAGAAGCTATCAGTCACCAGGCGTAGACCCCAATTCTGCATGGATCTCCTCCAACTGGGGTGAATATGATATCGAAAAGGTTCGCTTTGATGGTATAGTGAATGAGGCTGAAGGCCCTCTGTTGATGCAAATTGTTATCGAACCTAAGGAATTAGGACCGACAACACTAAATCGCGGGGTAATAAATAAGCTTCACGCACCTGCATATGTTTACTCCAATGAAGAGATTAAGCCTACCATAGAACTTTTCAATTCAGGAGTCAAGGCTATCTCTACGATTAAGGTGGAGACGGATCTTGCAGGTCACAAACAAACACAAGTCATAAAACTGCCTAAGTCTCTTGCATCATCGCTCTCTAAAGTCGTGGAGCTACAGCCAATCGACCATGAGGGTATCTTCGGCAAGACTGAACTTAAGGTTACACTCCTAGAGGTTAATGAGGTAGCTCTCGAGGCGCCCTCTGTACTAACAGCTAAATTAGAGATTCTCAAGCGAGACGAGGCCTATGCACGTACTACGCTAGTTGAGATATTCACCTCTGAAGGGTGTCCTAACTGCCCAGCAGGTGATCAGCGTATGGAGGATCTTATCAATAAGCCTGAGAATGCAGAGATCAAGGATCGTCTTGCGATTGTGTCGCATCACGCCTTTAATGTGCCAGACTTTATGATGATTCCCTACAGTCAGGGGCTAGGTGCCTTTGCTGGAGTCTTAAATTCGGGAGGTCGCATCACATTAGCTAGCGCAGGGTCTCCAACCAATATGTTTGATCGCAAGCCTCAAGCAGGCATGATGGGTGCTAGAGGTAGTAATGGAATTATCTATAGCATGATAAGCAGTCAGAAAGAACTTGATCTGATTTCAGAGGCTTCTAAATCTGATCCTGCCTACGTAAGACTTGAGGTCAAGCCTTGGTTTAAGAAGGAGAGCAACCTCCTTAAAGTTACTGTACAGGGTCGTGCCTCTACACGCTTAGATCGCTCTCGTCCGGTCTACCTGACCATCATGATGACTCAGGATCGTATCAAGCCTCGCAATCAGATGGGTAAGAAGCCAGCAGGCTTTATGCACACCAACGTGCTGAGGTATGTCGATGAGGGTGGCTTTAAGGGCTCTGAGGTGACTTTTGATGAAAAGGGCGATTTCCAGATTGTCAAGCACATCTCAATCAATACGACCAACGCTACGACAGGCACACTTCCTGCGAACCAGTTCCTCTTAGAGGAGGATAACAAGAATGTCGAGGATGTAATGAAGGAAGTCAATGTCATTGCCTTCCTACACTACTATGAGGAACTCCCGACCAATGACGATGTGGAGGATAATGATCCGAGACTCCTCAAGAATGAGGTGCTCAACGCAGCACAGCGTCGTGTCTCCTTTACGGACTTTGATAGTGTCGAGGAGATCATTACTCAAGATGTCCAGGTGACTATCGAGGAGGGTGCTGTACGTGTCAACGTCCCTGTCGCTGGGCTACAGGTGTACGACATGACAGGTCGTCTTGTGCCCGCTACGGGACTTACGGCTGGAGCTTATGTCGTTCGTCTTGAGCTACAGGACGGCTCCAAAATGTTTACTAAGGTTGTTGCCAAGTAAATCATAATCCTAAATGCTCCCCTAGGTCTCGACAGAATATGCTGACTTATGGGGAGCATTTAGACTTTTCTAATCAACCATCAAAGCTTACATTATATACAACAGATACAGACAATGCACTATTTGAATAAACTATCAATGGTCTCGCTATTACTACTGAGTGCCACGGTCTCTCTCTTTGGTCAGGACTTGTTCTCGGGAGGAGATGGCTCTCAAGAAGATCCATATCAGATCGCTACGGAGGCTGACCTACGCACATTAGCTACAGAGGTCAACAGCAACTTCAACACCTTCGCTGGGCAGTACCTCAAGCAGACAGCAGACATCACCTTCACGTCTGACGAACCTATCCAGCCTATCGGTGGCCCGATCCTTGATGACTTTACGCGACCTAATGAGATGTGCTTCCAGGGAACGTATGACGGTGATATGCACAAGATCTACAACCTCAATATCTATGATGATCGTCAGCTGGTTGAGGGTGAAGTAGTTCACATGGGTGTCGGGCTCTTTTGCATCCGTTGGTGCTATCGTGGGGCAAATTAAGAACGACTGTACGATCACCCGCTGTAAGATCGGCCCCGATGTACGTATCACTTCTTGGGCTAATGCCGGAGGTATCGCTGGTACTTCGCTCGGCGAGGGGATGAAGATCATCGAGTGTGTCAACTATGCCAACATCGAGGTGTATGGTGTGGGGCTACACAAGACTGCTGGTGGTATCATCGCATCGTCTGCAAATACGACCATCGAGGGCTGTGCGAACTTTGGAGACATCTGGGCAAAGGGTGGCTTTGCTGGTGGTATCATAGGTTATATGCCAGCATCCGATAATAAATTCATTTTCCACTACCCTGAAATAAGAAGCTGTATGAATGCTGGGGATATCTCCTCTATGGATCCAGCCTCTGGAGGGCTAATTGGAGCTGTCCTATACAACCTGACAGGTGATCTGGGACCCATCCCTCATCAGCTCATCTCGAACTCATACAATTATGGTCAGACATTGGTGACTTTTACAGCTACCTATGGCCCTATTTGTGCATTTTATTCTAGTCGCTTTCCTGTTACCGTGTCGAAGACCTTTTACAACAAGGATCGCTACATCATGAAGCAAAAGGAGGGGCCTGATGCGGAGCTTGCCTTTTCTCTCGGAGAGGCTAAGTCTCACGAGGAGTTCACCTCACCAGCCTTCATCACAACGCTGAACGAAGGTGGCGCGTCAGACTTTGAGGCTGACAAGCATAAGATCAATGGCACGATGCCTATCCTCAAGTGGATCAACGACACCTACGATGCAGAGATCGACAAGCCCAACCAGTATCGTACCGACATCCCATTCTCGAAGTTCAAGGAGCGTGCAGGTTCATTCTTCAATCCTAATCGCTCTGGAGACTTCATCATCTACGATATGAGTCGTCAGATGCCCAATATCCAAGCTAAGTCACTAGGATGTAATCTAGACAAGGGCTGGGTAGGTCGTGTCCTACCGATACAGGGAGGCAAGTCATACCGCTTCTTTATGTCTACCTCGGCATTCCGCCGCTATCTCAAGGAGGATGGTATGTATGTGGATGGTCGTCCTGACAAGCCTGCAGACCACTGGCTCATCACGCCTGCCTTTACGGTCACGGGAGACATCCCATGGTTCCACTGGGTAGGAGCTTCGGAAGATGAAGATGCGCTTTCTAGTTACGATCTTTATGTCGTAGAGGGAGCCGAGGAGCCTATGCCTAGCAAGATCCTTGAGTCCAAGCCTGTCTATACGGTAGACAAGGAGGCCGGGATTTCCCCATTTAAGGAGACTATTGATGGTGAGGAGCGATACTACTTTACTCTTACGGCTCACAAGGTAGACCTCTCTAAGTACATTGGCAAGGAGATCAGGCTTGCCTTTAGAGATCGCTCTATAGACCAGTACAACCTCTTCATCGGTCAGATGAAGATGGCTCAGGCTAATGCCATCAGTACGGTGGATAGCCGCGTCAACTGTCTCGTCGAGGTCTCTGAGCAGACGCTCTCAGCTACTCGTCCCGAGAGTCTCTTGACACTGTACAGCATCTCAGGTCAGCAGCTAGCTCAGACATCAGATCAGCTTGTCTATCGTGGTCAGCCTGGTGTCTATGTCCTAGTCGTATCTGATGCTACTGGTTATACCGAAAGACGCAAGGTAGTACTCTACTAGTCTCTATACTGGAGATCGACCTCGATGAGCCCACAAAGAGGATTCCTTGGGGTCGATCTCTCTTTTTCCTCACATTACTAAACCCTCATTTCAATGAAACGAACGATTACACTCTTACTAGCCTGTATGGCTTTGTCGGCATCAATGAGTCTGTCGGCTCAAGAGCTACAGACCCGCAAGGCTCTGGTCAATCCACGGAATGCTGGTGCCGAGATCACCGTGCTTTCAGGGCACTCAGGTCTGCGCTCCACCTTTATCTCTCCAGCGGAGGCAAAGGGCGATCTGACGCTCTTCCTCAAGGAGGACTTCTCTCTCATGACCGCTGGTAGTGAGTTAGCACCTGACACCGTCGGGACTATCTGCGCTCCCGATGGAACGTACAAGTATCGCATCTGGCAAAACATCGACCCTCAGTACACTCACTGGCGTGGCTGGGGTGGTACATTTGATGGTCTAACCTTCGAGGAGTGCCAGGGCAAAGGCTCCACACATGCTGCTGGTGGTACTATACATCTAGGGAGCAAGGAGGGCGCCAAACTCAATACGCCGCCCCTAGATCTGATGGATGTCAAGCTACATGAGGATGACCTCACGAGTGACAATATCATCGTCATACGCTTTAAGGCCAAGGTGACACAGCCTATCGACCCTAAGCTCTGCATGGTAAGGCTCTTCGTCGAGTCTGCTGAGACCTCTTGGTATCGAGACGGTGACAATCCCGTCTACAAGGGTGAGTGGAGCGTACTACGTCCTCTGACTCCAGAGATTACGACCCTATCGACAGAGTGGGAGACCTATGAAATGGCCTTCGCAGGTGCTGGCCATAGCACCATCGTCAATATGGGCTTTCAGGTGATGCCTCTGAGTCGAGAGATCGCTGAGACTGGTGATTACCACTTTGACCTCCTCCTAGACGATGTCGAGGTGTACAAGATGAAGCCCTTCCTACCCATTCCGAAGGTGACAAGCTTTACAGACTTTACGTCTGATAGCTTTGTCGCTAATTGGGCAGCTGTCGAAGGGGCTGATAGCTATCTCGTAGATGTCTACTATATGGCTGTCGATGAGACCGTACCCCCCAATCCGATGGGACAGCGTCCTATGATCCGCAAGGACTATCTAATGGGACAAAAGGTCACGACCAATAGCTATAAGGTCACAGGCATCGACCCGCAGTACGTTTACTACTACAATGTACGAGCTGTGCAAGGGGACAAAGAGTCTTACCGCTCCGTAGACCAAGCGGTCAATGGACTCTCTGTACCAGAGCTACAGCCGGTGTCAGATCTGACTGCTGATCACTATGTCGCCTCGTGGTCTGAAGTGCCCTCGGCTGGTCGATACTTCTACATGGCTTATCATGACAGACGAGTATACACCGACTCAGAGGTTACGCTGATCGATGAGGACTTTACGGGTGTCAAAGACCTAGATGGCAACGCTACTGGATGGGGCGTCGACAATCCTCCCGCAGGTTGCTATGCTAAGGCTTACCCTACAGATCTCAACATGCCTGGATGGGAGATGTACTCTTATGCTCCCTGTACAGACTATGTGGGCTTCGACGGGTGGCAGTTCATCAATCATGGTGCTAGTGCCTCGATGCAGGCTCCCGAGCTAGACCTCTCGCATGGCGGTGGTGTGGTCCGTGTATCTGTCAGTCTGTATGGAGCCTATGATGTGACTAGCAATCAGTTCCCACAGGCAGCGCTCGCACTCTTTAACTACAATGAGGAGACTGAAAAGTATGAGCAGGCAGACCTCGTCTACATCGCAGAGGAGGCACAGAGACCTATCATCAATCAGTGGCAAGACTACTCTGTACAGCTCCGGAATGGTAGCAAGCGCTCCATCATCGCCCTCTTTGCAGTCAAGGGACCCGAGTATCTCTTTGTAGATAACTTCAAAGTCACGCAGCGCTTTAAGAAAGGCGAGTCCTATCTAGCTCCCTACTTTGGCGAGCCACTCCATGAAGGTACTTCGATAAATGTCTCTGTACCTGCTCCTCTGCAGCAAGATGCGCTCTATCATCGAGTCAGAGCTGTCAAGGCCAATGAGCAGGGGCTGCTCATGAGTAAATTCTCTAAGCTTGAGGAGATACGCAAGGCTACTGCTGTCAGTCAGCTGGTCCTAACGGAGCCTAGCGCCAAGATGATCGAAGGCGTGCTGACCATCGTCAACCCCAACGGCGACTCAGTACAAGTGTATGACGTGACAGGACGAGTACTCTATAGCTCAGCGCAGGCTGACACACAGCTTGAGCTCACACTCCCTACGGAGCAATCCTACATCGTACGTATCGGCAGCCAGCTGTACAAAGTACGCTAGCGAGATCACATACGCTATAAAAAGCGATAGCCACGTGAGAATTTGAGATTTCTCACGTGGCTATTTTTTATTCTCCACGTGGGCGTGAATCATTTCCTCCGAAGTTTCATTTGATTCCTCCGAAGTTTCATTTCTTTCCTACGTGGAGAATTTTCATTTCCCACGTGGAGATTTTCAAATCTCCACGTGGAGATCGACTTTTCCTGACAAATCCGAGTAACGATCTGTGTGGGGGCTACATGTATCGTGAGATTTGCGGAGTCGAGCTATCTACTAAAGGAGTGATGGGGTAGACGAGACGACAAAAAAAGAGCCTGTTGCTTCTTGCAACAGGCTCAGAAGAGAGTTACAGAGTACTGTACCCTCGATTCCAGGTGACCTCCGATCCGTGCGTTCGTACAGCCTCTGTGCGGGCAAGGACGAAGAAGTAGTCGCTCAGACGATTGACAAAGCGAACGATCAGATCATCTACACGGCTTTCCTCACGGAGGCGGTAGATGTTGCGCTCGGCACGACGGCATACGGTGCGACAGACGTGACAGAGTGCTGCTGTGCGTCCACCAGAGGGGAGGACGAACTCCTTGAGACGTGGGAGCGTAGCGTCTAGCTCGTCGATCTTGTGCTCCAGCTTCTCAATGTCCGTCGGATCGATACGCATAGCTGCGAGGTACTCCTCCTGATCGGGCGGTGTGGCTAGACTGCCTGCTACGTTAAAGAGGATATGCTGCAGACGCAGTAGGAAGTCGTGCGTGTCCTCTGTGAGCTCCTCAGCGAGGAGGACGCCGATATGGCTGTTGAGCTCATCGATAGTGCCGTAGCACTCAAGGCGTATGTGACCCTTGGAGATGCGTGTACCGCCGACGAGTCCCGTGGTGCCGTCATCGCCACGGCGGGTGTATATGGGGCTTTTCTTCATAGTTGTAGCTTATTTGAGTAAGTGATAGGGTTAATGTCTGATACGTGTCCAGAAGTCTTGGCGGGGCAACTTATAATCTAGGAAGAGTAGTTGTCCGCCGGCATAGTCGATCATCATGCCAGCCTCTCTCTGGCGGAAGGTTTTTGGCACCTTCCTCCCTATATGCCAAAGAATAGAGCCACTGCCCCACGGCATCTCTGTAAGTGCTTCGCCTTGCCATAAGATGAGCGCACGATCGTAGGCTAGTGCCTTGTCGTACTGCGTGACGAGCTGTGTGAGGGGCCACTGGTAGAGCAGCTGCAGTGCGAGTCGCCTCTGCTGGTGGTCTAGGAGGTCGGCACCCTCGGGTAGCTCCTCTAGATGCTCTGGGTAGTACGCTACGCCACGCTGGTCTAGCACTAAGGTGATAAGCCGAAAGGCTGTAGGCGAGTGGACGCCATGTCCTAGAGAAGTCCACCAGCGTCTGAGGAGTGTGGGCATGGTGTATAGGGGATAGCTTATGATCTGACTAGATAAAATCATGCGAAGACGAGCTAATGATACCATTAGCTTGCCTTCGCATGATATTTAGTCTTAGCTGCAATTACTCAGCTACGACGGGAGCCTCAGCAGGAGCCTCTACGACTAGAGCACCCTCGCAAAGCTGCTTGTCGCCCTTGCCGAAGTAGAAAGAGTCACCCTTCGTCCAGAAGTAGTAGCCCTCCTCGTTTTCCCACTTAGCACCGTCAGCGCTGACAGCGTTCTTCAGC
>QWCB01002802.1_pt1 | contig 14059 bp, 13 predicted proteins | sample 1972511 | NCBI WGS metagenome assembly QWCB01 (sample SAMN09866719, study PRJNA288562) | Human gut metagenome isolate term5_stool, whole genome shotgun sequencing... | isolation source: gut | host: Homo sapiens | place: USA: California
AGTCATCTGTCTCTCTACCGACAAGGCAGCATATCCGATCAATGCAATGGGCATCACCAAAGCCATCGAAGAGAAAATCGCCGTAGCCAAGAGCCGTAATTCCCGCAACACCAAGATCTGCTGCACACGTTATGGCAATGTCATGTGCTCCCGCGGTTCCGTGATTCCTCTATGGATTGAGCAGATCCGCAGCGGCAACCCTATCACTCTTACTGAACCTAAGATGACACGTTTCATCATGTCCCTCGAAGAGGCTGTGGACCTGGTACTTTTCGCATTTGAGCATGGCCACAATGGCGATATTTTCGTTCAGAAAGCTCCGGCATGCACCATCCAGACACAGGCAGAAGCAGTCTGCGACCTTTTCGGTGGCAAGAAAGAGGACATCAAGGTCATCGGTATCCGTCACGGTGAGAAGATGTACGAGACACTCCTTACCAAGGAAGAATGCGCCAAAGCTGAGGATATGGGCAACTTCTATCGTGTTCCGGCAGACAACCGCGACCTGAACTACGACCAGTACTTCACCAAGGGTGATGTAAAGCGTGCTACCATAGAGGAGTTCAATTCTGACAACACATACCGTCTGAACTTGGAAGAAACAATCGCCAAAATCGGTGCTCTGGAATATATCCAGAACGAATTGAACGGAGTTGAAAATCTCGCGAAATAATGAAGATTCTGGTTACCGGCGCCAAAGGATTCGTAGGCAAGAACCTTTGCTGCCAACTGAACAACATAAGAGAAGGCAAGGCCCGCTGCTATGGAGACCTCCAGGTCGATGAAGTATTTGAATACGACATAGACTCGACTCCTGAGCAGCTGGACAGTTGGTGCGGCGAGTGCGATTTCGTTTTCAACCTTGCGGGCGTGAACCGGCCGAAGGATAATGACGAGTTCATGAAGGGCAATTTCGGTTTCGCATCCACATTGCTCGATACATTGAAAAAGCACCACAACACCTGTCCTGTGATGCTTTCTAGCTCGCAACAAGCCTCATTGACAGGACGTTTCGGAAATAGCGAATACGGCAGAAGCAAGAAAGCCGGAGAGGACCTTTTCCTCGAATACGGCAAGGAGACCGGTGCGAAAGTGCTCGTCTATCGTTTCCCGAACCTTTACGGAAAATGGTGCCGCCCGAATTACAATTCAGCCATCGCCACGTTCTGCAACAATATCGCCAATGACCTCCCTATCCAGGTCAATGACAGGAGCGTTCAGATGGAAATCCTTTATATCGACGATTTGGTGGAGGAGATGATTTGCGCGCTCAAAGGTCAGGAACATCATTGCGAATTCGAGGGACTTGACGTACTGCCATCCGCTGAAGGACGTTATTGCTATTGTCCTGTCACTCACAAGACTACGCTTGGAGAAATCGTTGATACCATATATGAATGTGCACGAGCAGTGCGTGCCGTGCCAGATTCTGCGGAAGGACCTTCTACTGCGATCGAAATGCCGCAAGACGGTCTGCGTTACCGCCTGATGTCCACATTCCTCAGTTACCTGCCGAAGGAAAAGGCGATTTTCGATTTGAAGATGAACGTGGATCCGCGAGGGTCGTTTACCGAACTGGTACATACGCTGAATTGCGGTCAGGTAAGCATCAACATTTCCAAACCGGGCATCACGAAGGGCCAGCATTGGCACAACTCGAAATGGGAGCAGTTCATCGTGGTTTCCGGCCACGGGCTCATCCAGATGCGCAAGGAAGGCACGGATGAAGTCTTGAATTACGAAGTAAGCGGTGACAAGATCCAGTCTGTCATCATGCTTCCGGGCTACACTCACAACATCATCAATCTTTCCGAGACCGAAGACCTCGTGACCGTAATGTATTGCAACGAAGTCTTCAATCCTGAAAGACCTGACACATATTTCGATAAAGTATTATAAAGCCGCAAGGAGATACCTCTTTAATTGAATATAAGAATTGTGATTGTAAAAAGGATATTAGCCTCTCGAAATAATCTAGACCATCCGAGTTGTAGAGTAAAAAAGAAGAGCAGTTGCTAGGGACAACTACTCTCTTAATTTCGAAAAAGATTAAAGTCTAACCCCTCAAATCCAAATCACATTTTTATATCTAGTGGCAAAGATACTAAAAAAAATTGGGATATCAATATAATTATATAAATAATGGAAAATCAATTGAAAACGAATTACTCGGATATCCATTGGAAAGAGAACGGAAAACTCAAGCTCTGTATCGTAGTAGGTACGCGCCCTGAGATTATCCGTCTGGCAGCGGTCATCACCAAATGCCGTAAATATTTCGATGTCATCCTCGCCCATACAGGCCAGAACTATGACTACAATCTTAACGGCATCTTCTTCAGAGACCTTAAACTCGCTGAACCAGAAGTATATATGGATGCAGTCGGTGACGACCTCGGTGCGACATGCGGCAACATCATCAACTGTTCATACAAGCTTTTCGCCCAGACTAAGCCGGACGCAGTGCTGGTTCTCGGTGACACGAACAGCTGTCTCTCAGTAATCGGCGCGAAACGTCTTCACATTCCGATTTTCCACATGGAAGCCGGCAACCGCTGCAAGGACGAGTGTCTCCCGGAGGAAACCAACCGCCGCATCGTAGATATCATCTCTGATGTGAACCTGGCATATTCAGAGCATGCACGCCGCTACCTTGCTGACTGCGGACTTCCAAAGGAGCGCACCTATGTCACAGGTTCCCCTATGGCAGAGGTCCTTCATAACAATCTCGCCGAAATCGAGGCAAGTGATGTCCACAAGCGTCTCGGTCTGGAGAAAGGCAAATATATCCTGTTAAGTGCTCACCGTGAAGAAAACATCGACACGGAAAAGAACTTCCTCAGCCTTTTTAATGCCATCAACAAACTGGCCGAGAAATACGACATGCCTATTCTCTACAGCTGCCACCCGCGTAGCCGCAACAGACTGGCGTCCAGTGGTTTCAAGCTCGACCCGCGTGTCATCCAGCACGAACCGCTAGGATTCCACGACTATAACTGCCTCCAGATGAATGCATTTGCAGTGGTCAGCGACTCCGGCACCCTCCCTGAAGAAAGTTCATTCTTCACCAGCGTAGGCCATCCGTTCCCTGCCATCTGCATCCGTACCTCCACAGAGCGCCCTGAATCACTCGACAAGGCTGGATTCATTCTTTCAGGCATCGACACCAAGGGCCTGCTCCAGTCGGTTGAGACTGCCGTAGAACTCGTGAAGAATGGAGACTACGGAACACCGGTTCCTAACTACACAGACGAAAACGTCAGTACGAAAGTCGTGAAGATAATTCAGAGTTATGTGGGCGTGGTGAACAAGATGGTTTGGAGGAAGTATTAGGATTTTATTTGCTATTTCTAATACTCCTTATTATATTAACACATCAACAAATCCAGTCTGATATGTTTAAAACCATTGAAATTGAACACTTTCGTGGCATAAGTCACGCGAAAATAGACGGACTGAAAGAAGTTAATATATTCTTCGGAAAGAACAATTGCGGCAAGTCTTCACTACTTGACGCCATCTTTCTGATATCAGGCTTGTCGAATCCGAAACTACCGATCAACATCAATCTGCTGAGGAACTACCTTCGATTCGAGCCGTCAGACCTGGCATTGGATTTCTATACACTTGACACTTCGCGGCCAATCAAGATCAAGGCATCAAACGACGAAGTGCGGGAGCTTATGATTTCTCTGTTCGAATCAGCTGCCAGCCGTATAGACTTGCTTGGAAACGAGAATAACATATCTTCAACTGATACCAAGAACCGTTATGGTCTTGTGTTGAAATGCAAGATAAATGGGCATCCAGTCGAGTCGTCCATCACCCTTTCTCATAAAGGCGTAGAAAACAACGATTACGAGCAAAGTGTCAAATATGATTCAGATTATAAAGAGAATCTAACTTGTCGATATCTTTCACCAAAGTATGACTTTTACACTTCAATAGAAAGTCTGACAGAGATTCTTAAAAACAAGGATGAACAGTTCATTCTCGAAGCGTTGCGCATTATCGAGCCGATGATAAAAGACATAGTACTGTCACAGAATGAAGTGCTCGTCGATGTAGGCCTGAACAAGCGCATACCTATCAATGTGATGGGAGACGGTGCCCGCAAGATTCTCTCTATCCTCACGACGATTTACGAATGCCGTAACGGAATCGTCTTGATAGACGAAATCAGCAATGGCTTCCACTATTCCGTAATGAAAGATTTATGGCGCATCCTTTCGTTAGCATCCAAGAAGAACAATGTCCAGATATTTGCGACAACCCATGATTTGGACTCAATAAAAGGTTTGCGGGATGCCGCTCTCAATGATGCCGGTGACAAAGTGGCATTCTTCAAGCTCCAGCGTACAGCCGATGCAGAATTGAAGTCATACTGCTACAGCACCGACAGTATCGATTATATGTTGAACCAGGAAATCGAGGTAAGGTAGGATGAACAAGATATTTATAGAAGCGAAGAAACCTCAAACTTCTGAGTATTGTTTCTTGGAAACGATTTTGAAGAATGAATTTCCGGACAAAAGTTACAACATAATCTGCATGGACGGCGTGGACAATCTTTTTAATCAGGGCATTTTGACCCTGATCCGGACCTTTCAGGATAATGGAGATAAGGTGATTGTTATTCTAGACGCAGATACCATTGACAAGAAATGGGGATTTGAGGCAAGAAAGAGTAATACGATGGAGAAAATGCGGGAAAACAAAGTTGAGTTTCCATTTTTCCTCTATCCTAACAATCACGATGATGGAGACTTCGAAGTTTTACTCGAATCTCTAGCGAGAAAGGATCTTCACAACAAATGGTGGGACTGTTTTGAAGATTACGAAACCTGCGTTTCAGGAATACGCGACAAATCTGGTGAACCAAGATACGTCATTCCCAACCGCAAAGCCAAGCTCCACACCTATATCAGTTCTCAACGACTGAACAATGCCTCAAGAAAAAAGTTCGGTTCCGGCCAATGGTTATTTGACAATCCTGATTACTGGGATTTCTCGCGACCTGAACTTGAGCCACTTGTTGAATTTTTGAAGGAGAATTTGGAATAGTGGCGGCTGAAAATTCTGATAGCAGTGCACTCATTAAGAGGAAACTTTGCCGTTATTTACACTAAAACAGTGTTTTAGAAATAGTTGTCGTAAAATGTTAGAGCAATATATAAAGAGAAATAGTTGGATAGAGTTATTGCGAATTATCTGCATATGGATGATAATTCTTTATCACTTGTCTATGCATTCTTATGGGGAAGTGCTTGGTCATAATCTTTTATGGGATATAGTAACAAATGTATTCCATATAGGTGTGGTTTGTTTTATATTAATTAGTGGATGGTATGGAATTAAGGCCACAATTCGGGGGGGGGGTAAAACTGATAATCATTTGTTTGTTTTATTCGATTATTATTAGATGTTTTGATGTTTTTGTCCTTGATAGTCCATTTACGATGAAAGATGCTTTAGCCACATTAACACCTTTATTACATGAGGATTGGTGGTTTATGACATCTTATTTTATCTTGTATATATTAAGTCCCTTTGCAAATCAACTATGGGATTCTATAACGGATAAACAAAGAAAATTGCTCTTATTCTCTTTAGGTGGAATAATGCTATATTTTGGTTGGTTAGGACATGTATCGACTATCCATGATGGTCGTGATATAATTACGTTTCTGTTTATATATTACTTAGGAAAACTATTACGAGAAAAAATGCCATTATTTAAGAATCGTACGATAATAATGACATATTCCGCTGTAATAATATGCATATTTGTAGGAGCATGCTTAAAAAATTCATTTCCATTTGCTTCGTTTATTATAAGACTTATATGCTTTGGCTATAATTCTCCTGGATTAATAATTATTGCTTCTTCATTTTTTTTGTGTTTTGCGACAATGCGACCTTTTCATAATAAATGGATAAACTATTCTGCAACCTCTGTCTTTCCAGTTTATTTGCTGCATGAGAATTATGTGACATATCCGTTAATGCAGAATATGATTCATAATGATTTGGGTAATTGCGCTATGCTGGTTTTGTTCTGTTTCCTGTCTACTGCTTTATTGCTTGCATTAATGTCTTTTGATAAGTTGTGCTCTATATTCTATATGCCATTAGTGAATCGAACAGAGATGGTTATTTCTAAATGTATAAAAAAATGACTTCTTCACAAAGAGTGGTACTCAATACTGGGGCACAATACATAAAGACTATAATTAATGTGGTTTTATCCTTATATATTGTAAGGATAGTATTACAAGCATTAGGTGCTGAAGATTTTGGTATATATTCGTTAATTGCTGGGGTTATAGCGATGTTGTCATTTTTGACTAATGCGATGGTTGCTACGACTCAGAGATTTGTATCTTATTACCAAGGAAAAGGTGATTTACATAAACTTAAGACTGTATTTAATAGCAGTTTGTGTATTCATATAGGTTTAGGACTCGTTACGGTGCTTCTTTTAGAATGTATTACGCCACTATTGTTTAATGGCTTTCTAAATGTACCAGTTGACCGATCTGATGCTGCTATTTTTGTTTATCAGATAACGGTCTTAATTATTCTTTTGACCTTTTCTACTTCTCCCTACAGGGCATTATTGGTGTCTCATGAGAACATTGTGTATATATCATTGGTCGATGTTCTTGATGGGATTATAAAATTACTCTTAGTCTTATTTATAAATATAGTTCCTATAGACAGACTGAAATACTATAGTCTTATGATGCTATTTGTTCAGGTCTTTGACTTTTTTTCAATTGCGATATATTGCCATATTAAGTATAAAGAAACAACTTATCCAAATCCTTTTAAAGTGGATTTTAATATTCTTAAAGAGTTGGGTTCGTTTGCAGGATGGACATTATATTCTTCCGGATGTGTTATTGGTCGTCAGCATGGGATAGCATTAGTTTTAAACAGATTGATGGGCTCTGCTGTTAATGCAGCATATGGAATTGGGTTTCAAGTCGCTGGTTATACCAACTTTTTAGCCCAATCTTTGGTAAACTCAATAACACCTCAGATAGTAAAAGCGGAAGCTTCTAAAGATAGACAACGGGCTTTATGGTTATCGAATCTAACTAGTAAATTCATTTTCTATCTATTATCAATACTTTGTGTGCCATGTATGTTTGAGATTAATACTATTCTTTCATTGTGGTTAGAAAAGGTTCCTCAATATACTTCTTTGTTTTGTGTTATGGTAATGCTTACGCTTTTAGCGGATTCAATATCGATAGGTTTAACTTATATTAATCAAGCAATTGGTAATATTAAATGGTATTCAATTTTCATGTATACTCCCAAAATATTAACATTGCCATTATTCTATATCTGTCTAAAATTTAGTGGCGATTTAATACTTGCAGCAGGGATTTATATATTAATTGAACTTTTCTGTTCGATATTAAGGATTCCTTTTTTGAAGAAGACAGCAGGCCTAGATGTCAAGGAGTTTTGTCGTCAGGTTGTGTCTGGTGAAGTTGTTTCGATACTGATTTTAGTTGTTGCTTGTATACTTGTGTGTACATTATTATCGCCATCTATAGTTCGGTTGATAATTACATTTTGCCTTCCCAATGTCTTATTCTTAATATCTATATGGTTTTGGGGGTTAGATAATCATGAGCGGGAAATAATAAAATCAATGATAGTTAAGTTGTATAAACGATGAATTATTTAATAATAGGATTGCTCTTAGTCTTTTTGGTGTCTAGGCATTTAGATAAGTCAATGATTAGACCATCTAATATGTTTATAATCGTATGGCTATCTATTTCTGTTTTGTTCTCATTAAAATATATAGAGTATAATAATCCTAGTAATTATACTTATTTATTGATTTTTGTAGGCGTATTAAGTTTTGCCATTGGTGGTAGATTCTCAATTAAGCCTAAATTAAGAGTAGAAAGATACGAGATCGATATTAGAAAGGTTATTGTTTTACAAATATTGACAATAATAGTATATGTCCCAGAAACTATAGATACCATTAGAAATTTAATTGCAGGGCAAACGCTTGAAGATGTGAGGCTTAGGTCTGGTGAGGTGACGGGCTCTTCTGGTTTGATAGCTATTTTAAAAAACTTTGTTTTGACGCCGTTTTTATTTCTTTCTTATCCAATTACTGCCTATATTTTTTTTACTGCCAAAACAAAGGGAAACAAAAAACTATTGGTGCTATTGTTCTCGATGATACTTGTTGCAATTTCTGTATTAAGACTTGGTGGCCGTAGTCCTATACTTTTCTTTCTTGTTAATTTTTTTGTTGTATGGTATTTTTATAAAGACGCTGTAGTATTATCTCGTTCTGTAAAACACACAATGATCTTAGTGGTATGTGTGGCAGTTCTTTCTTTTGTTTATGCTTCCATCTCACGAGGTATTGAGGATTTACCGAAATCGTTCTATCACTATTTTGTTGGATGTGTTGCACTTTTAGATAATGGTGTTAAATCAGTGAATTTTCATACTCAAGGCATTGCTACATTTTCTTCTCTTATTTCATTTTTTGATACTTTTTGGCGATTTATTGGCGGTGATGAATTGACAGCAATGAAAGTAATTTCGTGGATCAATAATCATATTGAAGAGACAATTAGTGTTGGTGGAGATTATACTATGAACGCTTTCTATTCATTATTTTATTGGTTTTACCTTGATTATGGTATAACAGGAGTTATATTATTGTGTTTCATGTATGGAATGTTAGCTGATTCTATTTATAAAGCGGCTATTTATAATAGACATTTTATTACAATAGTTATATTTGCGCTTATAGTTCAAGGAGTTACCTTTTCCTTCATACGATTCCAATTTGCTACGTTTTATTATTTTATGGCATTTCTTATTATACCATTAATAATTAAAAGAAAACAAGTATTATGAATATATTGGTTGTTACCCAGTCAGCTTCGATTATTGGCGGTGCGAATAGATCTCTTTTAGATGTTATCAAAATATTACAAGATAAGTATAAGCATAGATGTTACGTTTTAGCTCCAGCCGAAGGTGAGTTCACCGATGCTGTTCGGAAGTTAGGATGTTATTGTATTGTCTCAAGTTATGAGCAGACGTCTTTTGTCGAAATTTTTGATTGGAAGTTTTTCTTTAGATGGATGTATTTTTTGAAGTCAATAATCTATAATAGAGTGAGAATAAGTGCTGCTTTAGATAAGATAAAAGATATTGATATTGATGTAGTCTATATTAATGATACAACAAACACTTTTGGTTTTAATATCGCACAAAGGTTAAAAATTCCTTTTGTTTGGCATTTTAGAGGCTATCAAAAAGTAATCAAGAGATATTTATTTAAAGAAAATGCTCTTCGTGACACTAGAAATGGACTGGTGATCAATATATCAAATGCCATGCAGAAGCATATGATTGATGTTAGAAAACTACCCAAGGAGATTATGTGTGTAATTTATAATGGGGTTGTCAATCATAGTGTTGGCCTTAATAGAAATACTCGTCGGTTAAATTCTTGCGATGATTTACATTGCATTCATTGTGGTCATATTTCAAAAGCAAAAGGTATGGAGGATTCAGTATCCGCTATTAGTATTTTACACAAAAGGGGTATTAATAACATTTATCTCCATATTGTTGGCTCTCCAAGCATGGAAAATGGGGAAAAATATGATGAGTTCCTACGTAGAAAGTTAATATTGCCCAATAATATTAAAGAGAATGTGTTGTTTGAAGGTGAAGTTAAAAACGTTGCTTTGTTAAGAAGTTTTATGGATGTTGAATTAATGTGTTCAGTGGCAGAGCCTTTTGGACGTACCACGGTTGAAGGATTACAAGCTGGGCTTGTTGTAATAGGGGCCAATACGGGAGCAACTCCAGAAATTATCAAAGATAATATAAATGGATTACTTTATGAGCAAGGAAATCCAACAGATCTTGCAAACAAAATTGAGTCTATTTATTATGATGTTCAATTGCAAAAGAAATTATCACAAAATGCTTTAGAATTTTCTAAAAATAATTTTACAATGGAAAACAATGTAAAACAAATTAACGATATACTAATGAAAGTAATACAAATGTAAGGTGAATATGAGAGAAATTGTAATAGTTACTGCATTCTTTGCTATAAATAGAGAAAATTGGAGAGGGTTTAATAGAAGCAATGAATTGTATTTTGAGTACTTTAAAGGGTGGGCTTCTGTAAAGAATCGACTTGTTGTATACGTGGAGAGTGAAGAATTAAAGAAGAGAATAATCGAATTTAGAACTTCATTAGGCTTGGATAAAAGAACGATTGTAGTTGTAGTTCCCAATATCTTGGATGTTGATAAAGAACTTTATTCAAGTATTAAGAGTTGTGAAACTCAAGTGCAACGCAGATTTAGATTGCTGCCTAATAATCCTGAGTCCTGGAATGCAACATACAATTATATTATGTTGATGAAACAATGGTGTGCTTCAGATGCAGTTAAGAATGGCTTTGTTGGTCTTGAAGAAATGTTAGCTTGGGTTGATTTTGGTTTTAATCATGGTGGTGGGGCGTATTCGCTTGAATCAAACTTTAATTTTCTATGGAAATATGATTTTCAAGATAAAATCAATTTGTTTTCAACTCAACCATTAGATAATAGACCGATATTTGATATCGTTTTAAGTATGGATACATATATAATGGGAATGATACTTGTCGGGACTGGAAAATATTGGGAGGAGTTTAGACTTTTAGTAAGAGATTCTATGATTGATTTGAATAAGTCTGGTTTGATGGATGATGATCAAAATATTATTTTAATGGCTATTCGAAAGCAACCTGAATTGTTTAATGTGAAAGTATCTTCGTGGAATACAGTTTTATACGATTGTGGATGTAATCATCTGATATTAGTTGATAAAAACAATCGCATAATAAGATATTTAAGGAGAATATTATCACGTATTGTATATAAGATGAAAGTGTTAAAATATACATTTAATATTTATAAATATTTATCAAGTAAAACAATTCATTAAGATTGGTAGCAATTCTTCAGATATCTAAATGCGTTTTTGATATCTCGACATTATAAGTACGGCATAAGTGTTCTTTATTATCGACGATTATATACATTTGGCACTTACGTTAAAATGATAATTTTGTAATTATATTATGAATAAATCTGACAAGGTTAGCATTGTGATTCCAATGCAACAACATTCATATCAAACTGCTATCGGATTAAGTAGAGCAAATAAATTAGACCGATATTATACAACAATTTATTATAATTCAAAAAAGTTTGTGTATCGTTTTCTCGAATTTGTTCTGCCCAAAGATTTATTGCGGAGAATGCATGATAGATGTGTCGGCGAAATAAATCAGTATGTCTCTACTTATGCTCAGCTTATAGCTCTATTTAGTTTATTTGTATCTAGATGTAAGTTGTTGAAGAAGTATGAAATGTTGATTAGAAAGGTAATGTTCTCCCTATATGCGTCAAAAGTAGCAAAGGACATAAAAAAGAGGGAAACTAAATATGTGTGGTCGTTTGATTCGTGGTCGTTAGATTTTTATAAGGCTCTTGAAAAACAAGATGTTAAAGTTGTTAAAATTCTTGATATGGCAAGTACGGCCGTTCCTACTATACATAGAATAATCCATGAAGAGTATAATAAAAATAAGCCTTTTTCAAATTCTTATTTGAGAACAATGATAATGTATAGTGACGAAATGTGCAAGACGTATGAAGATGAGTTTAGATATGCTGATTATTTTTTATCCCCTTCTGTATGGGTGGACAAATCTTTATTGGCGGCAGGTGTGCCTAGTGAAAGGATTATATCATTGCCACATGGTGTTAATGTTGAAAGATTTACTCCAAAAGACGATAACTATAATCTTGGACATACTGTACGATTTCTATTTGTCGGCAGATGTGAAGGCGCTAAAGGAATTTATTATCTCCTAGAAGCCTTTAGACAATTACAAGAGTATGATATAGAATTATTAATGGTCGGAGATACATTTACATGGGAAAATGATATTGTAAATTATACTAATAACGTAAGAGTCCTTGGCTTAAAAAGAAATGATGAAATGCCTGAAGTATACAAAAATGCAGAAGTATTCATTCTGTCTTCTTTATGGGAGGGATCTGCTTTATCTATGATGGAAGCTATGGCATCTGGTATGCCTGTAATTGCCTCAAGTCATTCTTGTGCTCCAGATATGGTTGTTGATGGTGTTGAAGGTTTTGTTTATGACCCTTATAGTATTAATGAGTTGAAGGAGCGTATTATATGGTATGTGAATAATAGGGAAAAAATAATTCCTATGGGCAAGGCTGCAAGGAGAAAAACTGAACAATATACTTGGGAACAGTATTACAAGAATTGCGAAACGGTTCTAAATAAAATAATCAGTTTAGAAAATGAAAAATCAAGTAGGGATTTTAAATAAGCCAAGAAGATTCGCTAATATTGAACTGCTTCGCATCTTTTCGATGATGCTTATTATATCTAGCCACTTATGTAATCATTACATGGATATGGAAGGCTCTTTATGGCCTTTCCCTCCAGGTTTTATATTTCTGCAGTCTATTAAATCGATTACTTATATTGCAGTTAACATGTATGTGTTGATTTCTGCGTATTTTCTATGTGAAAGCTCGTTTAAATCTAAGCGTATTGTTATGATCTGGCTTGAGGTCCTGTTTTATTCATTGATTATAGGTGTACCTCATATTATCAATGGAGGAGTTGATCCTTCAAGAATAATAACAGTATTTCTCCCCATTTTGATGTCTGAATATTGGTTTGCTACAGTATTTATTGGATTACTGCTATTGTCTCCATTTATGAATATGTCAATACACTCAATGAATCAAAAAGCGCTTCTGATTAATTGTTGTGTGTTGTTATTTCTCACATCTATAGTACCTACGTTTATAGAACCATTTAGCCGTTGGGTGGCATATGGAGGTAGTTGTGGCCTGCTGTGGTTTATTACACTATATTATTGTGCTTCCTACGTTCGCTTATATGTTTCGGAAGATTTCCTTTTATCTCATAAGCGAAGACTTTTATTCTGGGGGGGGATTATGATATTATTTGCGGCAATAGCACGTTTCGTGATAGCTTTTACTACCGCCCATTTATTCGGACACGCTGTTGGAGCAGGTTTCTTCTATGGCAATAACGTATTTTTTAATGTTGTAGGAACTATGCTTATTTTCATGTATTTTTTGGTTTTGAAAATAAATAATAATATGTTTAGTGAAATCATTAATTCATTAGCAAAGTCTTCTTTTGCCGTTTATTTAATACATGAAAATCCATTTATACGGACATATTTGGAACAATGCATCCCCAATTACTATGATTTCGCATCTATCTGGTTTCCAGTGCAGTTTATATTTATAATGATGTCAATTTGGACAATATGCACTATTGCAGATTATTTTAGACGTTATCTTTTTTTGCCTTTAACAAAACGAACGATGCTTTATAGATTTGACAATTATATTAATAATATGTTGTTAAAACGCATAACCGCATAATAATGGGTAATCTTAATGATATCCCGAAACTACTGGAACAGTTGAACGGCAACATCCACTACCAGATATTCTGCGACGTGATAATAGATCCGACACGGCCAATGACGAACTACAAGCTGTTGGACGACGTAATGATGGAACTTGCAGGGAAGTTGAAGATACAAATCTCCAGGGCATACTCGCCGACAAGTGGAGACCGTACATGGAGAAACTGGACATGATGTACACAAATGCGACGTGCTATGAGAGCGAGATGCGTTATCCGACAGACACGAAACTGCTGTGGGAAGGGATCGAGAAGAGCTATGCGACGATGTGCGAGCTGAGCGGCAGACTGAGACTCCACCGTCCCCGGACAAAGTTCCTTGACGTGCAGAAGGCGGACTTGACATACAGGAAACAGCAAGCACAGCAGGAGCCAAACGAGGAAGATTACACGCAGGCTGCTTGACCTGCTCGGCAAGATACTGAAGGAGATACGTGAGATTGAGAGGGGCCATGAGAATGCAGAGAACCTGTTGACT
>QWCB01002803.1_pt1 | contig 14059 bp, 10 predicted proteins | sample 1972511 | NCBI WGS metagenome assembly QWCB01 (sample SAMN09866719, study PRJNA288562) | Human gut metagenome isolate term5_stool, whole genome shotgun sequencing... | isolation source: gut | host: Homo sapiens | place: USA: California
GGGAACGGTGTTTCCTCTGTTTTCCACGAAATAATTGACGGCCGCTTCTACGTCTTCATAGGTCATGCGTGCTTTCATGGGGCTGAGCGGTCTTTCGTTATACATGTATTTCCCTTCCGGTTTGCCGAGGAAATATTTCTTATGCCCGATTTCTAAAGCCACCTGGTATCCGTCATCGTTGGGGCGTCTGGTGACAATGAGGCTGTACATTTTTCCGTCTGCGGAAAGTACCATGATGTCTGATGTGCCGGGGACGATGTCTTTGACTTTTTCGAGGAACAGTCTGCCTTCTTTTTCTTTGCTTTCTTTGTATGCTTTTTCTTTCGCCGTATCGGCGTCAACGGTCATCGTCATTTCTTTAGCGCCTTCTTCCGCCATATGAAGCAGTTTTTCTCCCAGCTGTTTCAGACTTTCCGTATCGCCGGAAAAAATAAGCTCGCCGTCATTTTTCATTTCATAGGTCAAAAAGGCACCGTTCATATTCTTTTTACTTTCATTATCCAAATGAAATACGATATGTTTTTTCATGGTTGTATCCTTTCTATAGGTTACTTTATTTTATTTTTACTACTTATATTTTATCACACTCTATATCTAAATTCATCTATATAAAATCACGGCAATCATTCCTCTCATGTCATTTGGGTTCCACAGGGCGGAGCGTTTCCGCCAGTGCTTTCATTTTCTCGGGAACGGCAGGTCCGTAAAGGCGGTTCATGGCCATTCGTGAAACAAGCCATATCCGTCCCGCATGCCGGCGATCTCCGTCTGAAAGACGGGCGGCTCTGTGCCCCGCTCCCGCCGCCGCCGCACGAACATCACCTCCGTCACGATTCCACAACACGCCCGCTTCCGCAGTGGAAAACACAAAAAGAAAAGGATTCACAGGCGCGAGCATTTCTTTCCCTTCTCCGTAGACTCTGTCTGCCGCCTCTCGGCTGATAAGCCATGCATTTCCCGATTTCCTTGCTTCCCTCGGAGAAAATAAACCGTTTTGGCAGTCTTTTCTTGCTTTTTTATCAGAGAGCCCGTACGTTTCTTCCGCCTCTTCCGCCGTCATGACCCACCTTGTTATATCTTCCGGCCATAGCAATTTCTCGAACGATTCCTGCGGCGTCCACTCGTTCTCGCCGAAAATAAAAATTCCCTTGGGTGAAAGCGCGGCAGCTGCCCCCACAGGAAGACGGCGGCCGCTCACAAAAGCCTGCACCGAAAGTTTCGTCTTTTCTTCCCTATCCAGAGTCGTTACCACAGGAACGGGCGTATCCGCCACTTTATGACCCGCTATTTCAAAGCAGCTTTCTTCTATGTAAAACGCCTTCCCATGCTCAATGATTGTTCCTTTTTCAGGCAAAATTCCGAGCAGATAACTTTCATAGACCGACCATGCCGTCGGACCCGCATGACGCACATAAACGATTTCCATCCCGTTTCCTTTCCCGCTTTGCAGAGAGTTTTCCATTTTGAATAACCCGGACCGTCTTGTATAATAAAAGAAAAATATTTTATAAAACAGCTCCCGGTGATTTCACTGACCATACAGTTTCTTTTTCTATTGTATACCAAAAAAGAAATCTCCGTGTACGAAAGGACAAAGACCATGCCTAAAAAATACTGTTTGCTTTTATCCGCTTTTTTGCTTCTTTCCGGTGCTTCTGTATCGGCGGAAAACTGGATTGCCTACTCCGGATCGGATCACATTTTCATTGACACCGACTCTTACCGGACGCAAGGAAATCTGTCTTCTATCGACATTTGCATGACTGACGAAGAGAAATCTACATTCTCCACCCTTGAATTTGACCCCGCTAAAAAACAGTGGCGTTCCATTTCCTTCCTGACCCGCGCCAAAGACGGACAAGTGATTTCTGCACAGAAAAAAGGAAATCCTCCGCCCAAGTGGAATCCCATCGTTCCCGGTACCGTGGGAAAAAGTATTTATCATCATTATATTGAAACGATGATGCCCGATCCGCAAAACAGCAGCTGGCTTCTTATATACAAAGATCCCGCCACCCAATCCGTTTACTCCATCGACAGAAAGCGGACCACCTATAAAGACGGCTATGCCGTCTTCTGGCTTCATGCCCACTACCCGCACACGGAAAACGGTCTTGTCAATATCATCTACCGGGTAAAAATGAATATGGCTTACAAAAAAATCATGACCCTATCCGCCACGGAATATGCACCGGACGGGAAAATCAAACTCCACTCCGCCGGCAGTGCCAAATGGTCGGACATTCCTTCCGGCGTTCCTTTGGAAACCGTATTCCTCTACCTGAAAGAAGAAGTGGACAGCGGCCGCCTTTCCGCTCCTGCCAAATAAGATATTTCCCTGTTTTCACCCATCAAATACATGCATAAAAAAGCACTGTCCCCTTTCAAGGATAGTGTTTTTTGTTGGAAACAAAAGTTTTTTCTCCCGCTTCTCTTTTATTTCTTATTTTTATAAACCTCGTACTGTTTTGTCCCCTTATCGGAATCATGCACGAGATCTATCAATTCTTTGGCTCTTTCCATGGTGAAACCGCAGTAGCCGGCGTATTCTTCCAGCGGATTTCCCCGTAGTTCTCTTTTCTTCTTCATATAGGCACGGCGGGCTTCTTTCGTATAGCCTTGCACCTCTTTCAGATCCTGCATGCGTCTTGCGTGGCGGAAAATCATATAAACTTCTGTTTTTTCCGCTTCCGCTTGCGTCATTTTCCCTTCCTTCACCAGTTCGTCAAGATAGTAATGCGCCACTTTCGGATTGTGGGGTTCCGTTCCTTTCAGCTCCGCCGGAACGGTTTTCGGTTCTTCTCTGCGTGCGTCTGCTCCTATTCCTACGGGAAGCACTGCACACAAAAAGAGCGCCGCCATGATTGCTTTATGATTTCTTTTCATTTCTGCTCCTTTCCTTTTCACTTACCTACTATTAACCTGTTTCTATTGTATACCGTTCTTTCTTTTATTTCTATCCGCAAATACCGGAAGCACTGTCTTTGATTTCTTTTTACAATAAAAATAGCCGCCCTTATGCAGAGCGGCCGTTTCATTTCGTCAGAGAAGCCAGCGGTAAAATCCGAAGTAGGCAAGTACGGAAAGAGTAATGACTCCTGCGGCGGAAATACTGAACATTTTGATAAAAAGTCTGTCCAGTTCTCCTGCGGCGGCACCCGCTTCCGCGGAGTAAGCGGCAAGAGCCAGCGCTCCTCCCGTGGAAAGCGGACTGATCCCCGCCGTATTCGACACCATGGAAATCGCCGTCACCCATTCGACGGGATTTACGGAAATACTCATCTGTTGGATGATATGGGGAATGGTCGGTATGAGTGTAGGCATGACGACACCGGAGGTGGAAGAAAACCAGGACATGACGCCCGCCGTCACGCCGAGAATCGTTGTCGCCGTGTTGGCACTCATCACCGAAGCAAGCGATGCAGACAGCAAGTCAATTCCGCCGAGAGCGATAATCACATTCATGAGAACACCGACGCCGCAAATCAGAAGCAGTGTGCCCCAAGGAATTTTTTTCAAGGCCTGCTCTTCGTCAGAAACGCGCAGGAAAGAAAGAATCATCGCTACCGTGAAGCTGGCAAGTCCCACATTCACTTTGAAAAGCATGACAAGTCCCACCATGCTTGCAATACCGATAAGTGTAATGATTTGCTCTTTATTAAAAGCAGGAATGTCGGAAAATTTCAAAACCACGTCGGATTTCAATTTATAACCGCCGAACGCTACATAAACGAGCGCCGCATAGACAGTAGAAGACAAAATGCCGTTCACAAGAAGAGGCAATTCGATTCCGGTCAGTCCGAAGCCTTCACAAAGATCCAGTCCGATAATGCCCGTGGCCGCCAGAGGTGACATGCCGCCCCCTGCCGCGCCGAGGAAAATAATGGCCGCCAGCATCGCCGGATTGATTCCCATTTCTACGGCAAGCGTCATGCCGAACACCATCATGATCGCCGTTGTCGGAATCGTTCCCGGGCCCAGCGCAGACAAAACGGTGGCAAAAATATACATCACGATAGGAATCATATAGGTATGCTTTCCTGCCAGCACGGTAATTTTTCGTGTTAAGAGTTTGAGTGTTCCGTTAATTTCCGCCAGACCGAACAGATACGTCACGCCGAGAAGCATAAGAAATAAAGAGTAATTGAATCCGCCGATGATGTCACGATCCGCCATGCCCGCCATTTTACCGAGCAGAAGGGCAAACCCGATACAAACAAGACCCGTATTCATCTTGCGGAAAAAGCCGAGAAAAATAGCACCTGCTAAAGAAGCTAACGATAATAAAGCCATATGTTTCCTCCATACCTGAAATTCATGGGTATAGTTCTCATTTTTGTGGCATTTGTTGTTATTGTTGTTTACGCCTCTTACTTTCCTAAAAATAATATCATGAACAATCAGATGGCATAAAATAACCGATGCATATAGGACTTATTCTTTTTCTTTACATATCATTATATTTTTTATAATTTAAATTCCCAAAAAGAATGTATTTGCAAAAAGCGACAAAAAAATAAAATAAATATAAGAAGTTATGAAAGTCTGTCATAACTTTTGACCCCGCCGTATCCTATAGATAGTTTTTATAAAGAAATATAAAGAAAATACTCTCTTCCCGCGGAAGCCTTTCAATTTTTTCCATGAGAAATGAATCATTCCACCAAAAATTACTCTTTTACAATCGTTCAAGAATAACAAACACGTCATTAATGCAGTTCTACAAAAACGCTTTCCCGGTTCAGTTCACACTTACCATCATTCTTGAACATCGGACGGACTCCACGTAACAATAAAACTAAAAAACAGCTTTCCCAACGAAAAGCTGTTTCCCCTATCCAATCAGCGGAATGCTTCAGGATAGACTTGTACTGCTATTTCACGAACTGCATCCGCAAAATACTGGGACGTTGCATAACGATAACGGTCTTTAATTTTTACAACCTGCCGCTTTTGCACCGCCGTCACCCCCTGCAACGCAGGATCGGCAAGCACTTCCTCTATGTAGCTGTCAATATCCGCTCCCGCCTGACTTACAAATGCCCGCTCTGGAAAAAGGAAGTAGTCGGGATTGACAGCAAGAATTCTTTCTTTGGGAAGATGCCCACCCCGCTCCAGACCTCCTAGAGCCGCCCCGTTTTTCACACCTGCCATAGTACAAATTTGATGGAACAAACCGTCCTTGCCTCCAAAAACGCCATTCATAGAATAGGCCATCAAAACTTTCCTGTCTTTCTCAGGAATGGAAGACACTGCCATTCTGACCCTCTCAAGCTTTTCTTCCATCTGCCGCACCATCTCTTCACCCTGTTTTTCTTCTCCCACCGCCTGCGAAATCATGCGGATATGACGGACTACCGCCTCGTAATTCAAAGCAGGCTTCATCTCGCAAACAAGTATCCCCATATCACGGAGTGTGGCGACTTTATCCCTGTCGCCCGAGGTCTGCATGATTACAAGATCCGGTTTCAGGGCCAGAATCTGTTCCGTACTGAGCGTTTCCGGCAATTTTCTTCCCACCTTTTGCGCCTCTTCATAAATCAGCGAATCCTTTTCATCGTACGCCTCCTGCGGCAGTGCGGTAATCCGTCCGGGATCGACGAGATGAATCAGTATTTCATTCAGTCCCAAGGTGGAGGCATAAATCCGCTCCGGTTTTTTAGTAAAAGTAAGAGTATGCCCGAATTCATCGGTCACCTGATAGGCAACGGAATATCCGTCTTTTTCGGCAGGAATACCACATCCTGCGACGGCAAGAAGGCCGCACACCAGAGCGATATTCATAAAAATTTTCCCTATTTTAGAAATATTCATTTCAGTCCTCATTTCTGCTCTATGATGATTTGTATTCAGTATATAATTTTATTTTTTAAGTTTCTACTCGACGTTTTAAAATAGCAAAAATAAAAGGTATATGCAAAAGCATATACCTTTTATTTTAAATTTCTTTAAAATTTACGTTCATAAGTAAGATAAAAATTAATTGGTGTGTTTCTATATTCCAAATCATTCATCGGATAGTTTTGGTTTAATAAATTTCTGCCTACCAGACGGATTGTATCATACTCACTTGGCTTATATGATAAAGTCATCGTAAGATCAAAAGAGCTTTTCAAATTGTGATCGCCCGGCACAGATTTATGGTCTTTTTTATAATAAGATTTTTGTCTTCCCATATTGGCAAAAAGGTTCAGATTTGCAGAGAATTTATCTTTATGGTAACCGGATCCGATTGTCCAAATATATTTAGGTGCATCTTGTTCCCATGCCTTTTTCTGTCTTGTCTTTATCTCCGGATTCTGAAGAGTTAAACCTGTATATACCTCCAAGTTATTGTTTACAACTTTTTTATAGCTGAGTTCTAACCCCTTATTTTGATATTCGTCGGAATTTTTTAATACCGATATATATTTTCCGGGGAAAGCGGTCGGATCATCCGGATCGGGTAACTTGTCATAAAACCACTTATCTTTAATATCCATGTAAAACAGATTAGCAGTAAATGTTTCTTTTTCACCATCGTATTTATAGCCCAATTCATAGGTCCATCCATGCTGGGGATTTACATCATTGGTAAGAATAATATTTTTCGTATAGTATCCCACATCCAATGCCGGCATTTCAAAAGACTTACCTACATTGAAATACAGTGACGAATTACCATTTAATCGGTAATTCCCTTGCAACTGCGGAAGTAATTGGAAATCTTCTTTTTGATAAAGAGATTTATTCATCCAGTATTCCCGCAAGCCAAAAATCATATTAAATCGGTCGGAAAATCTGTGATCCCAAGACTGATAAAGTGAAAAGCTGTTCCTGCCGTTTTCCTTATCCTGAAACCCGCTTCTTTTACTATTTGCTGTCCAATATTCTCTTTGAAAAGCCATACCTAAAACCAGAGAATCATTTTCTTTTTTGAAAGAAAGCGTTTTCTGCAAATCCAGGTTAATATTGTATCCGTTATATCTGCTATCATCTTGCGCATTGCTGTATTTACCCAGAATTTTTTTCCTGTCATAGCTTCCGGCAAATCTCAAACCCGTATTTTCAGGTCTGTACAAGAAATTCCATCCGTCCATGATTGTAGTAAAATTACCTATTTTTTTTATTTTAGGCTTATAATTCAGATATTGCCCCGCTACGTAAGTCGATTTGTATTCTGTCCTGCTGTAGCCGAAATTAAAATCTTTAAACGGACTGACAGTTATATATCCCTGCTGATTCGATTTATCTTTAATTGTAAAAGGAACCGTAGCTCCCGATGTCCCTGTATTTCCGGGACTTGTCACATTATTCAGCTCTCCGGTATGCGCCTTTTTGTACCCGGCTATGATTTTATCAGACTCGACATGAAATCCGATATCTTTATATCGATTACCCATGCTACCGTAAACAGCTCCTGTTGTTTTCTCATTTCCAACCGGTTTCTTCGTAATGACATTGATAACCCCGCCTATGGCTTGAGGTCCATACAAGGCAGAACCTGCCCCTTTTACTATTTCTACACGGTCAATTAAATCTGACGGTATATTTCCTAAAGATGATGTATTTTTAAAATTGGAAGGTATTCCGTTAACCAGTACCAATGTTCCTGAATCTATACCGCGAATACGGATACGGGAAACCATTCCGCCATAACCGTCTCCATCTTCCTGATATCCGTAAGAATATGCTTGCGAAAGATTTTTGACTGCTTCATAAGCGCTTGTATATCCGCTCTCCCGAATCTGTTTTTGTGAAATCACTTGTGTATTTGCAGGCGTATCCAAAAGTTTTTTCTCTGTTCTTGTCGCCGTAACCACAATCGGATTTAATTCGTAAACTAATTTTTCTGCAGCAGATATGTTTGTATATCCACCCAGTAAAAGCAAAACACCTACTGATACTCCCAATTGTTTTTTCATTTTTAACAAATCCCTTCTCCTCAAAAAAATGAAATAACTGCTATAAAAATTAACCCTGACTCTCCTTTCTTTTAAAATCAACTATGTTCATCATTAAACATTCTTACTAATTTTACTACAACTTATTCTTCAAAAACAGATATAATACATATAATTTTATTATTTTTTATCTATAAGATTTTCAGATTCTATCATTTCCTAAAAATGCTTCCGGTTAAGAAAAGGGCAGGCTTGCGCCTGCCCTTGTTTCTGTCCGGTTCTTGAAAATGATTTCAGTCCAGTCCCAGATATTTTTTTATTTTTTCTATATCCCCTTTGTAGAGATAGGCTTTCCCGATTTCCATAAGCAGAGGGATTTCTCCGGTGTCTTTACCGAAACGACCGTTGGCGTCCATAAGTATGCCCAAATCTTTTGGGGAAATATCGAGTGATGTGGGAAGACCGAGGAATTTCAGAACTTTTTCGATGCGCTCTGCCGTTCCTTTTTCCGTAAGCCCCAGCATTTCCGAAGCAACGGTCATCATATACATGCCCGCCGCCGTCGCTTCTCCGTGGGTGAGCGTCTCATCGTCAAAGCGGTAGTAACTTTCCGCCGCCCGTCCGATGGCATGACCGAAGTCAAGCACCCGCCTTTCTTTTCTGTCAAACGGGTCATCTTCTATCAGACGTGCTTTGATTTCAATACAGCGCCGTATAATTTCAGGCAGCTTCGGAGTCAGCTCTTCTTCGGAATGAGCGTTTTCAAAAATCTCAAACAGCTCTTTATCAGCTACGCATCCTACTTTCACCGCTTCTCCCAGTCCATTATGAATGTAGCGCAGTGGCAGTGTTTTTACCAAATCCGGATCCACATAGACGGCTTGGGGGTAATAAAACGCGCCGATGAGATTTTTCTTTTTTCCTAAATCAATCGAAACTTTTCCGCCCACCGCACTTCCGATTTGTGCCAGAAGTGACGTCGGCACTTGGACATAATTCATTCCCCGGTGGAATGTGGCGGCGACAAATCCTGTGACGTCACCGACAACACGTCCGCCCAGGGCAATCAGCAGGTCCGTTCTTTCCACCCCAAAATCCGCAAGGCATTCATAGACTCTTTTCACCACCGATAAATTTCTTGTTTTCTCGTAGGGAGAGAGCACCATCATAAGAACGTCAAGTCCCTCCGCTTCCAGCTGGGCTTTCAAATTCTGTCCGTAAAGCTCGTCCAATCCCGACTCTGTTAAAATGACCGCTTTCCCCGCACCGGTGAGCTTTTTGATTTCTTTTCCCGCACAGCCGATGAGCCCGGGGGCAATGATGACATCATAGGAATTTGCATCTAAATGAATATGTACCTTGTCCATAATGATTCCCTCCCTTTTCTGTATTATAGCAGAATATACCCCGAATACTCCAGACGGACAGGACATCTACTTTCTTTTCTACATTTTCTGCCCGTCCTATCTTTCAGAATATGTTTGCATTACAATAAAAGAGATCAAAGGAAAGGTAGTCTATGAACTTTTATGCCCGCCATAAGAAAAAAATCCGGCAAATCGTTTTATTTTTCCTCACGGCCGCCGTGGGGCTTCTTGTGGTGGCGCAAATCGTTGCTTTTGCGGCGGCGCAGATTTTTAATTATGCCGTGGAAAAACAGGACATGCTGAAAGGAACGATCACTGCGGAACAAATTTCCGCCGATATTGCAGGTTACGTACTTTTCAAAAACTTACAGTGGAATGATGAAGCGAACCGTCCCATCTTATTTGTTCCCGAAGTCCGCATGAAAGTCCGTCCCTGGGATATCCTGCGCGGTAAATTGCGGGCCACCGCCATATCCGATATCGAACTTAAAGACGCTTCTTTTGCCATGCATTTCGATAAAAACATGAATGTCGATCTCATTGCCGGGCCGCCGAAAACAGATCATCCCCACAAAGAAAAGCGAACCCTTGATGACCATATCAGAAATTTCACACGAAACGGAAATAAAATAAAACTGAATTTGCATCTCGATAATTGCAGGCTCGAAGCCTTTTATGAGGACAGGCATTTCATTCTTTCCCATGTAAATCTCCACGCTTCCATCGATACGGAAAAATCACTTTTCATTGATTTCCGTTCTGGCTCTTTCGGCGGCACGGCCGTAGGAGACAATATTTCTCTTTACGGGGACATCGACATGACCCGCCCCTCCCATGATGTGAATATGAATGCCGTCTTTTCAGGTATTGATCCATCCTCCCTCGGTTTCGGCGACAATATCCATGACAAAATGAATCTCACTGCCACCGCTACAGGCCCGCTCAAACGCCCCCTTGCCATAGGACATCTCTCCATGAAAACACTTTCCATTCCCGCCCTTGATTTCTTCCAAGTGGAAGGAAATATCCGTTACAGGGGAGGCCGTTTCGATTTCACCGGCGTTACCGGTCGTGTCTACGGAGGGCGACTTGAAGCCCACGGAAATTATCACCTTGACACAAGAGCTTACGACATTTACGTCAAAGGCTTTGATCTTGACGCCCGCTATCCTGCCAAAATGGTAGAGCTGTCATGCTACATCGACCTTGACGGAGAAATCCATTGCAACGGCAACGCTAAGAAAGTCGTTTCATTCGGCACCTTTTCTTCCGGAAACGGTCACTATAAATTAATTCCTTTCCAAAAAATCAGCGGCGCATTCCATAACAAAGACAAAGCGCTCGACTTCTACAACGTGTCCATCGAAACAAAAGCAGGCACATTCACGACCGATGCCTTTCATATCCGGAAAGGTAAAGTATATTTAGACCCCATCGACTTCACCGGAGAATCCCACAGTGCCGCAAACATTCTGCCGCAAATAAAAGGTGTCAAAAACACGATGCAAAACATAAAAAGAAATGTACAAGAAATCAAAAAACAGCTTGATAATTGGAAAACCCTCAAAGAATCCTCTTGAAAATTCAGTCCATAAAAATTCCGCCTCAAAAGGCGGTTTCTTTTTGCACATAAAAAAGCGGTTCGCAACCTCTGCCATCATTCCGGGCAGTAAGTAGAATACAAAATAATAAAACTATGATTTCTTTTTCCTTAGTGTCAACTTTTGTTTTCACCGAGCCGGCAGAAATGTTTTCGTTTGATATATTCCTTTTCCCGCGTCTTTCTTTTTATGATTTTCTTTTTTCTTTCAAATGCATTAAAATATAATTGTTCTATGTATTTGTAAATTAATATTAAAGCGAGGTTTCTATGAAGAAAATATTAGTCGCACTTACCGCCGTTTTGGCTTTCGGTTCCGGATTGACGGACGCCGCCGTTCCGCAGGACGGTTATTATTTGGATAAAGACGGTATGCCTTTGTCGGAAGAGCAGACGACACGTCCCGCCATTAAAGCGCATCCGATGGCTGTCATGAGTCAGGCTGTTCATGACGCCATGGCCGGTCTTCCAAACTCTTCTTCCACTTTGATTCTTCTGACTGTTAATGAAGACGGAATCCCTGTCACGCCGGTCGTAACGCAAAGCTCCGGCTCCGTCATTTTAGACGCATACGCTGTGGATTCCGTGCAGGCATGGACATTTATTCCTTCAAAACGGGGAGAAAAAGTCATCAGCAGCCAAGTCCAGATTCCCATTCGTTTTACTTCCATGATGGTCACCGACTCCGCCAAACCGGAAATGCAGCCTATGAAAGATCCTTCTCATGAAATAAAAACCGCCATTGAAAGAAATCATCACCCCGTCATCTACGTATCTGTCTATGTGACAGCGGATGGAAGCCTTGACGGAAAGCCCAAAGTGGAAGAAAACGACACTTTGAATGCCGCCGATTTTAAAATACTTGCCAAATATGCGGAAAACTGCGTTCGTGACTGGACATTTACTCCCGCGAAAAATCCTGACGGAGAATCCATTCCGGAATATATCACGGTACCTGTCCAACTCTGATTTTCATTCTTCTCTATCTTACATAAAGCTTTATCTGTAAACTAAAAACCGCGTTCCCGAAGGTTCGCGGATTTTATTTTGCCAAAACAGGTTTTACTACCATTCACAAAACGCTTTTCTCCTCTGCCCGGATTCTTCACTTCTTTCAAGGGTAACCGTCAGGCAGTACATACCGTTTTGCGAAATCTTCTATTTTTACTCACACTTATTTTTATTTTTTATTCACTTTTTATAAAGTTATTTATTTTTATTCCTTTTTCCTGCCGCCTGTTTTTGCATTTTCACTTCTTCGACAGGGATTTCCGCTTGCGGTCCGAACAATTCATGCGTCAAGAATTCGGGTTCTACGATTTCCACTATACGGGCGGCGGCGCCCGTTTGGAACGGTCTGTGTCGGTCGATGGACGTAATGTGCTTCATAATCACTTCTCCCGTGATATTTGCCGGCGGAACAGGCGTATATGTTTTTTGGTATTCCCCTGACAATGAGCAGGACAGATGCATTCCCCGAACGAGGGATTTCATTTCTCCCAAGCGGCGGATCATGCCCGCAATATAGTCCGCTCCGTCCGCTTCTGTTTGCAAGTCGGGATTGGTATTCATGAAATGTCCCGTATCTAAAAGGATGCCTACATTTTTTCCGGGCAGGCGTGAAAAGAAATAGTCCACTTCTTCCGGCGTGAGGGTGCAAAGTCCGGGCCAGAAAATATTTTCAAAAAGGACTTCTACATTTTCCGGGATTTCTTTGGCCGCCTCTTTATAAATTTCCGCACTGCAGGCGAGCACATCCCATGATGTGTAGTGAAATTTCCTTGTCCATGTTTCTTCTATGAGACAATCCGCCACATGCCATACGAGGTATGACGGTTCTTCCGCAAGAGCGGCACGGATATTTTTCTTGATTTCTTCTATCCATCCCTCCGGCGTATCCGCTCCGTAGAAGGATACAAGTGAATTGGTATCCGGGAATTGCTTTTGATATCGTTCTTTGTCGCCCAGGTAGAAGTCCATCCATGACGGCCAGAATTTTAAATGTGCCCCTACCGTCAATTTTGTAAAGGGCGTGGCGGACGGGGTCGTTCCGTAAATCAAATTTTCGATGCCGTCCAAGCCGAGGGAGTGAACCAATTCCGCCGTTTCTTCTTCCGATTCACCGGGCATGACATAGTGGCTGATACTTTCTATCATTTATTTTCTCTTTTCTTTTTTAATCTATCACCAGAAAGGCTGCGGGCTCGCAGTCCGGCTGATTTTATAGAAATAGGTATTTCCGTTTTTTCGTGTCGACTCACACTGATTATGCATTCTTACGTTTTTACTCATATTAAAAACAACATTTAATACCTGTATCCTCTGCCGGATTCTTCACTCTGAGGCCATTCCTATTTACCACATGACAGTCATACGGATTTTTACCGCCGTTCAAGAATGACAGGCAGGTATTTAATACTGGTCTGTAAAAACTATCCTGTCATTTCTGCACCAACTTGCCCCTTTCGTCAGCTCCGCTGACACTTTCCCCATGTCCGGGGACAGCTTGCGGATGATATTCTTTCCTTTTGTGTCAACTGCCATTTAATTTCATTTGCAAAACGCAATTCACTTCTGCCGTCATTCTTGAGCGATGAACTAAATCGGAATGATGATGAAAGAAAACCAGATTATGACTCTTAGCGAAGAATCTGGCAGAGGATATCGGAAAATGCATTTAACCCCTACATTCTTTGCCTAGATTCTTCACTCTACCTCGTACTTTTTTATTATTGTATTCCCGACCGCTTTTTACGACCGTTCAAGAATGACAGGCAAGTATTTAATATCGTTTTATAAGAAACTCTTTTCCGTTTCTGCTCACACTTGACCTTTCGTCAGCTCCGCTGACACTTTCCCCGTGTCCGGGGAAAGCTTTCGATTAGTATTCTTTCCTTTTCTACTCACACTTTTACTGTGTCGCCTCACTCCTCGAAAAGTGGTTCGCTTGCTTCCCGACATGCGGGGATGGCTTTCGGAATGGCGGTTTTTGTTTTTGTGATGGTCAAGATGTCTTTTTTGTGTGAGGCATTTCGTTATTTTTCGGTTTGGCTTGTCTTTTTTTTGCGTTATTTCCGTTTCAGTATCCTTGGATTTGTTTTTCGTCTTTTATGTCAAAAATGGGACCATAGGCGGCGTTGGCCATCGCTTTTATCGCATAGACACAATTCTGGGAAGCGGCGTAAATATAACGGTCATTCAGGACTTGG
>QWCB01002807.1_pt1 | contig 14048 bp, 9 predicted proteins | sample 1972511 | NCBI WGS metagenome assembly QWCB01 (sample SAMN09866719, study PRJNA288562) | Human gut metagenome isolate term5_stool, whole genome shotgun sequencing... | isolation source: gut | host: Homo sapiens | place: USA: California
TTGACAAATCTTCGACATTGCTATCTTATTTTTATAGTTTTTTTCAATACTTATTTCAAACGGAGTGCAAAATAAGCACTTTTATTTGTATAAAACAAGGATTTTAGCAAATAATTCTGCTTTTATTGCTCATTTTCTTCGTTTTGGAACAAATTTCGAAGTAATCGCAGTGCATTTTGAGTAGCATTGGCTATATTTTTATTTCTTCCTTCGTCTCCTTCTATTTTAAGTGTAATCACTTTGTCTTTACATCCGGCAGCAATCCAAATGGTGCCAACCGGCTTGTCGGGAGTGCCTCCTGTTGGGCCGGCAATACCTGAAGTGGCAATTGCGCAGTCGGAATTCATCGATTTCATCGCGCCTTTTACCATTTCGATAACGGTTTCTTCGCTTACTGCTCCGTAAGTCTCCAATGTTTCATGGCTCACACCTAATAAATTCTCTTTTACTTCGTTGGAATAGGCAATAATTCCACCTTTGAAGAAGTGTGATGTTCCGGCTACGGCTGTAATTGCGGCTGCCACATTTCCTGCCGTGCAGCTCTCGGCGGTAGCAAGTGTCAGGTTCTCTTTCCAAAACAACTCGCTGATCTCTTTGCTTAAAAATTTACCTTCTACTGACATTTCGATTTCTTTTAAAATAAATACTAAATTGTTACCCGTGAATATGCGGGTTTGTCAATGGTGCAAAAATCTTTGTCCAAATACTTATAATAACCGGTAATGGCAATCATTGCTGCATTGTCGGTTGTGTAACTGAATTTCGGAATATATATGTTCCATCCATATTTGGCGGCATGTTCATGGAATGAATTACGCAAACCGTTGTTGGCTGATACTCCTCCGGCTACAGCTATTTCGTTTATCTTGAGCGCTTTGGCTACTTTTCTCAGTTTATCCATCAGAATATCTACAATAGTTGCTTCCAGTGAAGCAGCCAAATCATTTTTATGATGCTCAATAAAGTTAGGATCTTCTTTCAGCCAGTCACGTAAAGAGTAGAGAAAAGAGGTCTTCAGTCCACTGAAACTGTAATTGTAATCAGGAATATGAGGCTTACTGAATGTAAATGCCTTCGGATTTCCTTGGCGGGCCAGTTTATCAATGATGGGCCCCCCGGGATAGCCTAATCCCATTACCTTAGAACATTTGTCAATGGCTTCTCCGGCAGCATCGTCAATGGTTTGACCCAAAACTTCCATGTCATTATAGGCTTTTACCAAAATAATTTGTGAATTGCCACCCGATACCAGAAGACATAAAAATGGAAACTTAGGTTGATTTGTATCTTCTTCTGTTTCTTTAATGAAATGAGCTAACACATGAGCTTGCAGATGATTAACGTCAATCATGGGAATATTTAAAGAGCGAGCAAACCCTTTGGCAAAAGAGACACCTACCAATAAAGATCCCATTAATCCAGGCCCGCGCGTAAAAGCTACTGCACTCAATTCTTCTTTAGTAACTCCTGCCCTTTTCAAGGCTTCATGTACTACAGGTACAATATTTTGCTGATGTGCTCTTGATGCCAATTCCGGCACGACACCTCCATATGCTTCATGAACAGCTTGGCTGGACACTACATTCGACAACAAGACGCCATTTCTGATTACAGCAGCAGAAGTGTCGTCGCAAGAAGATTCTATACCTAATATAATTGTATCCATAATCTATACCTTATTATATATATATTAATGTGTAAGGATTTCAAGTCCGTTTTCCGTCATAAGAAATGTATGTTCCCATTGTGCAGAAGGAAGTTCGTCTTCCGTAACTACTGTCCATCCATCTTCTTCATCTATAAATACTTCCCAAGTCCCGGCATTAATCATAGGTTCGATAGTAAAGACCATGCCCGGTACTAATAACATGCCTGTCCCCTTTTTCCCAAAGTGCTCTACGTCAGGCTCTTCGTGGAATTCCACTCCTACACCATGTCCGCAGAGGTCACGCACAACAGAAAAGCCATTTTTTTTGGCATGTTTCTCTATCGCATGACCTATATCGCCTATAAATCCAAAAGGTTTGGCTGCTTCCATGCCGATTTCCAAGCACTCTCTGGCCACTTGCACTAATTTTTCTTTTTTAGGAGTAGTCTTTCCAATAATAAACATACGTGAGGCATCGGCATAATAACCATCCAAAATAGTGGTGCAGTCCACATTTATAATATCCCCTTCTTCCAAAATATCAAATTCATTAGGAATGCCATGACATACCACTTCATTAATAGAGGTACAACAGCTTTTGGGAAAACCTTCATAACCTAATGTAGCGGGAATACCACCGTGTGATATGGTGTAATCATACACCAACTTATCAATTTCGAGAGTGCTCATACCGGCATGAATTTCTTTTTCTACTAAATCTAGAACTCCGGTATTAATGATTCCGCTTCGGCGTATGCCTTCTATTTGCTCAGGCGTTTTGATCAGTTCTCTTGTGGGAACCAAATGTCCTCTATCCTGATAATAAAGAACCTTTCTATCTAAATCTGTGATTTCCATTCCTTTAGGAACTCTCCAGTTTATTTTATTCCTTTTCATTTATTTTGTTTATAATCTGGTAAACGCTTGTTATTGACTGACAAAGATAATATTTATTTGTTTATTATATAACAGTCTATGAGATAAAAGTTTAATTCGCTTTGAAAAGATATGTGGAAATGGGGCCATCTGAATAAGAAGAAAGGCGTATGCCTAGCATTCCACCACCCGATACACATTCCCCTTGGCGGTATGCACCCGCTCGCCCAACTGGGGTAGAATGCGGCTCAGGCTGTATGCCGTCATACCCCTCATGGCCGAGGGATGGGCGGACTTCATCCGCTCGAACAACTGGGTGGCGGAAAGGGTCAGCACCTTCTGAGGATGGTCCTCTTCCGTGGCAAAGCGGAAGCAGAGGCGGAACACCTCCTCTTCGGGTACATGCTTGTAGAACAGGGCGTTATGACGCTGTATGGTTTGTTCCTCTTCCTTGTTAAACCAGCTTCGTTCGCCGGACAGAAGCTCCGCCTTGAGTTGGGCGTACAGTTGCTCATGCTCTACGGAGGTGGTGCAGTCTATGGCGTGCTCCAGACTGACACAGAGGAAACGGCGCGAGCCGGTACGGTCCATCAACAAATCTTCCCGGTTGCTGGTGCCGATGAACGAGGCGATGCGGGGAAGTGCCGAAGCACTGCGTTTGTAGGCCTTGCGGATATTCAGTGCGGAAGCCTGCATCAAGTTCTTTAGAAGGGGCATTTTGGATACACCCAACTTGTCGAATTCATCCAGGTTGATCAGGCCGTAGGCGGCTAACCTGGCTTCGGCGGATGCCGGGGAGCCGAGGTCGTAACTCTCTGTATAGTAGGCTTTCAGCGCATCGGGTATCAGCAGGCGGCAGAACGTACTTTTCCCCAGTCCCTGACGACTGCTCACCAGTAGGGGTGCCACGCTGTTGGCGCGGTTGGTATCCGGCCGGAACTGCATCCATTGGGCGGAGAGTCCCAGCATCCAGCGGTGGAAACCGTTTACCCATACCGGATCATCGGACACCCTGCGGGCGAGTGCCGACACCCGGTCAGTGCCGTCCCATTCGGGAAGCCGCTCAAAGTAGGCGGTAAAGGGATGGTATTCGCTGATGCGGCGCGAGCGCACAAAGCGTTGGATGTCTCTGTCCCAGCAGTCTATGCCCGCTTCGATGGCCTCCAGACTGAGCGAGTTCATCCAGCGTTCCTCTACCTTGGCGTAGCGCAAGTGGTCATCGGAAATGCCGTTTTCCACGCCCGCCACCTCGGTCTCCTCAGTCAGCACGTTGAATCGGAAGCGGTAGCGGGAGGTAAGGAAAGCGGTCACTTCCTGCATCAAGGAACGTGATTTCGCCTTCCCAACAGTTTCTTCCGGAGATATTGGCGCGGCTTCCTTTTCAGTATCTTTCGAGGATTTCAGTCCGACTTCCTTTCGGGAGTCTTCCAAAGATATCGGTTGGGCTTCCTTTTTAATGTCTTTCGAGTGTATGGGATTCATAACCTCCCGAACACTTTCCAATTGTACAGACTCCTCCTCTGTTTCTTCCGTTAAGGCAGCCAGACATCCGGAAAAACCGTCTCTGCTTTCCAACAAATTTCCCTCGCCGTTTTCAGCAAGAAGAACCTGTGACTTGTCCACTTCTTTCACTCCATCTTCATCGGAAACGATGTAGTGGTAACTGCCCGCCAGCGCATTTCCGTCGGTGCGCGGAGTCCAGTCCAGCACCAGAGCCACCCGGCCTTCGCGGATATCTACAGCCAGATGTACACCGGGCATGGTCCGACAAAGCGGCATCAGTCCGTTGAGGGCGGATACGAGGTCACGGCGTGGCGTTCCGTCGGAGGGAACAGGGCCGGACAGGAATTTGCTTCCGAAGAAGACTGTTTTGAGAGTGGCGAATACATTCATGAGCACTTTTTTTAGATTTGACGAACTACAAATATACAACATAAAAAAGCCTTTGTCAAGAGGGAAGACAAACTAATCCAATCCCGGCTCAGAATATGACGGAGCCTGACACAATGACATATATACGTATAGGCTCATGCATACGTACGTGTAGCCCGATGCGTATATACGTGTGGGCTTATGCCACCGTATGTATTGACCGATGCGTGCCTACGTACACATTTAAAAATATACAGCTCACGCTGAGTGCTGCAAAAAGACCTTGATGTTTTTAAAAAAGGTCGTTGTGTTTTCAGAAAACTTCAGCACCTTTTTAAAAAAGCTCGGTATCTTTTTCATGTAGGGGTAGATAGAATCATCCCCTCACTAAGCCGGTCATCCCTTCTTTTCCGACCATCTTTGTTCCCGTTCATCCTTACATTTTAATTAAAGCGTCCAGATAATCAATCGGTTAAGAATGACAGGACATCCCCTCATCCTCGTTTCAGCGGCGTTTGCCAAGTTTCTCCAAATCAGCCTTCAGCATTTGCGCTATCAAAAAAAGTCATACAGATGAAAGGAGACTGAAAAGACAACACGGGATGTCCATTCATTATCGGAATCCCCACCAACATGATATTTCAGCAGCTAATGAAAGGAAGAACGGAATTTTCGGACAGCTCCCTGATTAGGGATTAATCCGAAAATCCTGTGGGTGATCCGTGTAGATTATCCAAATAACATTATTTTTGCATTTAAATTAAACAAACCAATCCAATGAATCCCAATCGTAGTCTGCATAAGTTACTTCGGATAATCTTCTCTGAAGTTTTAATGGAATATTTCGATATATCCGGTTGGCATGACGATTCTTCAAAAATCGAAGTTTGGCTTGATGAGAAGAATTATATGGAACGTTTTGATTACAAGAGCGGTACTGTCATTTCCAGTGGTTTTATAGATGAAAAAGTAATTCAGGAGTTTTCTCTGCGTGGTAAACCTGTCTATCTTCATGTCCGGCATCGTCGCTGGTATGATAAAGCCACCGGTGAACCCTTTTCCTATACATACGATGACCTTGCTGCCGAAGGAACGAAACTCACCCCCGAGTTTGTTTCTTTTTTAAAAGAGGAAGATTGAAAGTAGCGTCTGTAGCGTAAGTTCAATGGTCCTACTGGCGTAGCTTGCACATTAGTTTCAATCCACACACCTACATGAGGTGTGACTGTATTGGTTAAGTATTGCTTCTCGCTGTATGGAGTTTCAATCCACACACCTACATGAGGTGTGACGCAGCAAGGGGCTGTATCCTACTATCGAGGCATTGTTTCAATCCACACACCTACATGAGGTGTGACCTTAACAAATCAGCTAAGCCTAATGTTTTGATAGGTTTCAATCCACACACCTACATGAGGTGTGACATTCGTTATAGTAATGTTTGTAGATGTAACTGTAGTTTCAATCCACACACCTACATGAGGTGTGACAGAGGTGAGTCGCGTGAAGAGGTGAGAGGCTGAGGTTTCAATCCACACACCTACATGAGGTGTGACGTCGACATCTTTGACTCGCTGTTGCAATAGCTCGTTTCAATCCACACACCTACATGAGGTGTGACTTATGTTCGGGAGTCCGAAATGCTGAGGTGATTGTGTTTCAATCCACACACCTACATGAGGTGTGACCATAAATACCATGCTCATGGTGGATGTAGCATCAGTTTCAATCCACACACCTACATGAGGTGTGACTGTATACAGAGTTGTATATTATAAATCAATAAATTAACCCTACTAATATGCGAATTCTCATTTTTATTTCAATTGAATAACGGCATTCGCCTTATAAACAAGCCAATCTGCTGATTATTAAGAGTTGCGAAGATACTACTTTTTTTGCAACACTCCACATTCGCACACATTATACAATAAAAGCATTATTAACTTTATAAGCAGTTTCGACACCTATCACTTCCACCCTTCTATTCTCATTTTTACTAAGAATATAGAATCTAACACTATCACGAGACATATCAATGATATCTTTGATTCTTCCTCTCAAGAGACAATATTGTGCTTCTGTCACCTCACATTCAAAGACAGAATTCTGTACCCTCTGTCCATAATCTATGCAAGCCTTAGCCACACACCGTAAACGGCGAACTCCTTCCTTGCTCGTAGTATCCACATCATAAGTTACAAGAATATACATACTCGTAAATCATTTTATTAGAAATACCGGATAATTATCAATATCTTGCCTAATATATCTTGCCATCAACATAGCTTGTGCATAAGGCAGAAGTCCTATCTCAATTTTTTCATTAAGATAAGGATGGATTATCACCTCTCTTTTCTTAGCCTGCCATGCAGAAATAAAAATCTTTTTCCCTTTATCTGTCATAACAACCCCATTATCACCTTGAAACAAAAAATCCTTGGATGTGATCTGTCTTTTATTAATCAATGACAAGACAAAACGATCACCAAGATAGGCACGAAATTCTTCCATCATATCCAATGCTAAGGACGTACGCCCCGGACGAAGTGTATGGAGAAATCCTACATAGGGATCAAGACCTACAGTCTCGAGTGCTGCAGATATTTCATTTGCTATCAAAGTATAAGCAAATGACAACATGGCATTCACTGCATCCTTAGGAGGACGGCGATTACGACCATGAAATGGAAAATCAGCTTTCTGATTAAGTATCAAAATAGGCAACACTTCAAAATAAGCATTTGAAGCCATGCCTTCATACCCTATTAGGGTCGTCTTATCTTGAGCTGTCAAAGCTTCACGCTTGGCATGCTCCAACACTTGTACTGCTTGATTGACATCTTCATTCTCCCCATAATCACGAATATATCTCCTCAATATATTACGATAGTTTTGAATCTTACCGCCAATCATCAGCCGTGCCGCATGTAACGACCAAGATTCATCGTCCGACAATTGATACTGTTTTTTACGCAACAGTACATTCCCTTTCGTCGTGCCCTGTACCCTGCTGATAAATCTGCCATGAGGAGAAAGGAATGTAAGTGATATGCCATTGTCAGTGCACAATTTCATCACACCGGGACTTGCGCCCATATATCCGAACGTCACAATGCCTTCTATGTTAATAGCAGGAATACGAAACACTTCCTCTTGTTTGACCGACACTACAACATTCAGCCCATCCTTACTAAGATACGCTTCCGGTGTCGTCACATACAAAGTATTCAACAATTTTCTCATTCATATAAATTTTTATTAAGGTATGTATCCACCGTAGTACAATTCTTTACCATCGTTGGCATACAAATATCTTTGAGGGAACATTTATCACAATGCTTGCCATACTCCGCCTTCGGAATAACCGCTTTGGCGAATACCTCGTGCATATCTTGAGTACATTGCTTGACAATGTTTCGCAATTCATCAGTTATATCCACATTCACCCGATGGCGAAGTTCTCCATAAAAGAACACACCGTATGGTATATGGATAGCGTACATTTCCTCAAGACACATTGTCTGTGCTGCCAACTGCACTTCATCCACTTCATTCCTTTTTGGTTTGCCATGTTTATACTCCACAACCACCGGTTTCCATTGCCCCGGATACTTCGGATGCTGAATTGTGTCTTCAAAAGATAAAGACGGAAGCAGTTCTATAGCATCTGAAATGCCATAAAGACCCAGTTCATACGAAGCAATATTCACTGCGCGTAATGTTATTTGGTCACCACACTTCTGCCTATAAAACGGATCATCTACATGCTTGTGCAGGATCTGTCCTTCAATGGTAAGACGATTATCATTCCATTGCTGTTCGATATGTATTAAAGCCCATTGCCGAGGACAGAACCTAAAGTGCTGAATCCCCGACAACATGAGCATATCGTCTTCGCTATACATATACCTTTTACTTATATCAGCTCTTCAACAGTAACATTTGATGGAACATTCTCCTTGTCTATAATGACCGAATAGTCGCTGAATGAACGCGGTGCTCCGTCACAGATCTTCTCCACCTTAACCAAGTCAAACAGTTTGTTGGCAGGAGCATTGCCTAATACGGAATCATGCTTGAAAACAATCAGCTTTTGTGCACTCATCAATCCGCGTGCTGCCGAACGGTCCACATCGAACATATTCTTCAATGCTTCAAAAAATAATGCAAGGTCTTCTTCTGAGAATCCGGTTTGTCGTGCCAAGTTGGCAGAGATGAAACCATGGCAGATGTAGAGGCCGTAAGGTACGGTAGCCTTGCGACCTTGTATTCCTACTTGCAACTCATAAGGCTTTTCTTCATCGCGGGCTGCGCACACCGTTAGTGCATGTTCTTCTGAAACAATCATATCTTTTGAACGGGCAAAAGTCATCTGAACAGCTCCTCTTACTTGTCCTGCATTAGGGCCCGTTGATAGAACTGCGCCAAAGGTTCTCACATCAAAGAATCGTTTGCACATAGCAGTTCTACCAGCAGACACTTTATCAGCAGGAGCTTTTCCTTTCTCAAGCTTTATACTGAGATCTTCATATGTCTTACGGATTTCTCCATTAATAAAGACTTCTTCGCCTGAAATTTCCTTAGACTTAACAAGAATATCGTTACCAAGTTGTCCTGATTTAGCTATTTGCACATAATTACGCACCTTGCGCTTAAGGCAAACATCTGTAACAAGTCCCATACCAGTTTCAGCATCCACACGGGGGAGATTGCCTGCATCGGGGTCACCATTTGGGTTACCGTCTTGTACATCAAAGATGTAAACGAAATCTATTCTGTTTCTAATTTCTGACATAGTTATTTTCTTTTTTATATTGTTATTACTCTTCTGCTTCTTTATTATCTCTGTGGCATTTCTGATGATAATAGCCAAGAAAAAAACGTCCTTGATCACTCAAATTCAATGTATTTGGAAAATCTTGGATTAATGCTATAATTTCTTTCTTTTGATCATCAAAGAAATTAGCAAGTCCTTTTTTGTCTTTTGCTAATTTGCTATAATGACTATTTGATAGTTTAAGAATGGTTGGAAATACAGCTGATGGGGTAGATGAAGCTGCATTCAAATAACTTGAACGAATAGTATCTTGCTTATTTGCGGCATACTGGAGATTTTCCATTACCGCAAATAACCGTCCGCAAAGATACCCTTGATTTTGATTGTCTTTATCTAACATAATATCGAGTTTTTTATTGTTGTTATTATCATTCAGTCGGTTAAGATAAGCCTTGATGATGGCAGCATGCACAATGTTAACGGATTGTTTTGCACGTATGCGGCAAACGCAAGCTTGAAACAAAGAAACCGGATATGGTAATCCTTGAAAGATGCTTTTCACCACGGCATCAGGAAGACTAGGAGGGCAATTTTCTTTTATGTTCTCTTTCAAACTAACAGCCTTGAGTATTGCGTATAGACTACAATAATTAGGTCTTTTATCTCCACTCGTTATGATTTCCATATCTTCAAAATGCAAGAGAAGTTTACCGGCAAATTCCTTTACTGTAGTCTCATTCCAATACGATATCGCTATTCTTGCCTTGTTAGCGGCAAACATTCCGAGAATATAAAATTTATCATCAGTTTGAATAGGCTTATTTCCATTATATATTGATTTGAATATTTGGGTAATATTTTCAAGTTTGCTATCAGGGTTATCCTTTTCTTCCCACCCAAATAAAGAATACACACTCTCTTCTATTTGCATATTTACTTCGTTTTTCCTTGAAGCCCAAAATGCATAAGTCCTTAAGCCGACAGTAAATTTATTATGAGAGTTATAATCAATCAGTTTTTTTAAAGCAGCAGCAATTGCAAATTCCGCCGACTTAGACATCGGCGCATTATTTCCTTGCTCTTTTCCGTAGGAATCATATCCTTGATTCTTTTGAAAAGACACCAATTTTGTATCACTGAATTTCCCTAATTGGATTTTTGTAAAAGTTTTAACTGGTTGACATTTTTCACCCGTAACTAAACACACACAGATTCTGCTGAAATCAGTTTTGCCCTCATCAGTTTTATAATAAGATAAAACTGATTCTTTCTCAGCTATTATCTGTGTTTCTCCTTGAATGAGAAAAGATATGTTTTTAGTGAAATTCTTCTTTATATTATCCCAGTTATCGGCCTTTTGGAGCAATGACAATACGTCCTTGTTACCAATATAGAAGTTTGCAACAGCTTTTAAATCCTCATCATAGGGATATTGAGAACATAAGTCATTGATGTATTCAAGAAATGCCGAATGGTTTCTAACATTCTTGGCAATTTCTTTTTTATACTCAGCTTCCTTTTCAGGCTTTAATCCCTCGTCATTTATATGTATAGTAGCATTACTAATGCCTAAAACATAAGAAAAATTATCCCATAAATGATTAGGCAAACTTTTTGTGCCTGTACGACCATTGGTTTTAGCTACAAGTTTCTTAACAGGATTATCCTCTATTCTACACAGATTTCCATCTTTATCAATAACAATTATAAAACCAATCTCTTTGTATTCCAGCCCCAAAGGAGCTACATTATCCCCACTTCGATGGTAATAATCATACAATGCCTTCAATATCATCTCAGTACCTCCTCACTATCTTTACTTGGTACAACAATCACACCTTGTTTCATTCTAGCACGATAAAACATGGCATCCGGTTTCTGGGCATTCCCCTCAAAATCCATATCATAAAGCATAATGCCCAAATCTCTGTCTTCAAACAAAGGCGGCTCAAGATAATCCGTATTATCAATGTATTTCCAATTTGCGGCAAATTCGCGGCAACCCAAATAAGGCTGCGTAAAGCATTGCCCTTGCAATGCTCTGCGTTCAAACATCTGATAATACTTCATGGGATTCTCATCATTACTTGGCTGATGTTTGGCAAAAGCCTCCTTCGGACGATCTTTTACTGGGATAAATATCAATTTGGCATAAATGCGATAACGCACATCTTGCAAAAGCAAAGAGTTCTTCTGTTGGCGTGTCTTTCCATCGTCTATATAAATTGGTTTCATACTGGAATTTACCACTGCTCCCACTTCATTTCGCCTGATGGTAGTCCACTTAATGGGATTAAGCACTTCAATCTTCGTCACCTGCCAACGCATGGCATAGCGTTTGAAAAGTATAGCCTCAAAGACAGCACGTGCTGCCGATGGTGTAATGACATCGTAGCTCACTCGTTCTACTTTCAGTTCCGGGCGAGTAAAACAAGCCCAGTCACCCCATATCTCCAAACAATATTCTTTATCTGTATATTCCATATTATTCATTACTTTCGTTATTTTGCTATAAATCTTCCGATTCCGTCTTGTCTTTATATCATTAATATCTCTTCCATCCAATGGTTTTCAAGTTTAAGCCCTATAGCATTATCATACTGCGCCCTGTCGGCCAACACATATATACCTTCCAATATTTCTTCAACAGCACCATATTTAATCAATTGACTGAAATTCGAGCGATGAACACCTACAGTAAACTTGGCCAGTTGTTTCATTAATGAATATGTACAACCCGACTTTTTCAAATTCTCCACAAGTCCCATACTGTTTTCCCAATTCACTATGACATTCATACCATCATCATCAATCAGCCTAAACTCTTTTGAGGCTGTTTCAAAACATAACTCGTCAAGTTTATAAAGATAATGTTTCATATCCTTTTTATCAAACGTATCCTTCCTGAAATAAAGCTGTTGAAAATACTTTTCCATTGTGGAAGGAGCAAACCAATCGCTATCAGTAGGTAAGTTCAGTCGTGCATTGTTGGCTGCTGCCATTGAACCAAAGAGTATGCGCTTCTCTGCAGAAAGGCTGAATACAAATGTGTGACCAATCCTATTTTTCCCTTCACGGTTACATCTTCCCGCCGCTTGCAATACAGAATCAAGTCCTGCCTCTTGACGAAATACAACTGGAAAATCTATATCTACACCCGCTTCTACGAGTTGGGTTGCTATTACTCTTACAATTGGATGTGCTTCATCCTTTAACAAAGCTTTTATCTTACATATCGTTTCACTAATATGGGCAGGGCACATCATTCTTGATAAATGAATTTTCACTCCTTCGTCAGGCAAGCGATTATACAATTCCTTGGCATCCTTACGGGTGTTCACAATACAGAGTACCTTATCATGTTCAGACACCTTTGCCGCTATTTCATCATATGTTTTCCCCGTGTTATCTATTTCCAATTTCACACGACGGAGCTTGTCATGTAACGCAAATTCAGTCGGAATAATTTCCATGATATGTTCTATTCCCTTAAATCCGACTTTAGGATTTGCGCCTTCTATCAAACCGCTAAGCACCGGCTGACTCGCTGTTGTAAACAATATAGATACTCCAAACATTTTTTGATATGCCTTCATCGCATCGACTATCGGTTGCAAAAAGTCGGTCGGCAATGTCTGAACCTCGTCTAAGATAATAACTGAATTCACGATATTGTGCAACTTACGGCATTCGGACGGTCTATTGCTAAACATAGATTCAAAAAGTTGCACGTTGGTAGTGACAATAATGGGATAATCCCAATTTTCAGTGGCCAGCTTCGCTTTTTCGCGTACTTCCTCATTTTTAATATCATCCGGATTGAAGTTACTGTGATGTTCCAATACATTCTCTTCACCGAAGATTTTCTTCAGGAGACCTGCCGTCTGTACAATGATGCTAGTATATGGAATGGCAATGATGATACGATTCATGGCATGATTTGCAGCATGCTTCATGGCCCATAACAAAGACGAAAGCGTCTTGCCGCCTCCCGTTGGTACCGTAAGGCTGTAGAAACCTTTTTCACCTAAAGATGTTTTGCTGCATTGTTCTTGTACTTTCCTACGAATACGATTTACTTCCGTATCAACTGCATCCAACTGCAATTTTTGCAAATGCGCTTCCAATTTCGGTAACAAATCGACAACCGTAGACGAGCACTTCCTTTTCTGCCATGACTCTAGATTCATAAATTGCTCCGTGTCGAGTCGGTCAGCATCGACAAGACAAGAAAAAAGCATACGAGACAGGTGATGAAAGTGTTTCCGGTCTACCTTAAATTTAGAAAAAGGTGATTCAAGAAATTCTTTATACAAGAAGGGTATATCTATATTTATATTATCCTTGTCTATTTCTTCAGGCAACGGTTTTTCCTGCAAGATATTTTCTGCTTCCACATAATCATACAGTCCTGTATGGTGGGAAATTATTTGATTGGCAAGAAGATTGAGAACATCTTTCCCCATGAAATCCTTTGCCAGTATTCCACCCACAAAAGCATGAGCGTGATCATTATAATGCTTTTTATCATCCGTGGACAAACCGTTTACTTTACGTATGTATTGTTGGAACGCTGCACGTTCTTTACCTTTGTCATGAAGCAGACCAAGTGCATATCCCCAAGAAGGGAGTTCAAACCTTTTGGCAAAAGAGGCAGCTATTTTTGCTACTCCTTTTTGGTGCTCATCATTTGACTGTATCACCCATTGTCCATTCTCTTTATTTTGATACAAATGAGAGATTAATTGTCTTTCTGCTATCATATAATAAAATTGGCTCAGTTGTAATTCTTGGGGGATTAACATTTGTTAATTTCTCTTTATGCATACACCTTTGCTAATCTATACAGAAAGAACCTCTTATCTACTACTC
>QWCB01002812.1_pt1 | contig 14031 bp, 15 predicted proteins | sample 1972511 | NCBI WGS metagenome assembly QWCB01 (sample SAMN09866719, study PRJNA288562) | Human gut metagenome isolate term5_stool, whole genome shotgun sequencing... | isolation source: gut | host: Homo sapiens | place: USA: California
GAAAGGGATGCAAGGCACTCCGATTGCTTTGATTACCGCAGGTTTGCTGGCTATGGCATTCATGGGTTTCTCAGGCGTCGTGTAAAAGACTGAGTTGATAATTAAGATAAAGGGCCGGAAACTCTGTCATGTGGTAATACGCAGACAGTTCGTTTCCGGCTTTTTTCTTTATACCGGGTTTATACCAGATTGGATTTCCATCATACCAAATCGCCCGCAGATCATCCCTTAAGCATCTTCCTGCGAAGAAAATTGAAATAGTTTATTGCATTTTCATTTTATTTTAACATACATCATACAGTTTAGATTATATCCTATTCAAAAAACTTAGTTAGCAATCTTATGAGAATCACTAACTAAGCTTCTTTCAATTTTTATTATCATGTTTACGAAAATAATCTACTGCCATCTTGCTTACATATAGTCTAGCTTCAATAGGGGCGTGCGCATCAAAAGCAAAAATAGTACACATCTCGGTCTTAGTTTTGAAGTATTCAAAACAAGACAAAAATTCATTCCAGTTTACACACATGCTAAACTTTTTTTCTAATAAATAAATTGCAATAAAATCAGGTAGAAATTCTCTATAAACTTGTTTTAAATTCAAAAATATTTTTTTCTTATCAGTCCTTAGATTTATTTGACTATACTTTTTTCCTAAATAATAAAAGATATCTTGTATCATCTTTATTTTATAGATTTGAGGTGAATTTTGATCTAAAACAGCATGTCCTAATTCGTGAAACAGAAAGAAGTTAAATATCTCATGGTCTAATATGTTATTACTACTTTTTAATAACATAAATTTATACGGTAAAATTATCTTATTCTTGCTTACCACATAAAATGGTGTTACTGCCTCAGTATCAAAATCAATTTCGATTTTAACTTTAAAATTAAAATTAATTTCAAGAAATTCTTTTAGCCATTTTACTGCTTTTTTATTACACAAATTTTCCATTTCTTGAAGTTCACAATACGTATACTTCACATTTAAATTTTCAATTTGATTATGGATTAGTTTTACAAATAATGATATATGGTGTTCTTTGTTGTTTACTAAAACATCATTTGCATAAAAAAGTGCCCAATCATCCATCAACTTAATCCATTCTTAGTTAATTTTCGGATTTCAATACCATACTGCTTAACTAACTCGGCATCGATATTGTGTGCAACCTCTACAGTCATGATTGGTAAAGTGTAAATCAGCTTTCTGATCGCATGCGAATTTTCTTTATCTAAGCTTGAAGTAATCTCATCAAGCAAAAATAATCGTTTATGTCTCAATAATCCTCGAGCAATTGTTAGTCGTTGAGCCTGTCCACCTGACAAATTGCTCCCTTCACTCTCAATTTTAAATTGTAGTGGTTTATCTCCTAATTCATCCCAAAGATGGACCTTTTTCAAAACTTCTTCCATTTCTTCATCAGAAAAATTTTCATACAATGAAAGATTATCAGCCACGTTTCCAGCAAATAACCATGACTTTTGAGAAACCAAAATCGAATCCCCAAGAGAGATTGACCGGTTGCCAAATTCTACTTTACCTTTGGTTGGCTTTAGTTGACCTGAAATAATATTCAGTAAAGTTGACTTACCTACTCCTGAATCACCATTGATAATGACTTTATCACTGTTCTTCAATTGTAAGTTTACATTTTGAAAAATTTCTTTATCACCACGATCAAAAGCCACATCTTTTAGAGTTAAGCTATTTTCGCCAACTTTTGAAGCCTGAACGCTATTCTTATCTTCTTCAATTCCAATATCTCTAATACTCTTAGTACTACTAATTTGCGTTTGGTAACCAACGATTTCACGTACTCCACCCAAAACATGGTCAGCAGTTAAGGTTAATGTCACAATTGTCCCGATCTCAACACCACCAAAGTGGTTGACAACCATCAATAATCCAATACCCATTGGTATTACATTTGCTAGAACTGCACAAACCCATGCACAAAATTGAACTGTAAACTGAACTTTGTTTAATTGAAAATAATTTTCTTCCTCAGTATTTAACGAATTGGAGAATTTTTTGAAGAAGAGATTCTTAACATCAAATTTTCTAATCTCATTTTTCCCTTCAAAAATGTCTTTCATGATTGTGACTAAAGATGAATTAGATTGACTCCAATTGTCTGTTTTTTGATTCATCTGTTTTTTACCAAGCTGGTTAGGAATCATACTTAATGCTGAAAGCAATACATATATCATACCTAATAACAGATTGGTCTCTAATACTACAAATGTTGTAGAAATGACCGTCATAATGGCTTGAATCAAATAAAACAAAGGCTGAAAATAATGTCCTTGAATTTGATTGGAAATGTTCGTCACATTATTAATTACATCAGAAGAATTTGAATCAGCTTGATTTTCTTGATAAAAGCTAGAAGCAAAAAAAGCAAATTTTAATTTTTGATTTAAAATTTGAATTGCCTTTTGATTCGTTAGCAAAAATAAATACGCCGAAACATAGGTAATCAAATAGGCTGCTAAAACCAATAAAACAAAAGTCCCAACACCAGCGAAGTTATTAAAAGCAATGTTAGTCATTTGTCCCATAACATACCCATTAATTACGCCTTCAAATGAACTAGCGATTGATAAAACTATAATCGCAATTGTAAACCTAACGGGCAAAACTGATAAAACCCATCTTAAATTAATTTGTGTTTTCTTCACATTCATCAGGTAACACCTCCGATAAAATATCTAGTACAAATAAGATACCTGTATTGCCTGAGCCCAGATCATCTTTTATTCCAAGCCCCTGATCTGAACTCCAACCATAATATCCATTTTCAACGAAAAAATTAGTTACAATATATTTCTTCCAATATTTTAGAATTTTCATATTTTTCTATTGCTTCTCTTGCTGCTGTATCAGTAATAATAATTGGCTTATTTAATATTTTTGCTTCTTCTAAAACCATGCCATATCCTTCAAACTCAGATAGTAAGCAAAAATAATCCGCCTTTTTTATGTATGGATATGGATTTTCTTTTTTCCCCAACAAGAAAAATGTATCTTTTACACCATACTTTTTTATTAGACTTACTAGTCTTTCTTTATCTGGCCCATCTCCGATTATATAAAAATTATGTGTCTTTCCATTTTCTTTTATTAATTTACTATGTACCTTTATAAGTCTATCTATAGCTTTTTGAGGAACTAATCTTGCTACTGTTACAAAATTTAACGAATTTTCTTTTATTTCTTCTGCTTTACCTAAATTAGATTTTTCTAATATTTTTTTTGCATCTATATAGTTATAAATTACTCTTTTATCTTTGCTTTTAATCTTTCTTGTATTATACATTTTATTAAAACTTTTTAAATTATCTTCACTTACAAATGCTAATTTATCATATTTCAAATATGTTTTTTTATCTATACATTTCTTTACCTTTGCTTTTACTCCTCGCCCAAAAACTTTGGATATATCATTATGAATCCATACTATCTTATCTGTTTTTTTATTTTTTACACTAAAAAGCCTTGTTATTGGTCCTTCCAAAAATGCAATTTCCACATCATAATTATCTTTTATATATTTTTTATAAATTTTTTTCTTTAATAATAATACTTCTAGTGGAACTACAAACTTTCTTTTTAGTGGTGATAATTCTAAATAAGCTTCATCATATAAGCTTTTTAATTTTATTTTATTATTTAATTGTTTTTCCAGCTCTCCTTTAGCATATATGGTAAAAATAGTAATTTCATATTTATCACATAATGCATTTGCTAAATCTACTAATACTCTTTCTGCTCCACCTAAAGTTAAGCTTGTTATTCCAAATAAAATCTTTTTCATTATTTTCCTCTTTATATTATAATATTCTTTTTTCACATTCTACTAAATATACTAGAATAAATCTTATAGGTAAATTTATTTAAAGTTCTCATATAGAAATTCTTTTTATTTTTCTTTTTTAAAAGATTATTTTTCTTCCAATTTGGAAATTTTGTATTTAAGTTTGTCCATGTCATTTCAATCAATTTCTCTCTAATTTCTTTGTCATTAACTTTAACCATTCTCAGTAATGAACTGCATAGCAAGTATCTAGTATAAATATATTCTAATTGTTCTTTGTATTCATCATAAATATTTTTTTCTTTATAATAATTAATAACATGATCCAACACATCAAAAATCTCTTTTGTTCTTTCATTTTGTAAATTAGAAATTGATTCTTCTCTTTGAACATAATGAATACATGGCTTTTTTAAGAAAGATATTTTTTCTAAATATGGAATTAATTTATATGTAAATTCTACATCTTCATATCTATATCCATTTGGGAATTTTATTTTTGTTTTTTCTAATATTTCTCTTTTGATTAACTTATTCCATGCAACTACTCTTACTTTTTCTAGCATTTCTTTCCTATTATAATAATATTCCCCTATATCTACTTTAGTTTTATTGGGATATTCCCAATAAAAATCACACTCTACCATATCACTATTTTCTTTTTTAGCTAATTCATACATATCTTTATACATATTATTCTCTACATAATCATCTGAATCTAAAAATGCTATATATTCTCCTTTTGCATATGGAATAGCAAAATTTCTTGCATCTGACAATCCGCCATTTTCTTTTTCTAAACATACTATTTTCTTTGGATATCTTTCTTGAAATCTTTTTACTATTTTCATTGAATTATCTTTTGTTCCATCATTTACAATAATAATTTCTATTTCTTCTAGTGTTTGATTTATTAGAGAATTCAAACATTTTTCTATGTATTTTTCTACATTATAAACAGGAACTATAACACTTATTTTAGGCATATTTCTACCTCATCTTTAAATATAATTTTACATTTATTTTTAATAATATTTTTTTTAATAGTTGCTTTAAATTTCTTACTTTAATATTGTCACACATTTTTCTTTTTTTTATTTCTTTTATATATTTATCTTTTTCACTTTCTTTTAATTCTTCTAATTTTAAAAGAATAGCATTTGTATAATATATTTTAACATTTTCTTTTGTTCTTTTATCTAAATTTATATTTTTAATCATTTCTATCATATTATCATAATGTTTTAATGCATCATACATTCTTCTTTTAGTTTTTTCATAATCTTCATTTCTTGTAATACTATTAGATGACTGTACATATTCATATAAATAATAAGGTGTTGAAACTACATTTTTTGCAACTAATATAATTATTGGTATCAATCCAAAATCTTCATGATAAGTTTGTCTAAATTTCAGATCATATTTAGTAAATAACTCTCTTTTTATTAAATATACACATGGTGAATCAATTAAAACATCTTCACTGAACATTATATTAAAAGCTTCTTCGCCAGTAATATTTTCAAAAATTGGACCTGGTACTTTTTCAATTATTCTTCCATTTTCATTTACTCTCTGTAATTTAAATTTTATTAAATCTACATTATTATCTATGTAAGGCATTAATTTTTCAACCAATTTTACATCTACATAATCATCTGAATCAACAAACATTATATATTCTGAAGTAGCTTTTTCAACTCCAAAATTTCTAGTTTTCGCAATTCCTTCATTTTGTTTTGCATAATATTTTATTAGCTCTTGCCTTTTTTGATTTTTTATATATTCCTTTATCACTTCTTCTGAATTATCTGTTGAACCATCATTTATTATAATAATTTCTAATTCATCCTTAATTGTTTGATTTTTTAATGAATTCAAGCACTTTTCTACATATTTTCCAGTATTATACACTGGTACAATTACACTTACTCTTGCCATTTTTTAGCCTTTCAAAATATTCTTTCTAATTTTTTTATAATTTCGCTATTATATTGATTAGCATCAAATTCTTGTTTTATATCAAATCCTTTTTCAATAAATAATTTCATTTTTTCATAAATATCCTCTATACTTTTATCAGTAACATATCCATATTTTCCTTCTACTTGTTCATAATCTGATACTTTTGTAGTAATAATAGGTTTATTTAAAATAAAACTTTCTAAAAATACCACTGGATACCCTTCATAATCTGATGTTAGTATTACACAATCTGATATTTTAAAATATGGATATGGATTTTGTTTTCTTCCTAAAAGTTCTATATTTTCTTGTAATTTATTTTTTCTTATTTCTTCTTTATAAAAATTACTATCCGGTCCATCGCCAATCCATAACATTTTAAATCTATATCCATTCATTTTTAATCTTTTTGCTACTTCTATTATTCTAGTAAGTTTCTTTTGTTTTTCATCATGTCTCCCTACATTAATAAAAGTAGTTATTCCCTCATCTTTTTTTTCATTTACTTTTTCTTCTGCTAATTTTTTTATTTTTTTACTATCAATCAAATTGTTACAAACCAATGTTTTTTCTTTCATTTCTGGGAAAATATTTAAAAAACTACTTTTTCCTTCTTTTGACACAAAAATCACATGCTTGAATTTATTATAATTTATTTTCTTAAAAAACTTCTTCATTTTGACTTTATCATTTCCAAATAAGGTATAGTAATCAGCATGACCCCATAAGCATGAATTTTTTGATGCTACTCTACTAATAAAAGATGCCACAATAGAATAGGTTGCAAAACTTGCTGAAAAATCAAATTTATTTTTATATTTAATCATAAATTTAAATCGTTTTACTAAATTTTTCGCTTTTCTCTTTAGTATATTTTTGCTTTCATCTGGTCTATATTCAATTACTTTTATATCTTTGTTTAATTCCTTCAAGAATATCCCCTGTTTTTTTTCTAATATAATAGTTATTTGATATCCTCTTTTTTGTAAATAATTTGTCAATGTTACTAGTGACTTTTCTATTCCACCTATATCTAAAGAATATGCTGCAAATAATAACTCTTTCATTTTTTCTCCCTCTATTTTATACACTTTTATTTTATCAATATTTATTTATTTAGTCAATCATAAATTATTTAAACAAAAGAAAAATTGCCATATACTACTCTAATTCGTATTGGCAATTTTCATTTTTATTATTTTTTATTAACTTTATCCCTCTACCGGATAAACACTAACTTGTTTTTTGTCTCTACCTTTTCTTTCAAATTTAACATTTCCATCTACTAATGCATATAAAGTATCATCACTACCCTTACCAACATTAGTTCCTGGATGTACTTTTGTTCCTCTTTGTCTTACTAGGATATTTCCTGCTAAAACAAATTGTCCATCAGCTCTTTTTACACCAAGTCTTTTAGACTCACTCTCTCTACCATTATGAGAGCTACCTTGACCTTTCTTATGAGCCATGTTTCTCAACTCCTTTCGGTTTTGTTTTATTTATGTTCTCTTTATTAAAATCTATGTTTTAATTAAAAACTAAGCTTCTACTTTTTCAGTAGCTTTTGTTGTTTCTGCTTTTTTAGCTGTTGCTCTTTTAGCAGCTGTTTTGATTCCTGTAATTTCTACTTTTGTATATGGTTGTCTATGACCTTGTTTTCTTCTATAGTTCTTTTTAGCTTTCATTTTGAAAACAATGATCTTTTTTGCTTTACCATGAGAAACTACTTTTCCTTCTACTTTTATACCTTTTACATAAGGATTTCCTACTTGTACTTTTCCTTCTTCAGATACTAAGATTACTTTATCAAAAGTAACTTTTTTTCCTTCCTCTGCATCTAATTTTTCAAAAAATACAACATCTCCTTCTGCTACTTTGTATTGTTTTCCACAGCTTTCGATTATTGCGTACATTTAAAATGCACCTCCCTTATTTGTATACTCGCTAATCCTTAAATTTCAGGCAATTAACTTATTGTTAATATTTAGGTGCCTTGACTAAGCGGATTACAGTTCCTAATTTTACCATACTTCTACTTAGTTGTCAATTGTTTTTTCAAATTTTCAAGTGCCTTTTTTCGGTGACTTATTAGATTTTTTTCTTCTTTTGTTAATTCTGCCATTGTTTTTCCATTTTTTAGTTCAAATATTGGATCAAATCCAAATCCATTTTCTCCTCTTGGTTTTTTAGTTATTTTTCCTTCTATTTCTCCTTTTCCTACAATTATTTCTCCATTATCATAGTATGTTATTACACATCTTACTCTTGCTTTTCTGTCTTCTTCTTTTAAATCTTTCATTTTTTCTAATATAGCTGTATTCCTTTGTTCTGGAGTAGAATTTTCTCCTAAAAATCTTGCTGTATATATTCCTGGCCATCCATCAAAAATATCTATACATAACCCACTATCATCTGCGATGCATGGCATATTTGTTATTTTTGATATTTCTTTTGCTTTTTTTAATGAGTTTCCTTCAAATGTGTCTGCATCTTCTTCTATTTCTATATTGCACCCTACTTCTTTTAGACTAAGTAATTCATAATTATTTAAAATTTCTTTTATTTCTTTTAATTTTCCTTGATTATTAGTTGCAACTATAATTTTTTTCATTTTTTTCGATCTCCCTTTTTTATTTATATTTATCATAATATTAATGTTTTTTCAATGTATAATAGAATAAAATCTGACATTAATAACATTCCTATAATATAAAAAAGAAGTTCTAATTTGAACCTCTTGTATATTTTACTAATAATTTTTCTACTTCATCAGAAGTGGCTAATTTTAAAACTTCATCAGCCAATTTCTGGCATTCTTTAAAATCTAATTTTCTTATCAATTTTCTTACATTTAAAACTTTATTAGCATTCATTGAAAACTCATCTAATCCTAAGCCTATTAATAAAGGGATAAATGTTACATCTCCTGCCGCTTCTCCACACATTCCGCACAAGATGTGGTTTTTGTGAGCACCTTCAATTGCTTTTTTTATAAGTCGAATTACAGCTGGATGAAAATGTGTATATAAATTAGCAATTTTTTTATTTCCTCTTTCAACAGCTACTGTATATTGAATTAAATCATTTGTTCCAATACTAAAAAAATCACATTCTTTTGCTAATTCATCTGCAATAAGTGCTGCTGCTGGTATTTCTATCATAATTCCAATTTTTATATTTTCATCAAATTTAATTTTCTTTTCTCTTAACTCTTCCTTTACTTCATTTATTATTTCTTTTGTTTTTCTTAACTCTTCTAATGATGAAATCATTGGTATCATAATAGCCACATTCCCATAAGCACTTGCTTTTAAAATTGCCCTTAATTGTACTTTAAATAAATTAATGTCATCTAAACAAATCCTAATTGCTCTATAACCTAAAAATGGATTATCCTCTTTTGGCAATTTCATATATTTTAAATCTTTATCTCCACCTATATCTAATGTTCTAATAATTACTTCTTTATTCTTAAGTTTTAATACTACTTTTTTATATGCTTCAAATTGTTCATTTTCAGTTGGAAAATTTTCTGAGTTCATATAAAGAAATTCACTTCTAAATAATCCTACTCCTTCTGCTGTGTTTTGAATTACAATTTTAACATCATCTGGCATGCCTATATTAGCTAAAACTTTAACTTCATGTCCATCTTTTGTTATTGAATCTTGATTTTTATAATTTTCTAATTCATTCTTTTCTTTTTTTATCTTTTCTTTTATCTCTTCAAAATTTTTATATTCTTTTTTAGAAGGATTCACAAAAATTTCACCTGTTTTTCCATTTATAGCAACAACATCATTTTGTTTTATATTTTGTGTTATTTTGTTAACTCCTACACTTGAAGGAATTTCATGAGTCCTTGCCATAATAGCCATATGAGAATTCATCCCACCTACTTCTGTAATAATTCCTTCTATATTTTTAAAATCTAATTTTGCAATATCAGATGTTGATAATTCTTTTGCAACTAAAATTGTATTTGAAGGTAATTTAGATAAATTTATTTCTTCTTTTCCTATTATTTTTGCTATGATTTTTTTCTTCATATCTTCTATATCCTTACTTCTTTCAGAAATATAGGTGTCATCTACTTTTTCAAATTCTTTTATTATTTCATTAAAACCAATTTCTGTTGCATAAGCTGCATCCCATTTTTCTTTTTCAATTATTTCAATTGTTTTTTGAATCAAATTTGGATCTTGTAATATTAAAAGATATGCTTGCATAATTTCTTTTTCTGTTCCAGATATTTTTTCTAATAAGTCTTCTATTTCTTTTTCAACCTCTTTAATTGCTTTATAAAACTTTTCTTTTTCTAATGTAACATCTTGTATTTTATTTTTTTCTAATTTAATCTTTTGGCTTTTAAAAATAATTGCTTTTCCTAATCCTATACCATCAGAAATTCCTGTTCCTTTTAGCATATTTTATCCTTCTTTCTATAGAAATCTATATTAATCAAGATTTTCTTTAATAATGTTTTTTAAATTTTCTAATGCTTCTTTTTCATCTTCCCCATTACATATAATTTCTATTTCTGTTTTTGATTTTATTCCTGCTGCCATAAGCATTAATGGAGATTTAGCATTAATTTTTTTATCATTTACAAGAAAAGTTATATCACTTTTGTATGACATCGCTGTTTTTGCAATTTCTGTTGCAGGTCTTGCATGAAGCCCTGTTTTATTGTTTAACATCACATCTTCTTTTACCATATTTTTATATTTTCCTTTCTTATTTTTATTTATACAGTATTTTCCCAAACATTTTTCTTAAATATAGCCATAATTCCTGCTGCTATTACAGAACCTACTACAAGAGCTAAAGTATACCATCCTGGATTTCCTATTAATGGTAATACAAAAATTCCTCCATGTGGAGCCATTAAACTACAATTGAACGCCATTGATAAAGCTCCAGACACCGCAGAACCAATAACGCAAGCTGGCAACACACGAATTGGGTCAGCTGAAGCAAATGGAATAGCTCCCTCTGAAATAAAAGATAATCCCATAACATAATTTAGTAGTCCTGCTTGTCTTTCTTTTTTTGGTAATTTTTTAGGGAAAAATGTTGCAAGAATAGCTATTGCAAGAGGTGCTACCATCCCACCAATCATAACTGCTGCCATTATTTCGTAATGACCTTCTGCTAACATTCCTGTTCCAAATGTATATGCTGCTTTATTAACTGGTCCTCCTAAATCTACAGACATCATGCCTGCTAGTATAGCTCCTAAAATAACTTTATTAACTCCACTCATAGAGAAAAGAAAATTATTTAAACCTATATTTATAGATGCTACAAATGGATTTATTAAAAGCATAATAATTCCTATTAGTAATATTCCAGCCACTGGATAAATTAAAATTGTCCTAATTCCTTCTAAACTTTTTGGTATGAATTTAAATAATCTTTTTAAAAACTTAATTATAAATCCACCTAAAAAACCAGCAATTAAAGCTCCTAAAAATCCTGAACTAATTAGTACTTCTTCTGAATTCATAAGAGATGAAAAAGTTGTACCTGCTTTTGCTATTGCTCCACCTACAATTCCCACTGCTAATCCAGGTCTATCTCCAATACTCATAGCAATGTATCCAGATAAAATAATTAGCATAAAGTCAAAAGCTATTCCACCAATTGTTTTGAAAAATGCTGCTATTGGTGTGTTCATTCCAAAATTTGAAGGATTTATAGAATAATCATCTAATAGAAAAGCAATAGCTATTAATATTCCTCCACCTACTACAAATGGTAGCATATGTGTAACCCCATTCATCAAATGTCTATACACATTTCCACCTAAATTCTCTTCTTTTTCAGAATTTTCATTTTTATGATAAATTGGTATTTCCGAATTTTCTTTTAATGCTTTTTCTATTAATTTTTTTGGGTTATGAATTCCTTCTGATACGCCTACTTTAAGTACTTTTTTTCCATTAAATCTAGATAAATCTACATTAACATCAGCTGCTACAATGATAGCTTTTGCATTTTTTATTTCTTCTTCTGTTAATATATTTTGTGCTCCAGATTGTCCTTGAGTTTCAACTTTTATAAAATGACCTAATTCCTCTCCCATTTTTTCTAAAGCTTCAGCAGCCATGTAAGTATGAGCAATTCCTGTTGGACAAGCTGTAATTCCTAATAATTCATAATCTGACTTTTTCTCTTCTTTGTTGTGTGCCTTTTTTTCTGCATTGTCTATAATCTCTAAAAATTCCTCTTTTGATTTTGCTTTTATTAATTCTTTTCTAAAGTTCTCATCCATTAATAAACTAGACAAACGGCTCAACACTTCTAAATGTACATTATCTTCTGTATTTGGTGCTGCAATTAAAAATAATAACTTAACTGGCTTTCCATCTAATGAATTAAAATCTGTTCCTTCTGGTATTACCATTGCTGAAACTCCTGGCGAAGAAATACTATCGCCTTTCCCATGTGGAATTGCTATTTCTTCGCCTATTCCTGTTGTACCTTTTTCTTCTCTTTCTAAAACTAATTTTAAATAATCTTCTTTATTAGTAATATTTTGATTTTTAGCCATCAATTCGACTGCTTTTTCTATTATTTCTTTTTTTGTAGAAGCTTTTACATTTAAATCTATAGCTTCTTTTTTTATTAAATCTGTAATTTTCATATTTAAGTTGCATTGATTTACTAATCAATACATTCTCCTTTCCTACTTACTTTGTGTCTTTTATATCATTATATATATTGTATATTTTTTCTTTTTCCCCTAAAAACATAGATGCAGTAGTTGCTGTTGCCGCTGCTATTCCCATATCTAGTGCTTCTTCATATTTTGAAGATAATTTATATCCTGCTATAAAACCTGCTATCATAGAATCTCCTGCTCCTACTGTATTTATTCTTTCTTTTACTACACATGCTTTTCTTTTAAATACTTCTCCATTTTCACTTAAGAATATTGCACCTTCACTTCCCATTGATACTAATACATTTTTTGCTCCTTTTATTTGTAGTTCTTTTGCAAGCTGAATTACTTGTTCTTTGTTTGTAATTTTTGTATTAAAAATTTCTTCTAATTCTTCTCGATTTGGTTTTATTAAAAAAGGCTTAGATTCTAAAGTTTTTAATAAAAGATTTCTTCTTGCATCAACAATTATTTTAACTTCGTTTTTTTGTAATTCATGGCAAATTTTTTGATAAATATCTTCTTCAACTCCTTCAGCCACACTTCCTGACAAAACTAAAATATCACCTTTTTTTATTTGCCTTATTTTTTCATATAATAAATCAATATATCTAGAACTTATATATGGTCCTTTTCCATTAATAGCTGTTTCTTCTGACTCTGTTTCTATTTTAACATTAATTCTAGAAATACCTTCATTTACATTTACAAAATCCGTCTTTACCCCATATTTCTGTACCTTATTCTCAATTTCTGTTCCTGTAAAACCTCCAATAAATCCTAACGCTGTTGAATCTATGCCTAATTCTTTTAAAACAATAGACACATTAATTCCTTTACCTCCTGGAAAGATATATTCTTTTTCACTACGATTAATATTACTTAATTTAAAATTTTGTATTTTTATTATATAATCCAAAGCTGGATTAATTGTTAATGTGTAAATCATTTTTTCTCCTTTTTAGTCCTTTATTAAGAATATTTCCCAAAAATTAATAATAATATTCATATAAGTTTTTTAGTCTTTTATTTGTTTGACTTTTATATTTTTCAGTTTTGTATACTAAATGTTGGATAATGTATAAAAAAAATGCTGTTTTTTGTTTCTTTATGATATATTACTTTTTTGGGAGGTGTAAAAATGAAAGATTTAGAAACAAAAAATTTAAAAATCAGAAAGTTCAAGATGGATGATGTAGAAGATGTTTATAAAAATTTAGCTACTATACAAGAGCTAAAAAGTCAACGTTTGGAGTCGTTATTTGCCTACCGGTAAAATAAGACATACTCTTCATTCCCTTATGGGACAGCAGGGGATGTAACGCCATGAGTCATCCGGGGCGAACGGCAAAAGAAGATTCTATGTAGACACTCTTTCCGTGATTAGGAGGTTCTATTTTATCTTATTCAAATCTCCCCAATAAAAAAAAGCCTAACCGGCCGATGTGTGAAGAGGGGACGCACCTCTTTTTGTGTAGGGAAGCCCCTTGGTTTGGGTTGTCTTGCTCCGTCCCTCTTTCCTCTTTACAGCACGAGGTATTGCAGGATCATGTTGTGGATTCTCAC
>QWCB01003843.1_pt1 | contig 13998 bp, 16 predicted proteins | sample 1972511 | NCBI WGS metagenome assembly QWCB01 (sample SAMN09866719, study PRJNA288562) | Human gut metagenome isolate term5_stool, whole genome shotgun sequencing... | isolation source: gut | host: Homo sapiens | place: USA: California
GACAAATCTGACAATCCTGAAAAGACATACGTTGAAGAAATTATGCCTAATAAAATCGAATTAAACAAACAATACATTGAAAATATTAATTTAATTAATGATATAAAAATAATTCTTCAAACATTGAAGATTTTATAGGAGTTTTATGAATATTTGGATTATAAATCATTATATTGATGTTCCAGGGAAGGGTAGATATTTAAGGCATTATAATTTTGCAAAAGAATTACAAAAAAGAGGACATAATGTAACGTTATTTACAGCATCTACTACACATGGAACAGATTTAAATGTGATTAATGATGAAAAAAAATATAAAGAAGAAATAATTGATTCCTTAAAATTTGTATATATTAAGGCAAAAAATTACACTGGGAATGGTAAAGACCGTGTAATTAATATGATACAATTCTATAAAAATCTATTGTCAGTATCTAAAAAATACTCTGGGGTTGATGTTGTTTATTGTTCTGCACCTCATAGTTTAACTTGGCTAGCTTCAAGGAAAATAGCCAAAAACAATCACGCTAAATTAATTTGTGAAACAAGAGATTTATGGCCAGAAACTTTTATAGAAATGGGTAAATTCAGTAAAAATCATCCTGTGGCAAAAATCCTATATGCTATTGAGAAATCTGTGTATAAGTCTTCAGATGCTTTAATATTCACAATGGAGGGCGGAAAAGACTATCTGAAATCAAGAGGAATTAATAGAGATAATGTATTTCACATAAATAATGGAGTTGTACTAGAAGATTTCAATGAATCAATAAAAAAATATCATTTGGAAGATGTAGATTTAGATGATAAAAATATCTTTAAAGTTGTTTATACAGGCGCTTTAGGACGAGCAAATCAAGTTGATACTTTGATTGATGCAATGAATAAACTATCTGAATATGAAGATATAAAACTTATTGTTTATGGGAAAGGTGAATTTGAAGCAAGCCTTATAAAAAAAGTTAGAGAAAATTCACAAAAAAATGTTGTTTTTAAAGGTTCTGTTGACAAAAGATATGTACCTTCTATAGTTACAAGATCAGATTTGAATGTAATTACTGGACAAGATATTAATTTATATAAATATGGAATGAGTTTTAACAAGCTATTTGAGTATTTAGCTGCAAACAAACCTATATTATCTAATTTAAAATGTAATTATGATATTATTGAAAAATTTAACTGTGGTAAGACAGTAAAAAGTGGTTGTGCAGATGCTTTGAAGGAAGGGATATTGTACTTTTATAATTTAAAAGAAACTGAATATAAACAATTTTGTGAAAATTCGAAAAAAGCGGCAGAAAATTACGATTACAAAATTTTAACTGATAAATTAGAACATATATTTAAAACTTTAAATGGGGGATTTTGATGAACATACCATTGTTGAATTTGAAAAGACAATATAAGAACATTGAAGAAGAAGTAAATACAAGTGTATTAGAGTGTTTCAAAAATGCACAATATATAATGGGTGAAAATGTTAAAGAATTTGAAAAAGGAATAGCTAATAAAATTGGCGTAAAACATGCAATTACAGTTGGAAATGGAACTGATGCATTGATTATAGCGTTGAAGTCTTTGGGAATAAAAGAAGGAGACGAAGTTATAACTACTGACTACACTTTCTTTGCAACAGCTGAAGCAATAAGATTTGTAGGAGCTACACCTGTTTTTTGTGATGTTGAATTAGACACTTACAATATAGATCCTTCTCAAATAGAAGAAAAAATAACAGATAAAACAAAAGCAATAATCTGTGTTCATTTATTTGGAAATGCATGCAAAATGGATCAAATAAATGATATTGCAAAAAGACATAATTTGTACGTAATTGAAGATGCTGCGCAAGCAATTAATTCACAATATAAGGGAAAAAATGTTGGTAATTTAGGAGATGTGGCATGCTTTTCATTCTTCCCTACAAAGAATTTGGGATGCTTTGGTGATGGTGGAATGATCACAACTAATGATGATGATTTGGCAACTATTATAAGAGCTTTAAAAGTTCATGGCAGTGGCGAAAATGGAATGAAGGCTTACGCGATATTAAATGACGAAGAAGTTGAAGTTGTGGAACAAAATTCAGGTGATAATACTGTTTACAATCCATTGAAATACTACAATTACTTAATTGGTCACAATTCTAGATTAGACGAAATCCAAGCAGCTATTTTGAGAATTAAATTAAAACATTTAGACGAATACACTGAAAATAGAAGAAGTATTTCACACAAATACATCGAAGCTTTGAAGGATACTTCATTGGTAATGCCAACTGAAACTGAAGGTGGAAAGCATGTTTTCCATTTATTCATTTTACAATCCGAAAATAGAGAAGAAATAGAATCAAAATTAAAAGAAAAGGGAATCGCTACGGGAACTTATTACAAGGTTCCAATGCATTTACAAAAAGCTTTTAATGATTTAGGATATAAGAAGGGAGATTTCCCTAATGCGGAATATCTTTCAGAAAGAACTTTTGCAATTCCATTGTTCCCTGAAATGAACGATGAAGAAAGAGAATATATTATTAATTCTATAAAGGAGATAGTATAATGGATTTTTTTGCTCATGAGTCTTGCTATATAGATGAAGAGACAAAGATTGGTAAAGGTACTAAAATTTGGCATTTTAGTCATGTCATGTCAGGATGTACTATTGGAGAAAACTGTAATATTGGTCAAAATGTTGTGATTTCTCCTGATGTTACCCTTGGAAATAATTGTAAAGTTCAAAACAATGTCAGTGTGTACACTGGAGTTGTATGTGAAGATGGAGTATTTTTGGGACCTTCATGTGTATTTACAAATGTAATTAACCCAAGAGCTTTTATTGAGAAAAAGGATGAGTATCGAAAAACAACTATAAAAGAAGGCGCTTCTATTGGCGCTAACGCTACAATTGTATGTGGAAACACAATTGGCAAATATGCTATAATTGGAGCAGGAGCAGTTGTTACAAAAGATGTCGGAGATTATGAGGTTGTAGTAGGCAATCCAGCAAGGCATCATGGATTTGCATGTTCATGTGGAGAAAATCTAAAAAGAGTTTCCCTCACAGATTATATATGTGAAAAATGTGACAAGAAATATTTATTAAATGATTATAAATTGAGTGAGGTATCAAATGAATAATTTTCAAATGGTTAATGATGGAGTAAACTATATTGGCGATGTTGTAGATTCAGAATTAAAAGCTATTGTTGAATCTGGAAAATTAAGAGCTACTAGTGATTTCAAATCAGTTGCAAGCTGTGATTTCATAGCTATAGCCGTACCAACACCATTGGATATTTACCAACAACCAGACATTTCTTATGTAGAAAAATCAACTACAGATGTTTCTAAGCATTTGAAAAAAGGATCTATTGTTGTATTAGAATCCACTACTTATCCAGGAACTACTGAAGAATTAATGAGACCTATTTTGGAAAATGGTTCAGGATTAAAATGTGAAGAAGATTTTTACTTAGCATTCTCTCCTGAAAGAGTAGATCCAGGTAACAAACAATATAAGACTAAGAACACTCCTAAAGTTGTTGGAGGAATTGGTTCAGAATCTACAGAAGTTGCAGCAGCATTGTACAGAAATGTACTTGAAGGAGAAGTCATGACTGTATCTTCACCAAGAGTTGCTGAAATGGAAAAAATTCTTGAAAACACATACAGAAATGTAAATATTGGATTGGTAAATGAATTTGCCAAATTAGCTAATAAAATGGATATCAATATGTGGGAAGTAGTTGACGCTGCTAAGACAAAACCATACGGATATCAAGCATTCTATCCAGGTCCTGGTGTAGGTGGACACTGTATACCATTGGATCCATTCTATTTGACTTGGAAAGCTAGAGAATATGATGTACACATGCCAATCATAGAAGCAAGTGGTACTGTAAATGATAGCATGCCTGAATGGGTAGTAGATAGATCAATGAAGATTTTATCAAGAAAATTCAAAAAACCATTGAATGGTTCAAAAGTTTTAATTTTAGGTATTGCTTATAAAAAAGATATCGACGATTTGAGAGATTCTCCTGCATTTGTTGTAATGGATAAATTCAGAGAAGAAGGAGCAATCGTAGATTATTATGATGGATTTAATCCTTCTTATTTCAACCCAGATGGATCTAAGACATACTCATTAAAAGAAATTAATCCAGAAGTAGTTAAAGGTTACGATTTAGTTGTAATAACTGCAGATCACACAAATGTTGATTACCAAATGGTTGTAGAAAATGCACCATTTGTATTTGATACAAAATACGCTACAAGAGAAGTAAAAGACAATAGAGATAAAATAGAATTATTATAAGAGGTAATATGCAAAAAATTAAATGTGCAATCATTGGTTGCGGTCGAATTTCTTATAAACACGTAGAAGGAATTGCAAACAATGATTCAGAAATAGAATTAGTTGCAGTATGCGATATTATTGAAGAGAGAGCTATCGAGAAAAAGAACGAATACTTGGAAAGATTTCCTGATAGAGATGTAAAAGTATACACTGATTACAAAAAAATGTTAGAGGAAGTCGACATCGATATGTGTTCTATTTCAACAGAAAGTGGATATCATGGTAAAATAGCTCTTCACTGCTTAGAACAATCAAAACATGTATTAATTGAAAAACCAATGGCTATGAGCTTGGAAGAAATTGACAACATTAATAAATTAGCTGATGAAAAAGGATTAAAAGTTGGGGTGTGTCACCAAAACAGATTTAATCCTCCAATTCAAAAATTGAAAAAGACAATTGATGCTAATAAATTTGGAAAGATGACAAACATCACAGCAAGAGTTTTATGGAACAGAAATCAAAACTACTATAACTTAGCACCATGGAGAGGAACAAAGGCGCTAGACGGTGGTACATTAATGAATCAATGCATACACGCACTAGACTTATTGTTGTGGATGATGGACGATGAATTAGTAAGTGTAAAGGCTGAGACTGAAACTTTCCTAAGAGATATAGAAATGGAAGATTACGGCGTAATTTTGATGAGATTTAAGAGCGGTAGAATTGGATTATTAGAAGGTAGTGCCGATGTTTATCCTAAAAATCTTGAAGAAACTATTTCTGTGTTTGGTTCAACAGGAACTGCTGTTATCGGTGGGTTAGCTGTAAATGAAATCAAAACTTGGGTATTCGAAGATGAATCTGAAACAGCAGAATTGGAAGACGATAAATCAATTGATAACGTCTATGGAAATGGACACACTCCATTATACAAAGATTTTATTCATGCAATAAATACAGATACTCAACCTTTGATAAACGGACACGAAGGAAGAAAACCGGTAGAAGTTTTAATGAAAGCTTACGGTTGGGTTGATTAAGAATAATTAAAAAATATTTAAAATAAACAAGCTCTTGATTTTAATCAAGAGCTTGTCTCACTTTGTTTAGTATTCTTAGAATCATTCTTTTGTTCCTATACCTAATATATTTTCATCAATATATTGTTTTAACATTTGTGCTATTTGATAACTTATTGAGTTTTCATCATTCATTAACATCTGATTTATTTAAAGTGATATTAAAAGCTGTTTTTAAACCTACTACATCAAGTATTTGGAAAGGTCCAAAAGGAGCTTCTGTTCCATATCTCCATGCGTTGTCAATATCTTCAATGTCAGCTATATCCAAAACTTTTAGAGTCATTGTAGCATCTAATAATGGAACCATTACTGAATTCGACGTACTTTGATCGGGATAAACCTATTTTAATTCTATCTAGAATGCTAATATAAGTCTCTTTTAATGCATCGAAACGAGGTTTTGATTTCTACGGAATCTTCACTTCTAAGCTAAACATTGACGTCAATACTTTTAAAAGTTGTTTGAAAAGCAATTTGTGATCATAAAACTCCTCCACCAGGCACTGTTATATTTTTGTATTTCATAAATTTGCCTACTTTAAATAGTGCCTCTTGTAAATTTATTCATTATTTATATATCCTACAAATAATTTTACAAACCAAAAATGAACAATACTTGTATATTTTCAGTTTCTTGTTTTTAAAAAATGTTTAAAAATTTACAGAAAGGGTATTAATAAATTAAGGTGCTAGTGACCGAAAAATAAAATTGTTGTAAGTTATATTTTTCTAAAATATGTGTTTAAATTTTACTTAAATGTGGTAAGTATAATATGTAATGTTTAATATATCAATAATTTATAAGGAGGTTATATGAGTGGATTTAAAAAATTTGTCCACATACTGTTTTCAATATTGCTAATTCTATTTTCATTAGCATTGTTCTTTACAGTATTTAATTTTGGACAAATTAGTTATAATCTCAGAGAACTCATGATGAATGAGGTATGCTTTTATGTAGTATCTGTTATTGGAGCATTTGTTCTATTAGGAGCTCTAATAATTATGTTTAAAGCAATTTTCTCTGATAATTTGAGCGATTTCTTGATTTCAAAAGACAAGGATGGAGAAGTAATGATATCCACAGAAGCACTGGAAAATACAGTTAAAAGCACAGTGAACAAATATAATGATGTTAGGACTTCCCATGTTAATGTTAGAGTTAACAATTCAAAAGAACCATATATGAATTGTGATGTAGAAGTTGGAGTAAGGGATATGTCAAATGTAAGTGGTCTTGGAGAAAATATCAAAAATGATATTAAGACTAATTTGGAAACTTTATCTGGGTACAAAGTTAAGGATATCACTGTAAAGTTTTTAGATTTGGCAAAATCTACTAATAAAAGGGTAGTATAGGGGGTAAAAATGAACAATAATTTATTGGACAATATTAATTCCCCAGATGAAGAAAAAAGGATAGTATTTGTAAAAGAAGATTCAAAAGATAAGTTTGATGAAAGACTAATAAAAAATTTATCAGGCTTAAGAAAACCTACTAAGTATGGAATATTAGGTGTGATAATTGCATTATTGTTTTTATCTTTAGGATTTTGGGCAACAATATTACTACTATTACTTTTTGGTATTGGTTATGGTTATGGGCTGTACAAAGAAGGTAATCCTAAATTCATCAGATTTTTAATGAATTTATTTAGGAAATAATATAGTTATAAAAGGAGATTAGAAAGATGGACGAAAGAAAATACAATGAAGTAAACAAAGTTAACGAAGAAAAAGCTGAAAAAGAACAAGAAAAGAAACACGAATCAAAATTAACTTTTGATAACTCAGTAGTTCAAAAAATAGCTGCAATAGCTGTTAGAGAAGTACCAGGAGTTTTAGATATGGAAGGTGGATTCTTCTCAGGAATTCAAGAAACTTTTGGTGGATATGATGCTACAAAAGGTATCGAAGCAGAAGTTGGAGAAAAAGAAGCTGCAATTGATGTTTCTGTTATCTTAGAATATGGTGTATCAGCAGTTAAAGTATTCAATCAATTACAAGAAGTAGTAAAACAAAGCGTAAACAAAATGACTGGATTAAATGTTGTTGAAGTTAACTGTAAAGTAGTTGACGTAATGACAAGGAAAGAATTTAACTTAAAAAATAAAAAAGAAGAAGAAAACAAAAGTGGTTTGAAATAAACTATTTTTAAAATAAGGAAGGCTTTGCCTTCCTTATTTTAATGTCACAACAGCTCCGTATATGTGAGGGCCTGTGTGCACAACAAAAAGACTTGAAATAGGTCTTTTATAGATTTCTACACTAGGATAGTATTCTTTTATTACATTTTCTAATTCATCTGCATTTTCTTGGAGATTTGAATGCATTATGTAAATTTTATCAATTTCATCATTAGCTGCAAAATCAATAATATATTGTAAAATTTGTTGATTTACTTTTTTTCTGCCTCTCACAGTATTTATAACCTCTAAATTACCTGTGTTTTTGATACAAGTTATAATAGGTTTAATGCTTAGAAGATTTCCTACTACCTTACTAGAACGTTTAATTCGTCCACTTGTGTAAAGGTAGTCCAGTTTATCTACAGTGAAGAAAAAGTCCTCTTTATTTTTGTAGATTTCTAATTCTTTAACAATATCTTCAAAACTAATATGATTTTCAATCATATTCACAGCTTTCTCAATTAAAAAACCCATCCCCATTGAACAGGATTTGCAATCAATTAAATGATATGTTAGCTTATCAGAATATGAACTTAATACTTGCTTAAATAAATTATAAGTTCCACTTATACCACAACTCATACAAGTTGCAATAACATGAGTGTATCCATTTGATATAATGTATTCTATTTTGTCAATCAAATCACTTGCTAGGGGAAGAGAACTACTAATAGTGTTACTATTAATGTCTTGAATAACGTCGTATATATTTTTTTCATACTTATCTTTATATGTAACTTCTGAATTGTAAATGATTTGAAGAGGGACTTCAACAATATTATATTCTTTGATAATTGATGGATCAACATCGGACGTAGTGTCAGTTAGAATAGCAATTTTTTGCATATTTTATTCCTTTCTAAATTTTAATACGATAATATAAACATTATACCATTTTAAAGAAAAAAATACGACAACTGTGTTGTCGCATTTAAATCTTTATTGTGATTTTTGTTCCCGCATCCAATTTAGATTCAAGCTCTATGGTTCCATCATGAATATCCACGATATGTTTAATTATTGAAAGTCCAAGGCCTGTAGATTCTTGTGAAGAGCGTGATTTATCAACGACGAAGAATCTTTCAAACACTCTTTTTTGATATTTTTCGGCAATGCCAATGCCTGTATCTTCACAGATTATTTTAGTTTTATCATTATCTTTGAATATCGAAATCTTGATTTTACCTGAAATCTTATTGTATTTAATTGCGTTTGTAACCAAGTTTTCAATCATTTCTTTGATTAGATTTTCATTACCATATATTAAACAATTTTCTTGTAAATCTGTAATGATTTCGATTTGTTTACTATCCAACTTGTTTTGATTGGACTTAATAATTTCATCGATTATCTTTTCAGGGTTGAAAAGAGTTTTCTCAATATTATCACCAGATTCGTCTAATTTGGAAAGTTTAATTATATTATCAATTAATTCCAATAATCTCAACCCTTCTTGGTGAATAATTGATGCAAATTTGCTTACATTTTCAGGACTTACCATGTTGTTTTCAATCATTTCGGCATATCCATTTATTGAGGTAAGTGGAGATTTTAATTCATGACTAACATTTGCCGAAAATTCTCTTCTTCTTTTTTCGGCCTTGATTTTATCACTTTCATCTACCAAAAATAGTAGAACGCCATTGATATTTTCTTCATCTAATACTGGCGCAATATACATAGACAATAGAATTCCCTGCATTTCTATATTAATATGGTGTGCTGTTTTTGTAGATATTACATCTTTAATAGAAGAATGGATTTTCAAGTCTCTATTTAACGAAATAAATGGTCTACCTTCGTATCTCGAATCAGATGCTCCAAACAAAAACTCAGCAGATTTATTTACTGATAAAACATTCATATTTTTATCAAGCAAGATAAGGCCTTCTCTCATATTATCCGTAATAGTTTTTATTGTAGTAGATCTTTCTTGTAATTCATCCACATATTTTTTTATAGTTTCGTTTTTTCGCCTAATAATATTGATAAATGGTATAAGTTCATCGTAAACTGGTTGTTCTAATAATTTTGATTCTTTGTCATTAACGATGTTATCATCTAATTCATTGGCAATAGTTTCTATAGGATCTAAGATTTGTCTAATTTGTCTTCTATTAATATCGATTAATAATATTAATGATAATGCTAATATCAATAGGGTATATGGCAATAAATCTAAAATAGTTTTCAAAAAACTAGCAGATTCGCAGCTAACTCTAAGAACATCAGAATTTTGCTGAAGTATAGCAACATAATACATACTTTTATCAAAACTATTAGATTTACGAGTTATTGATCCTACATTAGTTTCCCTTGCATCTTTAACTTCTTCTCTATCAGAGTGATTATCCAAAGAATCGACATTCGTATCGGTGTCAAAGACTACATTTCCACTTTTATCAATAATAGTGAATCTATTTGTAGGATTGATTCTCTTAATCTTTTTTACATTGACAATAGTTTGTTCACGATTATTGTCACTGATAGAATCAATATATTGGATTTGACGAAGTAGGGAAGTTTCTTGCTTCGATTTGTTGTAATTGTAAAATATAAATGTTTGCAAACTAAGTCCGACAGCCAAAGCTAATATAATAACAAAAGAAATTCTAGTGTATATTTTTCTTTTCATTACTCACCAGCTTTATATCCCAGATTTCTTATAGTTTTTATGATGCCGGAAGCATTTTTTAATTTTTGCCTTAATGTAGCAATATGAACATCTACTGTACGTGATTCGCCTTCAAAATCGAATCCCCAAATTTTTGTCATGATATTTTCTCTAGTCAAAACTTTTCCGACATTTGATAGGAGATAATACAATAATTCAAATTCCTTGTAAGTTAATTCTACATTATCTCCATCAACACTAACAGTTCTCTTATCATAATCTAATTCAATATTCTTATAAATAATTTTTGATTTTGTTTTACTCAATGACGATCTTCTAAGTAGCGCTCTAACTCTAGCTAACAGCTCCATGATACTAAATGGCTTAATCATATAGTCATCAGCGCCACTGTCTAATCCAACGATTTTGTCGTATTCTGTAGTCTTTGCAGTGAGCATCATAACAGGGATGTTTTTTGTTTTTTCATTATTTCGTATTTCTTTTAAAATTTCAAGTCCACTTTTTCCTGGAAGCATAATATCTAATATAATTAAATCTATGCTAGAAGAATACAATGTGGATTTGAATTCTCCGTAATCTCCAAATCCCATAGCATCATAACCTTCATTATTTAGTGCGTAGATAATTAGTTCTCTTATGCTTTTATCATCTTCTACACAGCAAATCATTTTGCATTTTCCTCGTATCTTTCGCCTGTAACAGAGAATATTACCCAAGTTGCAATTCTTTCTGCATTATCACCAATTCTTTCTAGGTATTTTGCGACTTGAATTAAATCGATAATTTGTTCAGGATTTTCACAACCAGATTTAATCAATTCTATTGATTCTTCCATGAAGTGTGCAAAAAGTTTATCAACTTCATCGTCTTTTTTGATTACAGAATTTGCCAATTCGACATCATCATCTGTAAAGGCATTAATACTTTCAACTAGCATTTTTTGAGCAGATTTACCCATACATCTGATCATCGACAAGTCTTTTGGAAGTTGAGTTTTTCCAATTAACATAACAAGTTCAGAAATTTCTTGTGCATGGTTTCCGATTTTACTCATACAAGAAAGAATTCTTAGTGCTGATGAAATGAATCTCAAGTCTTTTGCAACAGGAGATTGTGTAGTTAAAAGTCTCAAACAAGTATCTTCAACTTCTTTTGACATTTCATAAATAGTTTCTTGGGAATCGTAAACTTTTTGAGCTATTTCTAAATCTTGAGTTTCTAAAGCGTATGTGCTTTGTTCTATTTGTCTTTCAACATTTGCTCCAAGAAAAATTAAATTATGTTTTAATTCTTCTAATTGATGTGTAAAATATTTTCTCATAATATCACCTCTTTTTAACCGAATCTACCAGTAATATAATCCTCTGTTCTTTTATCCTCAGGTTTTGAGAACAGTATATCAGTATTATTAAATTCTATAACTTCACCTGTTAAGAAAAATGCTGTTTTGTCTGAAATACGAGCGGCTTGTTGCATGTTGTGAGTTACCATTATTATAGTGTATTTTGATTTTAAATCTTGACATAAATCTTCGATTTTGTTTGTCGAGATAGGGTCAAGAGCTGATGTAGGTTCATCCATTAATAAAACTTCAGGCTCAACCGCCAAAGCTCTTGCAATACAGATTCTTTGTTGTTGACCTCCCGAAATTGAAAGTGCATTCTTTTTTAAATTATCTTTTACTTCATCCCAAATAGCTGCACCTTTCAAAGATTTTTCTACAATTTCATCTAGTTTTGCTTTATTTTTTTCTCCATGCAATCTTGGACCATAAGCTATATTATCATATATGGACATAGGGAATGGATTAGGCTTTTGGAAAACCATACCGACTCTTTTTCTCAACAAGTTTACATCGTAATTTTTATCGTATATGTCTTTACCGTCTAAAGTTATTAAACCTTCGATTCGACATCCATCAATAAGATCGTTCATTCTATTAAGACACTTAAGCATTGTAGATTTACCACAACCAGAAGGCCCAATAAAAGCAGTAATCTCATTAGATTTCATTTCCATATTGATTTTCTTTAAGGCTTGAAAATCATCATAATATAAATCAACATCTCTTATGCTAATCTTAGACATTATTTACTTCCTTTCGTTAATTTTTTTCCAATTAAATTGGAAACTATATTTATTATTAAAACTAAAATTACTAATACAACCCCAGTTGCATAAGATTCTTCTACGTGGAATCCTTCAGAAGATAAAACATACATGTGTAAAGCTAAACTTCTTCCAGATTGGAATAAACTAGTAGGCACACGAGGATCTGTTCCTAATGTAAACATCAATGCAGCAGTTTCTCCTACAACTCTTCCTATTGAAAGGATGATACCAGCCATGATTCCAGGCATTGCAACAGGAAGTAACACCTTTCTTATAGTATACAACTTTCCAGCTCCTAATGCATAACTTCCAGCTCTTAATTCATCATCTATTGACAATAAAGCTTGTTCACTAGCTCTTATGATTAAAGGCAGTACCATTATGAACATTGTAAGAACACCAGATATTAATGAATATCTGAATTTTAATCTCATTACAAACAACAACATACCAAATAAACCATATACTATTGATGGAATACCAGATAATGTTTCAGTTGCAAGTCTTATAAGTGTAACTACTTTTGAATTTTTCTTTGAATATTCTGACAAGTAAATTGCAGTAAATATTCCAATAGGACTTGCAATTAATAATGTCAATAAAACTAACATAATAGTAGTTTTAATTGAAGGCATCATTGATACGTTTTTGGAAGTATAATGATTTGAAAACATACTGGGTTTCAAATGGGGAATACCATTAATTAACATGTAAATAATTAAATAAAACAATACAGCTAAAGTAATGAAAGCCATCAAATAAATAAAACCTTTGATGATTTTACTTTTGGTTTTATTTTTTCTTGAATTTCGTAAATTATTTGATGATACATCGATAGAATTATTTTCCATTATTTACACCTCTTTTAATCAAATTAAATGCAAGATTTATTAATAGTATAAATACGAATAATACCATCGCAGTTGCAATTAAAGCATCTCTATGTGTACCTGATGCATAAGCCATGTCCAATACAATGTTAGTAGTCATTGTACGTGTTCCTGAAAATATACTTTTAGCAATAACAGGTTGATTTCCTGCAACTAAATATACTGCCATTGTTTCTCCGATAGCACGTCCAATACCAAGAATTACTGATGATAAAATACCTGACTTTGCAGCCGGAACAACAACTCCCATAACAGCTAATTCGTGGCTAGCACCTAGAGCAACACTTCCTTCGTAGTAAGAATCGACAACAGTATTAATCGCACTTTCAGACAATGTGATTATTGTAGGTAAAATCATGATTCCTAGAAGAATAGATGCAGTAACAATATTCATACCAGTTCCACCAAATGCTTTTCTAATCATTGGGACAATAACTACTAGAGCAAAGAAACCATAAACTATGGATGGAATACCAGCCATTAAATCTATACAAGGTCTCAAAAAATTATATAATTTTTTAGGACAGAACTTTGCAAGATAAATTGCTGTAAAAATTCCTATAGGAACTCCGATAATTATGGAACCAATAGTTACATAAATACTGCCGATAATCATAGGTAATATTCCAAATTGAGCAGGGACATCTACAGGGGCCCAGTCCTTACCAAATATAAAATTAGTTAAACCAACTTTTTTTATAAAAGGCATTGATTCACCAAAAATGAAAAAACATATTAAAACTATTGCAAAGATAGAAGTCAATGCTGATACTAAAAATACGTAT
>QWCB01004001.1_pt1 | contig 13983 bp, 9 predicted proteins | sample 1972511 | NCBI WGS metagenome assembly QWCB01 (sample SAMN09866719, study PRJNA288562) | Human gut metagenome isolate term5_stool, whole genome shotgun sequencing... | isolation source: gut | host: Homo sapiens | place: USA: California
TAATTGTAGATTACAAGATTTGTGCTACAGATATGGTGTTAAAAACCCTGAAGTATTAGGCAAATATGGTAATTATGACATAGAAGTTCAAAATCACGAGGTTGATGATAGCAATCCATTGATTTTTAGAGATCAAAATAAATGTATTTTGTGTGGAAAATGCGTCAGAGTGTGCGAAGAAGTTCAATGTACACATACAATAGATTTTAAGAATAGAGGATTTGATTCTTATATTTCTACAGCTTTCGATCTTCCTTTATCTAAAGAAAACTGTCGTATGTGTGGACAATGTATAAGTGTGTGTCCAACAGGTGCTTTAATCAATAAACAATTAAAAGACACTAGGCCTTGGGAAGTCGAAAGAGTTAAGACAACTTGTCCATTCTGTGGAACTGGATGTCAATTCAACTTAATTGTAAAAAACGGAAAAGTTAAAGGTGTTGAACCATGTGATGGTTATGTAAATCAAAACTCGCTTTGTATAAAAGGTCGTTTCCATACAGATATGATTCACTCAGATGAAAGATTGACTTCTCCACTAATCAGAAAAAATGGTGAATTAGTTGAATGTAGCTGGGATGAAGCTATAGGTTATGTTGGAAGCAAATTAAGAGATATCAAGATGGAATTTGGTCCGGATTCAATAGCTGGTCTAAGTTCTGCAAGATGTACAAACGAAGATAACTTTGTATTCCAAAAAATGATGAGAGCAGCAATCGGAACGAATAACGTCGACCACTGCGCTAGAACCTGACACGCTCCAACAGTTGCAGGTCTTGCAGCTACATTAGGAAGTGGTGCTATGACAAACTCTATCGAAGAAATTCTGGGTGCAGAATTATTATTTGTCATAGGTTCTAATGCTACAGAAGCCCATCCTATTATTGGTAATAAGATGAAACAAGCAGTTAAAAAAGGGACTAAACTTATCGTTGTAGATCCAAGGAAAACTGGTTTGGCAGAAGAAGCGGATATTTGGTTAAGATTAAATCCTGGTACGGATGTGTTTTTATTAAACGCTATGATGAAAGTTATCATAGAAGAAGGATTAGAAGCTAAAGATTATATTGAATCTCGTGTTGAAAACTTTGAAGGCTTGAAGAAAACTGTAATGAAATACGATTTGGATGAAGCTGAAAAAGTTACAGGTGTGGACAAAGAATTAATAAGAGAAGCCGCTTTGTTATACGCAAAGACTAAAAAAGCTGGTATATTCTACACACTTGGTATTACAGAACACACTCATGGAACAGAAAACGTAATGAGCTTAGCAAATTTAGGTATGTTAACAGGCCATGTTGGTATTGAGTCTGGTGGAATTAACCCAATCAGAGGTCAAAACAACGTACAAGGCGCATGTGATTTGGGTGCTTTACCTAACACATATCCTGCTTATGCAAAAGTTACTGATCCAAAAGCTCGTGAATTTTTCGAAAGCGTATGGAAGACTCCTTTGAGTCCAAATCTTGGATATCAAATTCCTGAAATGTTTAATCAAGCAGTTAAAGGAAATTTAAAGGCGATGTATATAATGGGTGAAGATCCTGTTTTATCAGACCCAGACGCAAATCACGTTAAGAGAGCTTTGAATAATTTAGATTTATTAGTTGTTCAAGATATATTCATGTCTGATACTGCAAAGCTTGCGGATGTTGTATTCCCAGCAACTTGCTATGCAGAAAAGGACGGAACTTTTACAAATACTGAAAGAAGAGTTCAAAGGGTTAGAAAAGCTGTTGCTCCTCCGGGACAAGCTAGAAATGACTGGTCAATTTTGTGCGATGTAAGTAAAATCATAAATCCAAATGTATTCTTCGGTTATGAAACAAGTGAAGATGTATTTGAAGAAATGAGAGTAACTATGCCAAGTTACAGAGGTATGACTTACGAAAGAATTGACAAAGTCGGATTGCAATGGCCATGTCCTACAACATCTCACCCTGGTACAAAATACTTGCACAAAGGAATATTTGCAAGAGGCCAAGGCCAAATGATGGAAATAGAATACCGACCATCAGCAGAATTGCCAGATGATGATTATCCAATGATTTTAAGTACAGGAAGAATGTTATATCATTACAACATAACTACAAGATACTCAAAAGATTTGGATGGAGTAAGTCCTTATGAACTTGCAGAAATAAATCCAGTGGATGCAGAAAGATTAGGCGTAAAAGATTTGGATACTATTAGAGTAACATCGAGAAGAGGAAGTGTTGTAACTCGTGTTGTAGTAACTGATAAAGTATTACCTAATATGATTTTCATGACATTCCACTACAGGGAATCTCCAATTAATGAAGTAACATCAAATCACTACGATCCAATAACAGGAACTGGTGAATATAAAGTGTGTGCAATTCATGTTGAAAAAGTTGATTTGCATCCAGATCATGAGGATACAATTCAAAGATTTGTTAACATGGCAACTTTAATATCAGATGAACACAAAAAAGATAAAAAAGTAATATAACCAAACAAAAAAAGATCTCAGATTTTATTATCTGAGATCTTTTAAATTGCGATTATTTTAAAATATCTTCAATCAATTTTAGCAATTTGTCGTTTGATTGTTCATCCAAAATGCAAAATCTAAAAAAGTATTCATTCAAATTATTAAATGATGCACAGTCTCTTATGATAAGAGCATAAGGAATTAGTTTTTCTCTTAATTCATGTGCGGTCATTTTTTTATCCAATATTTCGCATAACACGAAATTTGATTTTGAAGGATACACTTTCAAGCAATCTATCTTTTTTAGATTAGATATCATTTTTTCTTTTTCGCGATTAATAAATTCGAACACTTTTTTGTGGTAATCAGTGTCTGTGAACATCTCGCCACCAAGAATATCAGCGAAGATATTTATATTCCACAAATTGGTGTGCTTATTTATATCATCGTAAAGTTTTTTGTTTCCAGTTATTCCGTATCCCAATCTTATTCCGGCAGCTGCGAAAAATTTTGATGTGGAGCGTATAACAAGTAGGTTATCACATGATTGAGTTAACTTAACTGCTGAATACTTGTCTACATCTGAAAACTCAACATAAGTTTCATCTATCATGAAATAGCAATTACTTGATTTAATTAGATTTTTAAGTTTTTCGTTTTCAATAGCGTATCCTGTTGGATTGTTGGGATTTGTTAATATTACAAGACTTACGTCATTTTCTTTTATCATTCTCGTTAATTTCTCACAATCTATTGCGAAATCATTTGATTTATCTAAATCATAAGAAATTATATTGGAGTTGATTTTATTAAGTTCCCTTTCATATTCTGAATAACTAGGGTTAAATATTATTGCGTTTTTTGGATTGATAAGTGATATAAATGATGAAATCAAATTAGTGCTTCCGGATGTAAGCAAGATTTTGTCTCTTGATACATTGGTGTATTCTCCAATAGATGATAGCAATTGGTCGTAATTTGGGTCAGGATAAACTCCGACTTTATTAAGATTTTTTTCAAGCTTAGTCATCGCTTTAGGGCTTGGTCCCAAAGGATTGACATTAGAACTGAAATCCTTGATTTCATCTATATTAAATCCGTATTCTTTTTGTATTTCAAAAAGATTTGCTCCGTGAGATGATTTCATTATTTTCTCCTTATAAAATGTTAATACCTCTTGTTTTATCTAACAATATTGAGATGGATTCTTCTCTATTGATGTGGTGAATGAATTCACTCATCAATTCACTCATATCTACAGCGTGGAACCATTCTTTATTTTTAATTGATTCAGGTACGTAAGTTAAGTTTGTAGAATAAACTCCGTTGATAAATCCTTCATTGTACATTTGGTCAAATTTGTCAGGGCCTTCAGTAAACAATGCGAAGCTTACTGCGCAGAATATTCTCTTAGCGTTTTGTTTTTTCAATTGTTTTGCTATATCAATAACAGATCCACCAGAAGCAATCATATCATCTACGATTAAAATATCTTTTCCATCAACTTCACGTCCGATGTATTTGTGTTCGATTATAGGGTTCTTGCCGTCTACTACTTTAGTGTAATCACGTCTTTTGTAGAATAAACCTATGTCTTGTTTTAAAATATTTGAATAGTAAATTGCTCTATCCATTGCGCCTGTATCTGGTGAAATTATAATCATGTCTTTTTTGTCTAATTCATCAGTAGTTATTTTTTCTTTTTCTAGGAAATAATTAACTATTTCTGCTGTAGGATAGATGTTTTCAAATGTCATCAATGGGATTGCGTTTTGGACGTTTGGATCATGCACATCAAATGTGTAAATTCCATCTACTCCCATGCTTTCTAATTCTTGAAGTGCCATTGCACAGTCAAGCGATTCTCTTGATTTACGTCTGTGTTGACGAGATGAATATAAAAGAGGCATCATTACATTGATACGGGAAGCTTTTCCATTGATTGCGGAGATTACTCTTTTAATATCTTGGAAGTGTTCATCTGGACCAATTATAGTTTGTTCACCAAACATGTTGTACTTCAATCCGTAATTTCCAACGTCAGATATGATTAAAATATCACGACCTCTAACTGATTCATCGATTGTAACTTTTCCTTCGCCGTTACTAAATCTGGATTCTGTTATTTTTAATAAATAACTTTGTGTTGCACCGTTTTTTTTCATTAAAAGTTCGTCAACTTCTTTTGCCAAACCTTCAATGTTTTTCATAGCTATGATTCCAAGTTCTCCGTATGGAAACTCTTCAAATTTTGATTCTGACATAAGTCCTCCTTAAATACTACATTATATATAAAGAATATCACAAACGATTTACGTATTCAAATTTAAATAATACAAACAATTTGATATAATCGGATAGGAAAGGTGTTTTATAAATTATGGAAAATAATGATGAAAGATTCATGGTAAAAGCTATCGAACAAGCGAAGATTGCATTTGATATGGACGAAGTTCCAGTTGGATGTGTTATTGTAAAAAATGGCGAAATAATTGCCCAAGCCTATAATAGTGTGGAAACAGATAACAACGCTACAATGCATGCAGAATTAAAAGCTATCAATCAAGCAACACAAGTTATTGGAAATTTTAGGTTAGATGATTGCACTATGTATGTGACATTGGAGCCTTGTGTGATGTGCACTGGAGCTTTGGTGTATTCTAGAATACCAAAAGTTGTGTTCGGTGCTTTTGATAAAAAAAGAGGAGCTTGCGGGTCTTTGCTATCATTAAATGATTACGAAGGTCTCAATCATAAAATAGAAGTAAAAAGTATTATGGAAAAAGAGTGCGTTGAATTGATGCAAAGTTTTTTCAGGAGGATTCGTGAAAAAAATAGAAATAAATAGATTAAGTGATTATTTGAAAAAAACATACGGCACAAAAGTTTACAAGTTGCCATTAGATGGTGGGTTCAGTTGTCCTAATAGAAAAAATTCTAACGGCTGTATTTTTTGTTCTGAAAGTGGTTCTGGTGAATTTACTTTTAATAAGAATTCAATCAAAGACCAAGTCGAATTGCAAATAAAAAGATTATCTGAAAAGAAAAAAGCTGACAAATTTATTGCGTATTTTCAATCATTTACCAATACTTATAAGCCTGTTGATGAACTTAGAAAAATCTATTCAGATGCTATTGAAAATGAAAATGTACTTGTGCTTGATATTGCAACAAGAGGAGATTGCTTAGATGATGAGAAGATACAACTTTTGAGTGATATCAATAAAGAGGTTGATGTTTGGGTTGAAATGGGACTTCAATCTACAAAAAAGTCTACAGTAGAATTAATCAATCGTGCTTATAGCAATGAAGTTTATTTTGATATGGCAAAAAAACTAATGGATAATGGAATCAAAGTTATATCACATGTAATCGCTGGACTTCCTTATGAAACTGAAGATGATTTCTTGGAAAGTGTGTATCAAACACAAATACACGATATTTGGGGAATCAAAATTCATTCATTATATATACAAACAGATTCAAGGTTGTACGATTATTATCAAAAAAATAAATTTAAAATTTTAACGATGGATGAGTACACTGATTGGGTCGTCGATAGTTTCAAAATTTTAAACGAAGATACTGTTGTGCATAGAATGACAGGAGATGCTTACAAGCCAAAACTTTATCTGCCTAAATGGTCTTGTGATAAATTGAAAGTAATTTCTGAGATAAATAGTAAAATTAAAACATATAATACATAAAAAAATTTATTGAAGTTTTTGTGCTTTTGAAATATACTAACTTAGTATAGGAATATGGAGGGAATAGCACAATGAAAATCCACATGGGATTAGATGTAGGTTCAACGACTGTCAAACTTGTCATTATAAATGAAAACTACGAAATTTTATTTCAAGAATACACTAGACACCGTTCTGACATTGAAGAAACTACCAAAAATGTTCTTAGACAAGCATATGATTCACATCCAGAGTTCAAAAACAGCGATTGTACAATCATGGTCACTGGAAGTGGAGGAATGTATGTTGAAGATAATTTAAATATTGAATTTATACAAGAAGTTGTAGCAGGAACTACAGCTATAAAAAAATATATTCCTAATGCCGATGTATGCATTGAGCTAGGGGGAGAAGATAGTAAAATAACATATTTAAAAGGAAACGTAGAGCAAAGAATGAACTCCATCTGCGCTGGTGGAACTGGAGCATTCATAGACCAAATGGCGGCTTTGTTAAAAACAGATGCATCTGGTCTTAACGAATTAGCTAAGGATTACAAGAAAATATTTTCGATTGCAAGTAGATGCGGAGTATATGCAAAAACTGATATTCAAGCTTTGATTAACCAAGGAGCAACAAAAGAAGACATGGCAGTGAGTGTATTCCAATCTGTTGTAAATCAAACAATATCTAATCTTGCATGTGGAAGACCTATTGAAGGAAACATTGTATTTTTGGGTGGACCACTTTATTTCTTGTCGGAATTAAGAAACAGATTCATCACAACATTAGATGATGGCGTGAATACATTCTATAGTCCTGAAAATGCACAAGTATTTGTAGCATTGGGTGCAGCCATTGCATCAATGGGTGAACAATCAATAAAATACGAAGATTTGTTAAACAGATCTTATGACAAAAAGCAAGAAATTAGCGATGAATTGATACTCGAGCCGTTATTTAAAAATGAGAAAGAAAAAGAGGAATTTTACGAAAATCACAAGAAATCTAACGTAAAATTCAAAAATATTGACGAGGTAGAAGGAAACTTATACTTGGGGATAGATGCGGGTTCAACTACTAGTAAAATTGTAGTAATTGATGAAGACTGCAATATCGTTTATGATTTTTATGCAAATAACCAAGGTAATCCACTCGATTTAGTAAAGGAACAATTATCTGTAATTTATTCCAAATTAAACGAAAATCAAAAAATCGCAAGTAGTGGTATCACAGGTTATGGTGAAGATTTTATAAAACAAGCATTATCAGTCGATTTTGGAGAAGTAGAAACAATCGCACATTTGACTGCTGCAAGATATTTTGATCCTGATGTTGATTTCGTTTTGGATATTGGCGGCCAAGACATGAAAGCTATGCATGTAAATGACGGAATAATTGACTCCATTCAATTAAATGAAGCATGTTCTTCAGGTTGTGGATCGTTTATTGAAACATTTGCTCACAGTTTGAATTTATCGGTACAAGAATTTCAACAAAAAGCTCTTGAATCGGAAAATCCTGTGGATTTAGGGTCAAGATGTACAGTTTTCATGAATTCGAAAGTAAAACAAGCGCAAAAAGAAGGTGCTAGTGTCAGTGATATTGCAGCTGGTTTATGTTATTCAGTAATCAAAAACGCAATCCAAAAAGTTATCAAACTTAGAGATCCATCAAAATTAGGTGAACATATCGTAGTTCAAGGTGGTACATTCTACGGGGATGCGATTTTAAGAGCGTTCGAAAAAATCACAGGCAAAGTTCCAACAAGGCCGAACATTTCAGGCCTTATGGGAGCTATGGGGATGGCTTTGATTGCAAAAGAAAAATCAACAGGATATTCCACGATTTTATCTGAAGATGAACTTGAAAAATTTGAATACACTCAAGAACAAGCTGAATGTAAATACTGTTCGAACCATTGTAAATTGACTATCAACAAATTTGCAAACGGCAAGAAATTTGTAACTGGAAATAGATGCGAAAGAGGAGCTGGAATTAGTCTTGATAAAAAAGACAAGCTTCCAAATATGTACGATTACAAAAACAAGAGATTATTTGGATATAAGAGTATTTCAAAAGATAAAGCGAGAGCAACTGTAGGAATTCCTAGAGTGTTGAATATGTACGAAAATTATCCTTTCTGGCATACATTCTTTACAAATTTAGGATACAGAGTTGTATTGTCATCTAAATCATCAAGAGAAATTTACGAAAAAGGAATTTCCTCTATTACAAGTGAAACATGTTGCTATCCTGCAAAATTAGTTCACGGCCACATTGAAGATTTATTAGAAAAAAATGTCGATATGATATTTTATCCTTCAGTATTTTTCGAAAAACAAGAATACGATAAGGCGAATAATCACATTAACTGCCCAGTTGTTACTGGTTATCCAGAAGTTATTAAAAATAATGTTGATGGATTGAAAAACACAAAATACTTCAACCCGTTCATCTCATTCCAAGATAAAAATAAATTAAAGACAAGACTTATTGACGAATTAAAAGAGCTAGGACTTTCCGATAAGGACATTTCTAACAGTGTTGATAGAGCATGGGATGAACTTGAAAAATACAGAAAAGATGTAAAAGTTGAAGGCAAGAAAGCTTTGTCTAAGATTCGCGAAATGGGTAAAAAAGCAATTGTATTAGCTGGTAGGCCATATCATGTTGATTCAGAAATCAACCACGGAATTCCAGAACTTATCACTTCATTAGGTCTTGGAGTTCTATCAGAAGATTCTATAATTGATTACGATGACGATGTAGATAGTGATTTGAGAGTATTGGATCAATGGGTATATCACTCAAGACTTTACAGAGCAGCAGAAATTGTCGGAAACAGCGAAGATTTGGAAATGGTTCAGCTAAATTCATTTGGTTGCGGAATAGATGCTGTAACTACAGACCAAGTTAATGAAATTTTGTCTGCAAAAGGAAAAATTTACACTGTACTAAAAATCGACGAAATAAGCAACTTGGGAGCTGTAAAAATCAGAATAAGATCATTGATACAAGCGCTTGAAAAGAAAAACTTCATTCCAAATGTGAAAAAATCATATCACGTCGAAAAAGTTGAATTCACTAAGAAGATGAAAGATGAATACACAATTCTCGCACCGCAAATGGCGCCTGATCACTTCGAAATAATGGAAGCACTTTTCAAAGCTAGTGGTTACAAGGTAGAATTTTTGAAAGATGTTAATTCAAAAGTTATAGACGAAGGATTGAAGTATGTAAACAACGACGCTTGTTATCCATCAATTACAGTTGTTGGTCAAATGATGGAAGCTATAAATTCTGGAAGATATGATACTAACAAACTAGCTTTGTTAATGAGTCAAACTGGTGGAGCGTGCAGAGCAAGTAACTACGTTGGTTTCATAAGAAAAGCACTAAAAGAAGCGGGATACGAAAATATTCCTGTAATTGCTATTTCTTGGCAAAATATCGAAAAGAACGAAGGATTTAATCTTTCTCCATTAGTATTACAAAAAATGATAGTTGCTGTTTTGTATGGAGATTTGATAATGAGATTATCAAATTTCACAAGAGCTTACGAAAAAGATAAACAAACTGATATTTTAAAACAAAAATGGATTGAAGAATGTCAAAAGAGAGTTTTGAAATCAAGTTCAAAATTATTCAGACAAACAGTCGATGAAATCATTGAGGATTTCTCAAAAATAGAATTATTGGATATCCAAAAACCAAAAGTTGGTATTGTTGGAGAAATTCTCGTAAAATATCTTCCTCAAGCCAATAATAATTTACAAGATTTATTAGAAAAAGAAGGTTGTGAAGTTGTAATGCCTGATTTGACAGATTTCGTACTTTACTGTTTGAGAAATGAATACCACAAGGGAAACTTCTTATCCAAATCAAAATTCACAGGATTTATGTGTAATATGGGTGTAAATTTGATTGAACATTACAGAAAATACATTAGAAATCAATTAATTAAATCTAAATTTACTCATCCATTAAAAATACAAGAATTAGAAGATTACGCACAAGAAGTTGTATCGCTTGGAAATCAATACGGTGAAGGCTGGTTGTTAACTGCAGAAATGATTGAATTAATTCACATCAACGCCAACAACATTGTATGTATCCAACCATTTGGTTGTCTTCCTAACCATATCACAGGAAAAGGCGTTATCAAAAGAATTAGACAATTGTATTCGCAAGCAAACATCATTCCAATTGACTACGATCCTGGCGCAAGTGAAGTAAATCAAATTAACAGAATCAAACTTATGCTTTCACAAGCAAAAGAGAAAATTAATAATTAAAACTTACAAAAAATCAAAATTAGTGTAAATTTTCATTGTTTTTGATATAATTAAATAAGTGTATGACAAAGCACCGGTTAATCCGAGTGCTTTGTTCATTAAGATAATATTTGGAGGATAGAATGAAGAAAAGAGCTGTTATTGTCTTTTTTATTTCGCTAGCACTATTTTTGGGAGTGTATTTCGGTGCTGGTAAATTTCTTGGAAGCTTAAAAACAACTGGCTCTGATATTAAAGGCGATGAATTAGGAAAAAATAACGTAATTGAACAAAATATACCGGATGAATTTTTATTTGTTCTTACTCAAATTAGATTGAACGGCAATATCCACAAAGTAAATGCAGCACACGCTTACGAAGGCGCAAAAGGATCTTTGAAAGCGGTGAGAAGTTTATTGGGAATTGACTTGGATTATTATGTAGAAGTTGATTTTGATAGCGTTGAACACATAGTAGATGCTATGGGTGGAGTTGAAGTTGATTCACCAGTGGAAATTAATCTTCCTACAATAAATATGCATATTCCAAAAGGAAAATCCAAATTAGATGGCCCTGAAGCATTACAGTATGTAAGAGCACGTCATCCATTCGGCGGATCTGATGACGCTAGAATTGAAAATCAACACTATTTTATAAAAACATTGTTGGATCAATTATTGAGTCCAGCAAATATTACTAAAATGCCAAAAATGATTGAAATTTTCAAAAGAGATGTAAAGACAAATATTCCATTGGGAGATATGACATCTTATCTCACAAAACTTCCGAACTTTTCATCTAGCAAAATACATAGCTATATACTACCAGGAGAATATAAGAATGACGGAATTAGTTGGTATATGGCTGATGAAGAACAATTACCAGAAATTGTAGACAGATTATTTGCTGAATACAAACTGGATGATCAAACCACTAATCGTGAAAACAACGAAAATAATGAAAATGAGGAAGAATCACAAAATAATTAGCGGTTTTGTTTTTTGGAGGTATTTTTGTGGAAAGAAAGCAAGAACACATTGAAAATTATTTAAAATCAGAATACAGAGGTAACAATTTATTTGATTGTGTGTATTTAGAGCATACATCACTACCAGAATTAGATTTGAATGATGTCGATTTGTCTGTGGAATTTAACGGCAAAAAAATCGACTATCCCTTCATGATAAATGCCATGACTGGTGGCGGAGATTCCTGCTGCGATATCAATGAAGATTTGGCTAGATTATGTAAGACATTCAACATTCCAATGGCGGTAGGTAGTCAAAAAATTGCTCTTGTGGAAGATGAAGCGATTGAAAGTTTCGAACTTGTACGAGAAAATTTGATTAAAAACGAAAACATCGTAATAGGAAATCTTTCTGCAAGAGAAAGCTTGGAATCAGTTAAAAAAGCTATCGAAATGATAGACTCTGATATGTTTGGGCTTCATTTAAATCCAATTCAAGAATTGATTATGGAAGAGGGAGACCGAGAATTTTCTGGAATTAAAGACAACATCAAAAATATCGTAGAAAATGTAAATGTGCCAATAATCGTAAAAGAAGTGGGTTATGGTATGAGCAAGAAAACAATCTATGAATTATACGATTTAGGTGTTAGATACATTGATATTGCAGGATTTGGTGGAACTAATTTCTCTGAAATAGAGGACAACAGAAGGTTTGACATGGAATTTTCTGAGTTTTATTGTTGGGGAATTCCTACTGCAAAAATCTTGTTAGAAATGAAAGATAAGCCTGATGATTTGTTTTTAATCGCAAGTGGCGGAATAAAAACAGCAATTGATATTGTAAAAGCTCTTGTTCTTGGCGCGGATATGACAGCAATGAGTGGAGAAGTATTATCTTATTTAATGCATGGTGGTTATGAATTTGCCAAGGAATTTTTGGATAGTTTGATTTATAAACTAAAAATGCTTATGGTAATGCTTGGAGCAAGAAATATCAGTGAATTAAAAAATGTTGATTACAAAATTTTTGGAAAATTAAAAGAAATTACAGAATAAAAAAAGTCATACAAATTTGATTTTATAATCAAACTTGTATGGCTTTTTTAAATGTATTTTTCTATTCTTTTTGTTACGAAACTAAAAACCAATGCTTTTAACATATCACCAGGTAAGAAAACAATCATACCAGTGAACAATAATTTCCACAAATCAAATTGTTTGTTAGATAATTTAAAAAATAATCCCATGTATATCACACCAAAACAATAAATAATAAGTGATGAAATCATGAACATTATAAAAAGATTTAACTTTGATAGGTTACGATTTTTAAATCTAACGTAAAAAGTTTGTGCCAAAAATCCTATTACATAACCAAAGCTTGGTGAAAATACTGCTTGCAATCCACCTTTTCCTCCAGCAAAAACAGGAAGCCCAATAAGACCCAACACGATATACAACAAGACTGACATGTTTGCGAATTTTTTGCTTAAATAATATCCCGATGCTATTGCAAATAAACTTTGTAAAGATATGGGAACTGGGAATAATGGAATTATTATATATGATCCAATTATTATTAGTGCACTAAATAAAGCAATTTTTATTAGTTCTTTTGTATCTATACTTTTACTCATCTTGCTTATCTCTCATATCTTGTCTGTAATTTGCCATTACTTTATGGAAAATTTCTCCAGATGTAGGAGGAGTATAACTTAAAGCATTAGCACCAGCATTAATTGTATCAATCACGTTTTGTTCATTGTCACCACCTGTTGCAATTATTGGGAATTCATATCCAACTTTTTTTCTAATTTCTTCAACTAAAAATGCTGTTTTCTTTCCGCCTGATACATTTAATATATCCACACCAGATTTTATTTTTCCTTCGATATCATCATATGCTGATACGATTGTAGCGACGATTGGAATGTCTAGAACTTTTTTCATCTGAACAATAGTCTCGTTTTTCATTGGTGCATTTACTATTACTCCGTATGCTCCCAACATTTCTGCTTGTAATGCCATATTTATACTTCTAATCCCAGATGTGATTCCACCGCCGACTCCGGCAAAAACTGGAAGACTTGAAGACATTATAATAGCATTTGTGATTGCCAATGTTGGTGTGAAAGGATACACTGCCATTATCGCGTGACCGTTTGTATTACTTCTGGAATATGTACCATTCTATTTCTTAAATTAGATTTTACTTCTGGTATAAATTTCTTCTCCATAAGGTTCCTCCTTATTTTTAAACTTTATAATATATTATCACAGATATAAAAAGTGTGGCAATTAAAATACAAAAATTAACAGAAAAAATTTTACAAGAAAATTTTTATATTTTGTTGTAATTATTAGAAGATTATGGTAATATATATAGGTAAATCCTTGCTCCGGATAGGGGCCAAATAGACCACAAGGAGGTGTCATATGAACAAATATGAATTAGTGCTAATCTTTAAGCCAGAATTATCAGAAGAAGACAGAAACACTGTATTCTCAAGAATTCAACAAGTAATTGACGAAAATGGTAAACTTGAAGAAGTTCACGATTGGGGAAAAAGAAAATTAGCTTATGAAATTAACTAC
>QWCB01002827.1_pt1 | contig 13948 bp, 10 predicted proteins | sample 1972511 | NCBI WGS metagenome assembly QWCB01 (sample SAMN09866719, study PRJNA288562) | Human gut metagenome isolate term5_stool, whole genome shotgun sequencing... | isolation source: gut | host: Homo sapiens | place: USA: California
GGGTTCTTCTTCAGGTGCTCGTTCAGCTCGTTGATGTGAGCGGTCAGCAGAGCGACCTGAACCTCGGGGGAGCCAGTGTCCTTCTCGGTCAGAGCGACTTTGGCCATAACTTCCTGCTTATTCATAATACAGTACCTCTTTCAAGTAATTTATCTGCCTATGGCACAGCGGCGGGAAACGGTTCTCCCAAAAGCGGGCATACTCCCAGCCCCGTACCACGGTAACAGATACAGTATACCAGATTGCCCGGCAGATTGCAAGAAGATTTTTGTCCGTAAGCCTTAATTTTTTACAATGCCGCCCCAGTACAGCTGCACCTCCGGCAGCTTCTTCTTGCGCAGCAGAAACACGGTGGGGATCAGGTACACCGCCACCGACACCAGCCGCGAGGCATCGTAGCCGCTTACGCTCTCGGCCACGCTGGTGGTGCCGTACAGCCCGCCGATAAGCATGGCGGCAATGTCCATGGCGCTGTGCAGGAACACCGTTACCCACAAATTGCCGGTGCGGAAGTAGATGGCGGCCAGCATCACGCCCAGCGAGGCTGCAAACACACACTGCATCAGCACGCCAAAGGCTTCCGAGCCGAGCAGATTGCTCAGGTGCGCCGCGCCGAACAGCACGCCGGACACAAGGCAGGCCTTCCACACCCCGGCACGGGCGGTGCCGTAGCGCTCCAGCAGGGTCTGGGCAATGATGCCACGGAACACCAGCTCCTCAGCCACGCCCACAAGGATCATGTTCAGCATAAAGGTCAGGATGCGGGGCAGCGGCAGCAGCGGCGTGTCCGGGCGGTCAAAGGCCAGCGTCCCAACGGTCGTATACCCGATGAAGAACAGCGGGTACATGCCCACCAGCATTCCGTTCAGAAAGCCGCAGCCGCGCCGGTGCAACAGGTCCAGCCTGCCGGTGCGGGCCAGCAGCAAAAGCGCCACGGCCAACCCCACAGCCTCCTGCACAGAGCCAAACAGGTAGCCGTCCATGGTGTCAAAGTCCGCGCCTGCCGCTGCCAGCCCGATGGTAGCCAGCAGGCTGAACACAACCATGCTGCCAAGGAACAGCACCTCAGACAGGATACAATAAAGAATGGGGTGCGCGGTGCGCAGCCGTTTGAGCATAAGTACAGCCCTCCCTATCAATGATAGTCCTATTCTACCACGATTCTCCCCAAAGCGATAGGGTGAAAATAAAGTGTGCTGCCGGGAGATCGGGAATCTGTGAACGGCTTGCAGCATCTTTTTACAGAAAGTTCATGTAAAAACGGGCTAAAATAGCCTTGCAGGTTTGACGTGTCTGCTGCTTTGGTGTATCATATACTTGTATTGTTATGCGCGATTCCGGGCGCATCACAGCCCGATTTTTAAGATTTATGAGGTGTGACCTATGTCCCTTGTTGAAAAACTTTTTGGCAGCTTCTCTGACCGGGAGCTGAAAAAGGTGAACCCCATCACCAAACAGGTGCTGGCGCTGGAGCCCAAGTATCAGGCCATGTCCGATGCCGACTTACAGGCGCAGACTGCCATGTTCAAGCAGCAGCTGGCCGAGGGCAAAACGCTGGACGACATCCTGCCGGATGCCTTTGCCGTCTGCCGCGAGGCTGCATGGCGTGTGCTGGGCATGAAGCACTTCCCGGTGCAGGTGACCGGCGGCATTGCCCTGCACCGCGGCGATATTGCCGAGATGCAGACCGGTGAGGGCAAGACCCTTGTGGCTACCCTGCCCGCCTATCTGAACGCCCTGACCGGCGAAGGGGTGCACATCGTTACCGTCAACGACTATCTGGCCAAGCGCGACAGCGAGTGGATGGGCAAGCTCTACCGCTGGCTGGGGTTGACTGTCGGTCTGATCGTGCAGGGCATGGACGGCGACGCCCGCCGGGCCGCCTACAATGCCGATATCACCTACGGCACCAACAATGAGTTCGGCTTTGACTACCTGCGCGACAACATGGTGACCTACAAGGCCAACATGGTGCAGCGCGGCCACGCCTACGCCATCGTGGACGAGGTGGACTCCATCCTGATCGATGAAGCCCGCACCCCCCTGATCATCTCCGGCCGCGGCGAGGACTCCTCCAGCCTGTATACGCAGGTGGACCGCTTTGTGCGCACCCTGCGCAAGAGCGTGGTGGTGGAACTGGAAGATAAGGTCTCCACCGACGAGCAGGCCGATGGCGATTACGTTGTGGACGAAAAGCACAAGACCTGTACCCTGACCGCCGCCGGCATCAAAAAGGCCGAGGCCTATTTTAAGGTAGAAAACCTTGCCGCCGCCGAGAACATGACCCTTGCCCACCACATCGATCAGGCCATCAAGGCCTACGGCGTGATGCAGCGGGATATCGACTATGTGGTCAAGGACGGTCAGGTCATCATCGTGGACGAGTTCACCGGCCGTCTGATGATCGGCCGCCGGTACAACGAGGGTCTGCATCAGGCCATCGAGGCCAAGGAGGGCGTGAAGATCGCCGCCGAGAGCAAGACGCTGGCCACCATCACCTTCCAGAACTACTTCCGTATGTACAAAAAGCTGTCCGGTATGACCGGTACTGCCCGCACCGAGGCCACCGAGTTCACCGAGATCTACGGCCTGAACATCGTCAGTGTGCCCACCAACCGCCCGGTGCAGCGCAAGGACTACCCGGACGCCATCTACAAGACCGTGGAGGGCAAGTACCGCGCCGTCATCGAGCAGGTAATGGAGTGCCACAAGAACGGTCAGCCTGTGCTGGTGGGTACCGTCAGCGTGGAAAAGAGCGAGATCCTCGCCAAAATGTTACAGCGCCACACCCGGGATTTCAACGTGCTGAACGCCAAGAACCACGAGCGCGAAGCCGAGATCGTGGCGCAGGCCGGTAAAAAGGGTGCCATCACAATCGCCACCAACATGGCAGGTCGTGGTACCGATATCATGCTGGGCGGCAACGCCGAGTTCATGGCAAAGGCTCAGATGCGCAAGGAGCACTTCTGCGAGAACCTGCTCAACCCCGATGCCCCGCAGGATGCCGACCCGACAGCCGTGGAGCTGCTGCTGACCGAAGCTAACGGCCACGGCGAGACCACCGATGCCAACATTCTGGCCGCACGTCAGCGCTTTGAGCAGCTGTACGCCCAGTACAAGCCCGCCATTGACGCCGAGGCCGACGAGGTGCGCGCCGCAGGCGGTCTGTTCATCATTGGCACCGAGCGGCACGAGAGCCGCCGTATCGACAACCAGCTGCGCGGCCGTGCCGGCCGTCAGGGCGACCCGGGCGCTTCCCGCTTCTACCTGAGCCTTGAGGACGACCTGATGCGCCTGTTCGGCGGCGACCGGGTGTCCAGCCTGATGAACACCCTGAAGATCGACGAGGATACTCCCATCGAGAACCGCATGATCACCAATACGCTGGAAAGCGCCCAGAAAAAGCTGGAGGGCCGCAACTTTGAGATCCGTAAGAACGTGCTGAAGTACGATGACGTGATGAACCAGCAGCGCGAGATCATCTACGGGCAGCGCCGCAAGGTGCTGGACGGCGAGGACATCAGCACCGAGATGCACAAGATGCTGCGGGAGAACATCGATTCCAGCTGCGCCCAGTTCCTTTCCGGCGATGTGAAGGACGAGTGGGATTTCGGTGCCCTGCGCCGCCACTATCAGGGCTGGCTGACTACCGATGCCGACTTCCACTATACCGTAGCCGACTTTGATAACCTTTCCCAGCAGGGCATTGCCGATATGCTGTACGACCGCGGGATGCAGATCCTGCAGGCCAAGGAGGTGCGCTACGGTGCACCCGTCATGCGCGAACTGGAGCGCATCTGCCTGCTCAAGTGCGTAGACCGCCAGTGGATGGACCACATCGACAACATGGACCAGCTGCGGCAGGGCATCGCGCTGCGCGGCTACGGTCAGAAGGACCCGGTGGTGGAATACCGCATCGAGGGCTTTGATATGTTCGACCAGATGGTGGATTCCATCCGGGAGTCCAGCGTCAAGATGCTGCTTACCATCGAGCTGCGCGCAGCCGGTGCCGCCCCCAAGCGGGAGCAGGTGGCAAAGCCCACCGGCGAGGGCTTTGTACCAGGCAACGGCGCACCCGGCGTCAAGGGCAGCCCCAAGGGTCAGCCGGTGCGTGTGATCAAAATTGGCCGCAACGACCCTTGCCCCTGCGGCAGCGGCCTGAAGTTCAAAAAGTGCACCTGTGCCCAGTACCACCCGACTGGCAATAACGGCGGGGAAGAATAACCGTAAGGCGAAGCCCTCCCGTCATGGTTCTGCTGTGGCCGAGAGGGCTTTCCGCATAAATTCAGAGGGAGTTGATTTTACAATGATCGCACCGGAAAAACTGTTGGAAGCCGCCAAAGCGCTGGAGCCCCAGCTGCAGGAATGGCGGCGCACACTGCACCGTCACCCGGAGGTGGGCTTTGACCTGCCCCAGACCAAGGCACTGGTCAAAAAGGCGCTGACCGAGATGGGCTACACCCCGCAGGACTGCGGCAAGTGCGGCGTGGTGGCCCTTGCAGGGGGCAAGCGCCCCGGCAAGGTGATCCTGCTGCGCGGCGACATGGACGCGCTGCCCCTGCAGGAGGAATCCGGCGAGGAGTTTTCCTCTGAGCTGCCCGGCAAGATGCACGGCTGCGGCCACGATATGCACACCGCCATGGTGCTGGGTGCAGCCAAGCTGCTCAAGGAGCACGAGGACGAGATCGAGGGCACGGTAAAGCTGGAGTTCCAGCCCGCAGAGGAGATCTTTCAGGGCTCGCTGGATATGATAAACAGCGGCCTGCTGGAGAACCCCAAGGTGGACGCAGCGGTCATGTTCCATGTGCTGGCCGGGATGCCCCTGCCCGCCGGTATGGTGCTGGTGCCGGGCGGCGGCATCACCATGGCCAGCTGTGAGCAGTATCACATCGTTGTGCACGGCAAAGGCGGCCACGGCTCCATGCCCAACGCCTGCATCGACCCCATCACCGCAGCGGCGCACATCCACATTGCCCTGCAGGAGATCAACAGCCGCGAACTGGACCCCGCAGGCTTTGGCGTGTTCACCACCGGCCGGTTCGAGGCAGGCAAGGCTTCCAACGTCATCCCGGATACTGCCGATATGTGGGGCACCATCCGCACCGTGGACCCGGAGCAGAAGGTCAGTGCCCTGATCCATCAGCGCATGACCGAAATCGCGCAGGGCGTGGCCACCGCCTACCGCTGCACCGCCGAGGTGGAGTTCAGCGATTACTGCCCCTGCATGGTGGTGGACACCCCGCTGGCGGGTAACGCCCTGACCTATATGACCGAGTTGCTGGGCAAGGACGCTATGGATATGACCCCGCTCACCGGCGGCAAGCCCGGCGGCGGCAGCGAGGACTTCGCCTTTGTCAGCCACGAGGTACCCACCGTGAGTATGTTCTTAGCTGCCGGCAACGCTAAAGAGGGCTACACCTACGGCCAGCACCACCCCAAGGTGCGCTTTGACGACAGCATCCTGTACCGCGGCACGGCAGCCTACACCTATATGGCGCTGCGCTGGCTGGCAGAGCACCAGTAAAATTGCCCCACAGAACGCCGGGCAGGAGGAAAAGCATGAAACAGGAGCTGATGGACGCCATTCAGGAAATGCCGGTCATTGCTGCCGTCAAGGACGATGCCGGGCTTTGCAGCGCGCTGACCAACGAGAATATCCGGGTGGTCTTTGTGTTATATGGAGATATCTGCAATATCTCCTCCATCGTGCGCCGCATCCACGAAGCGGGGCGCTTTGCCGTGGTGCACATAGATCTTATTGCCGGGCTGGCGGGCAAGGAGGTAGCGGTGGACTTCATCCGCAATACCACCGAAGCGGACGGCATCATCTCCACCCGGCAGTCCTTCATCCGCCGCGCCAAGGAGCTGGGGCTGGCTGCCATCCTGCGGGTATTCCTGCTGGATTCCATCGCGCTGGAAAGTCTGGACAAGATCCCCGCAAACCTGCCGGACTGTCTGGATCTGCTGCCCGGCGCTATGCCCAAGATCCTGCGCCGCGTCTGCGCCAAGGCCAAGGTGCCGGTGCTGACCGGCGGGCTGATCGCGGACAAGGAGGATGTGATGGCGGCTCTGGAAGCCGGTGCCACCGCTATTTCCACCACCAATCAGGCGGTGTGGGATATGTGATCCGCATTCTGCGCAAAAGCGGCGGGTGTTTTTTGTAAGGGTTTCACAAAAAGTGCAAAACACCTTGCTTTTTGTGCAGGGACAGGGTATCATAAAAGCAAACAAGTGCTGTTTGTTTCAAGAGATATGAGCGAAACGGACAAGGGCAGTTGCCTTTGTTTCGGTTCGCTCTTTTTTTGTGCAACCAACAGATGCCCGGCTCCCGCAGGCCAAGGCAGAACGGACAGGAGGAAAAGAACAATGTATGATATCGCGATCATCGGCTGTGGCGTCATTGGTGCTGCTGCCGCCTATGCGCTGTCGCGCTACGACAACAGGGTGGTCATCCTTGAGGCCGAAAACGATGTGGCAGACTGCACCACCAAGGCCAACAGCGCCATTCTCCACGCAGGCTACGACCCCGCCCCCGGCACCCGCATGGCACGGCTGAATGTGCGCGGCGTGGCACTGGCAAAGGAGATCTGCGCAAAGCTGGATGTCTCCTATAAGCAGTGCGGCTCGCTGGTGCTGGCACTGGACGAAAAGGAACTGCCCCACCTGCAGCATCTGTTCGAAAACGGCACCGCCAACGGCGTGCCCGGCATGAAGATCCTTTCCCGGGAAGAGACTCTTGCCATGGAGCCGAGCCTTTCTGAGAAGGTCTGCGGCGCACTGTGGGCACCCAGCGCCGCCATCGTGAACCCGTGGGAGTACGCACTGGCTATGACCGAGGTGGCAGTGCGCAACGGCGTGGAGCTGCGCCGCAGCTGCAAGGTGACCGATGCCGAAGCCATCGAGGGCGGTTACCGCCTGACCGTGCCCGGCGGCACGGTAGAGACCCGCTGCGTCATCAATGCCGCCGGTATCTGGGCGGACAAGGTGCACTCCATGGTAGAGCCCGCCAACTTCCGCATCATCCCCACCCGGGGCGAGTACTACCTGCTGGACAAGAGCGAGGGCACCCGCGTGAGCCACGTTATCTTCCAGTGCCCCAACGCGCTGGGCAAGGGCGTGCTGGTAGCACCTACCGTGCACGGCAACCTGCTCGTCGGCCCCAACGCAGAGCCGGTGGAAGGCAACGACACCTCCTGCACCAGCAGCGGTCTGGAATTCGTCAAGACCACTGCCCAGCGCAGCGTGCCCAGCATCAACTTCGGCGAGTCCATCCGCAGCTTTGCGGGCGTGCGCGCCAATCTGGACGTGGACGACTTTATCATTGGCGAAGAACCGGAAGCACCCGGCTGGATCGACCTTGCCGGCATGAAGAGCCCCGGCCTGTCCGCTGCCCCGGCGGTTGCTGAGGAAGCTGTTGCCATCCTGCAGCAGCGCGGTGCTCTGGGCGCTGAAAAGGCCGATTACAAGGACGGCCGCCGCCATATCCGCTTCAAGGAGCTTTCCGCAGAGGAAAAGGCGGCACTGGTCAGGGAACAGCCCGCCTATGGCCGGGTGATCTGCCGCTGCGAGACCATCACCGAGGGCGAGATCTTAGCAGCCCTCCACAGCGAGGTGCCCGCCACCACCATCGACGGCGTCAAGCGCCGCGCCGGTGCAGGTATGGGCCGCTGTCAGGGCGGCTTCTGCGGCCCCCGCGTGCTGGAACTGATCAGCCGTGAGCTGGGCATAGACCCCTTGGACATCCTGCAGGACAAGAACGGCTCGAACGTTCTGGTCAGCGAAACGAAGGTAGGAGGAAAGAGCAATGGTTGATCTGGTCATTATCGGCGGCGGCCCTGCGGGCCTTGCTGCTGCCTGCAAGGCATGGGAAAGCGGTCTGCGCGACATCCTCATTCTGGAGCGCGACAAGGAGCTGGGCGGCATTCTGAACCAGTGCATCCACAACGGCTTTGGTCTGCACCGCTTTGGCGAGCAGCTGACCGGCCCGGAGTACGCCGGACGCTTTATTGAGATGCTCAAGGACACCGGCGTGAAGGTGCAGCTGGACACCATGGTGCTGGAAGTGACCCCGGATAAAAAGGTTCACTGCGTCTCCAAGGAGTACGGCTACCAGATCATCGAAGCCAAGAGCATCGTTCTGGGCATGGGCTGCCGTGAGCGCACCCGCGGTGCCATCGGCACCCCGGGCACCCGCCCTGCCGGTGTGTACACCGCCGGTGCTGCACAACGCTATGTGAACATGGAAGGTTATCTGGTGGGCAGGCGGGTGCTGATCCTCGGCAGCGGCGACATCGGCCTGATCATGGCACGCCGCATGACCCTTGAGGGCGCAAAGGTTCTGGCCTGCGTAGAGGTGATGCCCTACTCCGGCGGCCTGACCCGCAACATCGTGCAGTGCCTGAACGACTTTGATATTCCTCTGTACCTCTCCCACACCATCGTGGATATTCAGGGCAAAGATCGCGTAGAAAAGGCCATTGTGGCCGAGATCGGCCCCGACCGCAAGCCCATCCCCGGCACCGAGATGGAGTTCGATGTGGACACTATTCTGCTGAGCGTGGGTCTGATCCCCGAGAACGAGCTGACCAAGCAGGCCGGTATCGAGATGGATCCCCGCACCAAGGGTGCCATCGTGTACGAGAACATGGAGACCAGCATTCCCGGCGTGTTTGCCTGCGGCAACGTGGTGCAGGTACACGATCTGGTGGACTTTGTTTCCGGCGAGAGCGAGCTGGCCGGTGCGGCCGCTGCCAGCTACGTCCAGAACGGCCCCGTAGCCGAGGGACGCGTGCTGACCGTGAAGCCCGGTGCAGATCTTGGCTACACCCTGCCGCAGCGCATCCGTCTGGAGGGCGTGGAAAAGAGCACCAACGTCTCCTTCCGCGTCCGCCGCATCTGCGGCAGGAGCACCATCCTTGTCAAGAGCGGTGACACGGTGATCGCACGCTTCAAGCGCGACCGCCTTGCCCCCGGTGAGATGGAGCACATTGCCCTGCCCAGAGTGCTGCTGGACAGAGCCCCCGTGGACGAAGTGACCATTGAGATCGAGGAGGCATGAGCGATATGAAGGAAGTAATTTGCACCTGCTGCCCGCAGGGTTGCCATCTGCAGGTGGATGAGGCCAACGGCTATAAAGTGACCGGCAACGGCTGCCCCAACGGCATCGCCTACGGCAAGGAAGAGCTGACCCACCCCACCCGCATCATTACCAGCACCGTGCGCGCCGAGGGCTGCCTGCACTCCCGCTGCCCGGTCAAGACCTCCAAGCCTGTGCCCAAGGGACAGATGGCCGAGGTAGTCGCAGCGCTGGACAGCGTGGTGCTGCACGCCCCCATCCATGTGGGCGATGTGGTGCTGACCGACGTCTGCGGTACCGGGGCTGACATTGTGACCTGCCGCGATATGGCATAAGCACTCCCCTTTTTACACAAATAAGCAAAGCAGCCGCTGCATCTTACCGTGCAGCGGCTGCTTTGCGTGTGGGGAAATCCCCTATTTTCAAATGATTCTTTCCGCTGAATATAGCCGGAACGCAGTGCAGGCCATTCGTTTTCTCAACCTTTCAGCGGCATGATGCTCTCCGGGGCGGCACACAGATACTGGGGCGGCTCCGGGGCGGCGGCAGAAAGGCTGGTTTTGCCTATCTTCCACCACAGCTGCGCCGTACCCTTCGGCGAGGTGCAGATGAGGTTCCAGTCAAAGGGGTTTTCACTGGTGGAGACCGCCTTTACTGGGATGGCGTTGGGCGCATCCGCAGCGCAGGGCGTAAAGTCGTGGGCGCGGATGCCCACGGCGGTGCAGCCTGTCGGAACGGGCAGCGCCAGCCGCAAGGTGGCGTCCCAGCCGTCCAGACGGACGGTGTGACTGTCCAGCGGGGTGCAGGGCAGAATGTTCTTGCAGCCGGTCAGCCGCGCGGCAGCGATGCTCTGCGGGTCGGCAAAAATCTCTTTTGTTCTACCGGCACGCAGCACCTGCCCCTCGTTCAGCACGATCATCTCTTTGCAAAGGCGGTAGGCCTCGTCCCGGTTGTGGGTCACCAGCAGAGCGGTGCCCGCAAAGTTTGCCAGCAGGCTGCCTACCTCGCCCTCTACCTCTTCCCGCAGGTAACTGTCCAGCGCGCTGAAGGGCTCGTCCAGCATCAGGATGCGGGGCTTGCCCACCAGAATGCGTGCCAGCGCGGCGCGCTGCTGCTGCCCGCCGGAAAGCTGGGCGGGATAGCGCTTGGCAAGCGTCTCCAGCCGCATGGCACGCAGCATTTCGGCGCAGGCAGCGCGGCGGGCGGCGGGGTCTTTTTCCGCCTTCAGACCGCAGCGGATATTCTGTTCTACGGTCATATTGGGGAACAACGCGTAGTTCTGGAACAGCAGCCCCACGCCCCGCTGCTGCGGCGGCAGGTCGATGTGCTGTGCGCTGTCGAACAGCACCCGCCCGTCCAGCACGATGCGTCCGCGGTCCGGCTTTACAATGCCTGCAATGCACCGCAATGTCATGCTTTTGCCGCAGCCGGAAGCGCCCAGCAGGGCGGTGGAGGTGTTGCCGGCGGTGGAGGTGTTGCCGGCGGTAAAGGCAGCACGGAGGGTGAAGCCGTCCAGCTTTTTTTCAATGTTAACTTCAAGGCTCATTTCCGGGCACCCGCTTTCTGTTTTTTCTCCAGCAGGTTCACAGCCAACAGCACCACCGCCGAGATGGCAATATCCACCAGCACCCACCGCATGGCACTAAGCTCATCGTTGGTGCGCCACAGCTGGTACACCGTGGTGGCAATGGTGGCGGTCTTGCCGGGGGTGTAGCCCGCGATCATGCTGGTAGCGCCGTATTCGCCCAGTGCCCGGGCAAAAGCCAGCACTGTGCCCGCCAGAATGCCCTGACGGCAGGCGGGCATCCGCACCCGCCAGAAGATCCATGTATCGGACTGTCCCAGCGTCTGCGCCGACCACGCCAGCGTTTCGTCAAAGCTTTCAAACGCGCCGCGCGCGGTGCGGTACATCAGCGGAAATGCCACCACGATGGAGGCAAAGATGGCGCTGTACCAGTTCATTACCAGCTTTACCCCGAACTGCTGCATGAAAAAGATGCCCAGCGGCCGCTTTGCGCCGAAGAGCAGCAGCAGAAAGTAGCCCACCACCGTGGGCGGCAGCACCATAGGCAGGGTGAGCAGCACATCCAGCACACCCTTGACCATCCGGGGCAGCCGGGCGATATAATAGGCCGCAAAAATGCCAAGAAAGAACACCGCCGCGCAGCTGATCAAAGCAATGCGCAGGCTGTTCCACAACGGATACCAGTCCATGTCTGCTCCTTTATACGGCGCTGAAGCCCACGCCCTCGAACACGGTCATGGCCTTGTCGGTCTGTAAGTAAGCCAAAAACTCCTTGGCAGTCTCGGCGTTGGGGGCGGCTTTCAGCACGGCGGCGGGGTAGATGACCTGACCGCACATCTCCTTGGCAGCCTCGTCCACGGGGGTCAGACCGGCGCTGTACGCATCAGTGCAGTAAACGACACCGGCATCCACACTGCCCTCGATGACCTGCGTGGTCACCTCCTTGACGTTGGAGCCGTAGGTGATCACGCCCGCAGCAGCCAGTGCAGCTTCGTCCAGCTGGTAGTAGGCAAGGATCTTCTGGGTATACTGCCCCACGGGCACATCGCTGTTGCCCATGCAGAACAGGATATCCTGTGTCTTCAGGTGCTCGGCCAGTGCGTCAAAGCTGTCAATGCCCTTGTCGCTGCCCTCCGGCACGCAGAGCACCACCTTGTTTTCCAGCAGGTTCACGCGGCTGTCGGCATCCACAAAGTCAAGGCCGTCCTTGTTCACATCGGCAGAAGCGGTGATGTCCAGCTGATTCATCTGCTTCTGACCGGCAGAGATGAACAGATCGCAATCCGCGCCCTCTTGGATCTGGGTCTTGAGGGTGCCGGAAGAGTCGAAGTTGAAGCAGAAGGTCACCTCCGGGTGGTCTGCCGTGTAGCACTCACCGATAGCATTCAGTGTCTCGGTGAGGGAGGCGGCGGCAAACACGATCAACTCCACGCTCTGTGCTGCTTCCGAGGAAGCGGCGGCAGAGGAAGCCACGGACGATGCTGCGCTGGAAGCGCCGCCGCAGGCGGTGAGGGCGGCGGCTGCACCGGCCATACCGGCTGCGGCCAGAAAGCTCCGGCGGGAAATGCGATGGTCGTTCATCTCTGTTTTCTCCTTACTTTAAGTGGAAAAATAGTATATTTCTACGCCCCGTAAAGGAAAACAGGGCAGGAAACCTTACTTACGGGCGCACTCGCCGTCCAGACCCGCGGCGATGCGTACTCCGTGCTCCAAGCTGGGCAGGATGTACTCGAGGTTCTCCTGCACTGCCTTGGGGCTGCCCGGCAGGTTGACGATCAAAGTCTTGCCGCGCAGCACGCTGACGCCGCGGCTCAGCATCCCGCGCGGGGTGATGCTCAGGCTGTGGTAGCGCATAGCTTCGGCAATGCCGGGGGCGTTGCGGTCGGCCACAGCGCAGGTGGCTTCCGGGGTGATGTCACGGGGGGAGAAGCCGGTGCCGCCGGTGGTGAGCACAAGGTTCACCTGACGGCCGTCTGCCATGCGGATGAGCTGCGCCTTCAGCGCCTTGGCCTCGTCCGGCAAAATCATGGTCTCCTCCACCACATAGCCTGCGGCGGTGAGCATCTCTACGATCAGCGGCCCGCTTTTATCCTCCCGCTCACCGCGGCTGCCCTTATCGGAAAGGGTGATGACGGCAGCGCGCAGGGGCGGTTTTTCTAATGCGGGCAGCAGGGTCACCTCGTCTCCTACATGGATCTCGCCGCCGGTGAGCACCCGGGCGAACACGCCCTCGTGGGGCATGATGCACTCGCCGGTCTGCTGCTTGATAACGCAGTCATTGTGGCATTCTTTGCCGATCTGGGTCATTTCCAGCACCACATCCCCGATGGCAAACCGGCTGGTCACCGGCAGATTGCGGAAATCGAAGCCCTCGATGACCAGATTTTCGCCGAAGGCACCGTAGTCCACCCAGATCTTCTTGCGGAAGGCCTCAATTTTTTCGGCGCTGAGCATACTGACCTGACGGTGCCAGTTGCCGCCGTGGGCGTCCTCCACGATGCCCCATTCCGGGGTCAGGACGGCGCTGGGCACCTCGGTTTTTACGGTGCCCCGCTTGGGGCTGGTGCAGATTGCCAGAAGCTTACCCATAGTTATTTATCCTCCAATGCGATACATCCCGCGGGTAGCGGGCATGGAACTGTCGTTAAAATGGTGTTCCCGGGGCTTTGCCCAGATGGTCTCCCGGATAGCGGCCAGCAGCTGTGCATCGTCCGCGCCGCTGCGCAGCAGGGCGCGCAGGTCGCACCCGGTCTCACTGGCAAGGCAGGGGCGCAAAAAGCCCTGACTGGTCAGCCGCACCCGGTTGCAGGAAGCACAGAACTTGCCGTGTACCGCTGCAATAAAGCCGATGCTGCCCTGCCAGCCCGGCACGGTGTAGTACACCGCCGGGCCGTCGCCCAAGGCGTGCTCCTGCGCAGCAGAAAGGGGCGCAAGCTCCGGCCAGCGCCGGGCAAACCGCGCCCGCAGCTCCGGGCCGGAGATGCAGGGCATGGCAGCACCGTAGCCGATGGGCATCATCTCAATGAACCGCACCTGCAGGGCGTTGTCCTTTGCCAGCGCGGCAAGCTGTTCCAGCTCACCCTCGTTGACGCCCGCCTGCGGCACACAGTTCAGCTTGACCGGCAGGCCGCTTTCCAGCGCCGCCTGCAAGCCCGCCTGCACGGCGGCAAAATCGTCCCGGGCGGTGATCTGGTGGAACACCTCCGGGCGCAGGGTGTCCAGACTGATGTTCACACTGTCCAGCCCGGCGTCCAGCAATGCGGGCAGCTGCTCTGCCAGCAGCACCGCGTTGGTGGTCAGGGTGACACGGCGGATGCCCGGGGTCGCTTTGAGCCCGGCCACCAGCT
>QWCB01002836.1_pt1 | contig 13909 bp, 19 predicted proteins | sample 1972511 | NCBI WGS metagenome assembly QWCB01 (sample SAMN09866719, study PRJNA288562) | Human gut metagenome isolate term5_stool, whole genome shotgun sequencing... | isolation source: gut | host: Homo sapiens | place: USA: California
GTTATGAAATCCATGGATAAGTTAACAACGGGTGTCGCCTATGGCACCTCAGCAGGTAGTGCCGGGTACTGGTTTTTACAGTTGCTCGATAAAGTCACGCCCTCACAGTGGGCGGCAATAGGTGTGCTGGGTAGTCTGGTATTTGGCTTGCTGACGTATCTGACAAACCTTTATTTCAAGATTAAAGAAGATAAGCGTAAGGCTGCGAGAGGTGAATAATGTCGCCATCATTACGCAAGGCTATTGCTGCTGCTATTGGTGGTGGGGCTGTTGCCATAGCGTCTGTGCTCATCACTGGTCCGAGTGGTGACGATGGCCTGGAAGGTGTCAGCTACATACCATACAAAGATATCGTTGGCGTATGGACTGTATGTCACGGACACACCGGAAAAGACATCATGCTCGGTAAAACGTATACCGAAGCAGAATGCAAAGCCCTCCTGAATAAAGACCTTGCCACGGTCGCCAGACAAATTAACCCGTACATAAAAGTTGATATACCGGAAACAACGCGCGGCGCTCTTTACTCGTTCGTTTACAACGTGGGCGCTGGCAATTTCAGAAAATCGACGCTTCTTCGCAAAATAAACCAGGGCGATATCAAAGGCGCATGTGATCAGCTACGGCGCTGGACATACGCTGGCGGTAAGCAATGGAAAGGGCTGATGACTCGCCGCGAGATTGAGCGTGAAGTCTGTTTGTGGGGGCAACAATGAGCAGAGTAACCGCGATTATCTCTGCTCTGGTTATCTGCATCATCGTCTGCCTGTCATGGGCTGTTAATCATTACCGTGATAACGCCATTACCTATAAAGAACAGCGCGATAAAGCCAGGTACATCATCGCTGACATGCAGAAGCGTCAACGTGATGTAGCAGAACTTGACGCCAGATACACAAAGGAGCTTGCTGATGCTAACGCGACTATCGAAAGTCTCCGTGCTGATGTTTCTGCTGGGCGTAAGTGGCTGCGCGTCAAAGCTGTCTGTCCAGACATGCATAAAATCACCGCCGCCTCCGGCGTGGATGATGGCACCAGCCCCAGACTTACTGACACCGCTCAACGGGATTATTTCGTTCTCAGAGAGCGCATCGAAACCATAACTAACCAATTGAATGGCCTGCAAGAGTATGTGAGATCACAGTGCTCATATTAGAAAAGTCGTATCATAAGATTTTTGTATATGGATGCATTATGTCTCAATACGCTCACGCCGCTTTAATCGCTTATCATTTGGTTGCTGATAGCTCAATGCATCCTCGTGATGCATGGGATGCAGCTGTCGCAGAGGTTACGGAAAGCGAATCGTCAAGAAAGAAGATATGCCCACGGGCAACATTTCTCGCCCTGGCGGATAGCGGTTATCTGAAGAATGTAAAACCACAGCATGGGGAGAGAAAGGGCGGTAAGTTGTATCAAAGGGCAATTGAAGTTGCGAATCTGATTCTTGATTTACCCGGAATCAGCAAAGCGGAGTTAGTTGATAAAACTTGCTATAAAGACAGGCAAGGGTCTTATGACATTGCACTAACTCTCGCTCAGCACGGATTACTCCAGCGTCCTCAATAAGATATTAAGTGATTTATGGCCTCGCTTTTAGCGGGGCTTTTTCATATCTGAATCTCACCATGCATATCATCACCTGAATGGAACGTCAGGAGAATTCGTTACCGGGATTCGATAAAGGTATTCAAGCCTGACACATTATGCGCTGTATCGTCGCCGTATTCCTGCATTAACCATGACCGTAGCCCGACGGGGAACTCCTTCTGCGTGAGTGTGCGGGAATAATCAAAAACGATGCACACCGGGTTTTTACCGCGTTTATGGTTCGCGGGGGTGTCCCTCATGCTCGCCAGTCCTGTGCGGGGGTGGAAGAAACAGGACGTGTATTCAGGTCTGTCAGATATTGAATTCATTGCGAATAAACCAGAACGCCTGCGGGTCCTTTCCGGCAATCCAGAACGTTACGGGGCGGAAGGCGCGCGGGTTTTCGCTATTTATGAAAATTTTCCGGTTTAAGGCGTTTCCGTTCTTCTTCGCCGTAACTTAATGTTTTTATTTAAAACACCCCCTGAAAAGAAAGGAAACGACAGGTGCTGAAAACGGGCTTTTTGGCCTCTGTCGTTTCCTTTCTCTGTTTTTGTCCGTGGAATGAACAATGGAAGTCAACAAAAAGCAGCTGGCTGACATTTTCGGCGCGAGTATCCGTACCATTCAGAACTGGCAGGAACAGGGAATGCCCGTTCTGCGAGGCGGTGGCAAGGGTAATGAGGTGCTTTATGACTCTGCTGCCGTTATAAAATGGTATGCCGAAAGGGATGCTGAAATTGAGAACGAAAAGCTGCGCCGGGAGGTTGAAGAACTGCGGCAGGCCAGCGAGGCAGATCTCCAGCCAGGGACTATTGAGTACGAACGCCATCGACTTACGCGTGCGCAGGCCGACGCACAGGAACTGAAGAATGCCAGAGACTCCGCTGAAGTGGTGGAAACCGCATTCTGTACTTTCGTGCTGTCGCGGATCGCAGGTGAAATTGCCAGTATTCTCGACGGGATCCCCCTGTCGGTGCAGCGGCGTTTTCCGGAACTGGAAAACCGACATGTTGATTTCCTGAAACGGGATATCATCAAAGCCATGAACAAAGCAGCCGCGCTGGATGAACTGATACCGGGGTTGCTGAGTGAATATATCGAACAGTCAGGTTAACAGGCTGCGGCATTTTGTCCGCGCCGGGCTTCGCTCACTGTTCAGGCCGGAGCCACAGACCGCCGTTGAATGGGCGGATGCCAATTACTATCTCCCAAAAGAATCCGCATACCAGGAAGGGCGCTGGGAAACACTGCCCTTTCAGCGGGCCATCATGAATGCGATGGGCAGTGACTACATCCGCGAGGTGAATGTGGTGAAGTCTGCCCGTGTTGGTTATTCCAAAATGCTGCTGGGTGTTTATGCCTACTTCATAGAGCATAAGCAGCGCAACACCCTTATCTGGTTGCCGACGGATGGTGATGCCGAGAACTTTATGAAAACCCACGTTGAGCCGACTATTCGTGATATTCCGTCGCTGCTGGCGCTGGCTCCGTGGTATGGCAAAAAGCACCGGGATAACACGCTCACCATGAAGCGTTTCACCAATGGTCGTGGCTTCTGGTGTCTGGGCGGTAAAGCGGCAAAAAACTACCGTGAAAAGTCGGTGGATGTGGCGGGTTATGATGAACTTGCTGCCTTTGATGAGGATATTGAACAGGAAGGCTCTCCGACGTTCCTTGGCGACAAACGTATTGAAGGCTCGGTCTGGCCAAAGTCCATCCGTGGCTCCACGCCCAAAGTGAGAGGCACCTGCCAGATTGAGCGTGCAGCCAGTGAATCCCCGCATTTTATGCGTTTTCATGTTGCCTGCCCGCACTGCGGGGAGGAGCAGTACCTTAAATTTGGCGATAAAGAGACGTCGTTTGGCCTCAAATGGACGCCGGATGACCCCTCCAGCGTGTTTTATCTCTGCGAGCATAATGCCTGCGTCATCCGCCAGCAGGAGCTGGACTTTACTGATGCCCGTTATATCTGCGAAAAGACCGGGATCTGGACCCGTGATGGCATTCTCTGGTTTTCGTCATCCGGTGAAGAGATTGAGCCGCCGGACAGCGTGACCTTTCACATCTGGACGGCGTACAGCCCGTTCACCACCTGGGTGCAGATTGTCAAAGACTGGATGAAAACGAAAGGGGATACGGGAAAACGTAAAACCTTCGTAAACACCACGCTCGGTGAGACGTGGGAGGCGAAAATTGGCGAACGTCCGGATGCTGAAGTGATGGCAGAGCGGAAAGAGCATTATTCAGCGCCCGTTCCTGACCGTGTGGCTTACCTGACCGCCGGTATCGACTCCCAGCTGGACCGCTACGAAATGCGCGTATGGGGATGGGGGCCGGGTGAGGAAAGCTGGCTGATTGACCGGCAGATTATTATGGGCCGCCACGACGATGAACAGACGCTGCTGCGTGTGGATGAGGCCATCAATAAAACCTATACCCGCCGGAATGGTGCAGAAATGTCGGTATCCCGTATCTGCTGGGATACTGGCGGGATTGACCCGACCATTGTGTATGAACGCTCGAAAAAACATGGGCTGTTCCGGGTGATCCCCATTAAAGGGGCATCCGTCTACGGAAAGCCGGTGGCCAGCATGCCACGTAAGCGAAACAAAAACGGGGTTTACCTTACCGAAATTGGTACGGATACCGCGAAAGAGCAGATTTATAACCGCTTCACACTGACGCCGGAAGGGGATGAACCGCTTCCCGGTGCCGTTCACTTCCCGAATAACCCGGATATTTTTGATCTTACCGAAGCGCAGCAGCTGACTGCTGAAGAGCAGGTCGAAAAATGGGTGGATGGCAGGAAAAAAATACTGTGGGACAGCAAAAAGCGACGCAATGAGGCGCTCGACTGCTTCGTTTATGCGCTGGCGGCGCTGCGCATCAGTATTTCCCGCTGGCAGCTGGATCTCAGTGCACTGCTGGCGAGCCTGCAGGAAGAGGATGGTGCAGCAACCAACAAGAAAACACTGGCAGATTACGCCCGTGCCTTATCCGGAGAGGATGAATGACGCGACAGGAAGAACTTGCCGCTGCCCGTGCGGCACTGCATGACCTGATGACAGGAAAACGGGTGGCAACGGTACAGAAAGACGGACGGAGAGTGGAGTTTACGGCCACTTCCGTGTCTGACCTGAAAAAATACATTGCAGAGCTGGAAGTGCAGACCGGCATGACACAGCGACGCAGGGGACCTGCAGGATTTTATGTATGAAAACGCCCACCATTCCCACCCTTCTGGGGCCGGACGGCATGACATCGCTGCGTGAATATGCCGGTTATCACGGCGGTGGCAGCGGATTTGGAGGGCAGTTGCGGGCGTGGAACCCACCGGGTGAAAGTGTGGATGCAGCCCTGCTGCCCAACTTTACCCGTGGCAATGCCCGCGCAGACGATCTGGTACGCAATAACGGCTATGCCGCCAACGCCATCCAGCTGCATCAGGATCATATCGTCGGGTCTTTTTTCCGGCTCAGTCATCGCCCAAGCTGGCGCTATCTGGGCATCGGGGAGGAAGAAGCCCGTGCCTTTTCCCGCGAGGTTGAAGCGGCATGGAAAGAGTTTGCCGAGGATGACTGCTGCTGCATTGACGTTGAGCGAAAACGCACGTTTACCATGATGATTCGGGAAGGTGTGGCCATGCACGCCTTTAACGGTGAACTGTTCGTTCAGGCCACCTGGGATACCAGTCCGTCGCGGCTTTTCCGGACACAGTTCCGGATGGTCAGCCCGAAGCGCATCAGCAACCCGAACAATACCGGCGACAGCCGGAACTGCCGTGCCGGTGTGCAGCTTAATGACAGCGGTGCGGCGCTGGGATATTACGTCAGCGAGGACGGCTATCCTGGCTGGATGCCGCAGAAATGGACATGGATACCCCGTGAGTTACCCGGCGGTCGTGCCTCGTTCATTCACGTCTTTGAACCCGTGGAGGACGGGCAGACCCGCGGTGCAAATGTGTTTTACAGCGTGATGGAGCAGATGAAGATGCTCGACACGCTGCAGAACACGCAGCTGCAGAGTGCCATTGTGAAGGCGATGTATGCCGCCACCATTGAGAGTGAGCTGGATACGCAGTCAGCGATGGATTTTATTCTTGGCGCGAACAGTCAGGAGCAGCGGGACAAGCTGACCGGCTGGATTGGTGAAATTGCCGCGTATTACGCCGCAGCACCGGTCCGGCTGGGAGGCGCAAAAGTGCCTCACCTGATGCCGGGTGACTCACTGAACCTGCAGACGGCTCAGGACACGGATAATGGCTACTCCGTTTTTGAGCAGTCACTGCTGCGGTATATCGCTGCCGGGCTGGGTGTCTCGTATGAGCAGCTTTCCCGGAATTACGCCCAGATGAGCTACTCCACGGCACGGGCCAGTGCGAACGAGTCGTGGGCGTACTTTATGGGGCGGCGAAAATTCGTCGCATCCCGTCAGGCGAGCCAGATGTTTCTGTGCTGGCTGGAAGAGGCCATCGTTCGCCGCGTGGTGACGTTACCTTCAAAAGCGCGCTTCAGTTTTCAGGAAGCCCGCAGTGCCTGGGGGAACTGTGACTGGATAGGCTCCGGTCGTATGGCCATCGATGGTCTGAAAGAAGTACAGGAAGCTGTGATGCTGATAGAAGCCGGACTGAGTACCTACGAGAAAGAGTGCGCAAAACGCGGTGACGACTATCAGGAAATTTTTGCCCAGCAGGTCCGTGAAACGATGGAGCGTCGTGCAGCCGGTCTTAAACCACCCGCCTGGGCGGCTGCGGCATTTGAATCCGGGCTGCGACAATCAACAGAGGAGGAGAAGAGTGACAGCAGAGCTGCGTAATCTCCCGCATATTGCCAGCATGGCCTTTAATGAGCCGCTGATGCTTGAACCCGCCTATGCGCGGGTTTTCTTTTGTGCGCTTGCAGGCCAGCTTGGGATCAGCCGCCTGACGGATGCGGTGTCCGGTGACAGCCTGACTGCCGGAGAGGCACCCGCGACGCTGGCGTTATCCGTTGATGATGACGGACCACGACAGGCCCGCAGTTATCAGGTCATGAACGGCATCGCCGTGCTGCCGGTTTCCGGCACGCTGGTCAGCCGGACACGGGCGCTGCAGCCGTATTCGGGGATGACCGGTTACAACGGCATTATCGCACGTCTGCAACAGGCTGCCAGCGACCCGATGGTGGACGGCATTCTGCTGGATATGGACACGCCTGGCGGAATGGTGGCAGGGGCATTTGACTGCGCTGACATCATCGCCCGTGTGCGTGACATAAAGCCGGTATGGGCGCTGGCCAATGACATGAACTGCAGCGCAGGTCAGCTGCTTGTCAGTGCCGCCTCCCGGCGTCTGGTCACGCAGACCGCCCGGACAGGCTCCATCGGTGTCATGATGGCTCACAGTAATTACGGTGCTGCGCTGGAGAAACAGGGTGTGGAAATCACGCTGATTTACAGCGGCAGCCATAAGGTGGATGGCAACCCCTACAGCCATCTTCCGGATGACGTCCGGGAGACACTGCAGTCCCGGATGGACGCAACCCGCCGGATGTTTGCGCAGAAGGTATCGGCATATACCGGCCTGTCCGTGCAGGCTGTGCTGGATACCGAGGCAGCAGTGTACAGCGGTCAGGAGGCCATTGATGCCGGACTGGCTGATGAACTTGTTAACAGCACCGATGCGATCACCGTCATGCGTGATGCACTGGATGCACGTAAATCCCGTCTCTCAGGAGGGCGAATGACCAAAGAGACTCAATCAACAACTGTTTCAGCCACTGCTTCGCAGGCTGACGTTACTGACGTGGTGCCAGCGACGGAGGGCGAAAACGCCAGCGCGGCGCAACCGGACGTGAACGCGCAGATCACCGCAGCGGTTGCGGCAGAAAACAGCCGCATTATGGGGATCCTCAACTGTGAGGAGGCTCACGGACGCGAAGAACAGGCCCGCGTGCTGGCAGAAACCCCCGGTATGACCGTGGAAACGGCCCGCCGCATTCTGGCAGCTGCACCACAGAGTGCACAGGCGCGCAGTGACACTGCGCTGGATCGTCTGATGCAGGGGGCACCGGCACCGCTGGCTGCAGGCAACCCGGCATCTGATGCCGTTAACGATTTGCTGAACACACCAGTGTAAGGGATGTTTATGACGAGCAAAGAAACCTTTACCCATTACCAGCCGCTGGGCAACAGTGACCCGGCTCATACCGCAACCGCGCCCGGCGGATTGAGTGCGAAAGCGCCTGCAATGACCCCGCTGATGCTGGACACCTCCACCCGTAAGCTGGTTGCGTGGGATGGCACCACCGACGGTGCTGCCGTTGGCATTCTTGCGGTTGCTGCTGACCAGACCAGCACCACGCTGACGTTCTACAAGTCCGGCACGTTCCGTTATGAGGATGTGCTCTGGCCGGAGGCTGCCAGCGACGAGACGAAAAAACGGACCGCGTTTGCCGGAACGGCAATCAGCATCGTTTAACCTTACCCTTCATCACTAAAGGCCGCCTGTGCGGCTTTTTTTACGGGATTTTTTTATGTCGATGTACACAACCGCCCAGCTGCTGGCGGCAAATGAGCAGAAATTTAAGTTTGATCCGCTGTTTCTGCGTCTCTTTTTCCGTGAGAGCTATCCCTTCACCACGGAGAAAGTCTATCTCTCACAAATTCCGGGACTGGTAAACATGGCGCTGTACGTTTCGCCGATTGTTTCCGGTGAGGTTATCCGCTCCCGTGGCGGCTCCACCTCTGAATTTACGCCGGGATATGTCAAGCCGAAGCATGAGGTGAATCCGCAGATGACCCTGCGTCGCCTGCCGGATGAAGATCCACAGAATCTGGCGGACCCGGCTTACCGCCGCCGTCGCATCATCATGCAGAACATGCGAGACGAAGAGCTGGCCATTGCTCAGGTCGAAGAGATGCAGGCCGTTTCTGCCGTGCTCAAGGGCAAATACACCATGACCGGTGAAGCCTTCGAGCCGGTTGAGGTGGATATGGGCCGCAGTGCGGCGAATAACATCACACAGTCCGGCGGCACGGAGTGGAGCAAGCGTGACAAGTCCACGTATGACCCGACCGACGATATCGAAGCCTACGCGCTGAACGCCAGCGGTGTGGTGAATATCATCGTGTTTGATCCGAAAGGCTGGGCGCTGTTCCGTTCCTTCAAAGCCGTCAAGGAGAAGCTGGATACCCGTCGCGGCTCTAATTCCGAGCTGGAGACAGCGGTAAAAGACCTGGGCGAAGCGGTGTCCTATAAGGGGATGTATGGCGATACGGCGATCGTCGTGTATTCCGGACAGTACGTGGAAAAAGACGTCAAAAAGAACTTCCTGCCGGACAACACGATGGTGCTGGGGAACACTCAGGCACGCGGTCTGCGCACCTATGGCTGCATTCAGGATGCGGACGCACAGCGCGAAGGCATTAACGCCTCTGCCCGCTACCCGAAAAACTGGGTGACCACCGGCGATCCGGCGCGTGAGTTCACCATGATTCAGTCTGCACCGCTGATGCTGCTGGCTGACCCTGATGCGTTCGTGTCCGTACAACTGGCGTAATCATGGCCCTTCGGGGCCATTTTCTCTGTGGAGGAGTCCATGACGAAAGATGAACTGATTGCCCGTCTTAAGGTGCTGGGTGAGCAACTGAACCGTGATGTCAGCCTGACGGGGACGAAGGAAGAACTGGCGCTCCGTGTGGCAGAGCTGGAAGAGGAGCTTGATGACTCGGATGACACTTCCGGCCAGGACACGCCTGTCAGCCCGGAAAATGCGCTGACCGGGCATGAAAATGAGGTGGTATCAGAGCCGCCGGATACCGTAATTCAGGATACGGCTGATCTGGTCACGGTCGTGGCACTGGTGACGCTGCATACCGATGCACTTCACGCCACACGGGATGAGCCTGTGGATTTTGTGCTGCCGGGAACGGCGTTCCGTGTCTCTGCCGGTGTGGCAGTTGAAATGACAGAGCGCGGCCTGGCCAGAATGCAATAACGGGAGGCGCTGTGGCTGATTTCGATAACCTGTTCGATGCTGCCATTGCCCGCGCCGATGAAACGATACGCGGGTACATGGGAACGTCAGCCACCATGACATCCGGTGAGCAGTCCGGCGCAGTAATACGTGGTGTTTTTGATGACCCTGAAAATATCAGCTATGCCGGACAGGGCGTGCGCGTTGAAGGCTCCAGCCCGTCCCTGTTTGTCCGGACTGATGATGTGCGGCAACTGCGGCGTGGAGACACGCTGACCATCGGTGAGGAAAACTTCTGGATAGACCGGGTTTCGCCGGATGATGGTGGAAGCTGTCATCTCTGGCTTGGGCGGGGCGTACCGCCTGCCGTTAACCGTCGCCGCTGAAAGGGGGATGTATGGCCATAAAAGGTCTTGAGCAGGCCGTTGAAAACCTCAGCCGTATCAGCAGAACGGCGGTGCCTGGTGCCGCCGCAATGGCCATTAACCGCGTTGCTTCATCCGCGATATCGCTGTCGGCGTCACAGGTTGCCCGTGAGACAAAGGTACGCCGGAAACTGGTAAAGGAAAGGGCCAGGCTGAAAAGGGCCACGGTCAAAAATCCGCAGGCCAGAATCAAGGTTAACCGGGGGGATTTGCCCGTAATAAAGCTGGGTAACGCGCGGATTGTCCTGTCCCGACGCAGGCGTCGTAAAAAGGGGCAGCGTTCAGCCCTGAAAGGTGGCGGCAGCGTGCTTGTGGTGGGAAACCGTCGTATTCCCGGCGCGTTTATTCAGCAACTGAAAAATGGCCGGTGGCATGTCATGCAGCGTGTGGCCGGGAAAAACCGTTACCCCATTGATGTGGTGAAAATCCCGATGGCGGTGCCGCTGACCACGGCGTTTAAACAGAATATTGAGCGGATACGGCGTGAGCGTCTTCCGAAAGAGCTGGGCTATGCGCTGCAGCATCAACTGAGGATGGTAATAAAGCGATGAAACATACTGAACTCCGAGCAGCCGTACTGGATGCACTGGAGAAGCATGACACCGAGGCGACGCTTTTTGATGGTCGCCCCGCTGTTTTTGATGAGGAGGATTTTCCGGCAATTGCCGTTTATCTCACCGGCGCTGAATACACGGGCGAAGAGCTGGACAGCGATACCTAGCAGGCGGAGCTGCATATTGAAGTTTTCCTGCCTGCTCAGGTGCCGGATTCAGAGCTGGATTCGTGGATGGAGTCCCGGATTTATCCGGTGATGAGCGATATCCCGGCACTGTCAGATTTGATCACCAGTATGGTGGCCAGTGGCTATGACTACCGGCGCGACGATGATGCGGGCCTGTGGAGTTCAGCCGATCTGACGTATGTCATTACCTATGAAATGTGAGGACGCTATGCCTGTACCAAATCCAACAATGCCGGTGAAAGGTGCCGGGACCACACTGTGGGTTTATAAGGGGAACGGTGACCCTTATGCGAACCCGCTTTCAGACGTTGACTGGTCGCGTCTGGCAAAAGTTAAAGACCTGACACCCGGCGAACTGACCGCTGAGTCCTATGACGACAGCTATCTCGATGATGAAGATGCGGACTGGACTGCGACCGGGCAGGGGCAGAAATCTGCCGGAGATACCAGCTTCACGCTGGCGTGGATGCCCGGAGAGCAGGGGCAGCAGGCGCTGCTGGCGTGGTTTAATGAAGGTGATACCCGTGCCTATAAAATCCGCTTCCCGAACGGCACGGTCGATGTGTTCCGTGGCTGGGTCAGCAGTATCGGTAAAGCGGTGACGGCGAAGGAAGTGATCACCCGCACGGTGAAGGTCACCAATGTGGGACGCCCGTCGATGGCTGAAGATCGCAGTACGGTGACGGCAGCAACCGGCATGACGGTAACGCCAGCCAGTGCTTCCGTAGTGAAAGGGCAGAGCACCACGCTGACCGTGGCATTCCAGCCGGAAGGTGTAACCGACAAGAGCTTTCGTGCGGTGTCTGCGGATAAAACAAAAGCCACCGTGTCGGTCAGTGGTATGACCATCACCGTGAACGGCGTTGCTGCAGGCAAGGTCAACATTCCGGTTGTATCCAGTAATGGTGAGTTTGCTGCGGTCGCAGAAATCACCGTCACCGCCAGTTAATCCGGAGAGTCAGCGATGTTCCTGAAAACCGAATCATTTGAATATAACGGCGTGACCGTCACGCTTTCTGAACTGTCAGCCCTGCAGCGTATTGAGCATCTCGCCTGGTTGAAAGAGCAGGAAAAAAAGGCTGAATCCAGTGGCAACCTGCAGGTGTCTGTAGAGGATCTTATCAGAGGCGGGGCGTTTCTGGTGGCGATGTCTCTGTGGCATAACCATCCGCAGAAGACAAAGCTGCCGTCCATGAATGAAGCCATTACGCAGATTGAGCAGGAAGTGCTTACCACCTGGCCCACGGAGGCAATTGCTCAGGCTGAAAACGTGGTGTTACGTCTGTCCGGAATGTCTGAGTTTGTGGTGAATAATGCCCCTGAACAGGCAGATGACGCCGGGCCTACAGAGCCTGTTTCTGCGGGAAAGTGTTCGACGGTGAGCTGAGTTTTGCCCTGAAACTGGCGCGTGAGATGGGGCGACCCGACTGGCGCGCCATGCTTGCCGGGATGTCATCCACGGAGTATGCCGACTGGCACCGCTTTTACAGTACCCATTATTTTCATGATGTTCTGCTGGATATGCACTTTTCCGGGCTGACATACACCGTGCTCAGCCTGTTTTTCAGCGATCCGGATATGCATCCGCTGGATTTCAGTCTGCTGAACCGGCGCGAGGCTGACGAAGAGCCTGAAGATGATGTGCTGATGCAGAAAGCGGCAGGGCTTGCCGGAGGTGTCCGCTTTGGCCCGGACGGGAATGAAGTTATCCCTACTTCCCCGGATGTGGCGGACATGACGGAGGATGACGTAATGCTGATGACAGTATCAGAAGGGATCGCAGGAGGAGTCCGGTATGGCTGAACCGGTAGGCGATCTGGTCGTTGATTTGAGTCTGGATGCGGCCAGATTTGACGAGCAGATGGCCAGAGTCAGGCGTCATTTTTCCGGTACGGAAAGTGATGCGAAAAAAACAGCGGCAGTCGTTGAACAGTCGCTGAGCCGACAGGCGCTGGCTGCACAGAAAGCGGGGATTTCCGTCGGGCAGTATAAAGCCGCCATGCGTATGCTGCCTGCACAGTTCACCGACGTGGCCACGCAGCTTGCAGGCGGGCAAAGTCCGTGGCTGATCCTGCTGCAACAGGGTGGTCAGGTGAAGGACTCCTTCGGCGGGATGATCCCCATGTTCAGGGGGCTTGCCGGTGCGATCACCCTGCCAATGGTCGGGGCCACCTCGCTGGCGGTGGCAACCAGTGCGCTGGCGTATGCCTGGTATCAGGGTGACTCAACCCTGTCCGATTTCAACAAAACGCTGGTCCTTTCCGGTAATCAGGCGGGACTGACGGCAGATCGTATGCTGGTCCTGTCCAGAGCCGGGCAGGCGGCAGGGCTGACGTTTAACCAGACCAGCGAGTCTTTGACGGCGCTGGTAAATGCCGGTGTGCGTGGTGGTGATCAGTTTGAGGCAATCAGCCAGAGTGTGGCGCGCTTCTCCTCTGCATCGGGCGTGGAGGTGGACAAGGTCGCTGAAGCCTTCGGGAAGCTGACCACTGACCCGACGTCGGGGCTGACGGCGATGGCGCGCCAGTTCCATAACGTGACGGCGGAGCAGATTGCGTATGTTGCTCAGTTGCAGCGTTCCGGCGATGAGGCCGGGGCATTGCAGGCGGCGAACGAGGCCGCAACGAAAGGGTTTGATGACCAGACCCGCCGCCTGAAAGAGAACATGGGCACGCTGGAGACCTGGGCAGAGAGGACAGCACGGGCATTCAAATCCATGTGGGATGCGGTGCTGGATATTGGTCGTCCTGATACCGCGCAGGAGATGCTGATTAAGGCAGAGGCCGCGTTTAAGAAAGCAGACGACATCTGGAATCTGCGCAAGGATGATTATTTTGTTAACGATGAAGCGCGGGCGCGTTACTGGGATGATCGTGAAAAGGCCCGTCTTGCGCTTGAAGCCGCCCGAAAGAAGGCTGAACAGCAGAGTCAACAGGACAAAAATGCGCAGCAGCAGAGCGATACCGAAGCATCACGGCTGAAATATACCGAAGAGGCGCAGAAGGCTTACGAACGTCTGCAGACGCCGCTGGAGAAATATACCGCCCGTCAGGAAGAACTGAACAAGGCACTGAAGGACGGGAAAATCCTGCAGGCAGATTACAACACGCTGATGGCGGCGGCGAAAAAGGACTATGAAGCGACGCTGAAAAAGCCGAAACAGTCCGGCGTGAAGGTGTCTGCGGGCGATCGTC
>QWCB01005667.1_pt1 | contig 13892 bp, 14 predicted proteins | sample 1972511 | NCBI WGS metagenome assembly QWCB01 (sample SAMN09866719, study PRJNA288562) | Human gut metagenome isolate term5_stool, whole genome shotgun sequencing... | isolation source: gut | host: Homo sapiens | place: USA: California
TTTCAACCCTGTGAAGTTTTTCAGGAGAAGGTTCTCTAAGATGTGAAGTACCTTAGAAAATAACAGTAAAATCTGTGAAGTAAATTTAGGCATAGTCACGGTATAACTTCCCTTCTCGAAGAATATATACTTCAAGTGGCATAGGATATATACTTCATAGCCCAAGTAAGTATATCTTCTATCGCAGGTATGTCACTGATTTGCTACTGACCCGAAATAAGGCCGCACTCCTTCCGGCAGGAAGAAACGGATATCCTTGCCGGTTTGGTAAGCGTTACGGATAAATGTGGAGGAGATTTCCATCAAGGGAGCGTCTACCTTTTTCACGTTCGGATAAATGGTTGGGATCGAGATATCGAATCCTAGGCGGGGATAAATCAGCAGTTTGTAGTTTTGGAGTATTTTTTCATATTCTTTCCATCGGGGAAAAAGCAGCCAGTTATCGGCTCCCATGATAAAATAAAAGTCCCTATCCAGATAGTTGCTGGATAAGGCTCGCAAGGTATCAATGGAATAAGAAGGTTTCGGCAGGTGGAACTCAATATCGCAGACCTTGAATTTCGGGTATCCGTCAATGGCGGCTTGGGCCATTTCCAACCGTAGTGAGTCATCTAGCAAGTCATCCTTTTTCTTCAGCGGATTATGAGGCGTGACCACGAACCACACCTCATCCAGTCCCTCGAACTCACATAGCCAGTTCGCTAAGGCGAGATGGCCTATGTGAATGGGATTGAACGATCCACTGTAGATGCCGGTCTTGAGTCTCATCCGATTTATACTTACCCCTTCTTTTGCCAACCCTTATAGTTGATAAAACAAATGAATATATTAAATATCAGGGCACCCCCGATGATATACTCCTTATAATACAGGCTAATACCACCTAATACGAGGCTCGCTATCCCACAAACGATAGAAAGCCCCATCATAAAACGGGTATTCTTGAATATATTAGGCATAGACTATTTGTTTAAGAACTCACGAATGATCTTCAACGCGTCTTTTTGGGCAGTCTCCAGATCATCGTTTACGACAACCTTATCAAACTGTCCCGTGAACCCTAATTCATACTCAGCCTTGGCGATACGGCTTTCGATAACTTCCGGGCTGTCTGTTCCCCGTCCTTCCAATCGCTTCCGTAGGTCATCGATGCAAGGAGGTTGGATAAAGACAGACAGGGCACGGTCTCCATAGAATTTCTTGATATTGCATCCGCCTACCACATCCACATCGAAAATCACGTTGTCCCCTTCATTCAAGATACGCTCTACCTCGCTTTTTAACGTACCGTAATATTTATCGGTATACACCTCCTCATATTCCAAGAAGTCTCCATTAGTGATACGACTGCGGAACTCTTCCGGCGTAAGGAAATAATATTCCACACCATTCTTCTCGGTTCCCCGCGGAGCCCGGCTGGTAGCCGAGATGGAGAAACGAAGGTGTAAATCTTGTTTCAAAAGATAATTAATAATGGTTGATTTTCCGGAACCCGAGGGTGCGGAGAAGATAATTAATTTGCCAGCCATTCTCGTTAATCTTATTATAATACGTTTAGTACCTGTTCCTTGATTTGTTCCAACTCGTCTTTCATCTGGACCACGATCTTCTGCATCTCGGCGTGGTTGCTCTTTGATCCGAGCGTATTGATCTCACGCCCCATTTCCTGAGCGATAAAACCGAGCTTCTTGCCTTGGCCGTGACCGGATTCCATGGTTGAGATAAAATATTTCAAGTGGTTGTCCAGACGGTTCTTTTCCTCGTTGACATCCAGCTTCTCTATGTAATAGATCATCTCCTGCTCGAAACGATTCTTGTCGTAGTCCTTCTCGGCTATCTTTTGCAGGTTATCCATGATACGAGCCTTGATCTTCTCGATACGTTCCCCCTCGTATTTCTCCACTTCTTTCAGCAGAGCGGCGATATTGGCTATCTTTTGCTCGAAAAGCTTTTGAAGCATGGCTCCTTCTTGGATACGGAAATCACACAGGTGCTTGATAGCGTCCTTTACCGTTTTTAAAACCACCTCCCATTCGGATTCGTCCGGTTCTACGGTCTCGGACTTGATTGCGTCCGGCATTCGGAGCAAGGTCTGGAACCAATCGTTCGGAACGCTGATATTCAGTTTCTCTGCGATCTCCTTGATTTGGTTGTAATAATTCTCTACGGCGGCAAGATTGATCTGTGTAGGAGTATCTTTGCCTATATATTCTATAAAGATATTGAACTCAACTTTTCCCCGCTCCAAAGATTGAAGTAACAGGCTCCGAAGCTCCATTTCCTTATCCTTGTATATGGAAGGGATACGGGTGGACAAATCCAATTGCTTACTGTTTAAAGCCTTTATCTCTACGGTTACTTTTTTTGAAGGGAGCTCGGCAGTAACCTTACCGAACCCAGTCATTGATTGTATCATTTTTCTCAAAAGTTTGCGCAAAGATAGTGGTTTCCTTTTAGATTTGATGTTTATTTTCTCATAAATAGATGTTTCTCATAGGGCTGCCTTGATAGTATAATGAATTTTTGTATACCTTCGTAGCCTAATCAGATTGAAGGTTTGAGATTGTTTGTTCGTTCAATTATCAATTGTTAATAGTTAATTATTATGTCATTGATCTTAAATATCGAGACATCCACTTCCGTATGTTCAGTAGCCCTGTCGGAAGGGGAGGAGGTGGTCTTTGAGAAGGCTTCCTTCGAGGGGCCGTCTCATGCGGCGTTATTGGGCGTTTATATGGAAGAGGCATTAGAAGCCGCGAAGTCGAAAGGGATAAAACTGGATGCCGTGGCGGTAAGTAGCGGACCCGGATCTTATACGGGGTTACGCATCGGGGTGTCTGTGGCTAAAGGATTATGCTTTGGGTATGGTATTCCTTTGATCGGTATTCATACGCTGGATATTTTAGCGTCTGCCGCTATCCGGAAAAATAAGGAGGAGGCCGATTGCTTGTATTGCGCTATGTTGGATGCCCGTCGTATGGAAGTCTACTCTTCGATTTATGATTCCCATCTCAACACGATACGTGCCACGACTGCTGATATCGTAGATGCTGATTCGTATGCTTCTTTTTTAGAGAACGGTAAGGTTTGTTTCTTTGGAGACGGTGCCGCTAAATGTGAGACGGCAATCACTTCTCCGAACGCCTGTTTTATAGATGGTATCTATCCATTAGCTGTAAATATGGCATCCTTGTCGCAGAAAGCATATGATGATGGCCGTTTTGAGAATGTGGCTTATTTTGAGCCTTTCTATTTGAAAGAATTCCAAGCAACGATCGCTAAGAACAAAGTGCTGAACGAGGCGTTAGGGAAAAACAAATAAGAGTAAGGGTACACAACCAAATTCATGTTCCGGCTGTTTATTCTAAAATGAATAAATCAGTTAAAGACATGAGAAAGAAAAGTGTGAATACGCTATTGGTATTTGGTGTGGTTGTCGCTATAATCCTTTTGATGATCTGGTTGTTCCTCGGGACAACGTTGGTGGAGGATACGAGTACGGAGATTACTCCGGTTCCTATAGAGCAAACTAACTGAGAACAATAACATAAAAAGGCGGGATCCTTTCGGACCTCGCCTTTTTTAATATAGATAGTTGTTTTATTAACCAAGGAATCCTAGCAAGATACCGGCAGCTACAGCGGAACCGATTACACCTGCTACGTTCGGACCCATAGCGTGCATCAACAAGTAGTTGGTCGGGTCATATTCCAAACCTACAACTTGTGAGATACGAGCTGAGTCAGGAACGGCGGATACACCGGCGTTACCGATAAGCGGATTGATCTTATTGCCATCTTTCAATATTAAATTGAATAACTTAACGAACAATACACCGGCGCAAGTAGCGATCACGAATGATAACGCACCTAGACCGAAGATCTTGATAGAGTTCAATGTCAAGAACTGTGTAGCTTGGGTAGAAGCACCTACCGTGATACCCAATAAGATCGTGATTGTATCGATCAGCGGACCACGAGCAGTCTCTGCCAAACGACGAGTCACGCCACTTTCTTTCAATAAGTTTCCGAAGAATAGCATACCTAACAATGGTAAACCGGACGGAACCAAGAAGCAAGTAAGCAACAAACCAACGATCGGGAAGATAATTTTTTCCGTGGAAGAAACGGCTCTCGGCGGTTTCATACGGATCAAACGCTCTTTCTTAGTCGTAAGCAATCTCATGAACGGCGGTTGGATAATAGGAACCAACGCCATGTATGAGTAAGCGGATACCGCGATCGCACCCATTAAGTTTGGCGCTAACTTAGAAGAAAGGAAGATAGCCGTCGGACCGTCAGCACCACCGATAATACCGATAGCACCTGCTTGGTTCGGCTCAAATCCCATTTGAAGAGCAATCGTATAAGCACCAAAGATACCGAACTGAGCCGCTGCACCGATCAACATCAACTTAGGATTGGAGATCAATGCGGAGAAGTCGGTCATGGCCCCGATACCGAGGAAGATCAATGGCGGATACCATCCAGAGGTCACACCCTGATAGAGGATGTTCAGTACAGACCCTTGCTCATAAATACCTACCTGAAGACCTGCGTCCTTGAAAGGGATATTACCGATCAAGATACCAAATCCGATAGGGATCAAAAGCATCGGTTCAAACTCATATTTAATCGCCAGGAATATAAACAACAGACCTACCAGAATCATGATGAGATGTCCCGGAGTAGCGTTGTATACACCTGTATAGGTAAGGAACAGTTGTAAGTTCTCACCTAAGAATGTTAAAAAGCTCTCTTGCATAGTCTTATCCGATTACTACGAGATCAGCACCTTCTAGCACAGAGTCTCCCTTGTGTACTTTAATTTCTATAATCTTACCGTCACGGTCTGCGTTGATGTTGTTCTCCATCTTCATAGCCTCAAGGATAATCAATGTTTGACCTCTCTTCACGGTATCACCTACGTTGCACTTAACCTGCAAGATAACACCTGGCAGCGGAGTCTTAACAGCACCTTGTGTAGTAGAGGCTGCCGGACGAGTAACTACAGGGTCGCCACTTGCTGTTGTCGGTGCTTGAGCCGGACGTTTCAATGTAACCATTTGTTTCTTCGCCGGTTTCTCTAATTTTACTTGATAAGGTGTACCATTTACTTCAACATCTGCGATGTCATCCACTACAGAATTGATGTGTACTTTATATACGTTACCGTTAATGGTATATTTAAAACTTTTCATTCTTTGTTCGTTTTTAGATAATTACTTATGTGGGGTTTGACGCAAACCGTAGAGTTTTGAACTCCAAGGAGAATAAGTCCTTTGTACCTTGTGGATCGTAAGAACCGTGTGCTCGATGTCATGATTGTCATCACTCATCTCGTACAAAGCGGTAGCGATAGCGGCAAAGATCTCACCAGACTCTTGTCCGGCGTCAACCGATACACTTGTTGTTCCCGCAGCTTTTTGAGCGTTACGTTTGCTCGCGGATATAGACAATCTACCGATCTGCTTAAAGATGATGTATAACAAAAATAATCCCAAGAACACTACAGCCATAGCGGTAATGGTCATACCGATACCTAAAGAGTCATTCTGTTTGAAATTATCGATTTTCTCATTAGAATCCAATGTTAGGTTATTCGTACTGGGAGTAACTTTCTTCAGCTGTGCCCATTCATCTTTACCATCGATCACTCTACCGTAACTGATATCAGCCATTTGTCCGGCAGGGATCGTAACTTCGTCGATCAATGTTTTACCATCTGCATCATACAGAGCTATATAATTCTCCTTAGAGGGATCTAATACGAAGTTAACGTGGAATGTACCTCTGCCCGGCTGTCCGTCAGCCCAAAATAGTGTGTGCTGGCACGAAGTTATCCTCGTTGATAACCAATACTTCATTAATACGCATGGAGGTTGCGCGCTGTGCCTTTGCCCCGAATGAAATGAGCAAAGCGAACAGTAGCAATACCCCTATTTTCTTATTTATCATATTCATCTCCTGTTTTACGGATTATAGAGGCAGGTTATCATGTTTCTTAGCAGGATTGCTTAGCTTCTTAGTCTGCAATTGCTGCAAAGCACGAATTATACGGAAACGAGTGTTACGCGGTTCGATAACATCGTCGATATAACCGTATTGAGCTGCGTTATAAGGATTAGCGAATGCTTTCTTATATTCAGCTTCTTTCTCTGCTGCGCATGCTTTCGGATCTTCAGCGGCTGCTACTTCCTTGGCGAAGATAACCTCTACGGCACCGCTCGGGCCCATAACGGCGATCTCGGCTGTCGGCCATGCGTAATTCATATCACCACGTAAATGTTTAGAACTCATCACGCAATAAGCTCCACCGTAAGACTTACGCAATGTAACGGTAATCTTAGGAACGGTAGCCTCACCATAAGCGTAAAGCAATTTAGCGCCGTGAAGGATTACACCGTTGTATTCCTGACCTGTACCCGGAAGGAATCCCGGAACGTCAACCAATGTTACCAAAGGAATATTGAAAGCGTCGCAGAAACGAACGAAGCGACCTGCTTTACGAGATGCGTTGCTATCCAAGCATCCTGCCATAACCTTCGGCTGGTTAGCTACGATACCGACGGATTGTCCGTTGAAACGAGCGAAACCTACGATGATATTCTTAGCGTAGTCCGCATGGACCTCTAGGAACTCGTTGTTATCGACGATTGTACCGATAACCTCATACATATCGTAAGATTGGTTGGCGTTATCGGGAATGATATCGTTCAATACATCATCCAGACGATCGATCGGGTCTTTGCACTCAACTAACGGCGTTTCCTCTAAGTTGTTCTGAGGTAAGAAACTGAGCAATTTACGAATCAATTGCAAACCATCTTCTTCTGTATCGACAGCGAAATGGGCTACACCCGATTTGGTAGTGTGTACGCTGGCTCCACCCAACTGCTCTTGGGTTACATCCTCACCTGTTACGGTTTTTACTACTTTCGGACCTGTCAAGAACATGTAGCTGGTACCACGTGTCATGATGTTGAAGTCTGTCAAAGCCGGAGAATAAACGGCTCCACCGGCGCAAGGGCCGAAGATACCGGAAATCTGAGGAACAACACCGGAAGCCAAGATGTTACGTTGGAAAATCTCAGCGTATCCTGCCAAGGCATTTACTCCTTCTTGGATACGAGCTCCACCGGAGTCGTTCAAACCGATAACGGGAGCGCCCATCTTCATGGCTTGATCCATTACTTTACAGATCTTCATAGCCAAAGCCTCAGACAAGGCTCCACCGAATACGGTGAAATCTTGAGCGAAGATATATACCAAACGTCCGTCGATCGTACCATAACCTGTTACGATACCATCGCCTAAATATTTAGTTTTCTCGATACCGAAGTTTGTACAACGGTGTTGAACAAACATGTCGAATTCCTCGAAACTACCTTCGTCAAGCAACATGGCGATACGCTCACGAGCGGTATATTTGCCTTTTTTGTGCTGTGATTCGATTCTTTTCTCTCCTCCACCTAAGCGAGCTTGCTCACGAAGTGCGATGAGCTCTTTTACTTTTTCAAGCTGGTTACTCATTGTATTTTGATTTGTTGTTAGAAATGAACGGATTAATTATTTGTTGCCCGGCATGCAAAGCTCTGTCAATACGCTGCAAGTTGATTTCGGGTGAAGGAAAGCGATGTTCAAGCCTTCCGCGCCACCACGGGGAGCTTTATCGATTAATTTAACGCCTTTTTCCTCAGCCTCGTTCAAAGCTGCCTGTACATCAGGTACCGCGAATGCGATATGGTGGATACCTTCACCTTTTTTCTCGATAAATTTTGCGATCGTGCTATCTTCGCTGGTCGGCTCTAGTAATTCAATCTTAGTCTGTCCTACCTTGAAAAATGCGGTTTTTACTTTTTGGTCTGCTACTACTTCGATATTGTAGCATTTTAATCCAAGAACGCCTTCATAATAGGGTAAACAAGCCTCGATACTCTTCACTGCGATACCTAAATGTTCGATATGTGTAAGTTCCATGTCAATAATAATTTAAAGATTTAGTAAATGTTTGTTTCTATTGTGTGCAAATGTACACTACTTTTTATGAATGAGGAAATAATTTTTTGTTTTTATCTCCCAGTAAATGTGTTTAAAGATACATTTTATTAAAAATCGACAATCAGACGAACGTTCAATTGACGTCCGGTCAGATAGTTTGGAACTGCGTATTGGACATTATATACATCTGTTATCCAATAGTAGGAACTAACGTTTTTGATGTCTAATATGTTAAATACATCCAGACCTAGCCAAATGTTTTTCAAATGGCGGAAGAAGCCCCTGTCCATGATAGCGTCCGTGCCTCCTGCCAATTGATAGGAGAGGCCGATATCTACACGTTTGTAGGCGGGCGTACGGAAATAGCCGGCTTCGTATCCTTTGCCCGGGATTGTCTGGGGAAGTCCTCCGGATAGAACTCCTTTCAGATTTAGCTTGACTCGTTTATAGCCCGGGAAATAATCTTGGAAGAAGAGTGAGATGTTGTAGCCTTGGCTATTGGCCATAGGAACGGTCGTTGTTTCCCGGATGGTTTGCTGGGCTTTCATCAAGGAGAAGCTGATCCATGAGTCGGTACCCGGTACGAATTCTCCGAAGAATTTGACATCGAGTCCCATGGCGTAACCTTTGGCGCAGTTCTCACCGTAATAGCGGATCTTGACGTTATCTACGGTGTAGGGATTCAGATTGTCCAGCTTTTTATAGTACATCTCGGCGGTCACCTTGAAATTCCGGTCTACGGCACGGAACGTATAATCTCCTCCCAATATGAAATGGATGGAGCGTTGTGACTTTAGATCTTTGTTCAATACCGTGATATTATTGCCGTTCTTATCTTTGTCTACTCTACGTAATTCCTTGTAGAAGGGCGATTGATAATACAGTCCGGTGGCGAAACGGAGCGTCAAGTCTTGGTCGAAGTTCGGGATAAAGCCCAATGAGGCACGGGGACTGAAAAGGAACTCCTTATTATAAGTCCAATAACTACCTCTAACTCCTGCGACTAACGTGAACAGACCTTGCTTGGTCCTGAATTTGAATGCGTCTTGCGCATAAGCGGAAAAGCGTGTGCTTTCTATCTGATTATCAGAAAAGAGGTTCGAATATACACTTACGTTATTACCGGTTTGGGGCAAAGAATAACCTGAGGAATCCCTTTTTTCCCATTCACTGATCTTATCATTGATTTTCTCCATTTGTACCGTGGCTCCCCATTTCAACGTATTGTTTAAAAGGCGGGCCATCCCATAGTGCCCGACATTCATGACGGTGGAGTTCAAACGGTTTCGTGCGTGCTCGTGATAACGGCCTACGGACATGGCGGCTGACGCGTCGTCATTCGGATTTTCCGCTCCGTTCTCGCTCAGCCAATATTCTCCGGCGATATCGTATCCCTCTTCTTCCTTGCTTTTGAAAGCGGAGGCTTGAAGTCCCAACTCTGTGTTCTCATTGGGGTTGTGTTTCAATGTAAGCGCACCGAATAAGGTTTGGAAACGGTCTCTTTCCCTTCCGTCGAAATAGACTTTGAAGTTCTTGGGATGCTCGGCTGTACCGAAAGAGGTTTCCCGGCTATAAGGGGTGAATTTATAATTATTGTTAGCGAGGTTTCCCAAGAAATTGATTTCCCATTTAGGGGCCAATTGGTACGTGATGTAAGTTTGCAGATCGATAAATTTAGGGTCGTATTCTGCGTCTGTATCCATGGTACCCAAAATAGACCGACCGCTTTTAAAGCGGAAACCCGTTACTTGGGTAAATTTACCGATAGAACTGCCTACATAAGCATTCGCACCCAACAAGCTCGCGGAAGCCGAGCCTTCGAATATCTTAGGCTTTTTATAGGTAATATCCAGCACGGAACTCATCTTGTCTCCGTAACGGGCCTCGAAGCCACCGGCGGCGAAATTGACCGCCTCTGTCAGGTCCGGATTGATAAAGCTAAGGCCCTCTTGTTGTCCCGAGCGAATCAGAAGCGGACGGAATACCTCGATCCCATTCACATAAACGATATTTTCATCATAACTACCTCCACGTACGGAATACTGGGAACTTAACTCGTTATTGGACGATACTCCGGCAAACGTAACGACCAAGCTCTCTATACTACCTCCGGAGGGATCGGGCAATAACTTGATTTTGTCCGCATTTAGGGACTCCATGGTCGTGGTCTGCTTGCGGATGGCAGTAACAGATACTTCCCCTAAATCAAATGAGGTATTGTTCATCTGTACGTTCAGGCGCATATCGGCTTGTGCCGAGGGAATGATACGTTCAGCCTTATTATATCCCAGACAAGAGTAAATAATGGAGATAGAATCCCCCGGCGATATGGAAAAGGAATAATATCCCTTCTCGTTGGTCATGGAGCCGATCAACGTGTTCTTAACCCGGACATTCACTAATTCCAGAGGGTTACCGTCGGCGTCACGGACATAACCAGTGATTTTTATGCGGCCTTCGCCAAAGGCACTCACGGAAATAAGTATAAATAGCAGCGCGGCTATCGCACGAATCTTCATAATCTATTGTTCAATTATAAAAATACTAACGAGAAAAAAGAACGATACGTATATATGGGTGCAAAAAATTATATTTATATTTGCGAATCTTAATATTAAAAGAGTACAAAGAACGAAAAAAATGGAGAGTTTTGCAACACTTATACAAAATAGAAGAAGTACACGTAAGTTTACCGAACAACTACTTTCACCCGAGCAGGTAGAACTGATCTTGAAAGCGGCGTTGATGGCTCCGGCCTCAAAACGTAGTAATCCTTGGCAGTTCGTGGTCGTGGAAGATAAGGAAATGTTGAAGAAACTTGCCGGGTGTAAGAAAAATGGTTCTGCTTTTCTGGAGGGTTGTGCCTTGGCCGTGGTTGTCTTGGCGAATGTGATGGAAAGCGATGTTTGGATCGAGGACGCTTCGGTCGCTTCTATTTATATGCAATTGCAGGCGGAGGATTTGGGATTGGGCAGTTGCTGGTGTCAGATCCGGAACCGGGTAACAGAGGACGAGGCGGATTCGAATAATTATGTTCGTTCGTTGCTGGATATCCCTTATCAATTGGATGTCTTGTCTATCATTGGTATCGGTTATAAGGATCAGGTTCGTAAGCCTTTTGATGAATCCCATTTACAATGGGAGAAGATACATATAGGAAAGTTCTCTCTTCCGGAAGAAAATAAAGAGGCGGAAGAATGAGAGTCGTATTTGTTGGTGCTGGAAACTTAGCTACCCGGCTTTCGTTGGAAATGCGTAAGTCCGGAATGAGTATCGGGCAAGTGTATAGTCACACAAGTGAGCATGCTAAGATTTTAGCCGATGAATTGGGATGTGGGTGGACTGTTGTCCCGGAAGATATTGTGGAAGATGCCGACTTGTATGTTTTCTCTTTGAAAGATGCCGTGCTCCAAGATGTTATCGCCCGTGTAAAACCGAATAACGGTTTGTGGGTGCATACGGCAGGGAGTATGCCAATCTCTGTATTTGAAGGTCTTACGGCTAGATATGGGGTGGTTTATCCGTTACAAACGTTTAGTAAGAGTAGGGAGGTGGATTTCAAGAAAATACCGTTCTTTTTAGAGGCGAACTCGTCTGAAGATGAGAAGGTGCTGGGAGAGGTGGCTAGGGCGCTCTCCAGTGATGTCCGTTTCCTCTCCTCCGAGAAGCGAAAGAACTTACATTTAGCGGCGGTTTTCGCTTGTAATTTTACGAATCATATGTATGCGCTAGCTGAAAAGATCTTGGAAGAACAGCAAATACCGGGAGGATTTGGGCATCACCTACGACCGCGAGGTCATGCGGCTGATCGACAGCTTCCGCCGGGAGGGACTGTATGTCGGGAGCGTGGTCATGACGCGGTACAGCGGGCAACGTGCAGCTGATGCGTTCAAGCGCGCCATGGAAAACGTAGGAATCCGGGTATACCGCCACTACCCTATCGAGAACTACCCGAAAGACATCGGGCGCATCGTCAGCGAGGACGGCTTCGGGCGAAACGAGTACATCGAAACGACCCGCTCACTGGTCGTGGTCACCGCACCGGGTCCCGGCAGCGGCAAGATGGCAACCTGCCTGTCCCAGCTTTACCATGAAAACAAGCGGGGCGTCAAGGCAGGCTACGCCAAGTTCGAGACATTCCCTGTTTGGAATCTGCCGCTCAAGCATCCGGTCAATCTGGCGTACGAGGCAGCGACCGCCGACCTTGCGGACGTGAATATGGTCGACCCCTACCATCTGGACGCCTACGGCACGGTGGCTGTCAACTACAACCGGGATGTGGAAATTTTCCGTGTGCTGGATGCCATGATGTCCCGTATTTTCGGGGTCTGCCCCTACAAAAGCCCCACCGATATGGGCGTGAACATGGCGGGCTTTGCCATTTATGATGATGATGCTGTGCGAGAAGCGGCGCGGCAGGAGATCCTGCGGCGCTATTTCCGGGCGGCGTGCACGCGCTTGCGAAACAACGGCGACTCGGATGAGCTGCGCAAGATCGAACTGCTCATGGAGGAAGCCGGCATTCGGGAGACTGATCGCGTCGCGGTTCCTGCCGCCCGCGCCGTTGCCGAACGCACCGGACGCCCTGCCACTGCCATCCGTCTGCCGGACGGACATATCGTCACCGGCAAGACAACCGACCTGCTTGGCTCTTCGTCGGCGGCGTTGCTCAATGCGCTCAAGTATATCACCGGAATTCCGGATAGTGTTGATCTCATCTCGCCGGAGGTCATCCGCCCGATCATGCATCTGAAGGCGGAGCACCTCGGCAGCCGTAACCCGCGGATGCACACGGATGAACTGCTGTTGGCTCTCTCCATCTGCGCTGTCACCGACCGGTACGCATCACTGGCGATGGAATCGCTGGCAGGGCTTGAGGGTTGCGAGGTGCATTCAACGGTTATCCTTGCGCACGCGGACGAAAAGCTGTTCGGTAAGCTCGGTGCCTATGTGACCTGCGATCCTGTATACGAGCAGAAAACGCTCTACCATCATTAAAAACCGCCCGAGGCTACCTGCTTTATGACGGGAGTGCTTTTCCGGGCACCCTCGCATATCCGACAGGATTCACCCCTTTCCCCTACCCCTCATATGCTGATACCAACCGTCGTCCGGCTTCGGTCGGCTGTTATTCCGGAGGTCTGCCGTCGCTATGCCTCCGGTACAAGGAGGGATCGGCATTATGCAATCTGTTTCCGACACGCGTCGGCATACCGTACACATTCGTCTTCCGCTCAGCCGTCTCCGCCCCGGGGAGACCGGCTGTGTGGTCTGCATTGACCCTGCCTCGCCCCTGCTGGAGCGGCTGGGCGATTTCGGGCTGATGCAGGGAACGCATATCCGATGCGAGCGCGTCAGTCTGTTCGGTGACCCGGTCGCGTACCGCATCCTGCCCGCCTCCGACGCGGGAAACGGAACTGTCATCGCTCTGCGCCGTCGGGATGCAGGAGTGCTGACCGTCCGGATCGCCCGCCGCGTGCGTCTCGTTGCGCGGAAGGAGAAGGGGCTATGGGGATAGGGCGTTTCCGTGACCGGAACGCAGCGCACGACTGCTGCGCCGAGCCGGTCTTCGTGATGGCGGGCAATCCCAATGTCGGCAAATCCAGTCTTTTCAACGCGCTCACCGGCTTGCATCAGCATACCGGCAACTGGACGGGAAAAACAGTTGGCTGTGCGGTCGGATACCTGCGCGGTCAGCGGAGGGAACGGCACACACGCATCGCACTGGCAGATCTGCCCGGTTGTTACTCGCTGTCTCCGCGCACGGGCGAGGAGCGCGCGGCACTGCATTTTTTGCTGTCCAGCCGTCTGTATGGCGCGGTGGTGGTCTGCGATGCGCAGAACCTTGAGCGGAATCTGCCGCTTGCTTTTCAGCTGGAGGCTCTCCTTCCG